>OHIM01000001.1_pt1 | contig 194297 bp, 318 predicted proteins | sample 1568271 | NCBI WGS metagenome assembly OHIM01 (sample SAMEA3879580, study PRJEB24766) | human gut metagenome | biome: human-associated habitat; feature: feces | place: USA | collected 1985/1987
CGGTTGACCACTGATCAAACAGGGTATAAAAATCTTTTTTCTCTTTTGGTGTGCGGTAGGCTTTCCCAAGAGTGGTGACCGCACCATAGGGTTCAATGGCAATCGGTATCCGTCTGCCTTCTTCCTGAGGATACCAAGTGTCGACGGTTCTGATGGCATTGCTGAGTTTCTGCGAGTGCATAGCGGCCGTACCGTCCACATGGTAAAGAACCTTGCTCTTCTTGCCTTTTCCTTTATCAAGAATCAGTTCTTCGCTGGGATAAATTTCCTGTCCTTTTCCCATAAGTGCGAAGGCTTCCACTTCGATCAGAAGGGATGACCTCTTTCCACAGAGAGTTTCGGCAATAAAAGATGCCAATTCTTCCACTTTTTCACGATTCTTATCAAAATCCTTCAAGCTGAAATCATAAATATTAAATATCCATTTTTTATTTTCTTCTTTTATGGATACAATGACCTCCGCTTTTTCCGCCCCTACACGATTTCTCCAAAGGAAGCGTCCATTGGCTATATTCATCGCATAACGGGCTGACAGCTCTTTAAATCCGTTCTGCTCAATAAATTTCTTTCCTATTTCTTCTATCTTTTCTATTATAGCATCAAATGCTTTATCAGCGTCCATTCCATCAAATTCTGCTGAGTTTATCATTTTATTATCTTCATCTATTCCAAAATCATTCCCCAGAAGCAGATTCCGGTCTTCTGACCCGTTATACTAAAGATAACCTTCTTGGTCCACTATTACCGTCACATTACTAGTAGGAGCGACTTCTACTATGTGTCCTCGATTATCGTATTTTACCTTTACTGAAGAAAGAGATTCATTTGCAGTTATGGAGTTAGAGTGAGTAAGAATTATATTCTTTTCTTGCTTAAATGCCTATAGTCCAGACCCAGCAGGTGTAATAATCTACTCAATCTTCCTCTCTAGCATATTATCAAGAGTAATTACTTCTTCACCATCTTTAACTAAAACAGCTTCAGCAGTAGTCTAAGGAACGAATATCTAACCATGTTGCTTAAGTTGTTTAATAGTTAATTCCATGATTATCCTCCTATTACTTGGTCTGTGCTATCTGTATTGACCATACTGTCATATAAATCTGGTGGAATAGTATAATTAACTACTACCTTAGAAGTACCATTTGATGTAGTAACATCTTTAGCAGTGATAGTGTTTGTTAACTAGCCATTAATAGTATTAATAGTCTAATTAAAGGTTTCTTTAGTTACATAACCAGATAAATCTACATCTGTTTGGACTTCTCCAATTTTTTCCCAAATATATTTCGCTTGCGTATTTTCATACACACAAATATATTCGATAAAAATATTTCCTGCAGCACCGGATGGTGCAGGAACTAAATATATAGAATTTAAACAGTCTTTTGACGCTGTTGGTAGCTAAGTAACTATCTTGTATAGTTCTATGCTATTAGTAGTACTAATAACTCCTTCTGGAGAAATAGTAATACCTACACCAGCAGTAAGCTTGTCCTGTTTACCCTCTAAGGCTGTATTAATTTGTTGAACTGTATTCTTCAACATAGCAATATCTCCAGCATTAGTTCCTACAACTCCCATTGTAGTTCTTAATACCTTGTCAAGAGTTGTTATTCCTAATGATGAAAGTCCTGGAATATTAGAGGTGTTTACTACTACTGCCTCCGCTAAGGTAATAGGGACAAATTCAGTTTTTGATTGAAATAATCTTTTTATTTGTGTTGTACTCATAATTTAAATAAATTATTAGGTATTTGGTAGTCTACATAAGATTTTAGTGTAGAATCTACAAAATCTAAGTCGGCTATCATATTCTGAACTTCCTTTTTAGTGATAAAATTGTTGTTATTGTTTTCCACAATTTGACCTACAATTCTATCTATTTCTTCTTTACTATAAACTCCTAGATTAGTTCTAGCTAGCGTCTTCTCAGATTCTGTTTTAAACTCGCCTAAATAATTTTCTTTACATAAATGAGTTTTATATTTTGGTTTTGGACATTCTCTAATAAGCTAATTATCACATCCGAATCCCGTATCTACACTTCCTATAACTGAATCTGGATTTTTATGTTTCGGAGTTTTACAGCTAAGGTTGATTTCAGGAGGTGGAGGAACTGGCTTGTCATTATGCTCAAACCCTGTACTTATGGTAGTCATCACAGAATCCCCTTCTATAAAATCAATATGATTTTCAGGAGGTGGAGGAACTGGCTTAGTATCATAGCCAAGCTTTATAGTATTAAGTAATGATTTAGAAGGAAGTAGCTAGGGCTTTTCATTCCCTAGCTATATTTTATCCTTTTCTAAATTCTCATTCATTTAACGTAATCTTATCTGGATACCCAGAAGCATAATCATATTTTATAACATCTTCAACTGTCTTAAGCTCTTTTATAGCTAATAGATGTTGAGTTGTGTTTACATAACATTTCCCAGCGTACACCTCTAGCTAAGCTAGAAATTCTTTTACCTTGTCTACTGGTAATTCGATTATTTCACTACCAAGAACCAAAGACATATTACCAGTACTACAATTAGCTAAATTTTGTAGTCCGACTCTAGTAGCTTTATCTAACCAATACTCTTTGTCGTTATAATAGAACGAATCAACGTTAGATGATTTATCATATGCTTTAATAGCTGCTTCTAAAACTGGAAGCATTAATTTAAAATAACATACTCCATCTTTTCGCTCAAATAACTCCTTCCAAACACTCAAGGGGAGCCTTAACAGCTCCTCGTGAGTGAGTAAGGATTTCAAAGAGTCATCCTTATTAATTACATAATAACGATTATCGTGACTTATTTGCATGAAATTATCAGCCATTCTTAGAATAATTAAATTTAGTAAATGGTACTCCTTGATGTTTAGTTAATCTCCAAGCATTATTATATTGAACTGTGTTCCAGTATGATGGGTCGTTATAACTACCAGTAACCCATTCATTAGAGTATGTATAACCTCCAGAACCTCCGTCATATTGCTAAGTTCTTTGATAAGAATAGTTGTTAGCAGCTGACGAGTTAATAGAAGTAGTAATATTATTTACTCCAGCATTATCTCCAGAACCTACTATATTAGACCATACAGATGGGAACTAGTTGTTAGCTCTAGAATATGCAATAGAGAAAATTGGAGTTGTTAGCACTCCACCTCCATTGGCAACTGAGGTACTAATAGGCTATCTTACTGTATCTCCAGTATTGAAATTACTTCCAGAGACACTATAACCTCTATAGTAAATAATTCTAGAGAACTCAGCTACTGAAGGAGCATACCAATTACCTTTCTTATAAGCTGAATTTAGAGTTTCTCCATCCTTTACAGACGGTTCATATACCTACATACTATAGAAGTATGGATATAATAGACAGCTCATAATATCTGTTCCAGAAGCATTGGTCCATACTGTCTGAATAGCTTCACATAGATTATTTAAGTTAGACTTAGATTCTATGTAGTATTCCCATGAAGTACTACCTCCTGAAGAAACTTGTTTTCTGCTAATATAAGGCTTACAAGCTGAGTTATTATACAAAATAGGAAGTAACTTACTATTTACATGATTAATATATAATTCAGTATCAGACTTACCAGCAAATGCTGTGTTTACCTGTATGTTGTAGGTAGATACATTAATATTATTAATTAAGTTAGGAGTAGCAGTACCAGAAACAGTTTCATAATTAGAAACAGACACGCTAGACAAATAGGCTTGTACCTAATACAGCTGTTGTAATATCTATTCCTGAGAACCAGAATTTCCATCTGCACTATATCCTAAGTAGTAAGACTTTTCTTCATCAGTGTATTCCTTACCAATGATGTAAACTACTCCAGACGTATCATCACTTTCATCCTTTGCATACACTAGACCAACTAAAGTCTTAGTAGCATCAAATGAGCTAGTAAACGTACCATCAGCATATGCAAAGTCTCCAAGCTAAGGAGCCTTCCAAGCGAAGCTTACTTTAACAGTTTTTCTAATGGGAGTTCCACTATTAGCAACCTTCATACTAATAGTTACTGTAGCAGTACTACTAGATTCCTTCTTCAAGGTAATAGCACCAGTCTAATCAATAGTAGCAATATCAGTTGATACTCCTGACATAGAGTAAGTAATATCTAAGTATCCATTTACTAATGGATTATAAGGGTTAGTTCCAGATTTTATTTCAACATCATTACCAGAATCTACTGTAATGTCAAATAGGTTTTGACGAACAATAGTTCCGGATTCTCCAGCCTAGTAATATACAGAAACTTCCCCTGCACAACTAAAGTCTAGGATTTCAGCACTTTGGAAATGGATTCTAATCTTAGAAGAAGAACTAGAAATGTCTCCAAATGTATTAACTAATAACTGCTTTGTAGCAAAGCTAATAGCCTTCAACTAAGTGCTTCCTGCAGTATTTACAATATAAATATCTCCAGTTAAGTTACAAGTATTAGTAAGAATCATCTTTCTTAATGCATCTTCTGTTATATACAGATTAGCATTTCTAATAGTTACTGATTGAAGGGCATTGCAGTTAATTAACTATTCGCAGAAATTAGCTACATCAAAACTTCCTACATTATCACAGTCAATATATACTGTTGATAAATTATTCAATCCTTCAAATGTAATATCAGTCAATCCTGGATTATCATAGATTCTAAATGTTTCTATAGTATCAGGAAGAATTACATTCTTTAGTCTACCAGTTTGTGGGAATACTACGCTCTTAGTAGTAGTCTTAGAGAAGTCTATAGTCTCTAACTTTAAGAACTTAGACAAATCCATTTCTGTAGGAAGTGTCATATTTCTAAGAGTTAAGCTCTCTAACACTGGGAATGAAGGAGTAAATAAGCTGATAGCTAAGTCCGGATAATCGCTTGGGAATAGACTAGTATAATCGTCTAACTAAGCATTATCAATTTGGAACTCAGTAGTTCTAGCAAAATCTGCATCAATAGTAGACATCTTTAAACCTAAAATATTTAACTTCTTATATAAAGTAGTTAAGTATATACCTTGGTTAATTGCAGGATCTCCTTGATTGATTTCGGCTGTATAACTATTTCCTGTCTATGCTAAATTCTTAATTGCATCAAAGTTAGATGTCTAGAAATTAGATAGATAAAGGTTTTTACCGTTGTAATGATAAACAGGATAGCAATCCTAATATGGTTCAAACTCCATTCTTAATCTCAGAGTATCACCACTACCTGCAGAACTTGCAGTTCTTAGTGCAATAGCTCCTAAAGAAGTCTATGCATAAGTAGAAAGGAATGCAAATCTCTTGGTCATGAACTATTTCTCACAAGCTAAGCAAGAGCCGTGGCTTTGTTCGATAGGTTCAATCTCGTTGTTACTATAATATGAAAGTACCTTAGAATTTTTAATAGCCTAAGCATTTTCATAATATATCTTAGCTGTATGGTTATATGCTACTGCTGGGAACGTTTCTTGAACATTGAAGAACACTTTATAGAAGTAATTTGATTTATCTTCCATACTGTTACTGTTCTTAAATGCAGTATTTATAACACTTGCTAAATATGTTTTTATTTCAGATTCGAAACATTGGTCAAACATATAGAAGAATACATTGTTAGCATCTCCCCAATATACTGAGTCAGCTTCTCTATAGGAAGTCTCTAGCAAATTATAGGGCTTAGATTGAAGACCGTTGTTATCAGTTACTAAGATAGTATCTAAGTCGTCTCCAATAAGTCTAACTAGATAATCCCCCTTACCACTCTCAACAAATTCTCCTTCTTCGTTTTCTTCTCTTAGTTTTCCAATAATTTGGAAATATGTATTTTTAGCTCTATTGTCAGTTCCAGATACAAACTTAATAAAAGCCTAGTGGAAAGCAATATCATTTACATCTATGTAGTTCTTAATTCCTGTAATGAAATTAGCTTTCATTGCATCTAATGCAGCAGGAATACCTAAAGCGCTACTTGTTCCAGCTAACTCGTAGATATTAGCTCTAGCCCATCCAGTAGCAGATTCATAACTTACTCCCGCACATACCCAAGTTCCGTTAATATCATCATAACGATAAATATCTCCGGACTTATGACTAGTTGGATTTAGCGTACAAGTACTAGCTGTTACAATGTACTTTTTAGTTACATCCCATCCAGAAGGACTAGTAGCACTTGTCTGAACCATGTTGTAATCATGTGTATAAACGAAGTCGTAGAACTCTCTAAACTTCTTTAAAGATTCATGTACTGATTCAGCAAATTGGAAGTATGTCTTTCCACTATCATTTTCTACTTCTTCACAACCATAATCAATATCCCAAGCTCCTCTCTAATCGTATACAACAGATTCATCTTCGATTAAAAGATTATCCCAAGGACGAAGTAAAGAATTAGCATAAGTTATAGTTGGTTGATTAGTTAGTCCATAAGTATCTTCTCCAAGTACACCAGAGGCTCTTTGAAGCGCCTACCAAGGACGTCTAAAGTTTACAGATGGGTCAGTGTTTTCACCACCTTCTAGCATTAGATATTCCGGAGTTATATCTTCGTCATATCCGCTGGAAGCATCGTCTCCTTTACCTGCTCCCCAAGTTTGGAATCCCATAAATTTGATAGACTCATCATTATCTAACAAATCTGCTAGTTCTACAGTAGAAACATCTTCTAAATCAGTTTCCCAGTAGAAGTATAGGAATGGTTCTTCATGTACAGCTTTCTATCCTCCTGAAATTAAATTTCCTCTAGATTCCTTATAGGCATCATCAAATAATTTACAAGAGCCAATCTTATGAGACTACATAGAAGAAGCAAAGTTTACTTTACCTACTAATTTAGTTATCTTATATGCAGTAGTATCTTGCTGCCCATCATATGGAGGCATCACATAGTAACCCTTTGTAGAAGAAGCATCTTTTCTAAACGTATTAGTATCTGTATCTAGCTAAGAATATGGAGTAAATGGACTCTTTATTTTTAGTCCTCCCTAATCCTTTAATTTATTCAAAGCATAGGTAACATTCCAAATTAAATATCTCATTGCAGATGAACCTTGCCCTTTTACTTGACCATGAGTTAATCTACCTCCGTATAAGTTATTAACAGCAGGGTTAGCATAGTTAACAAATAAAGTTACTGGAGATTTTTTCTATGCTGTTTCTTGCGGAGGAGTTTCATTATCTTCACCTCCCCAAGCTCTATGTGGGAATTTAGCTCCAGTCGGGAATACATATACTAAAGTATTATATTTACTATTAGCTCTACTAAAAGAGATTTCTCCATTAGTTCCAAGAATATCATTCTTGTCGAAGAACTCTTCTTTAGAGGTCTTTTCTTTCAAGAAAGAAAGATAATTTTTCTAAACCTGATTGAAAGTAAGAGCAGTACTATTATATACTCTGAATAGATAAAAATCAATATCAGCAGTTGTAGGATTAATCTACAGTGCTGCAGAAGTGAACGTATTAAGTTCTGAATCTGTTAAAGAAATTTCTCTATCTATTACTCCATTTACATATATTCTAACTAAGTTAATGCTAGTGGTAGGAGCTACCTAATCAAAAGCACTCTAGAAGCTAGCTAGGAAGTTCGGATAATAAATATCACTCTTAGAGACAACAAAACCCTTCTATACAGTTACTAATATATGAGTCTCTACCCCTTCTTGGAATTGAGCATTTCTAGCATTAAATAAATCAGTATCCTCAGTATTCCAACAGAATTGAGTAGGTCTCAACTAGAAGTTTCCTATTGTAGCTATTGGTTTGCTTTCGTCACTAATGTTATAAGTTTTAAATCCTAATTCAATAGTGAAATTATTTCCTAATCCTAAACTTAGAGGTGATTTTAGTATAGGATTATCCTGTGCAGATACTTTAAATATTGTACGCCCATCTTCTTCCTACCATCCGTCTGACGATTCCAAATCTGATATTACCGTAGCCGGATTTGAACCAGTGGCATATTCGTCAGTAACAAAAATATCATTTAAGTAGCCTTCAATCTAGTCAAAGTTCTTAGAAGGAGCTATATCCTACGAATATATAAATTCTGGATTCACTGCCTCTACTCTCATAGTTTTGAAGTTGCTTGTATAGGCGGCAGTCTATCCTAAACTATTAGTAAATACAGTATAGAACTTATAGTAAGTATCATCTACTTTAATTACTAAATATTTTTCAGAATCGCTACTATTTATCTCTATATACTTTTTATACGAAGTGTCGTAGACTCCCTATTCATTGTAAGATGAAGCACTAATAACTTCATATTTCATGATTTCAGTAGGATTCATACTTTCAGAGTCTGGCATTTCATTCTCTAGATAAGTAGTTATAGCCATAGAGCTATTATCTGGGCTAAATACTGTTAACTCATATAGAGTAGCTACGCCATTGTTCGCAATACCATTGCTTACTCCATTAATAGCAACGATTGTTTCTGCGCAATTATATGTATAAATAATATCTACATAAATATAGTCTGTATAAATAGAACTCTCAGTATTATGGACTGCCTTTACAGCTAATTGATTAAGTCCTGAGGTTAAACTAGAATAATTCAATACCCCTCCACTTGTAGAAAATGCAGAGCCGTTATTAAATCCCTCTAAGTGATAATTGCTAGTTGTTCCTCCAGTTAAAGAGAAATTAACTAGGTTGTTACTTAAGACAACTTCCCCATTGTAATTAAGAGTGATTACTTCTGTAGTAATTGGAAGGTCTAAAGTATCTTCTACTTCAGGGTCATCTATTACCTGAGCAGTAATTTTCTTAGCAGACTAAGTTTTAGTAAATAACTCAGTAATATCTATCCAAGCTAGAGTATCAATTAATTCCTCTGATGATACATTAACTCCAGTAATTGCTCCAGTAGAAGGATCAATAATACACTAGTTATATTTAATATTGTTTACTCTAAATGTTCCAGATTGAGTTCCATAACTAATCTTAACATTGAAAGGTCCAATTCTATCTGTTGTTACAGAAGTAGTAGCAACGGCGTACATTGCAATACCAACCTTAACATTTCTATCAGAGTTATATTGCATCAAAAGAGAACTATTAGCCTCGGTATAGATTTTGTCAGTCTTATTGTCTAACATTACTCCATACACCATAATACCATAAGAGTACGTGGGAGGAATAACTGATACTTCAGTTTCTACCTTATCTCCATTACTCTTAAGAAGAGTAAGGATGCTAGTAGAAGAATCATACGATGCATCTACTATATCCTATCCCTCTGTCTTCTCTATTTTTCGGCTTATGAAATCCTCAACCTCCATTCCAGAATGTCCATCCCATTCTGTTGCTAAATCTGTAATCTGATTAGGTAAATTTTCAAATTTTGCCATTTTTTACAAATCAATTATTTTTCCATGAATCATCTTTTAACCAAGGTCTGTCTTGTAGCCAAGTTCCGCTACCAAAACAGCTTCTAACAGCATCGTATACGGTAAGCCAGACTAACTACGACCCTTTATATATAGCTCCAATGTTCTTTTGTACTCTTTGCTAAACTTGTTCTACAAGTTCTAGAATATCTTTTTGGACCTGTAATATTAACTTACCATTTCTATATATCATAATTTAGCAAAATCTTCCTTGACTTTAGCTTTTATCTATTTTAATATGTTAAGATATTCCTTATATTCATTAATAACTTCAGAATCAGAAGTAAGATTTTCTGAATAGCTATTATATGAATTGATTAAATCAAATTCTTCATCGACTGTAAGGAATCTTCTAACTATAGCTTTTACACAATCTTTGTAATTAGGCTGTCCATTTAATAATACCTAGATAAAACTATAGTAAGTTTTTTCTTTTATGGTATTGTCTAAATCAAGTACTTCAACACTAATTTCTTTTATATCATAGTTATAGTAATAAGTACCGTTCCCAAGTTTTTGGATTGTCTAAGGATAAACGTCCATTTGTATTCTATTCGGCTCTAACATAAGGTGTTATTTTAAAATTTATAGGAAATTTGTATCTAAGCAAAGAATAGTGTAATCTCCTATTCTTACTTTTAAAATAGTAGGGTTTATTGTTATACATGAAATGCACTCGAAAATGATTGTCATAATCAATAACCTCTACAATGTGAATATATTTATTATAAAACTTAGATATGTTAACTTCTTTTCCATTCCAGTTAGAGAATTTCAATCCAGTTAACTCCTCTACCTTTCTCAGCAAGTTCTTAGAGTTGCAAAATTTCATCCATCCAAAATAAGACCTCATTCTTCTATTCAATTCATCTTTATCAATCTTATTCTATTTATATAGATTTATAAGCCTAAACATCCTCATTTTTATAGATTTTCTCAGTAGAACATGAGTATGATAGAATTTATAGCCTACGAAATCAATACCTCTGCTTTCTACAGGGAATATTTGATAATTAGGCTTCAACTCTAGGTTAAGAACCTGTTTCAAATATAGTTTTATAGATACTAATACATTTCTCAAATAATTCTTGTCATTACCAAGAATCACAATATCGTCAGCATATCGAAAGTAGTACTTACATTTTAACTCCTCTTTTACCCAGTGGTCAAAATATGTCAGATATAAATTTGCAAAGAATTGTGATAGATAATTTCCAATAGGAACTCCCTTCGCTGAATAAATTATTTCTTTCAACAGTTTTAATAGTTTTTTATCCTTTATCTTTCTCTATAACATTTCGTATAAAATGTCGTGAGTTATAGAAGGATAGAATTTTTTTATATCCATTTTCAAGCAATACTTTGTTTCTTCTGGATGTTTCTATAACACCTTAAACAAATCATACTCTACTTTATGAATACCTCTATTTCGTATAGAGGAATATGTTTGGTCTATAAATATACTAGTCCAAATAGGCTCCATAATATTCATTATAGCATGGTGAGTTATTCTATCTGGATAGTATGGAAGTCTAAAGATTAATCTTTCTTTAGGTTCGTATATTATAAAGGTACTATATTCAGAGGTTTGATAAATCAAATCCCTTAACTTATCGGATAATTCCTTATTTTCTTTTAATCTATTCTTATCATGCTGCTTGATTCCACATCTAATAGACTTATTTCTTCTGGCTTTATCGTCAGCTAGTTCGATGTTATCTTCAGCGTATACTTTCTCGTGCAAATATCCTACACGTTTCAATTTTTTATATATTTCATCGGAAGCGTTCGAGAATTAACCTACTAACACCCTTCATTCAACACTACGTTATCTTTTGCCTAGAGGCAAGGATATTACTTAGCAAACTAAAAAAAAATAATAAAATGTTTCTAAATATATAATAACTCGACATTGGAATTGGCATTGCTGACGTCATTGTTAGAATTGAAATAGCTGAGACCTGCATTGCTGCCATTATTCGCGTTGCTGCCTACTAGCAGTTCTTTTTTGCCAATCAACGGTTTTTAGAAGTAATATCCTACGATTTATATCTAAATCGATTTTCTATATTTTATCTTAAGATACTCTATTTAGAGTCCTAAACCCGACATTGGAATAGGCATAGCCGACGTCATAGCTAGAAGCGAAATAGCCGAGACCCGCAAAGCCGCCAGTAACCGCGCTGCCGCCCACCAGCAGCGTGCGAAGCTCTGTAGAGGTAGCATTGCAAGAGTGGTAGTCACATATATAAGTTGTAGCTGAGGCTCCAGTACAAGAAGATGGTATAATCTCTGCTGTCTCTCCTAAGTCAAACTCTTTAATGTATCCATCTTGCGCTACCTCGTATCCTGCTATGGTCTTGCTGCCAATTACGTCAGTAAACTCTTCCTTGTTTGTGGTAGTATACACACTACTGATTTCATTTGCCGCAGTTCTTTGAATAACTACTCCATCTAGGTTTGTCCAAATATCTCCAAATGGATTATCAAAACCTCTCCATCTTGGAACTTTAAATGTCTTAGTCGCTACTGTATCTGTTTCGTTTGTTGCAGTACACTCTGGAATAACTAAATCTTTGATTCCAGTGAAGTTACCAATATCATTACAATAACCACATGGAGTAATAGGATAAGTTCCATTATATCCAGACCAACTTGTAGCAGAGTTACTCCAGTCTGTAACTCCAGGACCAAGTCCTCCTTGACGATAACCATCAGAAGTAAGTTCGGCATTATAGGCAGCCTAAGAATTAAAATTAGCATATTCAATGACATAATTCCAGTAGAATATCCATTTGTAATATTCATAGCATAGCAATTCTGAACCAGCATTTGTTGCATATGTTCTCATAGTAGCTCTAGAAATATTAGTTCTAGGCTTTCCTAAATCACTTCTGAATATATCCTTAGTTTCTAATTCTGTAGTTAGATAATCATCGTAGTTAGCTCTATTTCCTCCACCTCTAAATGCAGTAGTAGTATTAACTACTGATACAGCTTTTGGAGTTGCGGAGACTGTGGTATCAACTGTACTTCTGTATGCATCTATTAATAGTTCAGGAATTTCTACCCATGAATCATCAATTTTGACAGTAGAAGTTCTAACCCATCTTTTGTTTCCATCGCTGCCAGATTTTCCATAAAATTTAGGAGTATTAACTCTTACTGTTCCATCAGTTCCATCTAAGACAGATGGAGTTTCGCCGTCTTCTTTATAAGACCAGTCATCTGGAAACAGATAGTAATTTACTACATCATTGTTTGCTACACAACCTCTATACGCTGACTGAATAGGAAGAGATTTATGCAACAAAGGATTACCTATTCTAGTAAGTTCCGGAGATGCTACTGTAACATCCCATTCTACTCCATAGGAATATAAATCCATATTACTATTTAGCTCAGTAACCTACTTATCAAGCTTTTGTTGTGCCTTCTACAATTCTTCCCAAGCCTCATTTAGTGCTGTAAATTGCTCTTCTAGCTTAGAACTTGAATCTGCCCATTCAGCAGTACCATCTGCTGAGAAAACTAGCATCTATCCAGACGCTCCTCCAGATGGAATATGTTTATTTCCAGAAGTAGTTGGGTGTACATAATTATTAGCATTATTAGCTATAGTACTTAACTTTTCCTTCTCAGTTTCAGTATAATTGGCTTCAGAAAGTCCCTTTCCTAACTCCTTATCTACTTTGCCTTCAAGCTCACCCTTAGTAGCTAATTCACTAATATCCTAATGCTCAGTCAAATATCCACTATCATTCTGTAACTAAGAAGTTTTAGTTGGAATTGCATTAGCTTTGGCATATGTCGTATCTATAACATTTCCAGCACCATCGTAAGTAGCTTTTAAATCGTATGTGGTTTCCCCAACCTTTATAGATTTGATTGCTGCCATATCATTGTATTATTAAAGTTTCACCAACTACATCGTGATCTATTCCCTCTATGGAAGCAGTTAGGTCCTCAACAGCCTTCTACAATTCTGCTTTAGTAGCATAGTTCTTGAGAACTTCCTAGTCTACTCCAGAGCCTCCTCCTATACTTCCTCCAACAACTTTTACTGGTTTGGCAGAACTCTTAAACTGTCCTTCAATATAAATTGTTCCCATATTGTTTAAAATATTAATTGTTCATTTTCTCCATCTACCTCTACACTAGAACCTGGCTATAAAGCGTCTATCTTTTTCTACAATTCGGCTACGGCCTAGCTAATTAGTTCTTCTACCTCAGCTTTGGTGTAGTATCTCTCTATAAGATATTCGCTTCTAACATATCCAGTATCTTGTAAATCTTTTTCTCCATAGGTGCAATAATAAGTATCTTCTTCAGTCTTACTATTCTCAACTAGGTCATCATAATCAGCTTGTGGTAAGCATACAAGTTTTGGTACTTCTTCAGTAATAGCAACTTGCTTGCCTCCAGCAAATAGCCTGTTATCTTCTGTGGTAAGTTTAACAGAACTCTCAATAACTTGCTCAGTTCCTGTTTCCTCAGAAGGTTCTCCAGTTGTTCCCTATTGTACTTCTTTTTCTCCAATTTTCTAAATAGTAATATCAGAAGTTTCTACTGATGTAGATTTCAAAAGCTCAGTGCTAAATTCTTTAGCAGCAGCAGCCTAATCATCCTGATATTTTTTCTAGGTAACAAATATGAAATCATCATCTCCGGTTTCAGGAGAGTCTCCCCTTAAACTTTCTTTTGTTACGTAATCTTCGGCTATCTAATCTGATAAATCAGATAATGACTATTGAGTAGCATAAGTAGACTGAGCATTTTCCTTAGTAAGAAATTTGTCATCAACCTGCTAAATAGTATAATAAGCCTTAATATCTTCTGTAGTAACGTAGTTTCCAAGTTTTTGCAAACCTTGAACTATTTCATCAATCTACTTCTTGGAGTAATAATTTGTAGCAACCCAGGACTGATATTGATTGGTAGTATGATAATTCTAATCCAAATATTCCTTAGTAATATAAACCTTTGCATCATTTGTGACGTCATATACATAGTAATATGTATCAGGCTCTACCGTCCCTTCCTCTACTAACTTTAGATACTCTTCTTCAGTTAATGTTACTAAGTTCGGAATATCCGATTCAGTAGCAATCTAATCTTCACCTATAAATAATCCTTCAGACCTAACGTCTACTACTAGCTAGCTCTCTCCCTCTACTACAGGAGATTTTATCTATCCAACAGTGATGCTTTCTAAGGAACCATCTCCATCTACCTTAAGAGTTTTATCTAACTCGTCTTGGATGGCCTACTAATCTTCCTCATATTCTTTCTTTGTAACGAAGACAAAATCATCTCCTTCCATTCCCTCTCCTCTAAGACTTTCTTTAGTAACGAAAATATCGTCTGTTTCTTCCTTAGTATAATACTTAGTCAGTGATAGAGCTAAAGAATCGTTAGAGACATAATTAGTAGTTAATTCTTCCAGTGTAGCATAATCTGATAGGCTAGCAATAGTGTTATCTAAGTCTGTTCTAATCTATACTACAGTAGTATTAAGAGCCTTCTATTTTAATTGCTCTTCTATCTTTTTCCCCCATTCCGCGGATAGGTAAAACTAGTTATCGTCTAAGCTATCCTCATATATATAATAATATGTCTCAGCATGAAGATATGGTTTACTTTCATCTATGGGCCTAAAATCGTCTGTAGTATTCTCAGACCATTCTTTATATTCAGCCTCTGTACAGGTGATTATCTAGATAGATTCATAGGATGCTTTCCATCCTTCCTTGTATTTAATCTTAGACTTATCAATCAGCATATAAATATTTCCGTTATCTATGTTAGCAACGGTCATACCTTGATAAGCATACTTCTCTGGAATAGAATAAAGTTCGTCTAAGTTATTAACGACTGTTCTATTATCGAGAGGCTTCGGAGTTTCTACGGTTAAAGCGACACCTAAGGTAGCATCACCTGTATATTTAAATGCCATTATTGTGATAGAATAAAGTTAATTTGATGTGGCAATGCTGAGGAGTAAGTATCTTTCTTAGTCCATACCTTGTAAGTAAATCCATTTATCTACTCGGTAGACGTTTCCCAACCACTTAGGTCTACATTTAAATATCCAAGTCCTCCATCTACGGTAAATGAATTTAACTATGTGTTACTTCCTGGCAATTTTATAATAGCCTTACCACTTAGTGAAAATGTGATAGTTCCAGACGATTGTCCAAAAGGAACTAGCGCCTATTTAATCACACCATCAGTATTACCAGAATACCAAGGATATGTGGCTACTACCTAAGCGGTAGCGGAAATAGAACCAGCTTCTACTCTCTTATCTGTAACTTCTCCTTTATTATTTATCAAATATTCTCCAGCGGCATAACTCACTGTACCAGAGTGAGTATAAGTACCAATAGAATTATATGTATCAGACTCTACAGGAGAACTGTTATAAGTAATAGTTTCTCGTCTGTCAGTTTCTTCTCCAGCATCATTCTTTATAAATGTAAGTGTAGGAGTTAATAAAGCAGTTCCCACTTCTACTATTTGAGAAGTAAAACTATAATAAAGCTATGGGTATACTAAATCTCTAACTACTGTTGGAAACAGTAAAGTATCAATAATTTCATTAAAGGGCTTGCCCTTAAGTTTCTCTACTGTAGTCCCTTCAATTACTGTTGAAGTAGTATCATCTGGGAGTTCCGTCTAATAAGTAGCTATAGTTTCTAAGTTAGTTTGTATATTAGTAATACTTTCAGTATTAGCTTCTACTTTAGTATTTGTCTCTTGTTGTGCTTCCTAAGTTTTCTATACTTCTTTCTTTGTTTCTTCTAGAGCAGGTTCAAGATTCTTAACATAGATACCTGGAAGGATAATAGAAGAGGTTTCCTCTCCAATCTCCTATTCTATTAAATGAATAGCATTATCTTCCTAAGTAGATAAAATCACCTCTAAGGAATTATTTTCCTTTAGTTCTATAGTTTTGGAATTTTGGAGACTATTCTTAATCCAATTAAGAATGTTTTTATCAACATCTATATTCTCAATAGCATTGTTCAACTCAACTATAGCTTCATTGATTTTTACTATTTCTTCAGATAGATTATTAATTCCTTTTCTATTAGTATCAATTTCTCGCTGTAAATCCTCCTTCAATACAGATATAGAAGTTCTAATATTGCTTATATCGACTTTCAGTTCTTCTATTGCTTCTGTATTAGATTCATATTCGCTAATAAAGTATAGGGCATAGTCTAGGGCATCCTTCACAGTATTAATGCCTTCTGCAACGTCACTAGTATAGGTCCATTTTTGTTCTATATACTATACTAGGTCTTTTTGCAGTTCTATGGTTCCACTAATGTTTCCCCACAATAGACTCTACTCATCAGCAATACCTAAGTTCTTTCTTACTTTAGCTTTTTCTAGTTCTGTCCTATATTCTCCTAAATAGTTATTTCTTAAGAGAGGTATAGGCTCACATTTTATAGGCTTACCCTTTTTACCACAAGGCACTATATCTGCGTTACTTACCGAAGTGTAAATAGACTGTATCATTCTAGTTTAATAATTGCTATTTAATAAATTCGTGATTATCTAGTCTTACAGGTAGGTTAATAAAACAAATTAGATTAAGAATATCTTGATAATCTGGTTTATATCCCTTTTTGAGTTTTCTTAGAAAATCCTCATACCTTTTAATAGCCTTTCTCTTAAGAGCATCCACAACCTATACGTTTATGTCCATGGTGGTGATTGTCACAGAATCCTCCACAGGTACGGAACATCGCTAGTAATCTTTCAGCCTCCATGAATTGTTTAAAGCATATTAAATAATCTATAATGTTAAGAGTCATCCATATGAAATCTCGAGCAAATATATCTGCTTCCTAATCTCTAGTTAGACACTTATTTAGTAAAGCATCAAAGAGTTTCTTACAATAATTAATGTAACACTACTACAAGTTTCCTGTAAAGAAAACATCTACCTTACATTTTTTTATAGTAGTTCCTTCTATGTTTCGTTCAAGAACTTCTTTAACTGTACACTCTTCTAGCTTACCTTCTACTTCTTTATATAATTTTTCTCCATCAGTAACATAGATAGTCTCATAGTATTCCTTGTATTCGTCCGATGAATTTTCATACCATTTCATATTAGGAATAATGATATGGTCTACTACGTAATAACCATCATCCTTGACCTTAAACATACACGAGTCTAAGTCTTCTGTATGGTCATTAAGTAGGACATCTATCAGAGTAGCATCGCTTATACTAACTTTGATGATAGTATTCAAGGTAGCACTCTCACTATACTTATAGGAGTCGTAAGAAGTTACTACCTCTACATCTTCATCAATATACTAGCCATATTCTTTTGAGAAATCTTCTATCAGTATTTCCCCATTAATTTGGGTATGTATATCAATACTAAATTCCATATTGCAATAATATTAAGTGTTAGGCCATTGACCGTATTGAGCTGGTGTAGAAAAAGGTCCCCACTTTCCAGATTGCTTTATACGTCTAGACATAAAAACAGAAGTAAAAGATAAACTAATATCTTGTGGATAGTCAGTCCAGGTATAAGACTATCCATCTGGAGTAGGAGGTAATTTATCAATCCCAGAGGAGGGCTGTCCATTCCAGTAGTAGTTATAGTCATAGGCTTTAATAGAGGTTACTTCTGTGGTTTCTCTCCCGTCAGAATCTATATAGAGAGGATCTCCTTTTTCATTCGTTTTTTGTTTATACTCTATAACTGGTGTTATTCCCTCGGTTCTAGTATATATAGTCTATATAATAGTAGAGACATCACTCGCTACTATTTCATAGATAGTAGTTCCCTATGATTCATCAGCTCCCTAAAAAGTAAATTTAGTTCTTTTCCATATATACGGATTCTCTTCTGTTGGAAGCTCAAAAGTATCAGACCACTACTTACTTGATAATTTTATTTCAGATTCATCGGCAGTATTAGCAGGGAGATAATGTATTTTAATAATAATACTATTAACTGCTTCACTTGAACCGGATAAATCTGATACCTACTTAAATAATTTTTTTAGGTCGTCTTCTACATTTGATTTAGAACCGGAAGCATTACTTATAATTACTGTCCCATCAGAGATAGGATAAATCTACTGCTAATCTTTGTTGTATACAATTGTTCCAGTTGCCATATTAATGTATTTGTCTTATTTTGTCATTATATGGATTTCCATCATGAAGCTAAGCCAACTCTATTTCAGTTCTTTTTTCTTCAATATCCATTTGTCTATCTTTATAAGTAGAATCAGACTGAGCTTTAAGCCAGTTAACTTTATATTCTAACTGCATCTTCTACTATTCTAATCCCAGTCTCTATTCATCTAAGCTTTCAATCTTTTGCTGAGCTTTCTATAATTCTTGCTGTAACTACTAAGCCTATTGAGAGGTTTCTTCTAATTTTTCTTGTAGTTGCTGAAGCTGATTATTTTCCTCTTTGCGAACTTGAACAGCTTTCTTAACCTTATATTTAAGGTCTGTCAGACTCTTAGATGTAAGAGCCTCAAAAATAATATCTGGATCCATCTGTTGACTTTTTACGAACTCTGGAATGATTGCTTTTATAGTCTATAGATCTTCCATCACTTCTGAACTAGCAGTAATATGAATATCGTAGTCAGTAACAGTAAAATACTCAGGAAGTGCTGTAAATATCTGTTGATATTTATCCCCAAGTATAATAGTTCCAGTTAATCCTTTCTTATAAGTAACTTTAGCCTAATTAAGACTATCTAGTAGTATCTCGCAGGTTATTAAATCCATCTGCTAAAAATAGTGCTTAGTTACTATATACGAGTTAGCTACTCCCTACTTAATATTAGTAACTGCATCTCTAGTTTCTATACCGTTAAGTCGTTCCCTAAATACTCCAGTTATTGATGATGTAGTTTGTTCTACTGATTGAATAGCTAATTCAATAGCCTATACAGCCTATGCTTTTAAGGTATCATCAAATCCGTTATATATCTAGTTTGGAGCTTGCTGTCCGTCATTCCTACCTTCTTGGCTTGAGTCTATCCACATGATACCACCTTTTTTATAAGCTAACCATTTTTGTACTCGTTCTGGCCATTTAACTCCTAAGTTGGTAGGCAACAGAGACATATCCATAATAACTCCAGCAGTACCACTATTAGCTATTAGATTATCTCTATAATAGTTTAATAAGTCGTATCTATCCTACAGATGTGCACATTTTAATATAAGAGAATAAGGCTACTAAGAGCGATTTAAGAAATATACTCCATTTACCGATAAAGAACAGAAGTTGGGATTATCTTTAGACCTCATAACAGTCTTGTCTAATCCTCTAAGAATATATATCTCTTCTCCTATTCTGATAGTATTGTATCTCTACATCACAAAATCATCATCTGTTTCAATCCATTCAACATCATAGACTGGGATTAACTAGAACCTATGAGCACTATATTCATTGTCTGGATAGCCGGGAATGGTTTCATGATTCTAATCTTCATTTACTACTGTACAAGTATCTCCATATACTCTTCTATAAACAGCAGCTGAATCATCAGCTCGCCATTCATCTTTTAGTCTTCTTAAATCTTCTCTAGATATTTCTTTGCCATATTTAGCTAAAATCTAACTCTTACTCATCCACTTTCTTACTACAACTCTATATGAGTTCCTTACATATGGAGATTCTGGATTTCTATCAACAAATGTATTAAGTGGGTTTAATACCTCTATTTCAATATTAGTTCCAGAAGCCGATGATTTCACTCTAAAGAATGTATAACCAGTAATTAATAGGTCTGTTAGTAACTAACGTAACTTAGTAATTAAATCGGTTTCTCTGGATTGCATAATATAATGTACTATATTCTAAGCTGCAATTTCATATTGAGAAATAAAGGATTGGTCAATATCCTATATAATTTTATCTAACTAAGTCTTTACAGCTTTATCAGTAATATCCTTGCCATCAATAAACTTAAGAATTGAATTACTTAAATGGTCTTTCAAAAACTTTACTATTCCCTTGGTTATTTCTAGCTATTTTTCTCTTGTTATATTACTGATAGTATCTGAATCTTTGCAAGAAATTTTCGGAAGTATAGGAGTTCCTAAATATTCTCCAACTAGAGCATCTACGTGTTTCTTTAATAAAGGCGTAAACTCTACCGAAGTGGGGCTACCTATTCCGAAGTTTTCTTCCAGATAACGGAACTATTCAGGATCTCTTTTACCATTATAATAATTATAAGCTTTCTGTAACTCATACTTATCATATACAAGTTCCGCAATAGCCTCGTTTGTCTTGTCTATCAATTCCTTCTCTTTCATAACATAAATTATGTTGTTCTGGAGGAAGTTTAGTAGCGTTATAATACTTAACTCTTTGTAACTTCCTACTTCTTAATTCTTCCTTAATAAATGGCAGAAATTCTTCGTCTGGTAAATCTGCTATTATTACTAATGGCATTTCTGACCTATCAAAGTTAAAAGAGACTTTATACCCAACTGGGTCTAAACTCTCAATATCTAGTCCGCCTATATACTCCATTTTGTACAAGTCCCTCATATATTCTAGGATCACTTGTTTCAACTCTGTATGGGTCATCATATTCGTTTCTTTGCATATTAAGTTCAGGAGTTTTCTTAGTTGGAATAACTCCAAATCTTTTAATTCCTCTCTCGTCGTAATAGTAACCAAAATCTTGGAACTATTCAACTTCTTTCTCCACAAGTACGGGCTGTCTTCCTGATAGCTCTTGGTCTGCCAACTCAGTCATACCTACAGCGGCTACAATATCATACTTACCCTTATTTTCATCATTATATGCAGTAAACTATTCTAGCATTTCTTCGAACCATATAGTATGGCAATAGTCTTCTATAAAGGCGGCTGTTAAATCAGTATGCTATTCAATTATAGTTTTTGTAGCAGGAGTTCCATACTATTTAGTAGTTCCATTTCTGACATCAGTTAGAGTAGCTCTTGGGCGCTTCATAAAATAGTTAAGGCATCCTTTTTCTCTAGCCCAAGTAACCATACCCATACGAGTAGCTTCTATATTTATTTTACAATTATAATAGCGAGCTAAACACATAGCTATTTTATAGGCTTCTCTGATGTCTCCAGGTCTATCCTTGTACATAGCAACATACTGAGGGTCATTCATACCAAACGCACGTTTCTTAATCGTTATGCAGAAATCAGACGGATCTCTGGTTTCCTTAGAAGTCTAATTCGCTCCAATATCAATACCGTCTATACCTGCTACGTATAAGTCTCGCATCTCTTTATAAACTGGAACTTCAAAATCCTAGCCATTATTTTCTGCTTCCTATCTAAGCTTTTCCATTTGTTCTTTATATAAGTCAGACCATATTGGATGCTCTAGAATTTTTACTTTACCATTGCTATTAGGAATCCATTTAAAGCCATCAATGTTATCCTAAGTATGTTTATTATTTTTGTAAAAATAATCAATATAACCACATTCGGGTCTTGGACCAATTTGTTTAAGTCTTATATTAGCTATCTATTCGGCAACTAAAATTTTATTAAATTTATTAACACCTTCTAGATTAAATGCTTCTTCTGCATTCCAACAACGTTCAGCACATTTCTTTAGGTAGTCTTCTGGTACAGCTAACAGATTATCTCGCTCCTCCTATAAGAATTTCTTATATTCTACAGTATTACACACTCCTCTGTGGTCCATAAATTCTGGATTCAAAGATTGTATAAAGTATGGAATAAAGAATCCACTCTCTATAGTAGTCCCATCCTAAGTCCAATTATGTCTAAATGGAAGAATCTTATATGCTCTTGGATTATAGTAAATCTTTTTTAAGCCCTCTAGAGGAGCACCCATATCACCGCCAGTACCTCCAAACAACATTGTTCCACGAGGCATACCTTGAACTTCACAAAGTTCTTGACCTTGTACCACAGCGGTATCAAGTCCAGGCCAGGAACCAGCTTCATCATATATTAATAAATCTACACGGTCTCCACGAATGTTAGATGGTTTAGCTCCGTTAATTGCTACAACCTCAGATTTAAATCCTACGTCTTCAAACTAACCATTTATTTTGATTTGTTTACCTGATTTCTTTCTCAAATCCTGGTCAATAAGTCGCAATTTAAAAAATCCTCCTCCAGTACAGGTATTTAAGAATGTAAGAGCATTGTCAAACTTACTAAAGGTACCCTTAAGGAAGGTATCATTAAAGCAAGTAATCATAACCCTACTTCTTCTAATAACAGAGTACATACGAGCAGAAAGAGAGGCGTTTATTTCAGAGAATCCAATAGAACGAGCTTTCATTAAAGCTGCGTGCTTGTGTAGCACTCTAGCCATCTATAGATAATGAAAGAACATATAATGTGATGCAAAGAATATTGGGAAGTCATTATCAGTACCCTCACCAGAGGCTTTCTGCTAGTCAATAGTAGGTAACTAATAGAAATTTAAGAAGAAGTAATTATCTCCAGTAATGGTGTATCCATTAACTGTCATTCCATACTTACATCTTCTATATTGCTCTTTCCAAAATTCGTTGTACCGCTTACTATCTCTAAGGTAGGGACAGTATTGACCAGTTCGTTTATATACTTCCCTAGTCTCGGTAAACCAATCTGGATTAAAGTCCAATCCATGAGTTTCGTCAATAGGTCTGTATCCAGTTATTTCATAAGATAAGGTAGGGTCAAATACTTCTATTTTATCTCCTATTTTAACATCCCAATAGTCAGAATTTCTGACCCTTTCCTCTCTTATTTTCTATACTAGTTCTCTAGCTTCTTTAGCATCCTCTTTCTATTCTTTTTCTCTTACCTAATCTACAATATTCTATATTTCTTCAGGTAATATCTTTTTTCTTGGCATAATTAAAAGTCTCCTGGGTCAAAACCATCCACAGCTCCAGCTCTAACAGTAGATTGTTCAGTAAGTTCTTTCTTAACCTAGTCTTCTAGTGTTATGAGTTCTTCATGAACTTTGTGAAGGGTAGCCATTTCCTTCATTACTTTTTCAGCCTGGAATACTGGTTTGCCGTTATTATCACGCTCATTTAAATCTACAATAGTTTCGAAATAATCAATAAACTAGTCTGCAGCTCTTTTAGCTGCTTCTAGTAATTTTATTGACTTGTTTGAATCTTGTAACGCTCTGTATTTCCTACAAGCTTCTCTAAATATAGGGTCATTAAATTCTGACTCTGTCAATCCAGAATCACTAATAGCTTCGTCATGTCGTTCATGTTCCGAATACTAACTGTACGGACTTTTCCAGTCTATAGCTAAATAAATGTAAGATAGTTCTCTAGTAGCTCTATCCTTTTCTGCAGATTTATCCCTCTAGATTAAAGCCTTAAATTCCTTAACTAGCAATATCTCTGGTTCATTTATTTCTAGCTATTTAGTTAAAGTGTTATAGTTAAATACATTCATAATCATTAATCATTATCATACACATTAGATAATCTTATTATTTCTTTTTCATTTTGGAACCGCACTTATTGACTTTCATTTTGGAACCACAAGCGTCTTTCTTAGCATATTGTTTTCTGTCAGGAACCCATTTTCCTCCCTGGAAATTACCCTTATGTCCCTTATTGGCCATAGTTTCCTAATCATTGTATTTATTGATTGATATAGAATCTCTTGAGGCTTCGTCTCTAGCAGATTTCATATCTTTCTTATACTAAGCTCTTCCAGCCTTAAATTTATCAACTTCATTAGCTTTCTTAGTAACTTTAGTTCCTTTTTGTGCTTTCTGGCAAGCTTTACAGATTCTACCGCCTTGCTTAAAATATACAAGCTCTTCTCCTTCTGGACATACTCCTTTTAGCTTCTTATAATACTCAAGCTTAGCTCCAAGCCTAGCCATTACTCCTCCTTGCATTTTCTGCATAAATTCCTGATACTTAGCTTTAATGCCGTCTTCTCCTAATTGTTCAGCATAAGCTTGTAAATCCTATTCAGATTGTACTTGTATTCCCTACGCAGCGGCATCTTGTATTAGATATGCCATAAATGCTTTTTGTAATTCTTCCTAGTTAGCCATTACTCTTCTACTTTAATTAAATCCTTAGTATTAAACACTGCTTCCTACATAAGTCCGGAATCAGTAAACCATCTACATCTTAATCCTCGTAATCCTTGGTTATCTTTAAATAAAGCTGCTTCTCTTCTTAGAACAAGCATAACTGGAGAATGCATTACTTTACACTACCGTAAAGTAACACAATCCCCAGGCTTAAAATAAACTTTTTCATCAATTGTTTCCATACTTCAATTCGTTTCTTCTTTCAGTTAGCTTTTCGTTAACTACAGCCATAATTCTGTTCTCATTAACTACAACAAATCCAAACTTGTAGAACGGAACCATGCACTCGCTAGCTATTGTATAGAATACTATATCTCCAGGTTTTAGGAACTCACACTTGTGCCCAACCTCAATAACAGTACCCACTTTAATAAATTGTTGTTCTTCTTCTATTTCTCCTGTTTCATTAGATTTATATGTTGGAGCAAACCCACCTAAGTCTGTAATTAATCCACTCTTAGTAGTTTTAATTTTTTGAAACGGATTTTGTTCGAAAGGTTTAATTAATGCATACCCATACATAGGCATAATTTCTACACCATTCATATCCTCAGATAATGATTTGGCGTAAGATTCTAAAGCTGCATTATGTTTAGAGAATTTATCTTCTAATTCATCTACTGCTGTATTGAATCTTTCCTGTTTTTCTCTTAATAAAGTTTTATCTGCAGCTTCTCCATTTACTATAAGGTGCTGTCCTGTACCTTCCATACCAGTTATAGCTAGTGCTAGTTTCTCATTACTGTTCAATTCTGTTCTTAAAGTTTCCATAATTCATTTTACCATTTACATAAATCACAATGTTCATCTTCTATTCTAGTTTTGTTCTCTAGTATACAACCACACTCCTCACATACTTCTCCAAATGAAGTCTATAATTTATGAGGACAAGTATTACAAATATTTAATCTTGTGGTTGCTAAATCTTGATTAATTCCAAATATATGGAAATATATACTCTTCAATATTACTAAAGGTTTAGTAAATATTGCTTTAATCCATTTCTTTGGCATCTTTTCAGTAGGTTCTTGAGTCATAAGTATATAAGCCTTAGTAGGGTTAGCCATTACTGGAGTCCCATATAGTAATAAATTATTTACCATTTCTTCGCAGGACAATGCTTCTTCTCATTAGGTATCTTTAATTCCAGTAGACATCCGCATCCTTTTATATACCCTTCTTTTGGACCAATACTTATGTCATTGTTTTCTGGATTTAAATACAACTGTCCATTACATATTGCATCTTCTTGATTACATATTGGACAGCGTCTACATATTTTCCATCTTTCTTCTATTTCCTCTAGTGTCATAATTAATATTCAATACGTTGACGTTTCTTTTTATTTTCTGCCAATATAGATTCTTTCTTGTAAAAAGAAAGCATTCTTATTACTTCATCTTTTAAATATGGTAAGTGATATACTGTCATGTTATCACTGTGGTCGAAGTGTACTAAAACTAAGTCTTCAATTTCAAATTCTGGGTTTTTCTTCTGAATCATCCAGGCGTAAGTACTTAGCTGAAGGGCATAATGCCAATAATTAACATCATCTAAATTATTTAGAGGATACTTCATCTTAACTGATGTCTTAGTTTTAGAATTAAAGAAGCTCTTTGTTTCTATTTTTTTATTAGTCTTCCAGTCACCAATAATTATCTTATTACCTCTTTTAACTAATAAGTCAATTTGTCCAGCTATTCTTAGTTTTCCGTCCTCAGATACTCTAGAGATTAGATACTCAGGATATACCCCATTCTCCAAATCTAGATTGTTATAGTCTTTTATACACTCAAACTTGCCACCTATTTGATATTTACTTAGGTCTATATCCTTCTTCTTTTTGTAAAAAGAGTTTTCCAAATCTGCATGGATTCTAGTTCCTCTCTCGCAAGAGTTTCTGTTCTCCATATCCCATGCATCTAAGATAGCTTGTTGTTCTTTATTAAACTCGTCTTCTGTAATGTTATGAAGTTCAAGTAGAACTTTGTCAAATTTCTTAGTATTCAGCAGAGACTTTTTCTCGATAGCCCAATCTTCTTTAGGTAGAAGTTTCTCTAGTGCTTTATAAGCTGACCAGAACTCTTTATCAAAGGGTTGGGTGAAAGAATGAATTAAAGTCGTTACAGATATAAATTTCTGTTCTGGCTTTGTAACATCATAATAAATATGAGCTTCCTCTTCGAAAGCTATGTTCCCATTTTGTTTTGTAATTTTACTTTTGTCCATTAGTCATAATTCATTTAATCATTTATCACATTTATCTATATTTATTTGATACTTTTCAAGTATATTAATATTCTTTGTAAGATACAAATCAATAAATAATACATTATATTAAAAATGTCTAATATGACAAAAATGGTAACATTTGGATGTCCAATTTTTAAAAATGGGTCAGGCATTCATATTAAAGAGAAAAACAAAGGCAAATTTACTGCCTCTGCTAAGGCTGCAGGATAGTCTGTACAGGAACATGCTAAATCTGTACTAAACAATCCTAATGCTACTCCTCTTCAGAAGAAGCGTGCTAACTTTGCTAGAAACGCGGCTAAATGGAAACACGAAGATGGAGCTAAGATACATAAACCAAGTGGACATAGATCTATTCTAGATAATGGATGGATTCCTACTACTAGATTAAAGAAAGGAAATTATGGATTAATTAAAACAAGAAAGCAATGAACGCTGTAGTTAAATTAATTAAAGAATTTATACTTAAGATATATCTTTATTTACTATTTATATTTAATAAGTAATATGGACTATAATAGAGCAACTCTTTATGCGGCTACTGGTCGTACTTTATTACTCCCTGGCTGGAAAGGGTATTTTTATTGGGACTATACTAAGAATGAATTAAATTTTAGAAATGGAGACTATCATTTAGATAACAAATAGCTCAAGGAGAAAGGAGTTATGGAACGTAATGATTGGTATTATATAATATGATAATTAAAAATAATATTATACCGTTTGGAGGTTATAAAGTAATTAATCTGTTTGGATTAATATTTACTAAGTCGGATTTGACTGATGAGGATAAGAATCACGAGAATATCCATTCAGTATAGATTTTGGAATGTGCAATAGCGTTTGCAATACTTATATCTATATTATTTGGATTAGAATGGGTATGGTTAGCTATTCCATCTTTCTATATCTGGTATGGATTAGAGTATTTAATTATACGACTATTAAGACTTAAAGATTCTCAAAATGATTGCTACAGAGATGTAAGCTTTGAAGAAGAAGCTTATATGAATGAAGACAATTTACAGTATCTAGAAGGATAGAGAAAGATGTTTTCATGGATAAAATATCTAAAAGTTAACGCATAACAAAATAGGCGAGCCTAGACTTAATTGTCTAAGTTCGCCTATTTTTATTTACTATTATACGTACAAGTGATTCTGTTTGGCTCTTCCCACCAAGGTTTATCTGAAGGTGGAGTTCTGATGCTATTGGGCCAATTTATAATTGGAGTAGTTTCCTCTACTATAGCCTCCATTATTTTAAATAATGTATCCAAGTCTAGCTCTGGAAGCAGCTCATGAATATTAGTTATTGTTTTCTTATAATTTATCATATCCTTTAAAAGTGTTGTTAATAATTACTTTCTCTATCGTAGTATCTACTGACATATTAGTACGATACACTTAGCTTATTTAAGTTGTCTAGATAATCTAAGAACCATTGTTCGTTTTGTTTTCCTTCTTCTACAATAGTATTAATTAAAGATTCTGTAGCTAATAGTGTTATTTCTGCTAGTTCCTCTAATTCTGATTTAGTAAGTTCGTTATATTTTTCAATCAAGTTTAACATAATCCATCCAGTCTTTTATATATGATTTACATTCTTCCAAATCTGGATAGATACTTGTTATAGAGCATCCAGTTTTCGGATTTTTAAAGTGGTGCATCTTAGCCTCTTCTTTTTTCTCCTCTTCTGTATTTCTATTTAATGTTCTATTCCAATAGTTGTACTTTTCATCTAACATTTCCATATCACATTCCTCTAATATTTTCATATTAGGGTTATTCATTATCTTGTCATATTTTCTCTTTAAATTAGAGACTTTGACAACATCATTTCCATTTAATACAACTGCACACTGTTTCATTTCAATACCTTATAAGTACATATCTTACCTATCTGTTTTCCTTGAACTGTTATTTGCGGAAGAAAATAGCAGGCTTGATTCTCAAATTCTTGAGGTACAAAGATATAATCAAACTTACTTCCAACTACCTTCTCACAAACTTTATTCCAATCGTCTCCCTCTTCTATAATAAGAGTTTTAGCTCCTGTTGGAGTTACTACATAATTCTCATTTAATTTTATCATAACTATTAATTTTGGCGTTGCCCTACTAGGATTCGAACCCAGACTAAATGATTTAGAGTCATCTGTGCTGACCATTACACCATAGGGCAGTAACTTATTTCTCTTTTAGAGATTTATTTTCTGCTGCCAATTTCTCTAGTTCTTTTCTTAATTGTTCATTTTCGTGAAATAAAGCCTGCATAGTAGCGTTGATATTAGCTAATAGTATTCTCATTTGAGCAACCTATTCATACATAAGCTTTCAGTTGTTCAATTCTCTTTTTAGCTATATCTGACAATGCCATTTTAAATTTAGCAATACCAGCTCTTACTGTTTCTAACTTGCCGCTTTCTAAGCATTCTTGTATTTTATGAACTTCAAGCTCCCCTAGATATTCGCATACATCTATAAATAAATCATCATCTAGAGATTCTAAATATTTCTGGAATTGGTCTACCTCTTCATTAGCTAGACAGCTTTCTTCCTTCTATCTTTCATAAGATATTAATAAGAACAAAGAATCGTCGGTAGATTCGGACTTAATAGTTAGCCCATTACCAGACATATAATATTCTTGATTCGTATTAATTGCCTCAACTAGCTATTTAAACTAGTCCTAATTTAACAATGTTTCTAAGTCTGTAATCATAATTGTTTTCTTTTTAGTTATATACAACAATAACCTCCGAAAAGTTAAACGCAAAGTTAAAAAATTCTAATTCAAATATTATACATATTTTATATATTAAGGGGAAAGCCGGTACAGGTACTTTATATAAATAGCCCCCTGGGGTTATTATAAATTCCGACTTTTATATTTGGAGGGCAATTACCTAGATTCCAAAAATTCATAGAGTGAGTGTAGTGGCGGTCCACAACCCCTTTAGTCCCCCCCTGTATATTGATATAAAACTAAAACAAAAACAAAAATCAATTTCCAGTATTAACATTTTAAAATTTTAAGATTATGACACTCGAAGAATTGAAAGACCAGAACGTAAGCGCAGTAGAAAGAGCTAAGGCAGTAGTATCAGCATTGGGACTGAAAGGTGACGAACGCTCAGTTGTTGTCGGCTTGTCAAAGGGCGATAAGTTTAAGTTGGTAGCAATGAATAAGGTAGATTTGCCTACAAATGCCAACCAACCACAAAGCAACTTTACACCGATTACATTTAGCACTGACACAGGTGCAACCATTGGTGCAAAACACTTTGCGGGCGTAGAAATCGACGACGATGCTCCGGCAATCGGTTCAACTCCGTTGGAAAATGCCGCTTTCCTTGTTTATTGCATTGACCACAATGTAACATTTAAGGTAGACAAAAAGGTAACGGAAGACATCGAAGCTACCACCGACCGCCAAGCCTACAAGAAAAATACTTACAAGCTGGTAGTGGAAGACTATGATTAAAAGATTGGGGAGAAATCCCCTTTCTTTTACATACAAATAATCTTTGTAGAAATGGACATAAGAAAAAAGTTTAAGACTATAAAGTGTTTGTATAATTGGGGCATAATCTATGACCCAAAGACTAATGAAAAGTTAAATTTCAAATCCAAACGTGTTTATTGCGTAACTTCTTGGGCTTGGATTATGACCTATCAAAAGTCAGAAGAAGATATTCCTGAGATAATTAGGATAGTCTTTGTAGATTAACTCTAAGGTACTATGAGTTTTAAATAAAGTGCCCACATGAACCCCATCATCGGAACGTTGGTTAACGGGGAAAACAACATTACAACAAATCAAATCAAAGTTTTTGTTTAGTTTTAGGATTATATCTGGCAGCTTGGAAAGACAAGCAAAATCTTTATACCTATCTGCTAATAGGTTTAGTGTTCAACGCGAAAATTCGGTAAAGGAAGGAGAGAAATTGTCCACTAAAAAGACCCTCAATTTCCGGACTTTTTCCGATTTTCAAAAAATCCGCCAGAGTAGGAGTTATATAGCTCACACTCTCTATGGACATTATTTAGTATTTAGCCTATAAAAAGGCAACAAAAAGCGAGGCTACGCAGAAGAGCCTAACACCAAAAATAACTGCTACAAATTCTATGTGCATATTCGCAAACTTGAGCACTATAGGATTTAGGTTGAGCTATAAGGATTGGTCACTTATAGCAATATTATGAGTACTGCTGATATGTCAGTGACCGTACATATCACATATAAAATATGTTATACAATTATGTTAGAAGTTGCCAGGTCTAAGAAGCCTGATTAAAATCTCTAGATAGTAAGAGAGAACCTCATAAGGGTTCATTTTCCATCTCGAACCTATTCGCAAGTTTATAGACTAGCTATCTATAAATTTAGTGATGGAATACCAACGAAGTTGGTGTTCCCGCTTTGCGAACGTTGATAACGTCCTCAGCATGGAAAACTGAGAAATAATCTCCTATCTTATTCTAGATATAGATAGGATTTCCCTACTAGTATAATGGATTGCGTCTCCCTTTAAAGGAGAAGATTCTGGTTCAAGTCCAGAGTAGGGATCTTTATATTATCTTCATAGTTATATTATTTGTGATTATTACTTTTCAGCTACAGTTCGTGAGAATAGTAGCTTTAACTAGAATATTAATTTAAAACTATATAAATATGATAATCATAATCATTTTATACATAATAGCTATCATAGGCTATAAATGTAAGAGTGTAGGAGTATGCCTGTTTTTCGGACTTTTAGCTACAATACTACTTTGTTTGAGAATAGGCTCAGAAATAGGACATGCAATATAATTAAAATAAAGTAAAAATGAAAAAGATTAAAACTTATCCAAATCATTTAGAGATTATAACCTCAGTCTTTATTCCTTATAAAGATTTTGATTTAGAAGATTTCCTAGATGTCCCAACCGTTACAATCCAAGACATTATGAATGCCTGGGCTCCTGTATGCATTGAAGCATTGAAAATGAGAATGGACGCATGTGTCCAAATGCTAGAACACCATAGAAAGGACATTATTAGTGTAAATGAGGATGCCGTAGAATTCAAAAAGGATAATGGAAGTATCCATCGTTTCCATATTCGTAGTTATAATTTGATGGAACAAACAATCACTAATTTCCAAAATGGAGATTTGAGTCTGAACAGAGATACAGCTTACCAGCTTGTAAAGGCTCTCTATTGGATTCCAGAAAAACTAAAAGCTGAACGGAAAGGTGTAGGATTTGAACTCTTCATATCCTTTGTTCTAAGTCATCTCCGATGACTAAAATAAAAAACTCAATAACTTCCCAAGACATTGAGGGCACCAGTTTCTTATGAATAAATACTCTGAAAAGCCTATATGGGCAGGACAGAGCCTCGAAAGTCTTAGACCAGAGAGATAGTAAGTTTTAGGTGTAAAATGCGATTAATAAAAGAAAAAGATTATGGAACAGTATTTAGATGCAAAAATTAAGAGATTTACTCAAAAACAATTATTCAAGAAAATAACTAAAGTTAAAACTATGCTAGGTTTGGGAGGATTACATCCTGAGAAATACCTAGAAGTTGTACCCGAACATAAAAATTGTGTCCTAGTTGACTTCAATCCAGCAGATGCATTAGTAAGAAGAAATTCTCTTATTGGAGAGTTTGATTTACTTACTAATTCTCCAGCGGAGAGAAGTCCGCTCAACTTCGTTGATTGTGATTTCTGCAAGTCTATTATAAATAATGGAGCAGATTTACTATATATTTATACGAAGATGCAGCTTTCTCCAATTAGAAATAAATATATCACATTTACTTTTAGTTGTAGAACTGCGGGAGACGAGAGAACAATTGAGTGGTTGGCAAAGAATTTCCCAGAACTTGATATTCCAAGAAATTACGTGTTTATAAATGATACAAGATGTAAGGAGATTGGATATCGTCAGTATGTTAAACGTATGTATGATCCAACTAGAGACAGATTCTTAGACATGTACAAATACAGAGATTCTGGAGATAACATGATTACCGGACTAATTAAAATCCTCTGATGAGTCTTTGAAAATTAAGACGAAACTACCCATCTTTGGGTAGTCAGGATTAAAAAGAAAAAGAAATGAGAAAGTACAACAGATTAAATTGCGATTCAACTGTTCGCGCAAGATTTATAGATACTTGGGGACGAGTAATAACTTTAGTCGGAACCCATGCCTTCGAATATGCCATTCACATAGAAGGAGTAAGAACAGTTACTGAAACATTTGAGAATGGAACATTAGCAAGAAAAAGATTTAACGAATTAAAAAAGAAACCATGAGAAAGAGATTTAAGATGAGCAGAATTGCTTCATCAGACAACTATGAGTTGTCAAGAAAGATTCACGCAATGTACCTCCAAAGATTTCACGAGGAGAACATAGAAGTGATTACAGAGATTTCATCTACATTAGTAATTAAAGAACAAAAGTATATTCGGGTATTTGGGAAGTTAATTCCTGTTTCCGAAGAAGAATTGAGAATACATAACACTTTAATATCTGTGAAATGATGGAAGATTTGTTAACAATAGTAAGATGGGCAATAACATTGCCTGTTTGGTTGCTAGAACATATACTTAAGGCTATGACCTTAATAGTTCTGGTATTGGTAATCATCGTCATGGCGGTATTATATCCGCTATTTCGGTCTATCTGGCGTAAGACAGGACAGTCTGTGATTTTTAAGTATGCAACAAAATGGAGAGGAAACTATCCGCTAACCAAAAAAGTATTTGACTTATGGCAATGATAAGAAGAATTACCGAAATAAACGGTGAGATAATTGTGGTAGAAACTATGATTATCGTAGGAGAGATAGTATTGATTACAGTACAAATAAATGGAGAACTAGTTCGCTATGAAATATTATCTGTTAGACAGTTATGGGAAGGTCGTTAGGGCCTTCTCAAGCTGGTCTGAGGCTAACAAATTTCGTATAACTAGAAATAGACCAGATTGGAGGATTGTATGACATACATCGTTGTATTTATAATATTAATCATCATGTGGAAAATGATTGAAGACGAATGAAAACAGTATTAACCCATACAGGAAAAATCTATGTTGATACAGAACATAGACTAGAGTTCTTAACTGTAGGAGACTATGGTAAGGAGAACAACATCAAGGCTGATTTCTTAGGTCTAACTAAGGAAATCAATGGAGTAGAGAATACAGCAGTAGACCTAAGCAAGAAATGGGTAGCAACTATTTCAACTCAGAAAGGCTGTCCTATGCATTGTAAATTCTGTGATGTTCCCAAGTTTGGATTCTATGGAAATGCTTCTATAGAAGATATGGATAGACAAATCCGAACTATTATAGAAGGCGAAAGTGTCAGAGAAACAGACAGGTTTAATGTACACTTTGCTAGAATGGGAGAACCAACATGGAATGATAATGTATTAGCATTTGGACTTGCTCTCAGAGGTGTGGTTAAGTCTGCAGGGTTAATAGCTAAAACTGTTCATCCAGTAGTTTCCACGATGCTTCCGAAAGCAAATAATAAGCTTGGAAACTTCTTACAGGTTTGGTGTAGCATAAAAAATGAGTTCTACAATGGAGAAGCAGGCTTGCAGTTTTCAATCAATTCTACAGACGATGAACAGAGAAATGAGCTGTTTGACTCTAAGAGTTTGTCACTAGCACAAATTTCCCGGTTGGCTGACGAGTTACCAATGCCAGTAGGCAGAAAGTATACTCTAAATTTTCCAGTAACCTCACAAACTATTCTCGATGCGAAGGAATTGTCAAAGCTATTTGATAGGGAGAAATTTATTGTTAAAATCACTCCTATACATGAAACAGCTTCTGCTATAGAGAATGGTTTCCAGGTAACTGGATACTCTGATTATGACGTTTATCGTCGCTTTGAACAACCTTTATTGAAAGAAGGTTGGGATGTTATAGTGTTTGTTCCATCTAAGGAGGAAGATTCTGACCGAATTACTTGTGGGAACGCACTAATCTCTGAAGAGAAGATTTAACAATTCTTAACTAAGAGAAATCTAGATTATACTATATAATAGTAGGCAAACTCTTAGTTATCCTTTCCTTAGTTCAATGGATAGAACCTCTGTCTTCTAAACAGATAATTCCAGTTCGAATCTGGAAGGAAAGACTATTATTCTCCCTTAGCTCAACGGTAGAGCTTTCGACTTTTAATCGAAAGACAAGAGTTCGACTCTCTTAGGGAGAACCAACTTTAAATAATTAAGCTATGATAAATGTAGACGAATTAAGAAACAAAAAGTAGCTCGGAGAAATAGGAGAGCGTATAGCCATTGGTGAATTATCAAAATATGGATTAGATATTTTATTACCAATGTCTGACAATCTACCATTTGATTTTGTTATATATTATAATAACAAGTTTTACAGAACTTAGGTGAAAACTACTGCGAGTAAAACTGTAAATAACTCGTTGAACTTTAGTTTAACAAGTAATAATTATAACAAAGGGACCGTTCACAAATACAACGAGGATGAAATAGATATTATGATATGTTGCGACCTTCATAACATCTATATATTTCCAGAATGTGATGTTGCTAATAGAAATTCTATTACTATTAGGGAGGAACCTCCAGCTAATAATTAGACAAAAGGTATAAACTTTGCAAAAGATTGCATCATATCTATAGAAAGATTAAATTATACTTTCTCTAAGATAGAGAAATAATTCCCTATTAATAGGGAAGTCTTTTTCTTTTATTCCGCTAGTAAACATTTGTTGTGAAACACGTGTTTGCATCTGGGTATAGTCGAGTTGGTAAGATGCTACATTTGGGATGTAGAGACCGCAGGTTCGAGTCCTGCTATTCAGACAAGAAGTAATCAACATTCACTATTAGTACAGCAATTAGGACTGTAGGGTGCCTTTTAGATGAATCCCTGATTACTCCAATTAACAGAGGTGAGTTCCCTTAAAATTGTTACCACGCACTAGTGCGGCTATTAGCTACTAGAGGACTTGGGGTGCCAAGAGGAAGAATTGTAGTAGCTATGTTAATTAGAACAAATCTGTTAATTGCTTTATGGGATAGCGCCAACGATGGAGAGTTGGGACGGACTGTAAATCCGTTGCCTTTAGGCTTAGTAGGTTCGAATCCTACCTATCCCACAATTATGTAAAATAACTTACCAAAAGATGATAAGAATTTCTAGAATTGTAGCTAAGGATAGAATAGCAGATTTGCTAGACTTGAATTTCGTATCTAAGATAACTCTTAGACAAGGTAGACAAGGATTCAAAAATCCTGCAATTTGCAGAGTGGAAATCTATCTCCAAGTAGATAATGATACAGAATACTTTAATAGTGTTATGAGTAACATTGTTGACTGGGGAAAGGAGCGTAATTGTAATATTGCTGTTACCACAGCAAATATGGCTCTACATGATGGATTTATTAAAGAGTCTGCATTTGATGACTTTGATTATCCTATGCCAAAAAAGTATAAGGACTTATGCAGCGTATATTCTGACGAATATTTTAGACTATTTAATAGGAGAAAGATATAATGGAAGACAAATATGAAGGGCTATCTGATGAAGAACTCAAAGAAATCTTCGAAGATATGCAGGCAGACTATTGGATAGATTATTATCAATCTATCTATGAATAAAACCCTATTAGCGAGACCTAGGATATGGATTTTAGAAATATGTATACCCACTGCATAAAGGTTAGTCATATTTAAATGAGGAAACCAGGGTCTCTACTAGGTCGATTCGGGATTGTAACCGGTAATTGGTAGCCGCGCAGACTGTAAATCTGCTCTCTTTTGAGACTGGAGGTTCGAGTCCTCCCAATCCCACACTAATTTCAATATATTATGATGATATTTGTATATTCAGCATTTATATACGTAATAAGCACGTACATAGTTGGCCTTTATATGGCAGTAAATGAACGATTTGTTACAGTTAGAAGACTCGCAATAATGGCATTACCAGTAATAAATACTATATTTGTTATTGTAATACTATTATTTGGTATTAAACCATTTATAAAAACAGTTATAAACGAATTTAAAGAAATTACAAAATGACAAATTATGAGTACGGAGAAGGATACTTACCAGAAATCTGGTACTAGTGTAGTATTTCAAAAAGAAATTAAGCAGTGTAGAGAATGTCCGCACTGCTTAATTGTTCCTGACCCAGATCCTAATGACTGGTTCAATGATGACGACGAGAAAGCGCTCTGTAAGGAGTCTGAGAATAAACTAATTGAAGGAATGTTAAGACCTTACGAAAGGGTATTAATTCCAGATTGGTGTCCATTAAAAACTAATAAATAAAATGAATAAAATGAATAAAACAAAAGCTTGCCTTGAAATAACTTTAGAACAGGCACGTAAATGGTATGAGAGTGGCAATGAAGACTTGAAAAAATTAGCTCTTACCGCTTTTAGTGAAGAAGTTCTAGTCCCTTCTCTTGGAGAAATATTAGAATCTGAAAAGGATTGGGATGTGCTATTTTTACCTTTAGGGATATCAGAGCAAACTAAGTCTCTAATTTGTCTACAAATAGTAGCTAATTACTTAAACAATGGTTGGAATAAAACAGAGAGTAACAGCGGTTATTTCCTTGGAAGGGGTTCTTCTCTATCTGGAAAGACGGAAACTGATATAAAAGGAGTGTACGTCGTCATGCATCAAAACGTAAAATATCCAGGTATTGTTTATTTTAGAACTGTAGCTGATGCACAGAAAGCGGTAAAGATTCTTGGTAAAAAGTTATTGCCGTTGTTTGAATAAATGATTAGATGGTGTTATTAGTTCAGTTGGCAGAACGCTACATTGTGGCTGTAGAGGTCAGCGGTTCAAATCCGCTATAACACCCATAGTATAATTCCCAGAACGATCAACAAATTGGCAGATGTACAGTGTTATCTCATAACAAGACATAGTGTAGAGTCTTAGGAAAGTCTGAATAAGTGAAGAATCGGAACTCTTATTAATTATATTATGAAAGATAGAAAATTATTTTGGTTTTGTGTAATATCTATAATTTACATAATTACCTATTGGTGTTTTATTAAAAATTACAACGAATGAAAAAGACAATTGAAATCGAATGTCCTGATGGTTACAAACCAGTTTACAATGCAGAGACTGGAAAAGTAGAAATTGTGTCTGAAGACATTACTGCAAGGGTACAGACTTACGAAGATGCTTGTAAAATCATGAGTAGAGATGTCTATGGTAATGTTCCTGCAAATTTCTCTGTTGATGCTTTGCGCAAATTGCACGTCATTCTCGATGCCTTAAACGAAGGACATAAGTTTAATCTATTAACTGGAACTGTATGGTATCCTTGGGTTCGGTTCTTTAGAATGAAATCAGTACCGAAAGATGCAGAGGTCATTGGACACTTCCGTTATCAGGGCGAGAAATTCGCGTTGGTGGGCGGCTACGCGGATTATGGCGGCAGTGCGGGTCTCGGCTGTTTCGGTTCTGGCTATGGCGTCGGCGCGGCCGGTTCCGCTGTCGGGTTGCTTGCGTGCAAATCTGAGGAGATTGCCAAATATGTATCAACTCAGTTTGGCAAACTCGTATTCGAAGCTTGTTTTGCCAGACACTTCAATGTAGGAGAATTTGAATGGCTAGACTAATTGTAATTCTACTATTGCTTGCCTCATGCACACACGATAAGGTAGTAAATCACAATCAAACTGATACCATAAAGTATGAAGAGATATATTGCCCAAATTGTGATGGAATTGGTCAAGTAAAGATGTCAGCTGGGTCTAGAGTTGTATTAGGCATCCTTACACTAGGTCCAGGTGCTCTTTGTGATACCGAATCATGTAGTATGTGCAATGGAACAGGAATAGTTAAAAGAAGAGTACTAAACAAATGAAGAAATTTTTAATGCTTATTGTGGCTATGCTCTTTATGAGTGTAGCCTCATTCTCTCAAATAACCATATCTCAAGAAGATTATGATAGGTTGCCTGGAGAGACGAGAACCCAAATCGAGAAAATAACTACCGAGAAGGCTATAAAAGGAGAAATCAAAGAAGTATCTGAATATGCAAGTCTCGGAAAGGAGATTGGAGTTGCAGTAAATGAGACACTAAAAGCAGTTGAAGATTCGGCTATAAGAATATCTGAATCTAATCTAGGACAAACAGCGATAACTATTGTAGTATGGAAATTACTATATAAGGAGATAGCTGGAGTCGTAATAGGTATACTACTGCTAGGAATATCTCTATTTTTACTAATAACTGGAAGAGGAAAACTATCTAAAGACGATGAAGATGCTGGCGGATGGATAAGTGTAGTCGGTGGCGCAGTATTCTTTATTTCTTCTATGATTTGTGTATTTGGCTGAGGAGCAGTCCAGGCTATAGGCTGGTGTATTCTAGCTATATTCTGTGTATTATTGCTTCTTGGATGTATGTTAGGCTAACTAATTGGTTAGCCCTTTGGAAGGGTGGCAGAGTCAGGTTTAATGCAACGGTCTTGAAAACCGTCGGGCGGTAAAACGTCCCCAGGGTTCGAATCCCTGTCCTTCCGCAATTAACTATAGGATTGGTGTTAACGGTTAGCACGTCGGTCTCCAAAACCGAAGGTAAGGGTTCGAATCCTTTATCCTATGCAAATATCAATAACTAAAAACTTATGAAGAGAATTAGATTAATTTGTATGATGGCTGTTGTAGCAATAGTTACGGCAGTCTGTTGTTCGTTTACTTCTAGGGAAGACCGAAATCATTTTTCGGTTATAAAGGTATATACCGACCCTAATAGTCACATGAATGTCTATAGAGTCTCCGTTCCTGGGAGAGTGTATTACGTACTTCATAATACGACTCAAGGAGGGTTATGTAAATTACAATGAGCGAAACTTATTATCTCTTAGCAGCCATTTCGTATGGCATTTTTATTGTTCAGTTCATACTCTCTTGGTTTGGTGGCGACACTGACTTAGATGTAGATTTAGATGGAGAATTGGACATGGATGTGAGTGATATTGTCTCTTTTAAAGGACTAGTACATTTTGTAATGGGAGCAAGTGGATGGCTTTGTATTAAGCATTCCGTTTCTCATTCTATAGAATGGTACGATTATTTAATCGCATTAATATGCGGTATTCTTTTTGTGGTTATACTTTACTACTTATATAAACTTTGTTTAAAACTCCAACATCAAGTTATTCCTGAAAAGGGTGAAGCCTTAGTTGGGAGAATTGGAACAATCACTATCCCTAATGATATTTCTGGTGGTAGTTCTGTTATCTTAGTTGAGATAAATGGAATGCTTCAAGAATTGTCAGCTTATGCTGAAGAAGAGCATAAGACGTATAAAAACGGGGACAAAGTGAGAATTTCAAAATTTGAGAATGGAAAGTATTATTTTAACTAAAAAGAATTTTTAAAGATGACAACAGAAACTCTTATTGTAGCGGGTGTTATTGTACTCTTAGTAGTTGTAACTTTTATCGGACTTTTGTCTCGGTATCGTAAGTGTGCTAGTGATGAAATCCTGGTAGTATTTGGTAAGGCAGGAAAGAAGAAGGTAGTTAACGAGAAGACTGGTAAAACGGAGGAAGTTATACTGCCGTCTAAAATCATCCACGGCGGAGGTACATTCGTAATGCCTGTCATTCAAGACTGGGCTAAAATGTCCTTGAAACCTATCCAAATTCAAGTAAATGTTACTGGTGTTTCCAGTCAAATGATTAAGGTAACTATTCCTGTAACATTGACCACTGGTATTGGAACTACTCAAACATTAATGCAAAACGCTGCAAGTAGATTCTTAACAGCTAAAACTTCTGAAATCTCAGACCAAATCAAGGATATTCTCATTGGTGAAGTGAGAAGCTTGATGGCTACGATGACGATTGAGGAAATTAACGCTGACAGAATCAAGTTTATCGGCAAAGCTAAGGAGAATATTGAGACCGAGTTGAATAAGGTAGGTTTCAGTATTATCAACATTAACAATGCCGATATTTCGGATGATGCAAACTATATCAAGAATCTAGGTCAGAAAGCTGCAACTAAAGCTCTTGCTCAGGCACAGGCTGACATTGCAGAAGAGAAAAAGAAAGGAGATATTCAGATTGCAGAAACCAACAAGCAACGTGAAATTGCTGTAGCAGACGCTGAGAAAGAGCGTGAAACTACTGTTGCTCAGACTAGACAAGAGCAAGAGGTTCGTGTGGCAGAGATTAACCAGGAGAAGGAAATCAAACTTGCAGAAGCTGAGAAGAATAAGCAATCAGGTATTGCTAATCAGAAAGCTGAACAAGCTGCCAATATTGCTAAAGCTAATACTGCAGCGGAATCAGAGAAAGCTAAAGCAGAAGCTGAGAAAATTTCAGCTATAGCTAAAGCTCAAGCAGAAGCCGATTCTAACAGAGCAGAGTCTGAATCACTGGCTGAGGCTAATGTAGCTAAGGCTAAAGCAGAAGCTGACTCTAAGAAAGCAGAAGCAGAAGCAGAGAAACAAACTCGTATTGCTCAGGCTAAACAAAAACAGGAAGCTGAGACGCAAAAGGCAATTAACGAACAGGAAGCTGCAGTTGCTAAGTATGAGTCAGACAAGCGTGTAAAGGCAGCTGAAGCTGATAAGATTGCAGGAGTGGCAGAACAAAATGCCACAATTGAAGTCTCTAAAGCTAAGGGAGAGGCCGAGAAAGCTAAGGCTGAAGCTGAAAAGGTAGCAGGAACTTCTAAGGTAGAAGCTCAAATGACTATCGAGAAAACTAAGCAAGAAAAGCAACTGGAAGTAAACGAAGCAGCTGCATTGGCTATGGAAGCTAAGCTTCATGCTGAGACGATTGTTCCTGCTCAAAAGGAGAAGGAACGTATCACGATTGAAGCAGAAGCTGTTAAGCAGAAAGCTGTACTTGAAGCAGAAGCTAAGGCTGCTGAAATTCTGAAAGAAGCAGAAGCTAAAGCGAATGCTACAAAGTTGCAGCTAGAAGCCGAAGCTGAAGGTACAAGAAAGAAACTGCTTGCTGAAGCTGAGGGTAAGAGAGCATCTTTGATGGCTGAGGCTGATAAAGTCCAGGCTATTGAAATGGCTCCTGCTCTGGCAGTCCAGAAGATGATTGAATCTGGCTTGACTCCTGAAATGGTGGTTCAGTACAAGACAGTTGACCAGTTGACAGGTATTGCAGAAGCATCTGCTCAGATGTTTGAACACGTTCACCTTGGACAGGTTACTGTTTATGGTAACGAGAATACCGCTGGTAACTTCATGGCTAAAACTGCTGAGAACTTGAATCCTGCGTTCGACTTGCTTCGCTCTATACCTTTCGCTGATACACTGAAAAGTGTTCTCGGCAAGAAAGAGTTGGAGGAGAAGAAAGCTGAAACAACTGAGTTTGAAGAAGTGAAGTAATTCACAGCGAAGGGGCTTTACAATTTCAATAGTAAAGTATAACAAAAGCCCCTTCGCAATTTGGAGGTATGGGTGAGTGGCTTAAACCACCGTCCTGCTAAGACGGAGGGCCTTCGGGTCCCGCTGGTTCGAATCCAGCTACCTCCGCTTAATAAAATTTGTTATGGAAGAAAGAATTGAAATCTTTAAGTCTCTTCATAAGTCATTTCTTGATATGCTTATGGATGATACTTGGTTAATGGAAGAGCCTATTGACGTAGCTGAAACAGAAGCTTGCTGGAGATGGGCAATAGAATTAGGAGATGAAACTGTTCCGGTAGAAAAATTTGAGGAAGAATTTAAGTTTTCTTTACAAGATTTAACTAACTGGTGGAACAAAAAAGTATTAGATTTGAGTATCTAATTACATGGGACGATAGCTCAGTAGGTAGAGCGCTGGACTGAAAATCCAGGACGATAGCGGCAGTTCGATCCTGCCTCGTCCCACGCATTGTGTGTTTTTCATGGTAAATATGGGCTTAACGGTTCGAGAGAATAGTTAAGCTAAACTGGGCTATGGTGTAATGGTAGTCACATCAGATTTTGGTTCTGAGAGTCCAGGTTCGAGTCCTGGTAGCCCAACTAAATACAGCTTCGCTAGGGAGACCTAGCCTTGCATACCAAGAGGCGGTAAAGTCAGCTGAATAAATCCGTTGCGGTATTACCTAGTAATAATCTAAAGCTAGCTAAAGAATAACTAGGAACATAGGGGTAGTAAGGCTGTATTTCTAAATTATATAATTATGGATAAGGAGAATTACAGAAAAGTAGTTAAAATCTGTGAGAAAGGCAGATGTAAAGTGAGAGAAAATTCATTTGGAGTTTGTTGGTGTGTAAGATGTGGTAAATTACACTCTGATGCTCCAGCTAAGTTAAAACCTGAAGAGCAAATCATAGTAAAATGAAAGTGATAATTAATAGCTGTTTACTTACAGAACTACTAAAGAATTTCCAAACTTCTCTAGATAATATGAGAGTTATTGGAGAGACATATTCTGTAGAAGATATGAATGAGCTGGTTGAGGAGTTTTCTAAGTTTAATATAAAGCCTGATGATATTATTGGTAAAACTATAATATTTAAATGTCAATCAATAAGTGCTTATGCTTAACGTAACTTCTTTCAATATTGGGGAGATAACTAGTAAAGTATCTCTAAATACTCCCAGTAGCGGAATAATCCAGAGGTCTCATCCTAGAAGTAAATTCGTAAGATTTCATTCTAGGTCTCCTATGTCAGAATATGCATTCTCTAGTAGACCAAGACTAAGTAAGGATGGGCCGGAAATTGTGGTATTGCAGATTATGGTATTTGGTAATGATGAATTGCTAGTTGAATATGTCTGCGAACAGGAACTAACAGTAGAATAGGTTATTAGACCGGTAAATAACCTTCCGTAGCCAGTCGGACGTTGGGAGCTTATAGTCCTACGATAGTGAGACTAAATCGGACCTATAGCTCAGCCAGGTCAGAGCAACTAATTATGAGTCAGATAGGGACGTATCCCCTCAAGCTTATACCTTGTAGAAAGGGTAGTTGGTCGCACGTGGGTTCAAACCCCACCGTCCCTACAACTTCTGGATTGAATTTTTAATTTTGCACCAAAACATTTGGTATTATGATTATTTTCATATATATTTGTATATGAATTACAATGATTATAATACACAAAAGTTAAGAGGTTTAAAGCGCAAATTAGAGCTAATAAAATCTCGTGGTGGTAAATGTGAACTATGTGGCTATGATAGAAACATAGCTGTTCTAGAATTTCACCATATCAATCCAGATGAGAAAGAGTTTCAGTTAGATATGAGACATTTATCTAATACAAGTCTAGAAAGGCTTAAAGAGGAAGTAGATAAATGTCAACTTCTATGCGCTAATTGTCATAGAGAAGTACATAATCCTCACTTGGGAATGGACGAAGTAGAGGATTTAGTTAATACTGAAGCTAAAGATAAAACGTCTTTTGAAAATATGACTGGGTCTGTATGCCCAGTATGCGGCAAAAGATTTCCTAAATCTAAGGGTAAGATATACTGTTCTAAGGAATGCAGAGATGCTGATAAACATTACCCCTCTCTAGAAGAAGTAAATGAGCAGTATGAAATACTTAAGAATTGGGAGAAAGTTGCGCAACATTTTGGATTAACTCGTAGAATTATTCAAGGAATAAGAAAGAAAGACTCATAATCAGAAGGTCGGGGGTTCAAAGCCCTCTAGGTCCACATCTGTTTATCGGAAGATAGATAGTATAGATTGGTATAGCCTAGGACAATGTATTAATCTATGGGAGTTAGAGCAGTGGTCAGCTCGCTGGGTGCATAGCCCAGAGGTCGTCAGTTCGAATCTGGCACTCCCAACAAATATTTAAATTTTTGAGTATGAATTATCAGTATTTTGGATTGTTCTTAGATGAACCAACTAGAAACAAACTTATGCAAGTTATCATTGGAAATCCCATCATTTGCAATCTGGTGTTCCAAAGAGGAAGTACTATTTATTTAGATCATTGCACTCTTCTCCATAAAAATCAACATGAAGAAAAGATGGCTAATGACCTACAATATCGTATAGATGGTAATTTTCGATTAATTGTAAACAAAATAGGGATTTCTGAGAAAGCAATAGCTTTTGGAGTAGAATTGGGAGACCAATATCTGCCTTGTGCAAATGCTAAACCTCATATCACTATTTGTACAATCAACAAGGGTAAACCAGTAGATAGCAATGGTATTGCAACTTGGATTCCAATTCCAGAATTTAGTATTTATTGCCATCTTAAAGTAGTATAATATGTGGGGAAGAAAGAGTCCTATAGAAGAATATCTGGATAAGCATCCAGACAGCACTCTAAGAGAGTATAATGAATATGTTAAGGAAGAAGAACTGAAGAGACACCAAGAGAAGGTAGACAGCGACAATAGACATAAAGCACTACTTAAAAGCTATATAGGAAAGTGTTTCAAGATAGACTTTAATGGTATGTCAACAATGTTTTTCAGACTTACATCCGACCCAACAGATCCACGAAGTAGTAGAATCGAAGAGGATGCCTATTCAGTTTATATTGATTCATCTAAGGTACATATGGAATTAGAAAAGAAGAGATATATTAATATAACGTGGCTTCCTGGTCAAGAAGAGTGGTATGGAAACTCTCACAAAGTTTTTCAAATATCTGAGGAAGACTTTAATAAGGTAGTAGAGAAATATAACGAAATGGTTAAGGTTGCTAAAGAAATAAAAGCAACCTAACAGTTGGGGTAGTGGCGGAATTGGTAGACGCGCTAGACTTAGGATCTAGTGCCGCAAGGCGTGAGGGTTCGAGTCCCTCCTACCCTACAACTTTTATTTATTAAATAATATGAAAGAGTTAAGTGAAATTATTCAGGAAATGGTAGACAATGGCAATTCCATGGGTCAAATGGACCTAAAAACTGCCATGGTGTTTGTTACAGAGGCTTACGAATCTGGTATGGAAAAGGCTCGTTCTCTCATAACTAATGAACATAACGAGGAGGATTACTAATGACCGTAGAAGAATTAGAAGGTAAGCTGACTAGTATCTACCATGAATTTGCTGAAACAATCTCTGAAAATGAGACTGATGAGCAAATAGTTGCCCGTTCTAAAGAGTGGTTTGTAAAAAGACTCTCAGAGGAAACTGATAACAAAGAAGCTATAGATTCTATAGCTAATCAATTAGTAGGATGTCTCAAACAGGCATCTGTTTTAAGTAACTTAGAAAAAGAAAAAATGAACAAAGTTTGGATGTGTTCTGGGTCTACATATACCCAGGTAAGCTCAGGCTATAGCGTTGAGCAGTCTCTCCCAGTTGGAATCTACAGTATTTGTCTGACAATGACAGGTTATCACCTAGACAGATATGCGGATAAGTTTGTATTCCCGTACAAAATGTATGGTTTGCAGAACGAGTTTATTGACCATGTAATTAAGACGTATCACGCTACAGAAGGCAATCTCGGAATTATGCTTACTGGTACAAAGGGCACTGGAAAGACTGTTACTGCTAAGGAACTGGCTAACAAGCTAAATCTGCCCATCATTATCGTAAAGGATATGGGAGACCATAATCAATCTATGATTGAGTTCCTTTCTGGTATTGAAGGAGATTGCATTCTGTTCTTGGATGAATTTGAAAAGAATTTCAGTGAATCGGATTCTACTATCTTGCAAATCATGGACGGTGTTTACAACTCTAAGTATCGCAGGGTTTTCCTGCTTACTACTAATGCTATGACCATCAATGAGAATATGGTAGGACGTCCGTCTAGAATCCGTTATGTCAAGGAATTTGGCAACTTGGATTTGAAGGTTGTGAACGAATATCTGGACGACGCACTTCAAGTGCCGGAAGCTCGTCAAGATTTGCTTGATTTCATTGATTCTTTGACTATATCTACTATTGATATTCTCAAAACTATAGTTAATGAGGTCAATATTCACGGTATAGAAGGATTGAGAAGAGCTAAAGGCTTCTTCAACGTAGTAACTAATGAGTATGACTATTCCTGCATTAGAGGTTATGCATATGCTGGTGAGATTTCTGCTGATAAGAATAAATTCTCTATTGAAGAGTTCTCCAAAGCTGTTGAGAGATTCAACAATCCGATGCCAAAGCCCATTGTAGACGATGAGGATAACTGTACTGTTGAGGAAAGAAAAGCTCTTAACGAGTATTATGAATATCGCCGCCACAATTTCCACAATCTGTCATATTACTATGTATCTTCGGATATTAAGTTCGCAAATCTGGCAGTTGGAGATGACTTCTATGATGACGAAATTATTGCGATTGACAAGAAACTAGGAATCGTAGTTACTAAAGACGGCAACGAAATTAATTACTACTGGATTAAAGATCCAAATAGTAAACCGTCTCTGTATCGTAGAGGTGCTTACAACTCTTTGGTACTATAAAACTTGGGGAGCTAGTCTCCCCTTTATGTCTAGATGCCCGAGCGGTCTAAGGGAACGGTCTGCAAAACCGTGTTTCGTGGGTTCGAATCCCACTCTAGATTCTACACTAATCTTATTGCTTATGGATAGAGAATTGAGAAGAGAGCTTTCTAAAAGAAAGTGGATTTCTAGAGCTAAAAAAATCTACAATTCTTATAAGGAATTTTATGTTCCAATAAAAGGAATTAAGGATTATAGAACACGATTTACTTTCGGTTCGGTTAGAGTTTGTGAATCAATTACGGATTTTCTTAATGATTCCAAGTATGCCAAAATGCTTAAGAATTGCACTTCTCCCTACAGAAGTAAGATGATGCAGTACGAATATAAGAAAGAGAATAGAAAAGATAGATATAAGGCTAAGAAAGATATCCAGGAAGGTATTCAGGAATATGAGTCCAGGGACAATCTTTCATGCTCATCATGTATATTCTATGATGGAGGTCTATGCGAGAAAGGATTATTAACGACAGATGATTGTCCAGAATATTGGGATTAATTATGGATAAATATATTAATGGAAATTTAATAAAGAGGATACTAGTTTTTAAAACTAGAAAACATCCAGAATGGAAGCATAGAATAGCGGATACCAAATTTTTATTCTGGAAAAGGCATATTGATTATTGGTATCTTCTAGACCCATGCTTTGGGACTTACTCTGAGAAAGGGATGCTCGAATCAATTAGTAAGAGAACGTCCTTCTACAAGGATGGAATAGTATACCAGAAGCCGCATATTATTCTAGAGTTCTCTGAGAGACATGATGAGTCTATCTATTTTGATAGTGATGAGGAAATGGAAGGCTGGCTTGAGTCTTTCAGGCAAGAATTTGGAAAACCATTTATTTATATAGAATAATACCTTTATCCCAGTTTAGAGCTTAGCTCAAGTAGTGAAGAACAGTAGCTATTGGTTAAAACGAGGTGGAGTGCCAGACGAAAGACTGGAATTAACATAGTTTAACTTTGAATCTCCGACTATGCGGAGTATCATTATGGCAGAATTGATTTTCTTACCTAACGGAAAATGCGATTTGAAATTTCATGCTAACATCAAAAACTTTAAAAGAGTTGAGATTGTGAAGCATAAGAAGAACTTCTTCAGGGTCTATGTAGACCGCAACGATAGCGTTTATGACGTGAAACGGTGCGAAGTCATCACTTGGAAGACCATAGAGAGAGGGAAAAGAAAGGTGAATGTTCCTGACAAGGTTGACGAGGTACGTGATGTACATCTGTTTGACAAGACTAAGGGAAATCCGTTCAAGATTGCGGTTACTAAAATAATCGGCGAGATTGAGGCACAGGAATTACTATCTTAAGATAGCGTTTAGGAGAGTATCGTATAACTCTCCTTATGCAGATGTGGTGTTAATGGTTTGAGCACGTCAGACTTCCAATCTGAAGGGGAGAGTTCGAGTCTCTCTATCTGCACATTTGTAGGTATAGCACAACGGTTAGTGCATCGGCTTGCCATGCCGAGGATGTGAGTTCGATTCTCATTACCTACTCAAAATTTAAGTTTTATGAAAATAAAGTGTACAGTATGTAATAAAGAATTTTATTATGGAGACCATAACTCTCCAATGTTTATTGATGAGGTTTGGAACAAGATAATAAATTACTTTAAGCTAACCAATTTTGAAAAAGAAGCTGCAAAGAAATTCTCCTCTTATTACAAAGGGGGAGGTAAAGATTATTATCCAGACCACCATGTGTTTATCTGTAGCGAATGTGCGGAGAAGGCTCTAGGTAGGGAAATAACTGATAAGGATATTAATGATTCATTATTTAATATCCCATTTAGAGAGAAGTACTTTAAATCTTAATATCCGTGTGGGTGAATGGTTTAGCCATCAGTCTGCAAAACTGAAAAGAGAAATCTTTAATGAGGGTTCGAATCCCTCCACGGATTCTAATTTTAAATTTAAAAATATGGCATATATTTATTGCATTACAAATTTAATTAATAGCAAGCGATACGTAGGAAAAACTACTACTTCTATAGAAGAGCGCTGGAAGGAACATTGTTATGACTTTTAGAAAGAAAGATGCAACAAAAGACCTTTATATGATGCCATGAATAAGTATGGTGTTGAGAACTTTATGATAGAGGAATTGGAATATGTAGATAGTAACTCTGAATTATCTGAAAGAGAAATCTATTGGATAAAAGAGCTAGGAACTTATGGTTCTAATGGGTACAATGCCTCTAAAGGAGGAGATGGCACTATTCTATACAATCATAGTGAAATTGTAGAATTAGCTAGATTGGGATATACTAGTTCTTAGATACAAGAAAAAATAGGGTGCTGTAAAGACACTATTTACAAAGTTTTGAAGGCAAATAATATAAAAATTAGAAAAAGTAACGCAAAGTTAATTGCTTAGTATGACTTAGCAGGTAATTTTATACAGGTATTCTTTGGTTCCAGAGAAGCTTAGGAATGGTTAATTAATAACGGAATTACTGACAATAAATCTGCATAGAGTCATATTATAGGATGCTGTAAGAATAAAACCAAATCATAGTATGGCTACATTTGGAAATATCTTCCAGAGCCTATTTAATCTTTAAATCACTGTTTCGACATTTTCAGTCTAAATGCCGTGTCTGGAGACGTTACCAACCAGTCGTGCTATACGGTTAGAATAGTCCGTGCCTCACTGGTGATAGAGGCATCCCTGGGTAGCGGATGTAAAGTAGCTGCCAATATCGTGGAGTAGAGAAGTGGTCATCTCGCTAGGCTCATAACCTAGAAATCGTCATAAACGGTTCGAATCCTACCTCCGCAACGAAACTCCTTTTGTGGCTCTGAATTAGATTAATTATTAACAATTTTAAACTTTGATGTTATGAAGAAAGTAATTAATGTTGTGAAGAAAGCTGCTAAGTGGTATTTTGAACAGAGTTCTAAGAGCTATACATGGTTAGTTTCTGGAACTATTCCGCCTCCTTATAGAGGTCTAGAGTAAAGATACTACTAAAAGGTAAGTACCAAAGGGGTACTTATCTACACCCGTGGAGAAAATTAACTATTGGGGTATAGTTCAAAGGTCAGAACTTTTGACTGTTAATCAAAGAATCATGGTTCGAGTCCATGTGCCCCAGCTATTGACCTTATATTAGATTATGCATCAGTGTGATTATTGTTGTTGGTACTACAGTGGAAATTGTGATTGTCCATATGTAATGAAGAAACAAGCGTGTGAAAATGCTTTGAAAACTAAAGAGAGAAATGAAAGACCTATTAGAAAAGTACAAAATGTTTCAAACTCCAAAACTAGCTAATGAGATTTCATGGAAAGACATGAAGGAATTTAACTCTTATATGAAAGAAGTAGTTCGTGATTATAAGATTAAACAGGCTAAATCAATTCAGAGTGCTAGAAACGTAATAATATCCTGACCTGGCAAGGTAAAAATCCATTCGGGGTTTAAGTTGAAGCCAGTCCCTGCGGAATCATAAAGACCTTTTCTGATACGATAGTCGATGAACTGAGAGAGTAGCATGGTTGCGGACTTATGCTACTAGAACATGATTCAAACAAAAAAAACTTATCTGGTGTTGTTAAGTTGTGGAATCTTAACAGTGGAAATTTATGGGTATGTCACCAATTAAAAAGAAAATCCCAAAAATGGGCCGTTAGCTCAAATGGCTAGAGCGCTGGTTTTGCACACCGGAAGATAGGGTTCGAGTCCCTGCGTGTCCACAAACTTTATTTAAAAAATTATGAAAGTATATGTAGTTGTAGTAAATTATCACCCAGCTAATGCTCCTCAAAATTATGAAACTGATTGCCAAATCTTCTTAGACAAGAAACAGGCAGAGAAGTATAAAGAGGCTAAGGAAAAAGAGTTTCCTATTAGCTGGGGAGGAGAGTATAATCATTGTAAACTAATTAAAAAGCATTTGTAATATCGCGGGATGATAGCAGAGGTAGCTAGTCAGGCTCATAACCTGAAGGTCGTCGGTTCGAATCCGACTCCCGTTACTAAGTTATTTTTAACAATTAAAATTAGATTATGGATTTCAAGAATCTTACAAAGGAATCTCTTCCGAAAGAATTTCAGGAGAGAATCGAACGTTTCAATCGTTTGTTCGTTGAAGCTGGTGATGGTACATTTGAAGAAAATGACCTATTTGGTTATGAAATGGCTTGTATAAAGCAAGCCCTATCATTCTCTGAGTTTTTCAAAGAAATGAGTCTAGAGGAATGTAAAGCCTTCTATGAGAAATATCCTAGCTTATTTGAGCTGATTGAGGCTATCAAAGACAAACTTCCGTACTTTGATAATGGTCATAGTGGAAACTCTATGAGCATGAGTTGGATGCTATACAGGTGTTATAAGGAGAAACCCGAACTTGTTCCTTATATGCACGGTTGTTTAGCCCAACTTGTTGGGGACGAGGGCTATCATGATAACCGTTCTGATGTTCCAAAACTATGAGTGTAATACAACAAGTTTATTTAGCTGAAGCTGGTTATTCTATTTACATAAAGGGAATTAAACCAGATAAGGATAATGAATGTTCTGGTGAGATTACTATAAATGGTAATCCCACTAGATTAGAGAGAAAAGAACGCTATCATATTGATGGCAGTATGCTTGTAACTGACAATTACCACATTCCTATGGACTTTATAATTAATTTTCTACAGGCCAATGGTTGTATAGAACAGAAGGATGGTAAGATGTATGTTGTATTAAAGGAAGTAGAATTTAAACCTAATTACTAATGTTATCTATATTATTCTCAGAATTTAAGGAATGGGGTTGTCCTAATTGTGGATGTGATTCTGTGACCAGTGGTTGTTTCTCTTGCGGAGGAGTTACCTCTGGAACTTGCAGACATTGTAAACTAACATTCGAAATAAGAAGTGATAACGGAAAAGGCATAGTGCAATATGGCTCTCATCCAGAGAATCCTTCTGATCCAAATTCGGAATCCGTAATGGAGTATGCTCATCGTATTGCTCATCCTAGGTCCGGTGTTTCTGCCTGGCATTGGGAACCAAAAGACATTCGTCCAGAGGAAGGAGAATACTGGAGTTCTAGAGGTGTTGGATATGATTTATCTGGATTCGTAAAAACTAAAGCTGCTGGTGAACGTATATTAGCTATGGTGCATGAGGTTTTGGGAACTGATAAGTGTGAGACTTATTTAGACTATAGACCTAGTGAACCAACTTGGATTCAATTTAAGTTCCAGTCTAGCGAGTTTGACTTAGAAAAGTTGGATAAGCTATCTAGAGAAGCTGATAGAGTAGTTACTAAGGAAATATTAAAACAGTGTTTACATGGCAAAAGTAATTAATAAGACAATCACAACACATCTTACAAATATGAAAGATGGAGATGTAGCTGAGATTGTAAATTGGTTCTGTGACGAGGAAATGGAGCCTGGAACTATAGTTCAGAGGTACGGAGATGCTTTAATTATCATTGGTGGGCGTAGCGGTCTATGCTATCCTAAGCTGTTTACTGTTGAGGATACGCGTCGTTTGCTTACTTGTAAGGTCACAATTTTGCCTCCTGGCTCAACTATAATGCTATAATTTCTTTTCTCCAGTTTTCTAATCAGAGATAAACTGGAACATGGGCCTACTTGGATTTGACAGGCGATTACGAATTATAAGGACGTGTAGAGCGCAATCTCTTTAAACGAAGAAAACAAATAACTGCAGAAATTGCACCTGTAAGAATGGCAGCCTAAGCTGCTGGCTTATTAATAGACACTATTAATCAAGTCGGGTTACTGGAGAGACCTAGAAACAGAAGAGGTTTGTATCTAAGTGTTATAACGAGACCTTCAGGGAAGAATCATAGTACCTACAGGTTACAGTGAAGCTTAGATGCATTAACTTGAAAGCCAAAGGTTAGTAGAGCTGAAATCTCCACTGCCTATCTATGGGCTACAAATAGACGTTCTCCAACGTAAATGGAGTGGTGGAAGAATGACTTCTAGTCAGCCCCCCAGTTTGGTAGTTTGTAAATTAGTTAGTAGGAGGACTGCTGGTTCACCTCTACTGTAAAGAATCCAGCTCTTCTAATAAAACTATCTAAATGCTAGAACTCACTAGCTGATGTAATAAAAATGAGACGCACGTTATCCTTGTAATAAGGGTTGTTTGGACACGGGTTCGACTCCCGTTAGGTCCACATGACAGGGCTATAGCTCAACCGATTGGGATGTAGTTTAACGGTTAGAACAAGAAACTGATAATTTCTAGACGGCAGTTCAACTCTGCCCTTCCCAACTAACACTGTAAATAATATGTAGAAAATTTCTGAACAAATCAAACAACAAGTAAAAATCCTCAGAGAAATATGGTACTGGGATTAAATATCGAGGCTGTGGTGTAATGGCTTGCATATCACACTGTCATTAAAATTAATTAAACTTATCTGTGAATCGAGAACAATCTCTTAAATTGTATTATGAGAATCCTAACCACTGTAAGGAATGTGGTAAGGTAATCGAAGTACTAGATAATCAGAGGGTCGCAGATGTGAGGAAGAAACAGTTTTGTAGTCATTCGTGTGCTGCTTCTTACAATAATAGAGGTAGGATAAAGCACGATGAAAACAAGATATGTCCTAGATGTGGTAAACCTAAGCATAAAGATTCAGAAATGTGTCGTAGTTGCTGGGAAGAACTTAATGGAATTGGTAACAAAACATTAGGTTATTATACATCTGGGCAGAAGTACTTATCATCTAAATGTCAAGAAATAAGGACTAATGCTCGTAGAGTATTAGAAAGTTCCGAACGTGAGAAAGTATGTCAATATTGTCATAATCATGAATTTGATGCAATACTTGAAGTACATCATCTTAAAGGAATATTAGAATTTGACGAAGACACTCTTATTAAGGAGATTAACAACGAGAATAATTTAGTATGGTTATGTCCGAATCACCATATTATGTTAGAGAAGGGTTTAATTAGTCTGGAGTAATCCAGTTACACCGAGGGTTAGTTCAGTGGTAGAATAGTGCACTGTCTATGCGAAGGTCACCAGTTCGAGTCTGGTACTCTCGGCACTGTGAAGGTTGGGGTTCGAATCCCCCAGTCTCGGCATTTATTCCCCTGTAGTTTAGTTGGTTAGAACACGTGATTTGTAATCTCGAGACCTCGGTTCGAATCCGAGTGGGGGATCTTAACCATTAAATTAGATTAATTTTTATGACTAGATTGGAAAAGTATTTAGTAGCAACTGCTACTGAGATTATCGAAGCGGAAACAACTGTTTCTCGCTACTTTGTCATTGGAAACGTCAAAGTTAGAGTATCAGACCATTTAAGTAAAATGAGTGATGCAGACTTACAAGTGATTATTCCATTGAACGGAGGGACTAAGTATATAGTTACTGTTAAAGATAGTCCTGGAAAATTTCTTGTGTGGAATGCAACTCAAATAAAAGACTTTATTCCTTCATTGCAGATTATTAAGGGCTTGAAGGAAGGAGTGCAACTTAAGCCAAAACCTAAAGACTCTGCAGTTCAGAAGATTCAGCTAGCATTAAATAATAGTAATACCGATGGAGGTTCGTTAACGTTTGATGGTACTATTATTGAGTCTAGATTGAAAGAAAAGCAACTTACTTCCAAACAGCGGGAAGTTTTCAGGAGAACTAAATCTACTTGGGACATTTCTCAGATTGGAACATTACCCAGTATGATTAAAGTAGATTTGGGATTGTCAAATGGTTCTGTAAACGAAGATGTGCAGATATTTCTAACTTGTACATCTTTAACCTACAAAGAAATTCTGAACATTTATAAAATAATAGTTGTTGATAACCGTATGGTTCCAACTATTAAACTGTTGCAAGAAGCTTATAGCTTGATTGTGCAGTAGGATAGCGCCATCATCTAATGGTTAGGATTCAGGCTTTTCACGCCTGCCATACGGGTTCGAATCCCGTTGGCGTTACTATGTACCCCAGCAGCGGAAGTTGTTGGGGTATTTTTTGTTTAATATAATTAATAATTGATGAGAAAAACATTTGAGTTTGTAAAGGTTGGAGGAGTCTGGTTCTATTGGTGGCCAGATTACGACGGAACACCAGAGGAACTAGCAATGGTTGGTGGTGCAGATGAACTTCTTGATTCTCTAGATAATAAGTTTGTTAGATTGCAGATGGTTGACCCAGCTGCAGCTAAGATAACGTTGTCTAAAATTGAGGAGGATGAATGTGGAGCAACTTACTTATGCAAAAGTAAGAATTACAATGACAGGGTATGGATTTGTGCTGTAACTCTATCAGTATTCGGGGAATATCCTCAAAATATTTACCTAAAAGATATGTAAAAAATGAAAACGTTAAATGAGATTTTAGACAATTACAAAGACTATGCCGTAGTTCTCGATGACCGTTTCGGTTCTAGATTAGCAAAGTTTTTAACAGAAGAGCAGTTAGAAAAAATAGGCTTCAAGTACGATGGTGATGAGCCTTATCCAGAGCCTAAGGAATGGACTAGAGGGAATATCCTAGAGCAACTTAAGTCTGACGTAGAGTTTGGTTTTGAGAAGGCTCTAGACCAGAGAGGCATTTCAGCTAGCCTAATGTTCTACGTGGTACTAAGATGGAATCAAGTTCTAGAAGAGGGCTTAGAGAATTATCCTGAAGAGAATTATGCTATGTATGGGTTGCCTTTGTTTAAGGCTACTGCTGTAAAGTACGGATGGGAGAATCCTATAGGCGACGATAATGGGGACGAAGAGTTCTACAATGAGTAGCGCTATGAAGGAATCTTCTATACTTAAAGCAATTTCTGACGCTATTGAAGAATACGAGGAAAATCAACAAAGACGAATAGACCTGTTAGAGAGTAAAATTCTGCTATTTGAGAGAGAAAGGGAGGCTTTTATTCGGCATTTGAGAGAAGGAAACATTCAATTATTAAAGGATTATCTAGGAATTAAAGATGAGTAAGTACTATTTAATTAAGGAATGTAATAATATTCCTTTTATCTTAGGACAGTTCGATAGTATTGAAGAGGCTGAGGCCGCTCTTCCTTCTACAAATAAGAAGGGAGCTAAGCACTTTGTCGTTTGTTCTACAGAGCAATTAAAGTCAGCAAGGGCGGCTATATCCTACTTACAAGAAGAACTTAGAAAGAGTCGAGAGGAGGTACGGCAATGGAGGGATTTAGAACTTAAAACAAGGCTAGATTTCTCAAACCAAATCTGTGAATTATCGAAGATAGCTAATCTAACTGTAGAGGACCTAACTAAAGTATTGTTATGATAGTAAGTTCTCCTTTTGATAAAGATTTGCTTGGACATGAGATAAGGGGTGTAAATACATCTTACTACGGACTTTCTGCATTGCAGGCTGTAATAAATCATGACGGAATCCGTCAAGATATTGCAAAATATATGTATAGAGACTGCATTGTAGATGGAGGACGAAAAGGAGTAATCATAGGATTTGAGGATAATAATCAATTCTTTGATTACTACTATATAGTCTATGTGCCAGAGCTAAATACTACTGTATATCAATTAGCTAATGATGCGAGATTTATTAATTCAATTGAGATATGAAAGTATATTATATTTCAATTCCCACGGCATATGACGGGCAAGTCCCTATAAACTATGAGAAGATCTCTCCTCTTTTTCTAGAGAAGAAAGACGCTATAGAATGGGCGGTAACTCAAAATTACTGGGATATTAGATTAATAGAAGAAGAAGTTTTATGAAAAAGAAAGTTTTAATTATCCTTATGATTAGTATTGTATTCGGATTTGCAACTGGTTATTCTTTGCATCATCTGATACATTTCAATCAGAAACAGGAGGAAATGGTATTGCTGCCAGAGCATCCATTCTACTTATTGGATGAAGTAAACGAAGAAGTATTGTACAATACTTTGAAGCATTACGATTTTCCAAATCCAGCAATTATAACAGCTCAGGCTGTTCTGGAATCTGGCAATTTTAAATCGAAACTTTGTAAGGACAATAACAATCTGTTCGGGTTGTATAACTCCAGAACAATGTCTTACTTCAAGTTCGATAGTTGGATAAGCTGTGTGTTCGCTTATAAGCAATTTATCCTTAGTAAGTATAACCCAGAAGAGGATTATTACAAATTCCTAGACAGAATTGGCTACGCTGAGGATTCCTTGTATGAAAGTAAAGTTAAGGAATTGGAATTAGATATACTTAATAAATATGGAAGCTCAAATTGAAGAAGCTATCAAATTTAGAAAGAAAGCTAATTTCAAGATATTAACTAGATTGAGTCAAATCATTGACCAATATCCTTATCTAAGATTTCACCAAATTCTTATGATATATAAGATTAGTGAGCTGGGAGTGGATAAGTTCAATGAGGAGAGTGTAGAAACTTTGAAGAAGCTAGAGCATGAAATGGTGGAAAAAGGAATTAGTAAGATTACTAGTAATAGTTCTGATGGGAACAATACTATTAGTAACTAGGGAAGTAATGGGTTTTGAGACCGCAGTTATGACTGGTCTAACTATTATATTATGCAATCAAATATTTAACGAATAAAGATTATGAATTTTAAAGATTTCAAGAAAGATGTAGAGTCTGCTTTCAATGCTATGATTGCAGATAATTTATTTGTAGTTAATGTAGACAAAGACCTTTTGTGGATGAGTTATCTTCTCTCCTTTGAGGACGAAACAATTCGGCAAGATCACAATTGTAATGCTTGTAAGTCTTTCATACGTCACTATGGTAAGGTAGTCGCTATAGACCCTCAAACCTACAAGGTGAAAACCTTCTGGGATGATGTTCACACTCCTGGCTATGAAAAGACCGCATCTGATTTAGCTAAGCTCGTTAAGGAAGCTGGAATAGGAGATATATTCATTCAGGATGTTAATGAGTTTCACGGTTGTGACCATAATGTGCAACTTCTTCCTGATGGAACTACTAGAACTTGGACTCACTTGTACGTGACTATTCCTAACAAGTTTAAATTCAACAAGAGAGTACATCATTTCGATTCTGCCGCAGGTTATCGCGGAGATGTTAGAGCTAGAGCTGGTGTCTTTGAACGCTCTCTTTCCGAGCTTAAACTAAGTGCGGTAGAAACCGTAATTGAGTTGATAGAGGATAATAATCTCTATCGCGGAGAGGAGTTCCTAAAGACTCTGCAAGAGTTCAGAAGAACTATGCTTGAGGCCGATAATCTCTCACCAGAGGTTCGCACTAACTATTGTTGGTTTAACTTCAAATCTCCAATAGCTAAGATTAGAAATACAGCTATGGGAACTCTACTGATTGACTTAAGTAATGGTGTGGACCTGGAAAGAGCTGTTAAGTCTTATGAGAACATTATGGCTCCATCTAACTATAAGAGACCTACTGCTCTTATTACTAAGAAACAAATTGAGGCTGCTCAGAAGAAGGTTGAAGAACTTGGGTTAACTGATGCCCTTCCTCGCCGTCATGCTCGTGTAGAAGATATTTCTGTAAACGACGTTCTGTTCGTAAATAGAGATACTCGTTCACGTATGAAAGGAGGTATATTTGACTCTTTAAAAGAGACCTCAATGGTTAATCCTAAAGAGTATACCAAAGCTACTGAAATCTCAATTTCGGAGTTTGTAACTAATGTATTGCCGCACTCTAAGGATGTGCAAATTCTTGTTGAGAATAAGCATATTCCTAATTTTGTTACCCTAACTGCTCCAGAGAACCCTGATGCAGGTCAGCTGTTCAAATGGAAGAATAACTTCGCTTGGGTGTATAATGGCTCTATGGCGGATTCATTTAAGGAGAAAGTGAAAGCAGCAGGTGGTAACGTAAATGGATTCCTAAGGTGTTCTCTACACTGGTTTAACTATGATGACCTTGACCTCCATGTAACAGAACCTGGTGGTAATGAAATCTATTACGGACACAAGAGAGGATTAACTGGTGGTACACTAGATGTAGATATGAACGCTGGTTCTGGTAAAACCAGAGATGCAGTTGAGAATATTATCTGGACTGACCAATCTAGACTCAGAGCAGGTCAATATGTAGTGAGAGTGCATAACTTCTGCAAAAGAGAGCATATAGACTTTGGATTCGAGGTAGAAATCGAAATCAATGGAGAGCTTCATAAGTTCAACTATGATAAGATGGTGCCAGACAGAAAATATATTACGGTAGCAACTATCAAGGTAGATTCTATTGGTAATATAACCCTAAGTCCGGTAATTGCCGAAGGTGCAACCTCATATAAGTCTATGAACGAGTGGGGCATTGATACTATGCGTTTCCAAACTGTTTCTTGCATCATGTATTCTCCAAATTATTGGGAAGGTAATGAAATAGGAAACAAGCACCTATTCTTCATGATTGATGGATGTAAAAATCCTGACCCAGTTCGAGGATTCTTCAATGAATATCTGAGACCCGATCTCGAAAAAGATCATAAGAGAGTATTCGAAGCTATTGGCTCTAGAGCTAAAGCAGAATACAACGATAACCAGTTGAGTGGACTAGGATTCTCTAGTACGTCTCACGACGAGGTTGTAGTTAAAGTCGATAATAAACCATTTAAAATTAAATTCTAATTATGTACAAACAAGCGTCTAAAATGAAGTTGCGCTTTGCAACTAGTAAAGGTAATTTGAGTGTGGAAGATTTGTGGGACTTAAGTCTGCCTGCATTGGACAGACTGGCAGTGTCCTATGACGAGGAATTAGCCAAGAGTCCTAGAAAATCTTTCATAACTAATGATACTCCTAGCAATAGCGAACTGGAGTTAAAGTTCAATATTGTGAAAGATGTTATCACTGATAAGCTGAAAGACAAGGCCGCTAGAGAAGCAGCTAAAGATAAGGCAGCTGAGAAGGCACGCCTGACTGAACTGCTGGCTAAGAAACAGTCCGAGAAAATGGAAAGTATGTCCGAAGATGAAATCAGACAACGACTTGCAGAACTCGGATAATTGTGTCGTATTGAAAACAGTTAGTCCACAAATCTTAGATAAACTAAGAGAAAGTGGATTGACTGTTTGTACGTGTTGTGAATTTCCTGGTACAGCCTGGTTAGTATTCAGACCAAATATGCCTACATCGGATATTCACGGTGAGGGGTATGACTTCGAAGAGATAGGACTTTTTGGAACAGAGGCCGTTCTCAAATACTTCGAAGCTAACACTCCGAATTATGTAGATTGCGGAACTGATGTCGATAAATTTATTAACATTTGTTTGCAGTTTAAATAAGTTAACGGTTTTTAACTTTGAATTTAACACTTGTACTGTTATTATAGTAAGTTGATTAGCGGTACGTGAGTATAGCTAATTACTATGCCCGAATGGTGGAATTGGTAGACACGTCAGATTTAAGCTCTGATGCCCAGTAATGGGCGTGTGGGTTCGAGTCCCACTTCGGGTACTAATTTAATATCAATAATATGGAAAGATATATAGAAGAACTTATTGAAATATATAGAAAAAATACTCTAAAGTCAGATGAAGAATTAGAATCTCTGAAGAGTTTACTTAGAAATGTTCATCGTGATGGATTTATAGCAGGAGAAGAATCAATAATTAATGTTGTGGATAAACTAACAAAACGTAACTAATATGAACAGTGTATTTTTTGGAAATGAAGGGTTGACTTCTACGTCAGCAAACTTCTATGCGAACATCGCACAAGAAATGATTCAAGCAGCACAGGAACGCTTGAATAATGTGAAATTCTTTCAAGTATCTGTAGCCTCTATCGGTGGAGGAGAAAAGCAGTTAATGACAGTAGGACAAAAGTCCCTTGACTTTATAAAAGATGATTTGGAAAAGGTCGCTGCCATGAATAGTTTTTGTGCTTGGGTACGAGAAGCTATTAAAGAGAAAGAAGGAATGATTGGCAAAGTATCTGCTACTATGCTTGATGATTGGGCAGAAAGTCAGGGAATAGGACTGCCAGAGCAGCCTAAGTATCCAGAAGCTCTACCTTCTCCGACTGAAGAGACTATCATAAAGTCGTGGGATATTAACAAGAGAAATAAATTCCTAAGATTAGAGGCGTTTGCTTCTACCTATGGAAAGTATATTCATCCAAAAGGAGCCTTTAGTAAAGCACGAAAAGAAGTTCATGCAGCTGAGAATTGTCCTATCTATAAGGAAGGCTCTGGAAGAGATTTAATTCTCTACTACCAAGACCCTACCATCGAAGTAGAAAAAGTGGACAATATGTTCATGTCTCTTCAAGACACCTATCGTTCTTACGAGAAGGAGTTAAATGCTCTTAAAGCTGAGCTTAAGGAGGAGGTTAATAAACTTTCTAACACTCAAGAACAAGAGTATCGTGAGAAAATGGCTGAATTTAAAGCAAAATACGACAAATATACCTCCGAATTAGGAGAGTTGAGAAGTCGTTTCAATAGTTGGAAAACTTCTGAAATGGAACGTATTTCCAAACTAAAAATCGCTTTGCCTAAGAATCTTTTAGATATTTTCGAAGAGATTAGGAGACAAGGCGACTCTTCCTCTAAGTAATTAGAGGACTTCCGTAGGAAGCTAACATAACATACTTAACAGGAATAATTATGAACAGTATATTCTTAAATCCGCATGGATTTAATCTTTATTCGCTGGCTACACAAAAATTTACAACCTACTCTCTAATTGAGAGTCTTTGTCTTAGTCTTTGTTAGTGTAGCTAGGTCTTTGACTACGGCTTCATCTTTGCCTGCGCGTTAGCTTCCTACATAGCTCGTCAACCACGTGTTGAAGGAGTTACGGAATCCCTTCGGGATTCTAGCCTTTTGCTTCAGTTACAAGTAATCTTTAAACTTGGTGACTATTATCCCAAATTCTCAACAAGATGAAGAGGGAGGTTGACCAACCTAATAATGGTACAAGCTCTTCGGAGTGATAGGAGTGGGGAAAGTATCTGGTGAAGCACAGATACTGGAACCACTCTTTTTTTTTGATAGATAAAATGATTATTAACTAATTTAAATTAAGAAAAATGAAGAAAGTACTATTGCTTTTCGGAATGGTTGCACTGATGTCTGCTTGTGCAGGTAATACAAAGACTCAGGCTCCAGAAAACGATTCTATCGCAATCGTTAAAGAAGTTGCTGACACAATGAGTGTAGACACTCTAGGTGTGGATAGTCTTGTAATTGATAGTATTCAGTAATATGGATTTTATCGCAACCAGAGTCAATGAACTCTTAAGTAGGGTATCTCCTATTAAGCGATGGCTTATTTCTGATGTTGCGAATGAATACTATCGAGCAGGATATCAAGATGGTCAGAAACTAGTCTACAGAAATGTGTTAAAGGGAAGCGCATTGAGAGAGTTTATCGAAATTCTAAATCATTGCGGAATTAAACTTAGTTACAACTTACGTAAGGGTGGGCTACTGGTCAGTGTAAGAACTGATAAGTTGTCCAACTTACAGAATCTTGTTAATTGTTACAAAAATGAGCAAAACAAAGAGAACAGTCCTGACAAGGGATGATTGTCCCCCATTGGAGGAACAATACAAAAGCATTATGGAGAACTTTGATTTTGATAAGGTTCTGGAGTATATGCAGTGGGACAAGAGTCATAGAGAATATGATGACGAGGGTCGCTGTATAGGCAAAAGTACATGGAAAATGTATGTAGGTCCGAACGAACACAGAGTTCCCACTCTTTACGAACTATCCAGAAATGCTAGCGTACTACTAAGAGAAGTAATGAAGCTGTACAATGACAACAAAAGTCCTTATCTTTCTATAGCTACTGGACCATTCAAGGTTATTTGCAGATATGGGATGCTGGAACTTATAGCTTGCCTAGAAACTTGGAGTTATGATTGAATTTAATCAGATTTTTTGTGAGGATTTGAAAGATGATTTCGAGGAAGCTGGTAGGCATGAGAGAAATTTCGAGTTAGACGAGTTTATTCAGAAGGATTTAAGTAGAGCATTTGCGTTTGGTTATTGTCATTTAGACTGGATAAAGGAGAAAATGTGGTTTCCTGTTCCTATTAGGAAGGCTTTACGGCATTTAGGGGACGACCTAGAAGATTTTGCTCCTCAGCTTAAATGGCTTAACGAAAAATATGGTGCTATAGGAAAGAGAGTTAGAATTGTTGATTATGCAAACTATATTTTAGATAATATATTTTGTGACAATCAAGACGATTTGCTAAAGATAGCAATATTACTCGGAACTAACATGAGAGTAAATACTGCTGATGAGCAGGCTAGAAGTGTTCACTGATGGAGCTTTTAGCTCGTCTAGAGACACAGGAGGAGTAGGAGTTGTATTCGTAATTGATGGGGAAAAAGCCTATGAATTTAGTAAGATGATTCCTAATACTACTAATAATAAATGTGAGTTGTTAGCAGTAATTTATGCTCTAAATGCAGTAAGTCGTAAAATCGAATCTCTGACTATTTACTCAGATTCTCAGTACGTCATAGGATGTGCTACTAAAGGATGGAAAAGAAAGAAGAACGTAGAGTTATGGAATTTATACGACAAGGTCTTAAATAAGGCAAAGCAATTTTGTCCTAATATAGATTTTTGTTGGGTGAAAGGACATACTTCAAGTTCAGACTTCTTTTCTCAGATGAATAATCTCGCAGATAAATTAGCAGTTGAAGCAAGTCAGGAATATGAAACTAAGAAAGAATAAGAATAAGAAACTTATCAAAGAAGCTATGAAGTTTTATCCATTCGATTATGGATTTGTTCTCTCTTTAGAGAAACAAGCCCTAATTAGAATGTATGAATACTTTAAGGTATCTAGAATTGCGGAAGGCAATGAACGTGTCGAAAAAGAGCTAAATCTAGCACTAAAGCTATTAGATATTGTGCTAGAAATAGATTCTGCGTATCACCATGACTTTAGACCTGGGTCAAAGGGATTTGTAGATAGACACATAAATACTAAAAATTGGAATCGATTCCACCCTAAGGCTGCTGATCTCGATTGGAATACTCCAATCCTTAAAGATTATCTGAGAAGAGAAAAAGCCTGGTACTTATACAACAAACTAAAGTTTGAACGTATGAGGTCTTGGTGGGATTAATTTAATTAATAGAATTATGAAGAAAATTTTTAGTATTATTTGTTTGTGTTTAATGTGCGTGTTTGCTAGCGCACAAGTTGTTGAAACTGGAAGTTTGAAAGATAACTGGTATGTTTCTGGTAATGTAGGTACCACAACTTGGGACAACTCAAGAAGTTGGGCTGAACCAAATGATGTACTAGTAAACATTGCTATTGGTAAGGAGATTACTCCTATCTTTGGCTTGGAGTTAGACATGATGGCTGGAATGAACCAAGGAAATAAAACATTCTTTGATTCACATAATTTGACAGCTAACGTTACTACCAATCTTACTAACCTGATATGTGGATATAACGGAGATAGGCGTCTGTTTGAGCCTATACTAATCGTTGGTGCTGGTTGGTATCATACTTATGGAGATGTCTATAATAATGTATCCGCCCGTGGAGCCGTTAGATGTAACTTTAATATCTCTAATAGATGGGCATTAAATGTTACTCCTGAGTATATGTTACTTCCCAAGACTTCTCCTCTGAATCATGAGTTTAACGTCTATATTGGTGCTACCTATCGCTTTAAGTCTAGCAAGGGGGACTTTCCAATTATGAAGTTGTATAGTGATGCCGAGGTTGAAAGCCTAAACGCTTCTATTAATGAGTTGAGAGCCAAGAATGAGGAACTTATGGCTCGTAAACCAATAGAAATTGTTAAGACGGACACAATCGAAATTACTAAAGTAGAGCTTTTGACTCCAAAAATTCAATTCCTTCAAAATTCTTCAGAGATTTCTAAAACTTCCAATGTGGCTGTCTCAGAACTAGCTTCCTATATTTCTAATAGTGGAAAAACTTATGTGATTGAGGGATATGCTTCGGAAGAAGGTCCAGAAGAGTTTAATAATAACCTTGCTGTAGCTAGGGCAGAATCTATGAAGAAGGCTCTGATTAGCTATGGTGCTCCAGAGGATAAATTGGTTGTTAAGGGATGTGGAATTACCACTGAATTTGGAGATAATGAATTTAATCGTATCGTAATAATTTCCGAACAATGAAGTATAAGAAAAAAGTAGCTTGGTTAAAAGCAAAGCAAGCATGGTGGGATAAACAAGGAAAAGACTTTCAGGCTGCAACTACCAGACCTGGGTCTATTAAAACTCGATAAATCATGATTGCGTTTATAATTGTGTGCATAATGTTTGCCGCGTATATTTATTATGACCCGTATGTAGATATTACAGAGGATAATGTACTACTATGGTATAATAAAAGCGGCAATAGAGAATATATTATTCTATGGTCGAGAAAAACTTAATTAAGGCATTTGTTGCCGTTCTATTAATCGTTGTAATTTACAACATCAGCTTATGGTTATTATCCGAATCATTGTATGCTGCAAATATCTTGGGGTTGTTACTATTACTAGTGGCAATCCCAAGTTTAGTTTATAGGATATTCAAATATATTAAGAAACATTACTTAAATAAGGAAAATGAAGACAATTATTAAGATTTTGTGCGTATTAACTTTAGTGTTTGGCTTATCTAGTTGTGGCTATGAGAGAATTGATGCTGGTTATGAAGGCATCAAGGTAAATCTATACGGAGATGGTAAAGGAGTAGACGATGTGTCTCTTGTTACTGGTGCGGTATGGTACAATCCTGTTACTACGGCTGTATATGAATATCCTACATTCGTACAGACTGTGGACTATCCTCCTTTCAGTATTAATGCTAAAGATGGATCATCATTTACTGTAGACCCTACAATTTCTTTGAAGATTGTTGACGGGAAATCACCAGAAGTATTTAAGAAGTATAGAAAGGAAGATATTGTAGAGGTAATTAACACTACTTTGTATAATTACGTAAAGAATGCTTTTCGCATTCAGCTGAATAACTATACTACTGATGAACTAGTAAGTAAACGTGAGGAGTTTGAGAAGTCTATAGAAGATAGACTGTCAAAGGAACTCTTGGCTGAGAATTTTCAGCTTGAACAAATGACTTCTGGTCTTCAATATCCACAGACGCTAGTCAATTCTATTGATGCTAAGAATGCTGCAATTCAACAGGCTTTGAAGGCAGAGAATGAAGTTAAGACTATTGAGGCAGAAGCTAAAAAGAAAGTAGCAGCTGCACAAGGAGAGGCAGAAGCTCTTAAGATTAAGGGTGATGCAGAAGCTGAATATAATAGAAAGATTTCAGCATCTTTGTCAGTTCTCATAGTTCAGCAGGATATGATTAAGAAGTGGGATGGAAAACTTCCTACTTATGGTCAGGTTCCCACCTTATTTAAAGATGTAGCTAATAACAAATGATGTATCTAGTAATATGCACTGTGATGGTAATCATCACGGTGCTTATCTTGAAAGATACCCATGTAACCGTTTATTACAATGGGTATAGCAGAAGTGTGGCACTTATAGAAGAAGACTATGACCTTAAAGTTCCAGTGTGGCTAGTTTTAGTAATACTAATCCTAGGATTTATCCCAGTACTGAACATTATGCTATACACAGTAGGATATTTATTCTATATAGTTCATGCTGTGTGGAATCCAGATAAGTTGTCTGGATATACACATAAGTTCAATCTAAGAGGAAATAATTTTCTAACTAGAATAGTGAAGAAGATATGGAAATTCTTAAATGTATGTGTATAACACTGAAACATCTTAGGCGAATACTTAGACATAAGTTTTGGGTAGCTTATTACTGTTTTCAGTTAGGTTTATACAAACAGGGCATCTTGCACGACTTATCTAAATTCGGATGGTATGAGTTCTCTCGTTCTGTAAAATTTTACGATGATGACACATCTCCCTTAAACAAGGAAAAAGAAATTCTAGGATATTCTAGGTCTTATTTACATCACAGAGGAAGAAATCCACACCATTATGAATACTGGGTAACTAAGCTAGACATTGGCGGTGTTCCAGTGAAGATGCCTAAAGAGTATGCTCTAGAATTGGTATGCGATTATCTGGCTGCTGGTAAAGTATACAACGGTAATAGTTTTCAAGGAGAATATAACTGGTGGATTAAGTATATAAATTCTCCTAGGGCTATCCATCCAGAAACGAAGGAATTTATCACTCAGTGTTTTAAGAATTTAGCTAGTGGTAAAGGCATGAAAAGTTTATTAACAATTAGTTATTAAAATAATTTTTAGAATGGAAATAATTAATGCTACAGATGGTTACAAGTTGGGCCATCACAGAATGTACCCCGAAGGTACTGAACAAGTTTATAGTAACTGGACTCCTAGAAGTAATAAATACTTCCCAGAAGCAACCGAAGGTTCAGTAGTATTTGGTATTCAATACCTAATCAAAGAATATCTCATTAAACAGTTTGAGAAAAACTTCTTTAATCTACCAAAGAAGGAAGCTGTGGAGATGTTCTATCGTAGAGTAAACAACTTTGTTGGTATTGAATCCGTTGGGTACAGACATATTGAAGCTTTATATGACCTTGGGTATCTACCAATTCGCATAAAGGCTCTTCCTGAAGGTTCTGTGTGCCCTATTCGGGTTCCCATGATGACCATTACAAATACTCTACCCGAGTTCTTTTGGTTAACTAACTACTTAGAGACTATTATCAGCTGTACCTTGTGGATGCCATGCACATCTGCTACTAGAGCTAGGCTTTATAAGAAAGAGCTACATCGTCATGCTTGCAAGACTGGTTTTCCAACAGATGTAAATCTTGGTTTTTGTTGTCATGATTTCTCAATGCGAGGTATGGCGGGAATGGAAGCCGCAATTATATCTGGTATGGCGCATATGACTTCTTTTGTGGGAAGTGAAACTATTCCAGCTATTGCTGCTTTGGAAGAATATTATGGAGCTAATTCAGACGAGGAATTGATTGCTGCTACAGTTCCAGCAACAGAACACTCTGTAATGTGTGCTGGAGGGGAGGAAGATGAGCTGGGCACTTTCAAACGTCTAATTAATGATTTGTATCCTTCTGGGTTTGTTTCTATTGTATCTGATACTTGGGATTTCTGGAATGTAATTGAAAATTTCTTGCCCAAGCTGAAGAAAGACATTATGGCTCGTGATGGTAGAGTAGTAATCCGTCCTGATAGTGGAGACCCAGTAGATATAATCTGCGGGTTGAGAACTAATCCTCACTTCAATACCAGAATGAAAGAAGGTAAGTATTATTGCTGCTATGCTCCGTTTAACGACGATGCAGAGTATGTTGAAGTGTCCGAAGGTCAATATTATGGGGCATATTATATGCTTGGTAAAATCTTCGGATGGAATACTACTTCAAAGGATTACCGTTATCCTAGCACTAAGGTTGGTCTGCTTTATGGAGATTCTATTACTCTAGAACGTCAAAAGCAAATCTACTTGAGATTAGAAAACGCTCATATGGCGGCTTGTAATCTCGTTCTGGGAGTAGGTTCATATTCCTATCAGTATGCAAGTAGAGATAGTCTTGGGTTTGCTATTAAGGCTACTGCTTGCGTAGTAAATGGCGAATTGAAAGAAATCTTCAAACATCCTAAAACTGATGATGGTACTAAGAACTCTTTGAAAGGTTTGATTGCTGTCTATAAATGTCTGGATGGGAAGTATACTGCTACCGACCAGGTCTCAATCGAGGAGGAAAAAGAGGGATGCTTAGAGACTGTCTTTGAAGATGGTATCTTGAAGAAAGAATATTCTCTTGAAGAAATCAGACAAAGAATTGACCATGGACTTTAATCATCCTTTTGGGAAAGAAGCTTGCAAGAAACGACTATTAGAAGAGTATCATAAATACGGAAAGCTAATAGTCGCTTTCGATTTTGATAATACTATTTTCGATTACCATAATACTGGCGGAGATTATAGTTGCGTTATAGAACTACTTAAAGAATGCTCACTTCTAGGTTTTGAAATGATTTTATTCACCACTGATGAAGATGATTATAAAATTATGGCAAAGCAGACAATTTGTATGCGATTAGGAATAGCAAATATTACTTCTAATACTTTATCTGCTCCAAACATTAGTAGTTCTATATTCTCTAAATCTAAGAAACCTTATTACAATATCCTCCTAGATGATAGGGCAGGTCTGGAAGAAAGTTATGAAATCTTAAAATATGTAGTAGATGAAATTAAACTTAATCAACAAGGAAATCAGTGAAATTAAGTACGATGTTACTAGATTTCCTGATGGAGAGCCTCAGTTTTTCCTTACTGAGGAATTAAACAGAAAGGAATCTATTGATGTCATTTGTAGAATATCTAATACTGAGGATTTATTCCTCTTAGTGCAAGTAGGAGATATTTTAGATAGACAAGAAGTAGAATGGGATTTACACATTACTTATTTAATGTCTATGCGTATGGATAGAGTAATGAGTTTTAATCGTCCATTCTCCTTGAAAGTAGTATGTAATATGTTAAATAGCTTAGGCTATAGAAACATATATGTTCTTGAGGCACATTCTAGTAGAACTTTTCATCTTCTTGGTGACAGATGTTTACCTTGGGAATTTGGACACCACTCTTGGATTCCAGCCCAAAGTAATATCGTGTTCCCAGACCATGGGGCGAAGGACAGATATGGAAGTAACTATTCTCACTATGGTTATTTAGTCTTCAAAAAGGAAAGAAATCTAGAGACTGGAAGAATTGAGTCCTTTGAAATAGAGGAGTCTAAGAATTGCTACTATTCTACATTTGTGTTCATTGATGACTTGTGTGATGCCGGAGGAACTTTCCTAGGAGAGCTTAAGGTTCTCAAAGAGAGATATCCAAATAGCAAGTTTATCATAATCGTATGTCACGCAGTTAATGATAAAGGTCTGATTAATATGTGTAATAATTTTGACCAGGTTATTGTATCTAATTCTCATAGGGATATTAATTATCGTCCCAGCAACGAGAACTTAACTGTAATAGACGTTTGTAAATAACAAAATAAAAATGGTAATTGAAGGTCCTTTTTACAGACTTACTCCCATTAGTGAATCTTCTCCGAGGTTTGACTTGGAATTGTTGTATGATATTGGTGGGAAAAATCCGAGAAAAGAATTTAAAGTGGAAGGCTATGGCTATCCCCTAGAAGCTGCTATAGAGCGATGTCGCCATTATGCAGTAAGAAAAAAGTTCGGAAAAGATGAAGTTATAACTTTAGGTAGGTACTTAGATGAGTTTAAAAAAGCAAAGGAGGAAATTAAACTCGAAGTCTCAGGAGATTCAGGAGATTCTAGCGGAGAGGCTGAATAAGCTTTGTAGATTCTTAGATGAGGAATATGACGTTAATTGTGGAGGGTGTTGCTATATAGCATACTGTCTAGCTAGGCTACTAAGTAGAGATAAATTCAAGTTCAAAGTCATTATTTACGAGGATTATGAACTAGAAGAAAAGTTTAGCGAAGTAGCGAGAAGTCATTATCATTATGCGATTTCTATTGGAAAGTACACCATAAACGCAGCAGATTGTGATGATGACGATAGCTTTTGCAGAAATGTGTATACTGGCGTAAAAGCTTCCGAACTACTATCTCACTATCAGAAATGTAGCTGGAATGACTGTTATAATACTCAAAAGAATCAATTCATTTTTAAGACTATAAAGGTGTTTTATGACGACCTCACGGAGGACTTACGAGAAGGATAAACAAATTGTGCATACGCACGATAAGTTTATCTACTGTAGTTCAGTATATCAAATATGGAGCTGGGGAGCTGCTCTAATGGAAGAAAAATACTACTCTTCTAATAAACCTATTGTATTGAAAAAGAATCAACTATGTTGTAAGAGGAAGAAGTACTCTTTGCATAGATTCTTTGAATTACAATTTGCTCCCGAAGAATATTTAATTAATAACGGTTTTAAAATTGTAGAAAATGAAACAGGATGTGATTGAGTACATGGTAGACTCATTTGTAGACTTTAAGGGTGAAGAACGTAAAATTGTAGCTTGTGCTTTAAGTCAGGCTGCTGAAGTAAGTGAGGATGATTGTGTCTTAGCAGTAGGTTGGGTGGCTCCCGATGAATACATATGCACAAATGATCCGGACTATGCTAGAATCTGTAGAGTAGTAACCGTTGGTATTGCAGTATGTAATCCTAGTGATACCTTCGATTTGGCTAAGGGACAGAAGAAGGCTTACGATAAGGCTCTTCATGATCCAAAGTGTCCAGCTATTTATACTACATCTAGAGGTGTAGCAGGTAAAGTGCTGGTAAAAGCATTCTTGGAACAGGAGCTTACTTTCTTGAAAGAAAATCCAGAGCGTATCATTAAGGGATATAACCAAATGAAAGCTCGGTTTGAAAGAAAAGAAGCCCTCAAAAATGAAATCAAAAATCTCTCTGATAAAGAGAAGCAAGCTTTGAATCTAGCTAAAGAAGGTATAGATGTAGTTAAATGCGCTGAACTGGTAACTAAAGCCAAGGCAATAGGCGTTGATCTGAATGAACAGGACTAAGTTTTGCTATATCTTAATAGCCTTGATGGGATTGTTAATTATTTATTTGCTAATACCTAAGAAGGAAACCACAGTTTCTCCACCTAATGTGCAGGAAATAGTAAGGGATTCTATAATTAGAGATAGCATCTATATAGTTAACGATTCCATCGTGGAGAAAATTAAGTATATAGACAAAGAGTATGATGAGAAAGTATCTACTATTATGTCTAGTTCTGATAGCATCAATTTGTGCTTTTTCTCAGAATACATCGACCGTTACAATAACCAGCGAGCAACTAAAAACAACTAATCTGATATTTGCTGAGCATCAGAAGTTGTCTGAAACTGTTCCGTTATTGAATAAGCGAATAACTAATCTAGAACTAATAAATAAGAGTTGGGAAAAAACGGATTCTCTTCGTAGAGTTCAGTTACTGTATTATGGAAACATAATTGAAGATAAAAATAGATCTATTGAAGGTCTTAATAAGTCTTTAAAAAAGAAGCAGAATGTCATTAAATATGGCACTGCTGGTTCATGTGTATTAATATTATTATGCCTATTACTGAAGTAATGTTTAAGGACAAAGATGGTTTTCACTACAAACATCCTGAACGTAGCTGCACTAGGTGTAAGAATTACCCTTGCTTGCCTAACATGGATAAGCTGCAAGGAGACTTCGCTTCTTATGGTTGTAGGAAGTTCGAGGATATTAATACATTTGAAGTGTGGAAACCAAAGAAGTAACTTACCATGTCAAATTTGTTGCTGAATGTGAGGACGGGATGGGATACGCTAATTATGTCTTTGAAAGGCTAGAATATGATAATCTAGATTACAAGGATATAATGTGTGTTCGATTCCCGAATTGGAACCAGTGTTCTATGAAATTAGGAGATGTCGGCTATGTTTCACTAAGATACGTAGAAGAAGGCATCGATAAATGGTACGATGGTAAAGATTTTGTTCCATACAAGGATAGTAATATAATTTTCTTGAAATTTATTCATGAAAAGCCTATCATTGAAGATGGACAAATATTATTAGATTAACATTAAAAAGGAGATAAACTATGAAGTATTTTTAAAGAATAATTTATGACTGTATTAGGAGATAAGCTGAGAGAGGCTTTGAGCGATAAAGCAAACGACGTTAATAGCTATGTATGGAAAGGACCTAAGGTAAATGGGGTCCAGGAGGAAATTAAATTGGTAGACGCAGGTTATGACCAGCTGAGACGATTCTACAATCATTGTGAACAAATGTTGTACAACTCTGATACCAAGAATCCGGGTCGTGTAACATTACTCGGAATTGTGTCCGACCAAATACAAAGATGTCGTGCAGAGCTTCTTATTAGATGGCTTAGAGCTGAAAAGCAATACACAAACACACGTTGTTTGGAAGACTTGAAAGCTGTTATCAAAAACAATAAGGAAGTGTTAACTAATGAGGCTATTAAGGTCTATCCAATTGGAGAAATTCTTAATGGAATCCCTGTAGAGTTTAGAGAAGTACCAGTAAGTTTAGTTATGGATGCTTGTTTAGATTCCTTGGGATTGTTTGACAACTCTCATTTGACGCTTAACTTCATTGTAAAAATGGGACTGTGGTTTACACAGCAAGAAATGCAGAAAGACTTGTATCGTAAAGACCCAGTGACAGGTAAAGCTGTTAACAGACTGTTAGTAGTAAGTAAGGAACTTCGTTTGAATCCTTCTATAGCTCTGAAAATCTGTGATACTGGATTAAGTTATGCTGAGTTTAGATCTATGTGTAGATTGAAACGAGATAAATATGCTAACTTAACTAGTGATCAGCTCAGACTGCTATCAAACAAAGTTCTTTATCGCTTCCAAAATCAATGCGAGAACCAGGCTAAACAATGGAAGGATAAGATGGAAGAAATCAAGAAAGTTGCAGAACTTAAAGGATGGGACATCACTAGGAATATAGATTGATGAAAGACCTCTTTACTCCTGTTACTCGTGATGAGCGACAGGAGCAATGTAAGAGAGCCTGGTTATTACATAAAGGAAGAGGCACCATAGAAGCCTGTACAGGCTTTGGTAAAACACGATGTGCTATTAATTGTTTAAAGGCTGTTCTATCTAAATATCCTACTATTAGAGCATTGGTAGTAGTCCCCACGGAACTTTTAAAGAATCAGTGGATAGATATATTAGATAAGGAAGGTCTAGGGTTAAATACAGAGGTGCAAGTTGTAAATACTACAGCAAAGAATGGATACGAATGTGACTTTTTAATCATTGATGAAATCCATAGAACTGCTGCTGAGACTTTACAATTTGTATTTAGTAAGGTTAAATACAAGTTAATTCTTGGACTAACTGCTACTCTGGAAAGACTTGACGGTAGACATACTATAGTCGAGAAATATTGCCCTGTAGTTGATAGCGTAACTATTGAAGTAGCCAAAGCCAATGGTTGGGTATCTGATTTTACTGAATATCAAGTAATTATCACAGCAGAAGACATCGAAAGCTATCGAGAGCAAAATAGGGAATTTATAAGACATTTTGAATTCTTTAACTTTGATTTTGGACTCGCAATGAGTATGGTTGGTAAAGACGGCCTCAGAAATAGGCTTAATTACAGAAATCAGATTTGTAGTAGTTCGGATAAAGCTGAGCTGTCTAATGCTTTGAAGCAGATTACCTTTCATTCTACGGCTTTTATGAGAGCTTTACAAGCTAGAAAAAAGTTTATCCATAATCATCCGGCTAAATTAGAAGTGGCTAGGGAGATTATTGCTCACAGAGCAGACAAGAAAATTATTACATTCTCTGCTAACACTGCAATGGCAGAGAAGATAGGAGTAGGATATGTTTACACTGGCAAAGAAAGTAAAAAACAAAACAGAATTACACTTGAGGAGTTCGCCCTACTAGACAAGGGCGTGATTAATAGCTGTAAATTGGCTATTGAAGGTTTTGATTGTCCCGGTCTATCGGTCGGGATAATGCTTGGAGTTGACTCTAGTAGCACAAAAAGCACTCAAGCCGCTGGTAGGGTCATTAGAAAAGAAGGTTCTAAATACTCTGAAATATTCACATTGGTGCTAGAAGATACCGTTGAACAAGAATGGTTTAAGAAGTCTCATCAAAAGAGCGAGTATGTTACTATTGATGTAGATAACTTACGAAAGTTACTTAATGGAGAGCCTTGGGAACCTTACAAGAAAAAATTGCAGAATTTTACCTATCGTTTTTAATTATGGAAACTTATTACACTAAAAAAGAGTTTAATGAGATGAAGTCTGCTTTGACTAAGAAGTGCAAAGCATTGGAAACTAAAGTTAGTAAGCTTACTGCTGAATTGAAGGAATTAAAGAAGGACTATGCAGTACTTCTTGAAACTGCCAGCGAAAAAGTTGAGGACTAAAGTTTATCACGTAACCAAGTTTTAACGCTTTAACAAGTAAACTAGACTTGGTGTATAGATTAGTAGAAAATCTATTAATTTGTACACGTGAAAAATCTTGAACTGAAACAGCAACTTTTGTTTTGTGAAAAATATAGCATAAACCCAAGTGAGCTGTTGTTGTTAGAAATTCTTCTTATCGCCCAAGAGGGTGATGAACCCGAAATTGTCCACGAGTATTTCTCTTCTAGAGTATGCGCTCGTGGTTTTACAATAGAACTGTTAACTGGACTTCGCGATGCTGGAGTTATTCATAAATCCTATAAGATTCCTGAGAAAGGGTCTGTATTTAACCCACTAGATGTTCCTCTAAATAAGTTAGTTGTGAAAGACTTTTATAAGTGTTCATTCGACTTAGGTAAGGAATTGTGGGATACTTATCCATTATTTGGAATAGTTAATAATACACAAGTGGGTCTGAAAAGCGTATCTAAGAAATTTGATACAATTGAAGACTTCTATAGGTTTTATGGTAAAACTATCAGATGGAAGCCAGAAACTCATAACCATATTATAGAGTTAGTTAAGTGGGCTAATGAACACAATATATTGTGTACCACAATAGCTAATTTTGTAATAGACCATAAGTGGGAAGAACTAGAGGCATTAAAGAATGAAGGCGGAGTTAATTACGATTCTATGAGATTACTATGATTTCTGATAAACTTCTCAATGAAATTGATAGAGGTAGACAGGGACTAAATCATGGTATTTCTATGAAACTTCCTAAGCTAGAGAGTATTATTGATGGAGTTACTAGGGAAACCTATACTTTAATTCTATCAAACTCTGGTGCAGGTAAGACTTCGTTTGCCTTATATGCTTATGTATATCGACCACTAATGGAACATCTTGATGATGATGATTTTAAGGTATTGTATTTCAGTCTTGAAATGGGAGAAGTAGCTTTGTATATTAAGCTGTTATCCATATATATATTTGAGACCTATGGAATCCAACTATCTTTTAAGAAGATATTGTCAAGAGAAAAAGAATATATTTTATCTGATGAGCATTATGACTTAGTTAAGCAATGTATGCCTTGGATAGATAAGATTAGTAAGAAGTTAGAAATCTATGACAAGAAGGTAACTCCGAAGAAGGTATATGCCATCTTGAAAACTAGGTTGGAGGAAATGGGAACCTTTTCTGAAAGTGAAACCCGCCTCGTCTATACTCCAAATAATCCTAATCTTATTTATAATGTAGTCGTAGACCATATTGGTCTTGTTGGTACAAAGCCTGATATTGATTTGTTGTCTAGCTATCTTCTTTTTCTTAGAGATAAGTGTTTTATTAGTCCTGTAGTAATACAGCAAGCTAATAGAGAGCAAGGAAATATTGAGAGGTTTAAACAAGGCAAAAGTGCGTTTACTATTCACGATGCTAAGGATTCAGGTAATACTGTGCAAGATTGTAATATCATGATTGCATTGTATAATCCTCACAGAGATGGATTGAAGACTTATAAACATTACAATATTGAGTATCTAGGCTCTTATTATAGGAGTATTATGGTACTTAAGAACCGATACGGGGATTGCGATGTTGAGGTTGGAGTAAACTTCTTTGGATGGATTAATATGTTCTACGAGCTGCCGAAGCCCGATGAAATTTATGATTATGAGAGATATACAAGTCCAAACTATATATTAGAAGATAATAGTTCTATTGTAGAACAGGAGCTAGATGATATTACAGAATTAGATAATTCAAATTCGAATTTTAATTTTGCATTAGAATAATGGCTGCTGAAACAATTGCTATCGTAGGTGAATCAGGTACTGGAAAAAGTACAAGTTTAAGAAATCTTAATCCCGAAACTACTTTTATTATAAGTACTACGGGTAAACCCCTTCCCTTCCGTGCATGGAAGAAGAAGTATATTCCCATCAAAATCGAAGGAAAGAACGTGAGTGGTAACTACTATGTAAGTTCAAAGTGGGACCAAATACTGAAAATTCTTCAAATTATTGATAAGATGATGCCGCACATTAAGCAGGTAATCATTGATGACTTCCAATATGTTCTCTCTTATGAGTTCGTTGATAGAGCAACTGAAGTTGGTTATACTAAGTTTAGTGAATTAGCTCAACACGCTATGGAAATTCTGAGATATTCAGAAAAGATGAGAGAGGATTGCAAAATGATCTTCTTGACTCACTCAGAAAATGTTGGAGACAACGTTAATCCTAAGTATGTTATCAAGACTGTTGGTAAGTTGCTGTCTGAAAAAGTAACCTTGGAAGGTTTGTTTACATATATCTTCTTTACTAAAGTAAACGAAGGAGACTCCGGTAGAATGGAGTATAAGCTTATCACTAACAATGATGGTAGCTGTGTAGCAAAGACTTCTTTGGGAATGTTTGAAGACTTAGAAATTGATAATGATTTGGATGAGATTATTAAAGTTATTGACGCTTATAACGAAGGGGAATAATGAAATTAGACATACTGTTTCACTATGATGTGAATGAGCAAACGGGTGAAATCACCTATATTGGTAAAGAAGAAATCCATGTTGACACCGTAGCTACTAAGAAAGCTGCAAGTAGTAAATCTTCATCTGCTAAGGTAGATGAAAATCCTGAACCTATTATTACGCTTGATTCTAACAAGTTGATTTTGACCCAAGGGGCAGTAGACTTGTTACAAGTCTGTGCAGATTGTCGTGTAGACATCAAGTATAAGAAAAAGGATAAGAAGGCAGTTCCTATTATTGGAACCGATGCTGCTTTCGGTACTAAGGCTGGAAACAAGCTGACTAAAAGTAATACTGTAAGTTATAGAGGAGCTGCTAACGAAAAGCTTTCTGCTTACGGTACTGTCTTTAAGTTGGAACCTACAGAGGATAAAGGAATTTATTATCTGATAGGAGACAAGGTACAGGAGTCAAATCCTGTGCCGGAAGAGATAATTGATATCGAAAAAGAACTCGATATAGAAGCATTAGATAATTTAAACATAGACGAAGATGACAAAAACTTAGAAAAATTTGATTTTAATTTGAATTAATTATGGCATTTAATTTTGGTATATCAGCAGACTCAGCAGTAAGAAACACACGTCGTCCTTTAACCCCTTGGAATATCCATGATGTAAAATTCATGGGTTGCGAAATCAAGGAATTTGATGGGAAGAAGGACCCAACAGCCCACTATAAAGTTTTGTCTATCAATTTTGAGAACGAAGATGGTTACTTCTCAGTAACTCAATTCTTCCCGAAAGCTGGTGATGATGAGAGACGAGAATTTGATAGTAAGAATGGTGGAAAGGTAGTGATGCCCTCCAACTTCGAAACTTTGATGGCTGTAGTTAAACAGACTGCGCAGGTTCTTAACCCTGCAGGATTCGAAAAGATGCAAGCAGCTAGCTCTAAGTTTAAGAGCTTCGACGATGTAGCTAAGGCTTTGATTACAATCACTGAGAAGGTGAAGGGAACAGAGACTAAGTTGAAGTTGATTGGTAGAAACCGTGACGGTAAGGTAGTTGCTGATATACCGCGTATTGTTGGTATTAACAAACAGGGTGAGTCGTTCATTTCTGATAACTATATTGGCGATAAGCTGTTCTTCTCTGACTATGAGGAAGGAGAACGTCAGAAATATCTGAAGGCTAAGCCTACTGAAATGAAGTCAGAAGATCCAATTGCAGATGTAGCAGGAGTAGACCAAGCTCCAGCAGATGATTTGGACATCACTGACTTACTCTAATGATTTGTTAGTAGAGTAATTCATAAATTCCTTAGTGACCATGTTTGATTATACTTTTGAACCAAAAATTACTAAGGAATTTCTTCTATCTAAAAACAATGAGGAGACTTACATGACTTATTATCTGGGCATCCCAGTTAAGAAAGGATTGTTTAAGTCTCCTTTGCGTAGTGACAGTCATGTCACTTGCAGTTTCTTTAGAGGAAAATCTGGAAACTTATATTTTAAGGACTTTGCTTCCGGAAAATGTTTGACATTCGAAGGGGTAGTTATGGAAAAGTATAATTGTAACTATCACACTGCTTTAAAGATTATAGCTAAGGACTTTGGATATACTAAGGATTCTCCTGTAAAGAAGATTGCAGTAAAAATCCAGCCGAAATTTGAGGAAGAAAAACAAACCTTCATCCAAATAGAAGCTAAGGAGTTCTCAGAACCTGAGTTGAAGTGGTGGGGAAGCTTTGGTATTACTAAAGATATTCTACATAGGTTTAAGGTATACAGTTGTAGTACTGTATTCTTAAATGGAAATATATATGCACAGTCTGCCCAACATAGTCCTATCTATGGATATTATTTTGGGAAGAAAGAGAACATCGAGCAATGGCGTATTTATATGCCAAAACGAAAGGAGTTTAGATTCATAGGTAATGTTTCTACTAAGACTATTCAAGGCTATAAACAATTAGCTAAGACTGGAAAACTGGTAGTAATAACTAAGTCTATGAAAGATGTAATGTGTTTATATTCTTTAGGAATACCAGCTATAGCTCCCAACTCTGAGACTCAGTTTGTTTCTGACAAAGTTTTAGAAGAATTAAAGCAGAGATTCAAATACATTGTGTTGCTATATGATAATGACCTAACTGGAGTTCGTTTTACTAATAAGATTAGGAAACAACATCCAGAATTAATCGTATCAATGATTCCCAGAAACACAGGAGCTAAGGATATAAGTGATTACTATAGGGACTATGGAAGAAAAGCTACTCAGGAGTTGATTAAGTTAACTATTGACAAATTTAAAAGAAATGGTATTTTACGTAGTAATTAATGATACTGGAGAAAACTTTATTTCTGGAGACGAAGAAGCACTAATATCCAAATTTCCTAGACAGACAGTATATAGGTGTGAGCTTCCAGCCGGAGCGTGTGTAAATACACAAGACTTATTGGACTTTATAAATGAGCAACTCGTTATTGACTAGAGAAACCCTAGAGATGTAAAGTTAATGAAAAAATAAATAGAATAAACGGAATGAAAAAGTAGACTAATACAAGTGTTACAGCTACATTTAAAAATGGAGAAAAGAAAACCTTCGAAACTATAGAAGAAGCCTCAGAAGTAACTGGCTTAGAGATAAACTCTATTAAAGCTAGGGCTAATAAACCTGGCTCTGGAGCTAAATCGAAAGATGGAATTACCTTTGAATGGGCAGATCCTGCAGTTAGAAGAAGTAAGCAAGCGAAGAAAAGTAAACAAAAAGGTTCTCAATATGAGTTAGAAATAATTCATAAATTGAGAGATGTTGGATATGAAGGATGTGTATCTAGTAGAAGCCAGAACAAACTGGCTGATGCTGACAAAATAGATATTGTTGATATGAACAATGAACTTCCAGTTAATATCCAAGCCAAGTTTACCCAAAATATGCCAAACTATTTTGACATTAGGGACGCTTGTAGTGATAAATCTAAACCGTTCTGTATATGTTGGAAGAAGGCAGGAAAGAACGGGGCACCTAGCGTGGGTCAAGTAGCTGTAATACCTATAGAATATTTTTATGAATTGCTTAAGAAATGAAAAAGTTAATAGTTAAAGGTCCAGTTCCTACGATTAAAAATTGTATAGTTAATGACTTTGATGATGAATATGCTCTTTATTTAAGGACAGCTAAAAAGAATTGGAGAACAATGGAAGCATTCTCTCTTGAGTTTGATTCCACTTTATCTGATTTGAAGAAAAGTCATTTCATCTACGTAGATAGAGAAGACCTAGAGCTATTAATAAAGAAGCGATTGAACGTTATTGAAGTAATCGAGTTATGAACATATATTTATTTCCATGGCATACAGACGAAGTCTGTACTATTAGCAAAGTAGTAGCAAGAAGCTATGAGGATTGCGAAGAGAAGATAAAGAGTATGTATATAAATAAATACGACGATTTAGATGATCTTCTGGATTATGATGATTTCTGTATAGAACTTGCTGAAAAACATGGAATATATTTAGGAGACGTATCTGAGATAAATGAATTTATGTAATCCATTAAGGATAGCGTTAGACTTGGATGACACAATCTTCGATTTCTGGGGAGCATATAAAACACTATTCCCTAGAGAATCAGATTTAGTCGAGCACGTAATTACACGAAACGTAGTAAGTCTTCGCTACAACAAGGAGTTTTGGGAAAATTTACCCTTGCTAGAAAAGCCGAATTTCGAGCCGCATATTTATGCGACTAAAAGAATTAACAGTAAAACTTATACTCGAAATTGTCTAGCTAAATACAATTTACCCATAAGACCTATTTATCAAATGTATTATCAGCACGGAAACAAGGCTGACTTGATAAAAGGCAAATGCGATGTATTAATCGACGACAGTATTAGTAATGTGACTATGGCAATAAACTCTGGACTTCCAGCATTGCTAATAGATAGGCCACATAACCAGAATGGAGATTCTTTATTCCGCATTTATAGTTTAGATATTGACGAAATTAGATTTGCATATGAATTAGAATTAGCAACTTTAGGATGGAATTAAAAGATATCAAGCTTAGGCCGCTGCTAGACACACTAAGATTGGAGAAGATAAGTGATAAGGTATATTTTTCTGAACAGTACAGTGGATACGTTAGTAATTCCCGTTTAGGATTAATTAATCCTCGGCAGGATGGTAATCCAGATAAATTCTTTACTGGGTTTAAAAATACTTTCTCTTCTGCTCTGGAACTTGGAAGTGCTGTACACGAATTGGTGCTACAGCCAGATAGTTTTGAACTGTCAGAAGACATTGGTAAACCTACTGCAAAGTTAGGAGCAATGGCTAATGAACTCTATCCCGTTTTTCTAAAAGGAGAAGTGACATTTGACGATGTAAAGAAAGCATCAGACAAGGTCGAATATTATAAGGGAAAGCTTACCAAGGAACTAGCTAAATCTGTGATTGAAGCTTCTACTAACTATTGGAAGAATAGACAGCTAAAAGAATTTGATTTAACACAAGATAAGGAAATTATATATCTTGACAACAAATCACTAGAAATCGTAAAGTCTTGTGTATCAGCATTAAATAGCAATAAGCAAGTGCAGAAACTTTTACATCCTGAAGGGATAACTAAAACACCTATTTCTGAAAATGAGCAAGCTATTTTATTGGACGTGGAGGCGACCTGCCCTAATGGAAAAAAGTTTATCTTACACCTGAAGTCCAAACTAGATAATTATACAATAGATACAGAAACTAACACTATTGTAGTGAATGATATTAAGACGATTGGAAAAATCGTTAGTGAAATTGATACCAATATCAATAAGTATCACTATAGTAGGGAGTTTGCGATGTATTTATACCTTCTGAAGTTGTGTGCTGAAAAGTTCTATAACTTGGAGAATCCAAAATTGCAAGCTAATTACTTAGTAGTTTCTACCATTCCGAACTTTTATAGTAAGGTTAGGCCAGTTACTTATTTGGAATTGCGACAAGGATTTCATGAGTTCAAGACTCTTTTGAAGTATGTAGCCTATCAGATAGGTTATAGAGACTATTCTCTTGATGAACGACCTTCAAAATATCAGCTTTGAACAATTGTCATCAATTTACTCAAAATACTTTACCTTAAACTACCTAGGGAGCAATATGGGTGATAAACTAGCCTGTATTGCTCTTACTTGTTATATAACTAATGAGTTAAAGAAAAAAGGTCAAAAGGTAACGTGTTATGATGTTTTATTGAAAGTCGGAAAAGATTTTAGGGGGGGAGAAAAAAATACCTTTCTGAAGTCTTTAGGGGCTATCTGTGAGGATTTAATGTATGGGTGTACCACTTTTCTTGACTTTGGTATTAAGCCGAAAGATATGCCCAAACAGCTCCAGATTTTGCTCGACAATTATGTACCATTTTAAGAGATTTTTAGTTAAGAGGATTTTAACGTCCTTTAACATAAAATTAACATTTGAAGATTAGGGTTTCTATGTATGATGTAGTATAATTGATTACATCAGTAAGGGAAACAATACTGATTAGATACGGAAAAATAATTTCAGATTATATGTTAATGATTTATGTTTAAAAATTTTATTTATTATGAGTACAACGATTTTGAATTTTAAGAAAGTAGAAGTAGTAGCAGAAAGCAAAGAAGCAGCAATCGCACAAGTTGAAAGCACATTATTCCATGTAAATGGTGATGCAACTCAGGCTTACAAAAATTGGAAAGCTAAACAGACTAAGGGTATTACTGAGCGTGATGTAAAAGAGTTTATGCTTGAATATCTCGCTAAGAAAGGCAAGAACTGCCCCGGTGCTGGTTATCTGATTACTATTGAATCGTCTGTTGCAGACACTCGTGAGCGTCCGTACAAGATTGACGATGTTAAAGGTGATGGAAAGCGTAAGTTTAAGACTTTCTACAAGTGGATTGACAAAGAAACTAAGACTGTTGTTTGCCAAGTTGATACTAACAAAGCTGACGCTAAGAACGCAATCAAAGAATTGTATAAGAGCGGTAAGTATAAAGGAAATGCTGAGTTGGTGAAAACTAAGGATGTTGTTGAAGGACAAGCAGTAGTAGCAACTGCACAATATACTCCTTCTAAGAATACCAAGAATGGTACTTGGTTAGCTTTCGGTATCGAAGCCTAATTTCTTGAAAGATATACGTTTAAAAGGAAGATTGCCTAAGGGTGGTCTTCCTTTTTTATTTTGAGATAAGCAATATTTAATAGATATTAAACGTAATTTAATTATGGAAGTGTAACAACTAATTAACAATTAAATGGAATTTACTCCTATAACAGGACTTCAGATTAGAATTAATTTCTATACAAACAGAGGTTGTGTGCTTGAAGATGTAATAGAAAATCATTTCTATAACTATTTTAGCTTAGTTAATCCTCTAATAATCGGAAGAAAAGAATCCATCGCGGGAAAACCTACAGATGGAATAGTTAGGTTCTATGATGAAAACCGGAATGTCAAGTTCTGGATTCTTCAAGAAACTAAAAGAGATATAGGTATTAACTCTGTTTTCGTACATAGGTCTTTATTACAGGCTATGATGTATTTAGGAAACGTATATTATGATACTAGTACTCATTTAGGAGTAGATAATTTCAATGGAGTATTCCTCGATTCGGCAAGGTATTTTTGCTACATTCCGAGAAGAGAAATAGATACTCTAATGGAAAAATTTGAACCCTTATGGCGCAAATATTTTCGAGTTTCACCTTCCAAAGCATACAAAGAACCAGAATTAGAGAGTTTTGCAGAATTAGCTATGTATTCTCTAAGGCATAGGGTTAAAGCATTGGATGAACACTTTAGATTAGACCTCCTATTAAAGGAGATTTACTATAATAATGTTTAAATATGGAATTGACGATTGAACAATTGATGCAAGGGAAAGCAACTAGAATTAAGGATAAAGAGTATTTTACTACTGAAGCCTATGTAACTCCGTTTATAGACAGAGTATCTAAAATGACTGATAATTTTATCATTAATGCTAAGCCTGCTGACCAAATATCGCTTACTAAAGATGGGGAGATTAATTTTGATGATGTAATATACAATAGAGTTTGGATTCAAGGTGTTTTGCCGGATGAATATGCTTGGGATAATCATAAAAGAGTAATTAGTATGATTTATGCCCTTGATACTCGTAAACCATTAGTTAAGTTCTATGTAGGAGCTTTAAATATGGCTTGTCTAAACTTGTGTGTATTTAATCCAGAAATGTTAAATGTTTCTGAGCTAGAGCCAGAATCTGCTATTAACTATAGCTTCTTAAGAAATGCTATATCGATGACAGATGAAACCAACTTAATGCTTAAGAAACTTTCAGAGATGGAGTATAAGAAAGATGATATATATGCTGACCTAGGTCACTGGGTTGACAACTGCATCAATTCTAAAATCAACATGGGATTTGGTTCTGTAAAATTAGCTGAATCTGCTCCGATTGATGTTTATAAAGATTTGTTTTATGATGAAAAATCTAAGTATTATACAACAGACAATGTTGTAGATGGATTTACCGTGTATAACGCATTTACTGACTTGATTACTCAGGATAAGAGAGACTTAGTAAATAAATTCGAGAAGACATTGTTAATTAAGGACGTAATGGGTATTTAATATGCAAGTAGTAAAGAGAGACGGAAGTTTACAGGAATTTGACGGTAATAAGATAGTAGAAGCAATATCTAAAGCATTTAATGCTTGCTGTCCTGAAGAAAATAAAGAAGTCATTACAGCTATGGTGGCTGATATGCATTTATGGGACGGCATTACTATAGAAGAGATTCAAGACGTAGTAATAGAAACCTTGAGGGACTATGGTTACGACGATGTAGCCTCAGCATATTCTCAGTATAGAAGTGAACAATCTAGACTTAGAGAAATCATAGCTAAGATTAGTTACCAAGATAACTATATTAATAGTTCCGAAAATGCAGCTACTTCATCTGAAACAGATGGAAATGCTAATGTTGTATCTAAGAACGTTGCTACATTAGAGAGTGAAGATAGAAAGCGCGAGAACAGAGAAATTCAGCGCTATCGTATGAAGAAGAAATTAAAGCTTCTTTATCCCGAACTCTCTTCTCAATATTCTAAAGACCTAGACAGTCATATTATTTATACCCACGATGAGGCTTCTACGTCAGTACTTAAACAGTATTGTATGGCAGTCTCGTTATACCCCCTAATGTTAGAGGGAGTAGGTAATATTGATGGAGTTACTCCTGGCCCTCCTAATGATTTGCAGTCATTCAGTGGACAAGTTACTAACTTAGTATTTCTATTGTCCTCTCAATGTAAAGGAGCAGTTGCTGTAGGTAGCTATTTTATTGCACTTAACTATTATATTATTGCTGAATACGGAGAAAAGTGGTACGAGAAGCTCGACTGTATATGTACTTCGGAACATTCTCTTATTAAGAGAACTATCGAAGACTCTATCCTTAAAGCTTTTAAACAGTTTGTTTGGGGAATTAATCAACCTGCTGGAAACAGAAGTTATCAATCTCCCTTCACTAATGTTTCGTACTATGATAAGACCTATTTTGAATCTCTATTTGGAGAATTTTACTATCCAGATGGAACGAAACCGGAGTGGAGTGCGATTGATACGTTGCAAAGACTATTTATGTCTTGGTTCAACAAGCTGCGTCTGAAACAGGTACTAACCTTTCCAGTTGAAACTTTCGCTATGGTGCATGATGGAAAAGATATTATAGATAAGGAATACAAAGATTTGTGTGCAGAAATGTATGCACAAGGTCATAGTTTCTTTACTTATATTTCTGATAGTGCGGATAGTCTAGCTTCGTGTTGTAGACTTCGTAATGAATTGGCGGAGAATACATTTAGTCCTACCTCTGGTATGACTGGGGTCAAAACTGGTAGCTGTAATGTGATAACTCTCAATATCAATAGAATTATACAAGATTATTATAAATGTTATAATCATAAAATATGGTCTAAGGATGTAGCTAACCAATTTAAAGGGTGGTTAATAGGTATACTTGATAGAGTCTACAAGTATCACATTACTTATAAGACTATGCTCTATGAATGGGAAGAAAAGAAGATGTTTGCTTCTTCTAATGGTGGATATATCAATATTAAAGACCTATACAGTACTATTGGTTTAAATGGTTTGAATGAAGCTGCTGAGTTCCTAGGACTGAAAGTATCTAATAATCCAGAGTATTTCGAGTTCTTGCAACTAATCCTCGGAACTATTAAGGAGCAGAATAAGATTCATTCCATCTACGATAAGAAAAGACCTTTCCTATTTAATTCTGAAGTTGTTCCAGCAGAGGGACTTGGTGGTAAAAATTATAGATGGGATAAGGAGGACGGGTATAAAGTTCCTGAAGATAGGAATCTATACAATAGTTATTTCTATAATGCCCATGATGACACATCTGTATTAGATAAGTTTATACTTCATGGAAGGCAGACTTATCAGTATACAGATGGAGGTAGTGCAGCCCACATTAACTTGGAGGAACATCTATCTAAGGAGCAATACTTGAAGCTTATAGACTTTGCTATTCAGCAAGGAACTAATTACTTCACGTTCAATATTCCTAATAGTAAGTGCGAGGATTGTAAACATATTGTGAAAGCTCCCATTAAGGTATGTCCTAAATGTGGGAGTGAACATATTACTCAATATACCAGAATTATTGGCTATCTAAGACCTATCACTGCTTTTGGTAAAGATAGAAGAATAGAAGCTGAGAAAAGAACATATTCTAAAGAAGTAAATTAAAAATGAGTAAAGTTTTAATTATTCCAGATGTTCACGGTAGACCATTCTGGAGAAAAGCAAAAGAGAAGATTAATAGTGTGGATAAGGTAGTCTTTTTAGGGGACTACCTCGACCCATATGGTTATGAAGGTATTACTAGAGAGAATGCGATAGAGGAGTTTAAAGAGATTATCCAATTCAAAGTTGATAATCCCGATAAGGTAATACTACTCCTTGGAAATCACGACTGTGCTTATTGCTATGATTTCGGAAGTGCTTCTAGGTATGATTACGCTAATGCAGAGCTAATTAAGGAAATGTTTGAGAATTTCAAGTCTCTATTCCAACTCAAATACTTCTCGGAAGGTATTCTATATACTCATGCTGGAGTTACTAATGATTGGTTAAAGAGTATGGATTTTACTATTACTGACCTAATTACTAAGCCTGAGGACTTTCTAGTTGGCTTCCTATGGGAAGTATCTCGTATGAGAGGAGGGTGGTCTAATACAGGCAGTATGGTATGGAGCGATGTCAGAGAAGGAGATAGAGAGTCTACATATTATCAAATATTTGGACATACTCAATTGGAATCAGAACCCATTATTACTGACAAGTTTGCTTGCTTAGACGTAAGAAGACCTTTTATATTAGATACAGAAACTAAAAAGATTGAGGAGTATGCTTAAATATGTTGATGCCAGAGTAGTCTTTCAGGAAATTCCGGATGAGATTACATTAGCTATAAATATATCTAACTGTCCTTGTCATTGTAAAGGATGTCATAGTCAATACCTAGCCGAAGATATAGGTAAACCATTAATTGAATATCCGCAGGGGTTCTCTGATGATTACATTATTCATCTAGACGAACTAATTACAGATGGTATTTCGTGTATAGCATTTATGGGAGGGGATTCTGACCCTCACTTAGTAAATGTGTTAGCTAGTTTTGTTAAAGATTATTATCCGAATTTAAAAGTGGCATGGTACTCAGGTAGACAAGAACTATCAGAGCACGTGAATATGAAGCATTTCGATTATATCAAGCTAGGTCCATATATTGAAGAAAACGGGCCTTTAAATAGTAAGACAACTAATCAAGTTATGCTTCATATAGATAATAGCTGTGGAAAACCCATAGTTAAAGACATAACATCACGTTTTTGGAAATGATTCTTAAGGTTGCATATGATGATAACAGTCAACATCTGGTTGACGAATTAAAAAAGGTTCTTTCTAAATATCCTTTAGTAGAATTACAAACTTACCATGAAGGCTTGTTTAAGGAACGTAAAAACGCCTTCAAGCTTAAGGGAGGTTTTAGCGCTAGACATACTCCATTTGCTGTATTAATTGATAATGATGCAGCTCCAGTAATGGCATTCTACAGTGAAGCTAATACTTGTACCATAGAAGAGATAATGAAAGCATTAAATAATCCTGTAGTGTATGGTAGAATTGAAGGTTAAAGATATTATTGAAAGGAAGAAACTTCTGATAAAAGGACTTGAAGAGAATATCTTCAAGGACTTTACTGAAGAAGAAGAAAATCTCTTGCACTCCAAGCACGGAATGATTAAAGTTAGTCATAGGTCAGGTGCTGGTAAAGTGTACGAAGGGATAACTGGAGCGTTTAAGGTTGGGCTTCCTCTAATTATTGATAGTGAGCCGACTAAGATAATACAGAGAATTACCATGATAGATTGGGACTCTAGTATGTTCCAGGATGCAGATGGAGAGTGGTTTATATTTGAATTTACTCCAATAAGACTCTACGAATTAAGTGTATGATAAGAAAATTTACTAACATCGTTTGTGTATATTACAACGACAAAAATTATATTCCAGCTAAGTATAATTGTCCAGACTTAGAGATTGATGATGTAATTCTCAACCTGACTACAAACAAGGAACAGAATTATGAAAAGATTTCTGAGATTATTGTTGATTATGCCTTTGCTTTGTTCTGTAACAAATCTGATTTAAAAGATTTTTCACAAGACCATAAGAAGTATAAGAGGCAGAACTGGAAATTGCTCGACTTTAGGGAAATAATTAAAACAACAGAGATAAAACCAAAAGATCAGAAATGAAATATGGAGTTATTTTAGCTAGGTTTCAGCCCATTCACAATGGGCACCTAGCTTTAATTAAAAAAGCTTGTTCAGAGAACGATAAGGTTCTTTTGTTAGTTGGTAGTGCTGATAAAGTAAACAAGCGTAATCCTATTCCTATAAAGGTTAGGATAAAATTACTAGAAACTGCCTTAGAGGACGAAGGTTTACTTAGTAGATGTATCATTCAGCCTCTTAATGATTTGACTGATGAGTCTGATAACTCTCAGGATTGGGGATTCTATTTATATGCTAACATAGTTAGTATTATAAAAGAGTCCCATTTTAATATCTACTATAGCGATGGATACGAAATTATTACAACATGGTTTCCAAAGTTTATGCTGAAGGGTTATATATCAATGACTCTCATGGCAAGAGAACAGGTAGAAGAAGGTATATCGGCTACTGTTGTAAGAGATGCCCTAAGATCTAATTTAAGCCTAGAAGGACTAGTTCCTAAGTGTGTTATAGATGCAAGATTTTATTTAACTGAATTTATTTTATTACATGAAAGTACTCATAATTAATAAATCAAGACATCAACTTCCTCAGTATGAAACTCCCTTATCAGCAGGTATGGATATTAGAGGAGACTTTAGTAGAATTAAGTTAGTAGACAATAAGCCTGAAAAATTCTTTTTCGATGCTGATGTTGTAGCTATTAGTAAAATTGAAGATCCAAATGGTCCATTTGTGGTAGACAAGGAAGGAAATCCTACTAATAGAAGAGTTCCCAGTATTCCCGTTGCTTCTACTATTGAAATAAAGCCCGGAGGTAGATGTTTGATTCCGACTGGATTGTTTATAGCCTTACCTAAGGGTTACGAGGCGCAAGTTCGACCACGAAGCGGTCTTGCACTAAAATTGGGACTTACTGTCCTTAATTCACCTGGAACCATTGACGCCGACTACAGAGGAGAGATTGGAGTTGTATTAGTGAACACTTCTAATGTCCCAGTTAGAATTACTGATGGAGAAAGAATTGCCCAAATAGTTATTGCTAAGCATGAAACTATAGAATGGGAAGTTGTTGAAGAATTACCTTCTACTGAACGAGGAGAAGGAGGATTTGGACATACTGGAGTATGATATGGGTATTAATGGTATTGGGGTTATGTAACTTAGCCCTAATACTTTGTCTCATGCGGAGAGTTGAGGACATTAGTAATCAAATCAAAACTAATTATCACTTTATTGATGATATAAGAGACAAAGTCAAGTATCTAACTTCCCTAATGGATATACGAGTAAATATTCCAGAAGAAATCGAGAAGCAATTTGGTAAGATGAAAAAGGAAATTGTTGTTAAAAATGTATTAAAAGTACCATGACTAAAGAGGAATTGAGGTCTAAAATATTAGAACTCGAAGAAGCTATGAGAGAAGAAGACAGCAAGTCTACCACAGCTAAACTAAGTGATGAATGGGATGAATTAATGAGTAAGTTGGAAGATGTTATCTATGACGAACTCGAAGGTGTTGCAGTTAAAATAGTCACTGAAAGAATTGTTGATAAATACGATGTAGACACTGATATATTAATTGCAGAGTATATGGAAAGTGGAGACCTAGAGGAATCATTTAAGATAGCAGCCGAGGAGTGCGATTGCGGTTGGAAGACAGATATTACAAAAAGAATATTAAAATAATTACTACTATGACTAAAGAAGGATTTGTAAAGCTTATTGAAAATGCTCAGAACTATTCTAAGGAATTGGATAGATGGTCTGATTTTGGAATTGATTTGTTTGAACTTCCTATATCCGAACTAGGTTGGGGATTCTTAAATACGGTACTTCCGGAATTGTTCTCTGATGAAGGAGTGGACTGGGTTAATTGGTGGTTATTTGAGAAGCCTGGACTATTCAAAAATAGTCTTCCTAATGAAGCTTATGATGAAGACGGAAATATAATTCCTACTGATACTATAGATGATTTGTGGAACTTAGTTAAGGACTATCAGAAATGACACTAGAAGAACTTAAAAAGAAAGTAGTCACTATTACAGTACACAAAAATATTGTATTAGGAGAAGATTTACAGGAAGAATGGCTAAAGAAATATATAGAGGAAGAGTTCGTTAGCGATGAAGAGCTTTTGAAAACCTTAATCGAGAATGAATATGACTACAGTGGACTAGATGATGTATTAGACTATGATGATTATAAGGTAACTATTCATGATTAAATATTTGTTAAGCAAAGCCTCAACTGGCAAATTTAGAGTTGTATATTTATCTACTACAGAACAGTGGGATGAAGAAAAAGCTGGATTTGTAATTAATAGAGTTACAGGACAGCTACATGGAAAGATGACAGAGCAACCAGAAATAGTCATTACTAAAGGAAAAGCTGGTAGAACGCATAGAGAACAACTTGAGTTGCAGTTTAAGTCTGAGCTTAAGAAATATTTAGATAAGGGTTACAAGGAGCTAGAGAACGATCCCGAAACTTATAGCGAAACTCAATTGGAAGAATTTTATGGAGACATTAAAACCGACCAGAATGGATTTGCAAAGCACATGCTTGCAAAATCTGCAGATAAAGTTAAGGAATCCTCAATCAATAAGGTTAAGTATTGGTATGCTAGCAGAAAAATTGATGGAGTTAGGTGTTCCTTCTACTATAAGGACGGTGAGATTCTATCTGCTTCCAGAGGTGGGGGAAATTATGACTATTCAACAAGCCATATCCGAAACAATGAGAGATTGCTTGAGTTCTTCAGGAATCATCCCACTTACATTCTTGATGGAGAGTTGTATAGACATGGCAAAAGTCTCCAACAAATCAGTGGAGCAGCTCGTCTTGAGAAAAACGCAGTTGACTGTGACTGGCTTGAATATTATGTTTACGATATAATGATTCCTAGTATGAAGTTCTCTGATAGGCTTGAAATTCTTAAGCAGCTTCAGAAAGAACTTAATCTTGGATTTAATCCAGATAAAGATTGGGAAGAGGGTGAGTTACAATTGCAAATAGTCCCGCAGGAAAAGGTCTCTGGGTACGAGAATATTATGAAACTGCACAACCAATATGTTTCAGAAGGTTGGGAAGGTGTAGTGTGTAGAAATCCTGATAAGGAGTATGGCTTCGGAAAACGTACTAATGATATGCTTAAATTTAAATTCTATAAAGATGCAGAGTTTGAAATTACTGGCTTATCAGAAGGTCTTCGAGAAGAGGATATGTGTTTTACGTTAATAACTGAAGATGGTATAGAATTTAAGGCTAAGCCGATGGGTTCTAGAGAGCTTAAGCAGCAGTATAGAGAAAGACTTAAAGAGCTTATTGGAAAGATGGCTACTGTTAAGTATTTCTATCTATCTGATGAAGGAACACCATTACAGCCTGTTCTAAAGTGTATTCGTGACTATGAGTAAAAATGAAAAAGATTAACTACAGACAGTATTACTATGGAGGTAACTATGCCGATATGGAATTACAAGTTCCAGATGAGTGTAGTTTATACGAAATAGGAATGATTAATACGTCTCACAAGGTTCAGGATATAGAAGAGGAAACCTGGACAAAGGCATATGCAATGTTATGCCCAACTGAGTTTGAAGATTCTACCCTTCTAGGAAATGTCTATTTTAATTACATAGACGATGTATTTATTACTGATTCTGAAATAGCTGTTCTAGACATAGAATCTGCCCCACGATTTAGTGGGGTATACTCTGTTGTGTATTACAAGGACAGAGAGTCAGAATCCAAATTTTCAGCCTATTTAAGTAAGATTGGAGATATAGGAGAGGCTAGTCCTGATGAATTAACTGAATTAGTAGAGATAGGAAAAGAGTGTAAGAAAATATGCTCTATATGTATGCTCAGGAAACTTACATATACTGGAATAGAAGCTAGTAATGTATGTTTCAAGGATTGGGTTTATGGAGAAGCTATGGCTTCTATGAATATTATCAATATAAAATTCGGAAGAATCTTTATGGAGGAATTTACTACTGACGAAAACATATCAGAGTTGTTCCTAAAGGAGTCTGAGAAAATCTATAAATCTATTATTAACAATGAATGATGTAGAGAAGCGCTATATCTGGCTAGTAAAGCATCTGATATGGAATGGTTCTAAACAGAAAAATGGTGTCTATTGGGTAAAGATTACTAAAGAAGACGCCTCTCTCCTAGAAGAAAAGTATGAAGTGTGTGATACACGAGCTTTAAAAGGAGGAATAAGAGTGAATGTTATAAAAATGTGTGATAATTTTATTGTACTTGATACTCGATGAAATACAAAAAGTTTGATATTTTGAAGAAAGCTAAATACTCCATTATTCCGAATAATAGGGAATTGTATATAGTATATGTGGAGTGCGATGCAAACGATGGTGATTACATGAGAGATACTATTGAATTTGATAAAGAATCGTTTGAAGAAGACGAACTTCTCCTATTGGTTTTATCATATGTTAGTAAGTATTCCGGAAGATTTTCTGAGAAAGGATGGAACTCTGCAGGATATGGGCACCATGTAGATGAAAACAAAGATTTTCCTTGGTTGTCGGAGTATCTATCTGAAAATGATATTCTGATATTCGCTGGAATGTGTGATATCATGTGCCATAGCGTATCTCAGATACGTATAGAATATTATGACAACGATGGAAGAAAGAATAAGGTAGAGCTTCCTGATGTAGATAATCTTTTTGAAAACAAACAGGAGTTTGTGGATTATTTAAATAGTCTGTACAAACTGTATTATGATGAAATTGAATAATGGAGGAAAGCTCCCAGACAAGTTTAAAATAGCTAATCAAGAAATAACCGTAATCATAGAAGATTCTCTTCCAAATAACGATTACGGTTATTTCTGTGATGCTACTAACACTATTAAATTAGCGAGAACAGTAAAGTCTGAATATGAAGGAAACGTCTCTATGAGTGATGAACAGCTTAGGAATACATTTTATCATGAGCTGTTTCATGTTTTCCAGTTCTATTACAATAATGAATTTAATGAGATTCAGGCTCAAGTATATGCTAACTTTATGTGTGAATTTATAGAAACTACTGAAGAACCATTTTAAAAATATAAGAAATGAAGTTATCAAAAAGTAAGAAAGCCAATGTCAATTATTTGGCAAAGATTGTAGAAATTAAGAATTTTAGACAACACAGTAACCCAGAAGTAACTAGACTTAAGTGTTGTACCATTGATGGTTTCAATATCATTACTGGGATTGATTCTCAGCCAGGACTATATGTATATTTTCCAACAGCTTGTTGTATAAATCCAGATTTTCTGAGATATTGTAATCTTTATCGTCATAAAGAATTAAACAATGACCCAGAACAAACTGGTATGTTTGAGGATAATGGTAGAGTAAAAGCTATCAGATTAAAGAATGAGCTATCTGAAGGCTTTATTCTTCCGGTAGTCCAGTTTCAGAACTATATAATGTCTGTAACTAATAAGGAGATTGAAGTTGAGGCAGGTATTGAATTTGATATTGTAGAACATGAAGGCAAAGAATTTTGGATTAACAAAAAGTACATTCCCAAGAGACAGCAAGGACAAGGTGGCACACCACGTAACAACCAAACGAAGAAGGTCAAAGGAATCAGCAAGGTCATTGATGAACAATTTAGATTCCACTACGACACAACTCTTATTAAGAAATGTCCTAATGTAATTCATCCAAATGATTTAATCAGTATTACTGAGAAAATTCACGGAACTTCTGGTATATCAGCTTATGTGCTTTGTAAACAAGACCTGAACTGGAAACAGAAAATCGCTAAATGGCTTACTGGAGAAGAGTTCAATAAGTATGACTATTTGTATGCTTCTAGAACGGTAATAAAGAATCAGTTCTATAATAAGAATGTTACTCCTGGATTCTACGGGTGTGACGTTTGGGCGGAAGCTGATAAAATAGTTAAACCTTGCTTGTCTAAAGGTATGACTGCATATTATGAAATCGTTGGTTTCTTACCTAATGGTGGCTATATCCAAAAGAATTATGACTATGGCTGTATGCCTCCTAAAGAAGGAGAACAGTATACTCACGAAAAGCACTTTAAAGTGCGAATATATCGTGTAACATTAACTAATGTTGATGGTGTAGTTCACGAATTTAGTGCTAGGGAAGTTCAACAATGGTGTGCTAAGGTAGGTCTTATCCCAGTAGAAGAGTGGTATTATGGTACTGCCAATAGCTTATATCCAGAACTTAACGAAGCTGAGCACTGGAACGAAAATTTCATGGAGAAATTAGCTAACGACGCTAGATTCTATATGGAGCGAACTTCGCCATCTTGCGATAACAAAGTACCTCATGAGGGAATAGTTATTAAGATTGAGAATATGAAATCTGAGGCATTTAAGCTTAAATGTTTTAAATTCCTAGATAAGGAAGGAAAGGAACTTGACAAAGGTGAAACTAATATTGAAGACGAAGCATGATAATAAGTTATAATGTAGAGGTAGTTAAGAACTACGATGTGAATATCCCTAAGTTAATCGACCAAGTGATATGCACACTTATAAGAGATGGAGAGGAGAAAATCGAAGGTTGGATGATACTTAATGAAGTAGGAGATAACATAGATTATCATCTGCGGAACTTAGGCTTTCCTGACTCTGATTGTCTAACTGACTGTATCATTGATGATATTTTAGACGAAATGGAGAAAGAGCTAGCAAAACGAGGATATGAATGTTAAAGAATATTTAACTAGTAAAAAGTATGGCAGTTTGCGTTACAAGCTGTCGTACTTTTTTCATAGTAAGATTCCTTTCCTTTCTCCTGGCTGGAACGAGTATCGTAATCCATGGTATCACTGGTGGAAAGCCAGAAAATACTTTAAACGTCCCAAGGCCCACTTTCTATTTAGAAAGAACTTTTGGACATTTGGACTTCCCATAAGAAGAGACTACTATAGTCCAGTGATAGATATAGGATTTCATGCATTAGGATGGAAGGATAAATGGGACAGTCCCAGACACGAATGGGACCCGATGATTTGTATAACATTTTTCAGAACTTGGCATTTATTATGGATATTTAACTGGGCTACTAAACATAAAAAGGATAGTATTACTGGCAGCATGGCTACTTGGGAAGCTATTCTAGACTATACTAGATATGATAAATCTCTAAGCTATGTAGTAGACAATCATATATGGTCGTATGACCGTGATGGTGAAAAGGTTTATATTAGTATAGTACCTAATATGACTAGAGAAGGACTAAATAAATATTCTGATGAATCCAAACACACTGAGAAAGATACAGAGATTGGAGGCTGGTGAATCGTTTATAACAAGCGAGCCAGGAAATTCAATGCTCCCTCTGTATAAGAGCAATGAAAAGCATCTTGTCACTCCTATAAGGTGGCAAGAATGTAATGTTGGAGATGTAGTATTTTGTAAAGTTAGAGGAGCTTGCGTTACTCATAAAGTATACGCGATAGACTCAAACAAAGGATGCCTTATTGGAAATAACAAAGGGCATATGAATGGATGGACTAAAAATGTTTACGGATTAGCTCATAAGATATGAAAATATGTGCAATAAGTGATTTACATGGATTTCTAATTGATTATATAGAGCCATGTGAACTTGTTTTAATATGTGGAGATATTGTTCCTCTTTATATGCAGAGAAACAAGCCACAGTGTGAGAAGTGGTTGAAGACTGTATTTGCAGATTGGATTAAATCATTGCCGTGTAAGAAAGTAATATTTACAGCTGGAAACCATGATTTTGTTTTTGAAAATAGGGATTTTCTCTGGAATAACTCTGTGATTAAATTTCCTACAGAAGGAAAAGCTGAATTTCTTGATAATTCTCATCTAGACTATCTAAGTGATGAAGGAAAGGTATATAGAATTTATGGAACTCCGGCCTGCCATGAATTTGGTAATTGGGCTTTCATGTATTCTGATGAGAAACTAGAAGAAATCTATTCACATATCCCAGGAAATTGCGATATATTGATTAGTCATGATGCTCCCGCATTAAATGATTGTGGTATGATTCCGCCTGGTAGGTGGAGTTCTACTCCTATAAATGCAGGAAATGAGGTCTTGGCTAAGGCTATTATAGATAAGAAACCAAAGTATGCTTTTTGTGGACATATCCACGAAGGAAATCATTGGCTACTAGATGCAGGTGAGACAAAGACCGCCAATGTATCTATTCTCGATGACTCTTACGATATTAATTATGAACCTTTATATTTGGATATTTAATACTATTCTGGTCTATATATTTGGAGGATTAGTATTGTCATTAGTAACAGTTGGAATTTATGAGATAATACAGGAAGAAAAGGACTTCCTTGAAACCTACGGGTCTAGATTCATTTGTAAATATTAAAAATTAATCAAATGGAACAAGCTGTATTTCAAAGAATGTTGGGAGAATTTAACGAAGTTAATGAACGTGCTGTTAAGCTCAGAGATTTTATCCTAGGGGATAAGTTCAAGGAGGTTGACAGCCTTAATAAAGACTTACTAGTCGCCCAACTAAAAGCAATGGAAGCATATATATCAGTACTATCTATTCGTATTGGTCTTAATGCTCCTAAAGATGAAATTTCAGAAGCCCAGGTTGTAAAAGAAGGTGAGTAAAAAAATCATTTTCACAGACCGTTCTGACTCACTGTTGACGAGTTATCTCAGGGATATATCTAAATATAAGATCTTAGATAGTACTGAGGTAACTCGTCTCATTTGTGAGGCTCAAAAAGGAGATGATGTTGCTAGAGAACAAGTCATAAAATCAAATCTTAGGTTTGTTGTGACTATCGCCAAGCAATTTCAGAATAGAGGTATCCCTTTAATGGATTTAATCTCTAGTGGAAATGAAGGATTAATGAAAGCTATTGATAAGTTTGACCCAGAAAGAGGAGTTACATTCTTGTCATATGCTGTATGGTGGATTAGACAAAGTATCTATAATTCTATATATTGGCAAGCACGAGAAATTCGTCTTCCAATGTCTCAGCAATTATTGGTAATAAGTATACTCGATGCAACTAATAAATTCTTGCAATCGCATGATAGAAATCCAAGTTCCGAAGAAATATCAGAAATGACTGATATTCCTAGGGAGCAAATTGACTATCTAGCACAGTTTTCTAATAAGTTAGTTTCTGTGGACGATTTCATAGGAGGAGATGAAGAAAACAGTCAAGTCTGTGATATTATTCCAGATGGTGAAGATCCCCTTGACGAACAAGTAAATAAAAGCTATGTAACTAAAGAGCTAGAGAATCTACTTTCTAAATTAACAATTAGAGAGCATGATTTAATCTGTATGCTATTTGGTATAGGAATGGCTCCGGTCAATCCTAAAATTATAGCTGATATGTACGGTGTTGGAGGAGAAAGAATAAGACAGATGAAGGAGGGAGCTTTAGCTAAATTAAGACGTAGATTTTCTAATCAACTTAAAAATTTAATGTAATGAAATTCGGAGAAATATTGTCTAAGTTACAAGAGGGAAAAGTAGTAAGAAGGAAAGTATTTCAGAGCAATCTGGTGATATTTATGCAGATACCTGCAATGATTTCTGGAGATGGAATACCTGCTATGCGTTCTATCCCTGATGATATGAAAGCTCTTATGTGTAGTTACGGTGTAGGTATTACATACCATGACCAGTTTATCATGTATGACTTTTCTGATAGGACTTGTACTTACTATCCTTTTGATGGTGAAGATATAAACGCAGATGATTGGGAAGTAGTTGATCCTTTAACTTATGACCCATATGACGACTTTAGATAACTATCCAATGGGTGCAGCTAATGACCCTAGAGCACCTTACAATGAACCACTACCTACTAAGGTTAAGGTAGAAGTAGGAGTTGAATTAGGGTTATTCGTAGATGTAGAAGTAATAGATGAAGATGATATTAAAGGTGCAGTTGAAGAAGCTATTTATAATAGGTTCAAATCCAAAGATGTTGAAATAAATAACATCGAAATCTATCAACATGATTTATTTAGTAAGTCGGAATAAAACTTTATTTGTGTCTACAAAATACAAAGAAGTAAGTTTCGAGGAGGCAATGAAAATATTGTTGCCTCTTTCTTTAGTTCAATTTGATACTGAAACTAAGGGATTAGATGCGCATACTAAGGAGTTACTAACTGTGCAACTAGGTTGCAAAGAAAATCAAGTTGTCTTTGACTGGACAACTATGTCAGCAGAAGAGAAAGCTGAGATAAAGAATTATTTTGAGTCTGATAGAGTATTTCTTGGATGGAATTTAATGTTTGACTTAGGGTTTTTATATGTGCAGGATATTTGGCCAAATTATATCTGGGATGGTATGATTGCCGAGAAATTACTTTGGTTAGGCTATCCAGCTAATATAAGAGAAATGAGTTTGAAAGCAGCTGCATGGAATTATCTAAACTATGACTTAGATAAATCTGTTCGAGGTAAGATTATAAATGATGGTCTTACTGAAGATGTAGTAGTCTATGCTGCAGGAGACGTAATGTGGCTAGAAGACATTAAAGAAAAACAAGAAATAGAGCTTGCTAAGCAAGAATTAAATCTTGCTATGAAACTTGAGTGTGAGTTTATCAAGAGTCTTGCTTATTTCAAGCATTGCGGTGTTCATCTAGATGTCGTAAAATGGAGAAATAAGATGGCTAAAGACCTTGTTAAGCTGAAGGATGCTGAGCAAGAACTAAACGATTGGGTAGTTCAATGGGATTCTGAAAAGAGACATGAGCATGATGGATGGGATATTAAATACCCAGAACTGGAATTTTATAATCTTATGGAAATAGAGGATGAAGTAGCTAGACTGCTAAAAGAGAAATATGTCCGATGCCCTCAGGAAGACCTTGAAACACCAGACGGAAAGGTTAAAGCTTATAGAAAAAGAGTAATAAGTCAATTTACTAAGGTAGATAATCAAGGTGATTTATTTAATGGCTTTGATACCAAGCCTAAGTGCACAATTAACTGGAGTAGCTCTCAACAAGTTATCAAGTTATTTGAATTATTAGGAATTAAAGTCAAGACATTTGATAAGCAAACTAAGAAGGAAAAGAAATCTGTTGAAGCTAAGCTTCTAGCTCCACAGGCTAAAGATTTCCCGATTATTCCTATCTATCTAAAATATCAGGAAGCTGCAAAAGTGGTTTCTACTTATGGGGAAAACTGGTTGAAGGCAATTAACCCTAAGACTGGAAGAATCCATGTAGATTTTCACTCACTAGGAGCTGATACAGCTAGAGTAAGTTCTGGAGGAGGAGTATATAAACTTAATCTACAGAATTTACCTCATGACAAGGAAACTAGAGCATGTTTTACTGCAGAGAAAGGTAATAAGTGGATTTCTGCGGATTATCAGTCTCAAGAAAGTAGAATCATTGCTTCTGTATCTAAGGACGAGGCTATGATTGAACTATTTGAACATGGCTGTGGGGATGTTCATAGTCTAGTAGCTAAAATGTCTTATCCGAATATTATCCCTAGAGACTGCCCTATAGAGGATATAGCTAAATTATATCATGCCCAAAGACAGGATGCTAAAGGTATTGAATTTGCCATCAATTATGGAGGCGATGCAAATACTATAGCTAATAACAAGGGTCTACCGTTGTCAGAAGCTCAAGAAATCTATGATAACTTTATGAAGGGTTTCCCTGGAGTAAAACAGTATCAAGATTATTGTAGAATGGCGGTAATGAGGGATGGTTATATTTTGTTAAATCCTATAACTAAGCATAGAGCACATATATATGATATTGATGACCTCTGGCGGATTTCTAAGAAGTTCAATGACCCAGAGTTCTGGGATTATTACAGAGAAATGAAGAGAGATTCTCCTGGCTGTGATACCGTCCAAGACGTTAAGAGATATTTTCAGAGAAAAGCAGCATCTGAAAAGCAGTCTATCAATTATCGTATTCAGAACAGGGGAGCAATGTGTTTTAAACTTTCCTCTATTAAACTATTTAATTGGATTAAGGAGCATAAGCTTCTTAACATTGTTAAGATGTGTGTTCCAGTCCATGACGAGTTTAATCTAGAATGCCCAGAATCTATTGCCGATGAAGTATCTAAGGTATTAGTTAAATGTATGATAGATGGAGGGAAACCATTCTGTCCTAATGTATTTTTAGGTGCAGATGTTACTGTATCAGATCATTGGATTCATTAACGAATAAGGGGCTATAGTAGTGATGCCAAACCTGAGCCCCCTTGGCCTACTAACAGTGCCTACAGTCCAAGGCGTAATGCTGAGAGCGCAGTTAGGGCATCATTTTTAATTAAATATAGTAGTGTATGAAAAAATTATTTGGTTTATTGTTAATAGCAATTATTGCTTTAAGTTCTTGTGCAGACAGCAAGACTTTTGAGAGAGCTGATGGAACTAAGTTTGTAGCTGAACCTTATGGTTGGGCAAACTATCAAACTAAGAAGATTGAGGGAGTAACCTATGAAGCGTGTATTGGTAACATTGTTTGGGATGTTATTGCTGTAGAAACTATAGTCATTCCAATATGGCTAACTGGGTGGGAATTATATGAGCCAGTATCTTTTGTTGAACCAAACGTCAAGTAATTATGAATGTAGAATTTACAACAACAGAATTAATTACAGATGAAGAGATTCTAAGCGCATTTGGAGAATCCATCCAATTTGACGAAGGGAAGTTTAAGATAGATTCTTTTATTGATTGCTTAGAAGACAGAGCTGACGTAATGGGTCTTTGTATTACTGAGAAATCTAAGAAAGAATTGTTACAACACCTTAAAGAATTAGTAATTAAATTAGTAAGCGAGTTGTAAGTATTGTTTTAATTAGACATAGTATGCTGAATGAGAATTTGATGGATTCCAAAGATATTATAATTGCTAAGTTAAAATTAGCTATAAAAGAGTTTCAAGAGTATGATATTGAGCGTAAGAAATACTATAGTAATGCTCTAGTGGAGCTTGGAAAATTAAAGGATGAAATTGAAGAGCTTAGAGGAATAAATAAATATTCTAAGAGCTATATAGCTATGAAAGATGAAAATAGGAGACTTAAAGCATCTTTAGCTCGGAAAGGCATTAAAGAATTAACGGATTTTTATGATGTTAAGAATGTTGAATTAATCATTCAAAATCAGACTTTAAAAGGAGAAAATAGAAAACTTCGCGCTCGTAATAGCGAGTTGATTAAAAATAATAAAATGTTAATTAATAAATTGAATAAATATGAGTAGTTACTTAACTATATATGGTGTTCCTAAAAATGAAGGTAAGCCTATAGATATTGTTAGCTTTAGTCGGTCCCACTGTATATATAGTGCAATTTGCGATGAAGTTAATGTGGCATGGGCTGGAGAAAGTGAGGTATATACCAACTTGAATACTTCAGACTTAGATGGAGTTATTCATAGTATTGAAGAGGATATAAAATCTTCTGCTGAGAGATTAACTCTATATGAAAAATATGCTGCCAATAATCCAGATTATATTGAGGAGATTATACTCTTAAAGGAGTATCTAGAGGAGCTTACTACTAGTAAAAATTATTGTGAGTTTCTACGGTATATCATATCGTGGACATCTTTAGGCTTTTCTGACTTCAGTCAAATTTGTTGTAACGTAGGTTAACATGAAATTTAAATTAGAATTTACATTTGATATCTCCGATAGCTCGTTATTGATAGACGCTAACGATGGTAGATCTGAAGAATATACTAGTTTAGAAGATGTACCAGAAGATACTCTGATGGACGTGGTATATAATTATCTAGATGGAGTTATAGAAGGTATAACTTACGACCAAATAACTGTTAAGAAATTATGAAAAGGTTTTTAATTCATGTTTCTACATATTGGTGTGGAATGGATGATACATTTAGAGCAGTCGCTGAATCAGAGATGGAGTTATGGGATTTAGCCGAACAACTAGCTTATGATAACTTTCAAAGCTACAGCTGTGAGAACGATATAGCTGAGGAAGAAGGCTATGACCCAGATGAAATGGAAGAAAGTGACTGGGATGAATTATGGAGTAGAGTAGACGAGAGTACCTACTATAGTTTTTCCATAGAAGAATGTGAAGATGACGAAGAATGGAATGAATATAGCGGAGAAATCTATGGAGAAGACAAGGTTTTACAATAGAGAGGATTTGAAGGCTAAAGATGTAGCACGTCTTATTAGCATATGGGAAGGAGAAGCTGGAGAGTCTTTTACTGACTATTGTAACTTCTCGCGAGAAGCCGATAAAAACTTCTTACTATTCTTAGCAGAGAAGTATCCAATACTTTACGATTATCATTGTAAGGTTGCAGGCAATGACTGGCTAGACCATTGTATTCAGTATGTAGTTGACCACTGTGGGGAGTATCTTACCCAATGGGTTCCTGCTGAAGAGTATCATCTCTCCTGGCAGTTAGAAGAGATGGCAATATACCCTCTTGCTGATTTTATTCTAAAGGATGATGGAGCATGGGAGGACTTTGTAGACTTCTTCACAAGTGAAAAAGAAACTGCAAGTGGAACTCCCTATATTGACTGCTATGATATTAGAGAATTATTTGAAAATGGAGATGTTTAAGTTTTACGAAGTAGGAGGTAAGGTACGGGATGAACTTCTCGGCCTTACTAATAAGGATATTGATTATGTAGCAGTTCCATGCGAGGAAGCTTTAAAGGAAAACTTGACTACCTGTGATATGTTTCAGTTATTATGGGAACATTTAATAGCAGAAAAGTTTGAAATCTTCTTAGTAACTCCAGACTGCTATACAATTCGAGCTAGGTTTCCGGAGGGCTATAAGTATCAAGGAGTGGCTGATTTTGTAATGGCTCGTAAGGAGGTAGGGTACATTCCAGGTACTAGAACTCCAATAGTTGAGCCAGGAAATCTCTATGATGATTTATTACGTAGGGATTTTACTGTTAATGCTTTAGCTAAAGACCCTGATACTGGAGAAATCATTGATTATTTTGGAGGTCTTAAAGATATTAAGGAGAAACTTCTTAGGACTCCATTACCTCCCATTGTAACCTTTGATGATGACCCTTTAAGGATTCTCAGAGGCATAAGATTTTCTATTACCAAGGGACTACGGGTATCTGAAGATATGTGGCAGGCTATGAAGGCTTATGACTATTTAGACAAAATGCCAGTAGTATCTGAGGAGAGAATAAGGGAAGAACTGACAAAGTGCTTTAAGTGTAACTCATCTTTAACTCTAGGGTGGTTATCTGAACTCACTGATTTAAGAGATTACATTTTTAAGAATACTAATTTATGGCTTAAGCCAACTAGTGAAAAATAAATGTACAATATTATAACAGAACGTAATCTAAGAGAGGCTTTAGAATCAATTCCAGCACAATATACTGTAGATATGGAAAAGATAAAGCAGGTTAGATATAGTACAGGTAGAGGAATGTATATCTGTAAGATGTTGGCCGAGAGGAAAGAAAGTGTGGAAGAGGCAGTTAAATTGTATCACGATATAATGAAAGTAATTGTTAATGGTTGATTCAGAAAATTTATGTAGAAGAGCTATGGAAATCTATGGGTTTCCGGCTCAAGCCGCTATGGTAGTAGAAGAATGTAGCGAGTTAACTAATGCTATATGTAAGTTTAGAAGAGGTAGAGTTGGAGAGGATGATATTATAACTGAAATTGCTGATGTTATGATTATGTGCGAGCAGCTTTCTAATTATTTTGGAAAGGAAAAAGTTGAACTGGAAAAAGAAAGAAAGCTAGAAAGATTAAAAGAACGTTTATCAAAATATACTGATTAAATGAAAGAGAGAAAACTTATTATTTGTAGGGGTATTCAAGGAAGTGGTAAATCAACTTGGGCCAAACAATGGTGTCATGAAAGCCCAGAACATCGTGTGAGATTCAATAATGATGACATTCGCAATATGTTAGGCGATTATTGGGTTCCAAGTAGAGAAAAGTTAGTAACAGAGGCTAAAGCTAATATGATTACATTTGCTCTTATTAAGGGTTACGATGTAGTAGTTGATAATATGAACCTAAATCCTAAGGAGGATGCATGGATTCGTACTTTATGTGAGAATATAGAGAAGGATACTGGAATTCATGTGAATATAGAGTATAAAGACTTCTGGACTCCAGTTGAAGAATGTATTCTAAGAGATGCTGCTCGTCCTAATCCTATTGGAGAGAAGATTATCAAAGAAACTTGGAGACGTTACAGAAACTTTATCATTAGTTCCGATATTAAGGAAATGCTTAAGAATAAGGCTGAACACGTTGATGGAGGAAGACCAGTGATATTAGTAGATATGGATGCCACTCTTTGCCTAAATACTTCTGGAAGACCGTTCTATGGAGAAAATAGTGCCAATGGTATGCTAGAGGATACTCCAGTAGAAGAGATTTGTCGTCTAGTAAGACAAATGGGAGAACATTGCTTAGTTTTCATAGTTACTGGTAGAGAAGGAACTGCTGAGGTTGTAGATGCTACAAAGGAATGGTTAAAGAAGAATGAGATTCCGTCTGATGCTATGTTCTTTAGACCAGTAGGAGACTATAGTCCAGGTCCAGACTGTAAGAGAAGAATCTACGAGGAAAATATCAAGGGAAAGTATAACGTACAATTTGTCCTTGATGATAGTTCTAAGTGTGTAAAGATGTGGAGAGAACAGGGACTTATATGTCTACAACCTAACGAAGGAAAGTTCTAATATGAAACTTCTACAAAGGTTAAAGAATCTATTTCTTCCAGAAGGCAAGATCTCCGATGGATTTCATAGCTTTGACGAACTTTATCATTATAGAATGCTGTATAATGCAGCATTCTTTAACAGTTTAGAAGGTAAATATGAAGTCCACAAATCTTATAGACACTCAGATGGAGAGCTATGCTTTGGAGGAGGATGGTTCATAGTTATGGCTTATCTTCCTACTGGTCAAGTAAGTAATCATTACAGAATAGAGGATTGGAATCTGTTTAATATTCCTGAAAGATGGAAAGCAGATGAATGGGATGGTCATACTCCAGTTGAAGCAGCTAATAGATTATATAGGTTTTGTTTACACTATAATGAATATTATCCTATATGGGAATGTTAGTAGGACAATTAATTAAAATATTGGAGCAATTTGACCAAGACAGAGAGGTTATGATACACACCTTAAGCGGAGAGACTGTAGAGGTTAGAGGCTACTTTGTGCAAAAGGATATAGATGATAATTCGTTTTATATAACTGATTTGGACGTAGTTCCTAGGTGATATGAATATAAAAGAAGCTATTGAACATTGTTGGGACAGAAAAGACTACCCAGAAGTATTTAGAGATGATGCAGGATTGGATATTTCTATTCCTGGATTCATCACTAGAGGTTCTTGGATTAGAAATAATTCTCCAAGAACTGTTACACTAGATGTAACTACTTATCGTGGAGTAAGTTGGAATGCAGTTCATTATTATGGTAATATTATCATTGATGGAGTAAGTTTCAGTCCAGAGGACAGCCCAAATACTTACACTATGTGTACGGAAACATATGAGGCTGAAGAGAAAAATCCTCTAGCTGCTGGATTCTATAGAATAGAATTAGTAAGGCCTGTTACTTCCGAGGAAATTGAAAAAGATAGTTCACGATGGAACGGATATAAGGTTGGTGATAAGACTAACGCTTTCTATTCTCCTGAAGATGTAATAGCCATAGCTAAGGAAGTATGTAAAGCCAGATTCCTCGGCAACTGGAAACTTAAGATTGTTGACTATAGTGGAAAAGACCTGGATTCTGAAATTTTAATCAGTGAGCTATGACAAAATTTAAACTATATGAGGATATATTGTCCCGCTCTTGGAACAGGTACTTCTATGATGTAGAAGCTAATACTATAGAGGAGGCGGTTGAGAAAGTTAGGTATGAAGAGGTTGATTGTTATGATTCCGAACAAATCTATGAAGTTATTGATGAGTTAGATCCAGTAGATAATAATGGAAGTCCTACTAGAGAGATTTATAATGATAAGGATGAACTTATGTGGCATAATGCCGAACTAGTTAATAGGGGAGAAATTATTACTCAGGGTATAAGAAGTATTTCCGAGAATTTATCACTAATTATGGAAGGTGAACCAGAATCGTTTAGAGGTGGAGATATAGCATTTTCTACAGCAAGAAGAGTGATGGAAATGCTAGGTTGGAAATGTTCTTATGCTGGAAAAGCGACTCTAGGACAAGATGCATACTATTGTATAATTTGTACAAAACCAGATAAAGATTTTAAATATAAGATTTTTGGAAATGCCTACGAAGGAAGTATAAGTATATCTAAAGAAAAGCTATGAAAGATGAATTAGGAGATAGAATGAAATCTTATTATGAGAATCGTTCTAAAACATTTTTAGCTAGACGCACACCAGTTATTATAAGACTGGATGGAAAAGCATTTCACACATTCACAAGAGGTTTTAATAAACCCTTTGATGAGGCTATGTGTAATGCTATGCAGGAAACAATGAAGTACTTATGTGAGAATATTCAGGGATGTGTTTTAGGATACACACAGTCTGATGAAATTACTTTAGTACTTATCGACTATCAGAAACTTACTACTGACGCCTGGTTTGATTATAATGTTCAGAAGATATGTAGTGTGGCAGCATCCATGGCAACTCTTATTTTTAACAGAAGATTTCAAGAGCAAATCGTAGAGCTTTCTTATAATGGAAAGTTAGACGATGATGAGTTAACTAGCTCATATAAGCGTTCTCTTAAGACTGGAGCAATGTTTGATGCCAGATGCTTTAACATTCCAAAAGAGGAAGTAACTAATTGTATCCTATGGAGACAGCAGGATGCTACGAGGAACAGCATTTCTTCAGCTGGACAGGCACATTTCTCTCACAAACAGTTGGAAGGTCTAAACTCTAATCAAATTCAAGAGTTACTATTTCAGGAGAAAGGAATTAACTGGAATGATTATCCTACTAAGTTTAAAAGAGGAAGCTGCTGTATAAAGAAATATCATCAGACTATGAATCAAACTTTAAGAAGTTATTGGTTTATTGATAATGAGATTCCAATCTTTAAAGGAGAGGATAGAGAATATATTGAAAAACTTATAGCATGAGTAGAACTTACAAGGAGCATCATCCTACCGCACACAATCCGAAGAATAGAATCCCTACTCCATACCTTGATAAAGAGGGAAAGGTAGAACGTAGAAGAAAAAGAAGAGCTTATGGTTCTCAAGGATGGAAAGGATGGGGAGGTGAAATCTATTTCAAAAAATACGGAGAAATAATGATGGATGTGGTAGATAAGAAAAAAGCAAGGCGTGAGGCTAAAAAACATATAGAAAATGAATTACAGGATCAATTATAATGTAGTCTTGTATAGTGAGACACTCTATGATAAAGAGATTATAGTTAAAAATAAAAGCAATGAGTTGATAGCTAAATGCTCACTTGAAGATTACCTTAAAAGGAAGCATGGAGATTCATTCAGACAGCTTATTATAACTAGATGTGTTCCTGACTACTTCGGAGGTGCTAATATATTTAACGACTTATTTTATGGTAGACAATTTTGAATATTTAGCTAATCTATTTGATGGATTAGTAGATAAAGATGATTTTTATTTCGTTCAAATAATTCAAAGAAAGAAGGATGGGGTAGAACTCCCATCCTATACATCTGGTGCTAGAACTATTAGAAGTTTCTACTTTTTTACAAAGGAAGAATTTCTGAGACAAGAGTCATATATAAAGGACTTGTGTAATAGTAATAATGCTAGAGCTTACTTTTGGATTAATCCTCGAAATACTCTTGATATAGCTTGCGAGTCTATTAAACAATTTGCAGACTTGATTAAGAATGGAAATACTAGGCAGGGCATAGCTGTATATGACAGGGCTACTGGTGCCAGTAGAAGTTCTAATTATAAAAAGTTGTGGATTGTTGATATAGATTCTAAAGACGACGAATATAGGAATAGGATAATATCTCTAATTAATGAATGTAGAGGAGCAGAGGGAGATAGGATTAAGCATATAATTCCCACTGTTAATGGTTATCACCTTATATCTAATGGATTTGATAGACAACAATTTTCTCAGAAGTTGGCATTATATCAACTAGACCAGATTGATATACACGATAATAATCCTACCCTATTATATTATAAAACTTTATGTTAGAATTTATCGTAATTCTCATACTAATTATAACTAGCCCAATCTGGATAGCTATTATAGCCGCAGGATTGTGTTTCTTTACATTGACGCTATATTATATCACCGCTATGATATGTATGGCGCTTATAATTATATTAAGTAAAATTTTTAATAAACTAAGAAGATGAAAACCTATACGTATTATATAGAATTTAAGAAAAGATGTGCAGAAACAGTTACTATAGAAGCTCCAAGTGAGGAGGAAGCTAGAAAGTCTCTAAATGAGACCTTTAGAAATCTCACTCTGGTAGAGCTTATTTCGGAGGAATAAAATGAAAAGATTTATATATCATATAGAACATACTTATGGGGATGATCAAAATGTTTGGACTACTGCTGAAGATGAATATGAAGCAGAACAAAATATAAGACATGATTATCATTCAATAAAAAGTTTAACATTAAGAAAGGTAGAGGATATGTATTTAGAAAATGGTGACGAAGTAATAGAGGCTGATAATGGAAAGTTAATTCTAGCTAATAGTGGAGCTTATTGCGACGAAAATGGAAATCCGACTGGTGGTTGTATTGACTATGAAGATACTGATGTATATGTAACAAAGACTGGCAGTGTTTATCATACTAGTAAGGATTGTCCTTCTTTGAAGGCCCGCAATCCTGAAGTTAAGAAAATATCTTTATCAGATGCTCGTAAACAAGGATATAAAGCTTGCAAGAGATGTCGAAAGAACTAGAGGTCTCTTTAGTAAACTACCTATGCCCAGTTTGTGGGAATATAGCAGAGGAGGGAATCATAATGAATTCCCTTCTTTCTGAAGAAGCTGCAAAAGAGGTAAAGAGTCTACATGGAAAAACTGTAGGTTATTCTGATCATGCTTGCAAGGAATGTGCAAAGTATAAGGATGAAGCCTTATTCATAATAGGCATCGACGCAGAAAAATCTGAGAAAGAACCTTGGAGAACTGGAGATATTACAGGAATTAATAAAGATTGTCCTTTAGCATTACACATAAAGCCGAATACCAGGACATTAAAGGACGGAACAACGTATTGCTTCATGGATAAAGCATTAGGTATAGAACTAGGACTATGGAAATGAAGTTAATTAGAAAAGACGAGTTAGCAGAGTTATTAAGGGATAGATGGAAGTTGCGTTGTCTAGAAATGGCAGGTGTTGATAATTGGACATGGTATGACCAGGCAATGAGTGACTATGAAGCAGATGAATACACTAATGATGAACTAACAAAGGATTACAATGAAGCTAATTAAACCATATTTTGAAATCTTAGAACAGAAACCTAGAAACATAATCATTCCATCTGATATGGAAATAGGACCTAAAATGGCTAGGCAAGAGCTTATTGACACTGTATATAGACAGATTGAAATAGCTGGAAGAACCTGTTACAAATCAGAGGACAAGATTACTCTAGATTCTGCTGCAAAATTTGTTGAGAGAATGGTAAAGTCTGGACATGGAGCTATGTTAGAGCATGGTACCGTATATCTATTTCTAACGATGTCTTCTAGACAACAGTATTTTAAGTATTGCAGCAATCCTTATTCTGTAGCTAATAGTACTGGAGAAGCCGAAAAGGGAACTTGGAACGGATTTGTTACTACTAATTATAGAGTATTAGTAGAAAATGGTTGGCTTGAGGATTTGGAATATATCTGTAATCCTGGTAAGGAACATGAGAAAAGAATTACGGTTCGATTTGTATGTGATAGAGGAGTAAGCCACGAATTTGTAAGGCATAAATTACTTTGTGCCGCCTAATGGTAACATTAGAGCAATAACCCAGTGAATTGCTGGAAGGCTAAAATTTAATATTTATTAACAAAATTTGATAGAGTAATTTAATTTTATTTAGTATCTTTACATGAACCTAAAAGTGTAAAGGACATGAAAAAATTAAATTGTAAACTCGGTGATACATTCGGAAATTGGACTGTGGTTGATGATAACACATTCGTCAAAAGTGGTCATACTTATGTTAAAGTACAATGTAAGTGTGGTAAGGTAGAAGATAAGTGTCTCAGCGATTTAGTAAATGGTAGAACTAAAAGCTGCAGAAGTTGTGCAGCTCGTGCTAGAGGTGCTTTAATTAAAATTGGAGACAAATATAAAAGCTGGACAGTAATTGGGGGACCAAAATTATCTGATTATGGTAGCCAGTTATACAAAGTACAATGTGATTGTGGCACTGTAAAATGGGTCCAGGCTAATGAACTTACTAATCCTAACCGCAACTTTAAATGCGCTAAATGTGCTGCTAAGGAAAGAGGAGCTGCCCAAGCAGAACGTAATGGTAAGATAGGTGAATTAACCTTAACTAGATTTACTAAATTACAACGTTCAGCTGAGAAAAGAAACATAGAGTTCCTAGTATCTTTAGAATATCTAAGTAATCTGTACGAATCTCAGAATCATATATGTGCAATAACTGGCAGGCACATTAACTCTATAGGTGAGGCATCTTTGGATAGGATAGATTCATCTAAGGGATATATAGAGGGGAACGTACAATGGACTACTTATCAAGCTAATGTGAGTAAACACACTATGACAATGGAAGAATTGTATCAATTTTGTAAAGATGTATTAAATCATGCTAATCAGCAGCCAAGCCAACCTTTAACAAAGTTGGAAGGTTCAGAGACTAACAGTTGAAACTATGGAACAAATTGGAATTATAGCATTATTTACCACAATCCTGGCGTGGATTATTCCCGCTGGAATACAAGAATATAGAAATGAAAAGATTAGTAAAGAAAAATAATTGTAAATATCAAATATTTATAGAATTGTTTCCATATGCCTTATGTGAGAAACAAGGATATATTCCTGTTTGGTGTCCTAATAATTGCTCCATAGAATATAATACTGACACGAGTGCTGGGCATCCTATGGAGGATGATGATATAGTCCGATACTCCTTGGAAACGAGGAGAGTTAATGATAAAAAGCATTAATATAACAAATGAGAGTGTTTAGTTTTGCTCAGGAGAGTACCCGTTATTGCAATTATTCCAAGGACAAATTTGGTAATGAGCTTACCTTTATTATTCCATGTTGGGCAGACAGCCTAGCTCTCCAAGAAGTTAAAGGAACTATCATTAATCATGATGAGTATGGAAATTTAATTGGAGAATACTACTATCATTTAACTGGAAAAGGGAACCCCTGGTTTAAACCTTGGGAGATTACTCCAGAAAGGAATTTTATAGCTAATTTACAAATATCCGAACAATTATATTTGGAATTACTAAATCAGGGTTGGAAACCTCAGCAAGCAAGAGCTGTACTACCTAATAGTCTTAAGACTGAATTAATTATGACTGGTACTCTTACACAGTGGGACGGATTCTTTAAATTGCGTGATGCAGAAAGTGCACATCCACAGGCTAGAGAATTGGCAGAACCTCTACATGCAGAATTTAGGAAAAAAGGATGGTGTGAATGAAAGCTAGTGAATACTTTGGAGATTGGATGGATGTAATAGATACTGTAGAACTTCGCAAGATACTGTCTTGGATAAGTATTATAGATAAAACAACTTTATGTCCCTCCTCTCCAAATATATTTAAAGCCTTTAGGGCTTGTCCTTTGAAAGACTGTAAAGTAGTCTTTCTGGGACAAGACCCGTACCCACAACAAGGTGTGGCTACTGGAATATTGTTTGGCAACTCAAAGGACACTCCAGAAGATAAACTATCGCCTTCATTACAGGTAGTCAAAGAAGCTGCAATAAATTATGAGATTCCTCATAATAGAATAGATTTTGATAACACTCTAGAATCGTGGGCTAAGCAAGGTATTTTAATGATTAATACTGCCTTTACTTGTGAGGTTGGTAGAGTAGGTTACCATTTTGATATATGGAAGCCATTTACTGCTAAATTGATTCACAACCTAAGCACCAAGGATGGAGGTATAATATATGTATTATTTGGTAATCAAGCATCGTCATTTAAGAAGTATATTGTAAATAGCCCAAAAATTATGGAAGTATATCATCCTGCTTACTTTGCTAGGCAGAATAAGAAAATGCCATATAGTGTATTTACTGAACTAAATCAGGAGTTGCAGAAACTATATGGACAAAAGATTGAGTTTTATAAAGAAACAGAATATGGAACTTGTTAATTATGAAGTATAATATTGGATTTACGCTTGGAGACCCAGGAGGGGATGGCCATGCCTGTACAACAGACTATCATATAGTTGCTAATCATTCAGCAGATGAAATATCCAAAGCATACAAGGAAACTACTAAACTCCTAGGTTTTGATTTTATCAAGGAAGTTGGAGTAGATTTTCAGTCAGACTATTGGATACCAGAAAAATTTACTAAAGAGTTATTAAAACTAGGAATAATAGACGGGAAGTATGTTAGGGAATTAGATGCTGAATGGGGTGCACCAGCTGGATGTTATGAATTTGACTATGCTGAGGAGGAATTTGTAAACTTGTATTTTGCTATAGTAAAATATTCTCTTCCAGATTTAGAGTGGTGTTCTAGAGACTTGGAGGAAGAAACTTTGTGGGATTTATATGGAGCAGCTTATGGTTTCACGTATCATGGGGAATAGAAGGATACCCAGAAAAATAAAGAAGGCTCTTAAGTACGCCTTCCTATATCCAAGAGTGTGTGGAAGATATCTTAGGTATGGAGCCGTATATACTGTAGGAAGAAATTCTAAATGGACTCGCAAGGCTGCCAAAATAAGAAGACAAATGGACTATGCTGAAATGATTAATATGATGACCGAACAATTAAAAGATCTTTATGCAAACAGTCCAAGAAAAGGCTTCAAGAATTTAGATTCAATCTTTGAGTGGGAAGTAGAAACCAAATTTTATAAACTAAATAACTAATTAATATTATGAATATCTCAAGTATTTTCAGTAACAAGAAACAAGTAAAATCGTTCGCGGAACAGTTAGCAGAAGTAAAGAACATTTTTAAGACCTCTTATGACCAGGCTATAGCCCTAAACGCAGCTATAGCTGAGGATATTAAGGTTAAACAAAATGAAATTGCTTCTATTCAAACTCAAATTGAGTTCAACCAACAAGTAGCTGAGGATAATAGTAAGTACATCTCCAAACTTAAAGATTTGATTTCTTAATATGTACCTTAATATAAAAATGCTTGAGGATTTTCGAACTCTCAAGCATGGCGATGAATTTAATTTTGATTTTGATAAATGCCCGGAAATCCTAGTCGCTGGAGATAACGGGTGTGGAAAATCAACCCTTGTTAATATCATAAGAGATTATCAATGTGATAATAGCAAAGATGATCCGAATGCTATGTATCAGACTAAGCTAGGCTATTGCGATATTAAAGGGTTTAAAAATAAGATTGAAATAAGCACTGACTTCACTAAATTTTATTTTATTAGCGCTGAGTTTGATGACCCAACAAGTCTTAATAATAGTGCCTCAGCAGAAGCTTTACTTGAGAATGGAGGGTTTCAGACAAAACGTATGTCTACAGGTCAGAGAAGTCTGACGATGCTTGGTAAATGGGTAGAGGAAAACAAAGAATATTGGGATGATAAAACCCTGCTAGTATTTGATGAGGTTGACAAGGGATTTGACTTATCTCATCAGGTTGGGATGTCTAACATGTATAGAAACCTGCATAAGAAATTTAATGTTTCGATCCTAGCAGTAACGCATACCCTATTTCCGATATTAGTTAGAGAGGAGATATTTTCTTTTGAATTTAAAAGAATGGTTTCATCTAAGTTTTATTGTTGGATGAAAACTGGGTATAATATAACTGCTGAAAAACTAGAAGAGAATGAGCGAAAAGAAGATTAAGTATAGTCCAGACCATACATTTTTTACCTCAGATACTCATTTCGGACACGCAAATATAATTAGGTTTTGTAATAGACCGTTCAGAAATGTTGAAGAAATGAATGAAGCTCTAATAGAAAATTGGAATCTAGTAGTATCCGAGGATGATACGGTCTTCCATTTGGGAGATTTTGCCTTTGGTGGGAGTAATGTATGGAAAAGTATTATTCCTCGTCTAAATGGTCATATAAACCTTATTATAGGTAATCATGACAGAAAGAATCTTAGACAGGGATATATGTCATATTTTGATATGGTAGTACCTCAGTTGCATATAGAAATCGAGGATAATTCTATTTATTTAAACCATTATCCATTTCTGTGTTATGGAGGATCATATAGAGGAGTATGGCAATTATTTGGTCATGTTCACTCTGGACCACAAGCCGATGGTTTGGATATTTCTAGACTTAGGGTACTATTACCGACTCAGTATGATGTCGGAGTTGATAATAATAATTTTACCCCAATATCATATAGGGAAGTTAAAGAAAAAATAGAATCTCAGAAAAATGAAAGTTTGGATAGGACTGTCTCCAGATGACGTTCAAGGGATGGAATTTGATTTGACTCCATTAGAACTTAGAGATTTAATAGGAAAACCTAACTGGGTTCCTACTAAATTTCTAGGTTGGAGAACCTGGAAGACTTCTGTATATTTTAAAATAATTATTTGATATGGAAATTCATGAAAGAAAAGCTGTAAGTGATGAATTAAAAAAGTATGACCATTTGGCGAAAGATTCAGACTTTATAGAAGTAACAGAATGGGCGAATGGAGAAGGTTGGGATATTTGTTTAAATGATAAACTGATATCCTTAACATATGGACAGCTAGAAGCAATCAAATATTTGGTTAAGGCTTTAGATTATAATGGATAATATTTCAATGAGGAAAATATGGTAACTGCACAAAATGCTAAATTGTTAACGTCTTATAAGAAGGAAATTAAGTCTAATATACTTGATCAGAAATACAAATATGCTATCGAGGGAATAGAAAAAGAAATATTATGGGCAGCAGAGGAAGGTAGGTCCTATATAACTTGGAGCTACGCTGTTAACGAGATATATTCTCCACTAACAAAAGAACTTACGCAAAGAGGATTTAGAGTAGAATGTTCTGAAAAAAACTACCCTTCTTATATATCAATATATTGGTAATATGAAACTAGAATATACTGACGGATGTATTTGCACATCGCTTACAGTTGATGGAAAAGAGACTGCAGATATGACTCCAGAAGAGATAAAAGTATCTATACAGGCTATGCTTGATAGGGAAGTGGACGTTGCAGTTCTTCAAGACATATGGATGTCCCTCATTGAGTCTCAGGGAGAATATAAAGACTTAGGACACTGTGAATGTTGTGGAGATTGGATTTCTAATTATACTTTAGAAATATGAGTTGTGTTGAATTACATACAGGAACTTTAACTAAAATTAATACAAAAGGACTTACAGTAGAAGAATATTGTGAGTATCTTTGTAAGAAATATGGTTATGAGATTGCTTATGAAGGAGATACATATGCTGAAACCTTAATGGATGTGGATGATACTTATAAAGTGTTAAACGGAGAACTGTATAAATGTGATGATACTCAATATCCAGAAGACACTTCCTATTTGGTTGACGTTAGAAGTAATGGAGATGGAACTTACAAGTACATTGTCCAATTTTACAATGGAGGCACTTGGTTAAATGAAGTTTTAGAAGAAGGATTAAATAATTTAAAATGATAAATATAAACGAATGTATAGCTAAAGCAATGAAGTCTAAAAATCAAGTAGAACTTCGTGCATATAAGAATCTGAAGGCAGAAATTCAGATTCTACAAACTGCTAAAAATGCTAAACCTTATGATGAAGCAGCTGAGATACAGCTTATTTCTAAAATGTGTAAGAAATTAGAGGACAGTATTTCTAGCTTTATAGAGGCTGGTAGAGAGGACTTGGCAACTGAATATAGGGATGAATTGGAAGTACTAAAAAAGTTGCTTCCTGAGCCTGTAAATGAGCCAGACATACATTCTGCATTACAAATATGGTGTGAGGGAAAAGGCTTTATTGAAGATTTCTATAATGAAGAAAATTCAATAGATATGGTTAGTTTCCAAATTCCAAAGAAAGAAATGGGAAATGCGATTAAATATTTGAAATCAGAATTTCCTCAAGCAGACGGTAAGATGATTTCAGAAATTGTTAAAAAATATATAGTATGAGCCATTTTGTAGGACTAGTATTCGGAAGTAATGTTGAAACATTGTTAGAACCCTATGATGAAAACATGGAGGTAGAACAATATGTTAGATATACAAAGGATGAAGCCATTGATGAGGTTAAAACCAGACACGCTGATAACTATGAGTATGCCATTAAGCTAGCAGATAAGTATAAGAATCCTACCACCGAATGGGAAAAGGAACAGCTTGAAAGAGCTAATAAAATCATAGAGAAAGGGTTGTTTATCTCATATGAAGATGCCTGGGAAGAAGCTAAGAACTGGGGATATGAAATTGATGACGAAGAGAACTTGATGTCTACATATAATCCTGACTCTAAGTGGGATTGGTATTGTGAAGGAGGTAGATGGGGAGCATGGTTACTTCTTAAGGAAAAAGGAGAAGACGGAGAACCCCTCAATGCCATCTTTGCTACCAAAGAAGAAGTAGACTGGGATGCTATGTTGGAAAAAGATAGAATTCCATTCTGTTTTGTAACAGAGGACGGAGATTGGCATGAGTCTGCTAGTATGGGTTGGTGGGCTATGACTACAAATGACAAAGACGAAGATGTTTGGAACAAGGAGTTTAAAGAGTATCTAGACAGTGTAGGAGATGATGTTGAAATTTCAGTAATAGACTTTCATATCTAATGTCAGAAAAGAATGATAAATGGACGATGTTCAAGAATTACATTCATAATGAATTGGGCATCACCAAGGATGATATAAGAGCTTGGCTTAAAGAGGCAGTACAGTCTCAAGCCGAGCTTATGTTAAAGAAAACTTTTGACGACTTCGATATGGATACTTTTGTACGTAGACATATCGAAACGCAAATGAGATATTGGACTACAGACTCTGTACGCCATCAGGTAGCTAATTTACTAGCAGACAGATTAGTTATTTTAAGCGAGGATAATGAAAAAATAAATGATTCTAAACATCAGCTTAAGAACTGACATAGTAGCTTGTTATACTGATTGGCTGGTAGATAAATTGTTACATAAGGACTTTATTTATTCCCAGAATCCTAGAACTAAGGTTACTACAGCATACTCCTTAAAGGATGTAGACTGTATAGCCTTCTGTTCTAAGGACTATTCTAAAATATTACCATATATTCAAGAAATCAATTCCAAGTATAAGTGTATATACTATTATACTATTACTCCATATGGAACTGACATAGAGCCAAATGTTCCATCGGTAGATGAAAGTATAAAGACTTTAAAAGAGTTGAGTAAGATAGTAGGCAAAGAAAATGTTTTGTGGAGGTTTGACCCTTTACTTAAGACTAACAAAATATCTTGCGAATGGTTAGTAGATTCTTTCAAGAAAATGGCTAAAGAATTGTCCAAGTATGTAAGTAGATGTATATTTAGTTTTATTACTCCATATTCCCACACATTAGCTAATATGCCAGAAATAATTCCTTTCACTGAAGAGGAAAAGGACTGGATTACTATGAGAATGGGAGTTATTGCTATATCCGAGAATAATCTACATTTACAGATATGTAGATTAGGAAAGGAATATCCTGGGGTATATGTTGAAGGATGTATGAGTCCTAAGATATTTGGGCTTAACATAAAGCCGACTAAAGCTTCTATTACTAGTGGATGTACTTGTAGCGTTCAGACCTACGGAATAGGAGAATACGATACTTGTAAGATGGGATGTAAATATTGTTATGCTACTATAGATCATAATCTGGCTAAAAGAATACCAGAAAATCCTAACTCTGAACTTATTTCTGGAGAAATAACGGAACCAATTAAGTACGTAAATAACAGAGTACAGATAAGTCAAGAACTAAGCCTATTTGATTAAAATGATTACAAGAATTGAAAAGTTTGGAGCATCATGGTGTGGACCATGCAAAGTACTAGACAGGACGTTAGAACAGCTTACTGGAATAGAAATTGTCAAGCATGATGTAGACGAAGAGGAAGAACTTGCGAATGCAAGAGGTATACGAAATGTTCCAGTTTTGATATACTATAACGAGCAAGATGAGGAAGTTAAGAGAACAGTAGGTGCTATTTCTTTAGGCACTATTATATCAATTATAAACGGTAATTAATATGTATAGAGTATTATTGAGCAGAACAGGAGTAGCCTATGCTAAGGAATGTGATGACGAACTCGATGAGTTTGATTTTATAGAGGTCTTAAGAGACTTTGTGGATTCTGGAGACGTAATTATGTTCGTAGATGATTTAGACACTTTGAGAGATTCTATGGAACTTGAATATAAAATCGAAATAGTTGATGGAGACGAATGAAAACATTAGAAGCTATAATGTAGGGAATTCTAATTACAGCAAGCATAAAATACAACCTTGGGATATTTGGAGAGAATATAATTTGAATCCATGGGATGCAGATATCGTAAAGAGGATACTGAGAACTAAGGAAGAACCTGGTAAGTCTAAAGAGGATGCTAGAATAATGGATTACGAGAAGATTATCCATATTTGCAAAGAAAGGATTCGGCAGATTAACGAGGACAAAAAGGAAGAAGGAACTTCCTCTGGATTTGTTATTAGTACTGATGGTACTGCTTGTATATCTAATATATTTAAACCTAGTGCTATCTCTTATAGTTTGAATGAGAAGGAGGCGAATGCATATGCCGAATTTCAAAAACAACATTATGAACTACATAAGGGAATAAAGGCGTGTGGATGTTCAGTAACATTTACACATAGTGGAATAGGTATAGGTAAATCTGTTAAATGTAATGTATGTAAAGAGAGTAAGAACATAACTGATTACAATACTTGGTAAATAATAAAGGGAGAAGCGTAGACAATAAAGTCTATGTTTCTCCCTATTTTTTTTATTCTTCTCCAATACCATTTATAGTATCTCTCTTATACATTTTATATGTGTCTTGCAGAGAACGTGGTAATGCTTGAGATTTAGTAATTAATTCACCCATCGTAGTATCTCCGAATAAGAATCCTCCAATATCATGCCAAGTTTTTGCTCCCCATTTCACGGCGGCAGGACTTGTATTATTCATAACATAATCAAATATAGGGAGAGGTCCTTTAAATTCTTCAAAGCTACTCGAACTACCTTTGTATAATAATTCTATAGCAGCATTAGTTAGTACAGCCTAGCCATCTCCAGATTTTTTATGCTCTTTATATGCAGGATTTACCAGTTCTTCAAATAGCCAATATAGAAGTAGTGCTACTAAGGCATCAGATATCAATCTTCTCCAATTTCTCATTTGCATAGGACTACTAAGAATGTTTTGCTTTATTCCTTCCCATCCCCTACCATGATATAATTCAGCAACAGTATCTTGTAAAGTTCTGAAAACTCCTTGAACTACTAGAGGAATATCAGTCAAATAAGGTACTCCTGTGTCTTCAGTAGTAATGTTGCCATTATCATCTATCCAGAGCTTGTTTCCGTTTTCGTCCTCCTTCTAAACTTTCTAGGTTTCGTAAGAGGATTCCCTCCTCTTGCCTAAGTATACATCATATATACCGTTCATCCAAGTAGAAAATACTCCAAACTATGAACCAATAGCTAAGTTTTCATACATAGCTTTTGTGCTTCGGTTATATGAACCATATATAGTATCCCCTAAGTTTTTGATTTCATCAATCTGATTTTGTGTATATCCGTCTGGAAGATTAGTGTCTAAACTTACAGGTAAGTTAGCATCTGGATTCTCTTCATTAAACTTCATAATCTAACTTAGATACAATGATTTTTGCTTATTATAAGCTTCCATGTTGCTTTTATCATTAGATGCCAGAAGTTTAAATCTTTCGTCCATTCTCCAATTGTATACCAGCTTTCCATCTACAATCGAATATGCTTTATGGGAGCCATCATGCTTTAATTTTCCCATAAATAGTACCATTCTATTAAGAAAGTCTGGCTTTCTTAACGTAGCATATGCCCAGTTGCCTGCATTGGTTATACCTCCTCTGTTAGTTTTATAACCCTCCTATTGCTATTCTATATTGATATTAGAAATCAAATATTTACTATTCAACTTATCTAATAAATCAATGCTCATTGCCGAATGTACTCCCTGTCTAAGTACAAACTGATATGCCCACATTACATCCTTAGCATCTACGTCAGTTCTATATTTAGTCATAGTTCTGACTACATTAGATAGGAATCCTCCGAACGTATCTCTAATAGCTGCTACAGGACTTGCCGCAATGTAAGCCGTAGAAACCGCTTTTCTTAAGGGTTGCAGTCTTGCGATTATTTTTTTAGAGCTTTCCTCCATAATACTTCTGTTAAAAACAGCAGTCTTTAAATAATCGTCAATGTGCTTGATAGTCTTAGCAAATTTTTCTGAGTTATCTTCTCTAACTCCAGTTAATTTTAACTAAAGAAGAATACCCTTAGCCCTAGTCAGCATCTTATTCATTTCCTCTTCCTAAAGATTTTTATAAGAGTAATCTATAACTAAGTTCTGTAGATTAGTCTCAAAATAGTCCTTACCATACTTTGATAGCAATCTTTGTCTACCTTTAGTAGTCTCAGAGGCTCTAAATCTATTGTATGCTTGCATATTTTCGATATCGGAATTAATCTAAGACTCTTCCTAATCGGTTAAAATATCTTCATACATTTCTTTAAAGAACATAGTAGGATTCTTACAGTATCCTTTAACTCTTCTCTAGAAATCCTCAAAGTATTTACCTGGATTACTCCATCTAGTAGATGATGAAGCCTTTTCTAAAGGCACCCAGAGATACTATGGATTATTCTTAATAAAGGTTAGTATGCCCTTATCATCTTCTGACTTATAGGAAAAGTTATTATCTTTAAATCTCAACTTATTTATTTCAAACAAGGCTTTTTTCAGAAATTTTCTATCGTCAGCATCTAAGTCCGAGGTTGAATCGTATGGATTCTTAAAGAATAATTCTCCATCCTTTTCCTAATATAGATGCTTAAATACTCTAGCCTAATCCCCAATTATAGCATTTCTAGCCTTGCCATATCCCTTTGCTTCGTAATAGTCCAAGCAGGCTAAATTAAAGTCCGAAATCTAAGGCTCTAGTTTATTAGAAATTCCGTGAATTGCGTCCTAAAGTAATTTACTTATAATTCTTACCTATGTGTTAGAAATGTTCTGAGGTCTCGCTAACAGGCGCTCTACTTCTGATAAATCATCTTCTGATATTCTTATAATTCCAGAGAGTCTATCTAAAGTTATCGACGCGTTTAGTAATAGTTTACAGCATCCAGTTACTAATTCATTTCTCTCAGGATTAGCTAGAGTAGCTTTTCCAGTTGCATACTTTATAATCGTATCTGGAGACAAGGACATATGCTGTCCTACCAGTATTTTATTTAGTTTCGAAATAAGTTCTTCTAATCTCTGTATCTAAACTTCATTAGTTTCTGCAGAAGATAAGGAATCTATTGTAGTTCCATTTAGCATATGTTGCAAACCGTCAATATCTGAACCAGATATCAATTCTTTTAAAGAGTTGAAATCCGTCTTACCAAGATTTGGGGATTCATGTAGGATATCCCAAAATTCATTTATCAAAAGTTGCACAGGCGAGATATGCTCTACTGTAGCAAAGTTATTACTTATCTTCAATCCTGGGTCTTTCTAATTTAGTACTTCCTAAGCCTTGACGAAATTAGAAACAATTAACTAAATAGGATACTATTGACTTTGTATTCTTCCACCAAGTCCTCCAACTACTGTAAGGTCTCCAAGCTTTATATCGCTTCCCAACTATGGAATTATTTCATTTAATAGAAACATAGTCCTCATAGTTTCTATGTTTCCATAGGTAGCTTTCATTAATTCTCTACCCTAGTTATCTGTTCCCTAAAGGTCATTTAAATGAAATCCTAATATATTCGTTCTTCCCTCGAAGGAATGTATCTAATCTAGGTTTAGACCAGATAGAGTTACTAGATTTATCTATCCAGTTAAGGTATTTTTAAACATAATAATATTGCAATTATCTAAGGTATCATTCTTAACAACTTCCCACAAATAATTGTACTTATCTTTTCCATTAACTTTTACTACAGAATGTTCAAAATATGGACTAAATAGCTAATCTAGGTAATCATTGTCAAATTTAGGAAATCCGAATCGTCTAAATTCTCCAATCTGATTAACTATACCCCTAGCGCTGAGTTTACCATTATCTACGTTTAGAAGCTTGTCTTGATTCTGTTTAATTATATCTACTACTTCCTTATTCTTACTCTTAAGTTCGGAACTCTTTACATTATAGACAACTCCATCTATAGTAAGGTTCCATCCTGTATCAGGCTATTCCCCCTACGTCCAGTATGTCCAATTCTTATCAATAAATTCTTCTATAGTAGAAGTAATTCCATCTGCTTTAATGTCCTTTTTGGGAAACACAGCTTTTAATTGCTGGTTTACCTTGTCAATAGAAGAGTCGTTTATAGTTATTGTTTCAGCATTAGATGTTATAAATCTCTGTGCTAGTTTCATAGATTCTTGCATCACAAATGCACCTCTATTATGACTATAGCATTCTGCTCTATTTACTACTATATCCTTAATATTTTGAAACTAATCATCATATTCTAATGTAACTGGAATAATATTAAATCTAATATCATTAGTATTTATTCCATTGTACTATAATATTCTGGATAATAAGGCAAATTCATTTCTATATTTTTCCTTCTTTGCCTAATCCCAAAATGCTGGAGATTCGTGCGAACTTTTGATATTAAAGACCTCTACTGAACCGTTAGGTTTCACTACAATATAGTCAATATGTCCAGTAATTGTATCGTCTCTTCCTATTAGTTTTGCTGATAGATTTAGATTCTTCATTATAACTGGAGAGGAATCATCACCAAATTCCTTAGATTCTTTACCGTTGCCTAAGTACACCTAGCGAAATATATCGTCGTAAACCTAATCATGTATAGCATCGCTAAGATGTTCAAAAGACGTACCTTTAGTATTATCTTCGGTCTGAGAATAAGAAGTTTCCTTACCTTGCTTAAGAATAATTTTATGTAAATCCCTACCATCTTCTGCTATTCTCTTCCAACTATTTCTTAATATAGAAATATGCTTCTCTATTTCATCCTTTGACAGTCCCTTCTATTCATATAGTGATGCCATTCTATCAATATAGTCTTCTACCTACAGAACTGGCATTATCTATTTTCCTAATTGGTCTATATACAGACCTGAGTCAATAAATGACTGTGTTGTGTATCCAGAAGCATTAACTTCTGCACATCCATTCAATACATCTACTCTATCAGAGAACTCTTTTTTAAATTTTCGTTTCCCTGCTTCCTTTAATTCAGACAACTTATCAACCACTCTAGTCTGACGATTATAATCCTTTGAATAAAGAATATCATAAGCAAGCTATGGACTCTTTTTCAATATTTTTATTAATTCATCGTAAGAGTGGTTGTATTGTCTTTTACCTACTAACGTGTACTTACAATCTTTCATTTACAGTTTTCTAATATTAATCCTTTTTCAATCCCCTTCTCTATAAGATTAGAAATGATACGATTTTTCTACATCTATCCTATCTAAGACGAAACTAAAGCATTTACACTAGACTAAAAGCCTAAGTCTGTGTCTAAATCCAGTTTAATATTTTTTCTAATATTTTGTCTTATGTTTAGGAATTGCTGTCTGAACAAATCTATAGCTTCATTAGTTCTGTCGCTATAATAGAATACATCGCCATTCTCAATCTATCTAGCTAAGTATCTTACGACACCTTCTTCTATTCTATCTATATATGCTAAGTTTTTGTAGAGGTCGTTGACTCTACTCTTAGTCATCTAAGATACTTTCTTATCATAGAAATTCAAAATGTCTTCATAATTTTTAGTTCCATCCTTCATATCCTAAGCCTTAATAGCTCCTAATACTATATGGAATGTTTCATGCAAAAGGTCGTTAACACTAGCATTGCTCTAATTTATGTAAAGCTAGTTATCATAAATAAAGGCTTTGACATCATCTGTACCATTTGGAAATATTCTGTTACCGTTTTGGTCCTACAATTGCGATAGTTGGTTATTATCTGTAATGTTGATTTTAATAGGAGTGTCCTTGAATAAGGTATTCTCTAATGATTCTTTAAGATTGAATAATGTACTAGTTAAACTTTGGGTTGGAGGATTGCCCTACACATCTACTCCAGTAGAATTAATAGTTATTCCAGAATCTGTTAGAGATTTTATGTAGGCAGTATAATTGCCATCGTTGTTTTTAGTACTTCTTTCTATCAAATATTGCTTAACTGGAGCATTATTAATATCAAAAATAATTTTCCTTATAGCCTCATAATCTGCATCCTCCATAGTTCTTCCCTACATGGCATTAATAGAGTAGCCGTTTTCTGTCATTGCATATAAAAATATTCCAATTTTCTCTGGCAAGTCTAGGGAGGAAATATCGATTCCCTTTTGTTTATAAAATGCCTATATTTCTGACGGCTTCTTATTAGTAATAAGGTTATGTTCCTAAGCAAGCAGCTTAGTTTTAGGACCTATGGGATAAGCTATAGAACTAATAGTCTATCCAGGATTTGTTGGAAACTCTAAATGAACATATCTCTTTCCGTCAGAACTTCCTAACATCTGCTTCAATTCTATCTTGGTCTATTTACTAACGTTGGCAGAACGGTTAAAACCTTCAACTGCTAATTTAGCATCTTTGAGAGATCTAAATTTAGGAGGGTCATATAAGTTAGGACTAATAACGCTATTACTAACAATGAAGATATTCTCTCCACTTTCATTAAGATGATTGTATATATAGTAACCCTAATATTGTCCATTATCAACACCATCTTCGTTTACTGGAGTAAAAATGTTCATAGTATCATACCCAAAGTTAAACTCATCCTTTAATACTCTACCTATTCTCCTTAATTTAATCTTATCATCGTTAGTAAGCTTCTTTCCCATATAGCTGTAAACTATCTAGTCTTTATCTTGAGATATATCTAAAGCATATAACTAGCCATCAATCTCCACATTCTAATATCCAGAAAAGAATTGCTAAGCATCTTCTAATGTTGCTATATTATCATCATAACTACTAGATAATTCTAGTTCTCCTAAAGCTCTTCTTTCTTCGTTCTTCCTAGATAGAACATTATCAAATAATTTCTTAACCTGAGGTTTAGTAAGTCTTATGCTCTATGGTACAGATCTACCTACAGATTCAACGTGGTAGTTGGATAGTATTATGTCGTTTTTGAAGTATTTCTATAGTAATTCTTCCATCTCCTCAGAGTTAAGATTTATAAATTGCTATTCGCTGACTTCCTAAGAAAATTGGGGGATATAGGTGGCAAGCCCCTTGTATAACTCAGACTTACCAAACTATTCTCTTTTCCAATGTAATCTCCTTAAATATCGGGCTAGGTCAGACTCTGAGTCTTCATTAATTACCTACTACTTATTAAGTTCTCGGCAGAAATCATTTAGCACAGAACCAGAATCTATAATCTGGTCACCGCTCTTAATAAGCTTAGTATAGTCACTACTGTTATTTAGGTAATCTAAAATAAGATGTTTAATTGTAAAAGATTCTGAAGGGGTAGAATCTACCTCTTTAGTAATACGCTCTAAATTCTTTTTGTAATTATTTCTAATAATGTCTAACTTATCCTTATACTTCTCAGATAAGTATTCATCAAGAATTTCATTATCATTTATAACCTATTCGGTTAAATATTTTTTGTGTTCGGTTTCGGCGAAGTTCTATACATCGAATTTGTTTCTAAATACATAACTTACTACTCCATTCACTACTACTCTTCCCTTTAACATATCTCCGTTGGAGTATGCTTTGTCTACAAGAGTGATTATGTAGGGTTTATCAATATCTTTAATTAATTCCGTTTCCTCTGGGTAACGAAGTTTTAAATTCTCGAAAGAACAGTTCCCTATTAGCTGTTTATCCAAGAAGTATTTTTGAGAGTTTTTTACTCTTGTAGATGAAGTCTGCAAGTCGTAAATCAACTACTTTATTTTATGTTCAGGAAGGGTGTCTAGATATTCTACAATATCTTGAAGAGAGTCTAGCTCCTTTTCACTAGACTCTCTATCAATTTTGAAATTATTTTTCCCTCCTATCTCAAGAATTACATCACATTCCATATTAACATAATTTGTAAATAAGCAACCTGTTCTATCTTATATATTGTGCTAACTACAATACTCTATCTTTCATATTAGCTTCTCCGGTTCCAGAGAATATAGAATTTTCTCTAAGTCTCTTATGAAGTTCTGGGAACATTACTAATGAGTTCTGTGAATAGTTATATATTCTTTCATCTATTTCTCCCTAAGTAAGACCCAAGTGGTCTAATTGTAGTAGGGATTCTGGCTTACTCATATCATATTTCCAAGTATAATCAGACCTATCATAGTATCTTTTATAGACATCATAACCGTGAGCTGGATTTAGAACTTTTACGTATGGTTCCGTTCTATAATTCAACGCATATGTAGAATACACAGTTGGAGCCATAGCTATTAAAAAGTCTCTCTTAGTTGGCATGATATACTTAAAATCATCATTGTAATCCTACTCTGACATGAATTTATAGTAATCGTACAAAACATTACCCTCACGAACCTAGTCTCTAAATATACCAGTCATATACTTACCTCCTAATCTAGTTCCATTGACAGCTAAGTTATAAAGCATTAATATATCTGCAACAGTATGATTTTTGTCGAAGGATTCAGTAGCTAACTCCTGTATACCTATTAGGTATCTATTATAGGTCTACTTGTTTGGAAGACTCTAGTCTATTTCAAATAGGTTAAGAGCTGTTCTCAGCATACTCTTTCCTCTATTAGAACTCTAAACAAGCTCTTTAACTAAGAAGTTATCTGGGTAAGTATTTTTAAGCCATTCATAGAAATCATTTTCTACGAAGTTCTTAAGAGAATCTATGCCGTTAAGAGAATTTATATACAATTCATCAGACCTTACTAAATTATAATTAGAATCATATACCTTAGTATTATCTACTTTAGATATATCTATAGGCTCATCCTTAGATAAGAAATATGAAGTAATTAATATCTTGTCTGCATAAGATATTATGTTCTTGTAATCTTTATCTGATAATGCACTATAGGACAATTCTCCTAAAGAAATTAACTAGTCTACTATCTTTGATTTATTCGCAAATAAATGTCTCTACTATAATGTATAGTTTAGCAAATCTAGATTCATCTTATAGTGTGGTATTCTATTAACTAAGTCTAGTATATTCCAACTTGATTTAATTAAATTGTAATATGTCGCAGCTAATTCCCTATAAGATACTAAGTCACCTTGTCTGGTATTGTATATAGTTCTAGAGCTTTGAGGTACTATAACCTTTTCATCATTTAAGAACTTGTACAAATCAAAATTTCCGTACAAATCTGTATTCACTGCATCCTATAAGATAGATACTATTTCTACAAGCGATAGTTCTGGATTATTTCCTTGAATATTCTTGATAACCTTTACTAAATCCTTTTCAGTTTTTGTCTTGGTTTGCATCGTAGCAAATATCTCTGGAGCTATAGATTGAAACTCTTCTAAATACTAAAGCAATTCAGCCTTCTTTCCAGAACTACTTGTAGCAGAATCCTCTTCATCAGATAGATTAACAAACTTAGTCTTGTAAGAATCAGAAGGTTTCTTTATTCCCATTCTGCGCTCTCTGGTAGAAACAGTAGCATACATTCTCTTAATAAGTTTAATTAAATCCATATCAGTCTGAGGAATACCTTGATTTAATTTCAGCCATACTGAAGCTAAAGTAGAAGTTTCATTGGCTTCATCAGTAATTCTCTAAAACTCATTCAAGTCTAGTTTAAAATCTAGCATTGAGTAATTGCTATTAGGATGTAATCTATTATAGTCTGCTATCTGGGATTTAATATCGCTAATAATCTAATTAATGTATTCAAATACATAATTAGTGTTCATATTATCAGTCTTAGGAAGTTCATACTGTGATAATGCTTCCATATATTTAGGACTATTTGCAGTTAGTGGTTCAGTTTTAGCCTTAATGAATTTTTGAACAAAATCTTTCAAGGATTTAGACTCTGAATCTTTATATATGTTTCCTAGCTTACTAATTATCCACATATATTCATTATTAGTCCTTCTTGGAGTACGACCTTCCGCCATCATCTCAGACATCATCTCAGCTTCAGCTTCCATAGCTTCAAACTAAGATTCCATAGCTTCTAATCTTTCCTCTGGAGATAAATTATCTTGGGGCTTTACAATTAGTTTAGAGAGGTCTATATCTCCATTTAGTATCTTAATAGCATTAGTTACCGAACTAGATTGATTTTTATATAAATCATTTCTACTATACTTGTCAATTAGCTCTACTACTGGACTTGTCATAAACGCCACAATATCCTTAAGATTGAAGCCCATCATAACAAGATGTAAGTGATATTTAGCTAAGTTGGTCCCAGCGTTAATCTTAGCAAGAATTAATTCCTTAGCATTATCTGTTGCCGCAGAAAGAATCTGAGAAATTAGCTAGTCGACGTACTTATCATCCATATCTATTTGTCCGTCGTAAGTAGAGTAGAACTCCTCTTTAATTTTCTAAGAAAGTTCTGGAGAGGCATTCCATAAATCGGGAATGTGTTTAACCACTACATTCATCAGCTAATCAGTTGCTCTTCCAGATAGTCTACTATAAGAATGATTCATCTTCAAGAAGAATTTATCTTTTTGATTTCCGTTTCTTAATACATTATGATAATAATATGTTAAATTGAACCAGTCCTTTTCACCATTAGCCGCAATACCAATAACATTCTTACCAACCAAGTTTTGATTCTGCATTACATATTTGGTAAGAGGATTCATCATATTTAGCTATTTAGTCTTTGCACCCTTAGGTGATTTATCAGCTTCTTTTTGTAAATCTCTCATTGTGATAGGAGAATATGCCTAATCTCGATTACGTATATTATGAACTACGTTTCTAATATTAGCACTAGCTACATTCTTATATGCCTACTCTCTCTATCTATAACTTACCTTATAATCCTCATGCTCCTAGATTTGTCTAATTAGTCTTCTTTTTTCATCAGCATTAGTTCCAGCAATATAGTTATATCTACCGTTGTTATTATCTATTTTATAAATTAGATTAGCAACTTTTCTTAATCTTTCTGGTCCAGATGATGCCAATATACTATTTAGTTCGTTCTCTATAGAGTACTACTCTCCCTCAACGACAATCAATTTATTTCCTCTAGGAAGTGGTAAAGTTTTACTTGCATCTACCATCTATTCAGATGAATAATCAAACAATGGACTCCATCCTATGTACATACCATCATCACTAAATGATTGTCCCATTACGTATGCTTTATCAATATCATAGTCAGAACCTTGCAGATAGGTCTAAATATAGCTTACATAAGCTGTGTTAGAAGTATCAGCAGTCCAACCTACACAAACCATAGGCATAAATGACTGAAGTGACTGGGCTGGAATACGAGAAGAAATAAAGTGTAAGGAGGTTAAGAATGACGAATACTATTTTCTATACTATTGTAGATACTCGTAATATCTATCCCGTATTTGTTTATATTGCTCAGAGAAATTATTTCCTATCAAAGCATTTCTTAATTCTATCATGTGTTGCTAGAATCTAGGAAGCTTTCTAATTTCTTCTGGAGTCATTAATACTCGTTTCTTAGACTCTTCATCATATCTCGTATCGTTACCAAAATCTACTAGACTGTTTGCTATGGTTCTCTATAGTCCAGGATTTAATTCCACTCCTGTATTTACCTATATATCAATAAACTTATCTTGAGAGTATATATTATTTAATATTGAAGAAATCTAATGGTATGCATCTGAATTAAGGACATCCTAATCGCTACTTTTCTTGTCTAATGCTCTTCTTATATCCTAAATCGGGGCTATTTTATATAAGGTGTAGTTAATCAGCTAATGTTCTCCATTAACTAGTTCTGCCTTAGTATACTTGTATCTTTTAACATAGTCTATTCTCTGAAGAATATTCTCTACGTTTCCATTCTTATCCTAAACAAGTCTATATCTAGACTTATCAATCTCTTGATTACTCTAATCTAAGACTTTTCCATCTACATACTTCCAAGAAGATTGTATATATTTACCAATCTTTATTCCATCTTGGTGAGTATATATCTCGTTATTATCGTTTATATATTCCTAAGTATAATCGAATGGGTCTTCATAAATGTTTAGAGTTTCAACAAGATTACTGAAAGACACCAAGGTATGTTGACCATTATTCTTTACAAAAGCTAAATTATAGAATCCCGCCGGTATTTTAGGAACTTCAGTTTGTCTTCTGAAGAAGTTTTCCCCTTGGTCCATAATATCAGCAAGAGAAGCATCGCCAGTCTGGAATATATCCTTATACATATTACCTAATACTATCTCAGCTTCTGTATTTTCCAAACTTCCAGGAATAATGTCTATAACCTGTCCGTTCAATTCAAACTTTCCTTGGTCTAATAAGTCAAGAACTGCCTAAATCTCAGTTTGTTTAGGTCTCTCAGATTTCGGTAAATTCCAAGAACCTCTAATAATCGGATGGTCATATATAGTCATAAACTTAGGAGTATTATCAACTGGGTCTGTATACTACCATCTAATCAAAGAAGGTTTTAGGTTATTAGGCCTAGTGACACATAACTTAAATTGAGTTCCTTCTAGTTCAGTCCTATTCTTGAAATTGTAATATGTTTCCATATCACTTAAATCAATAATCTACCCTGGTTCTCCTGTAGGATTAATTACTTGGACTATATCTGTGGGCATAAACCAAGACTTATCTCGTACCTATTCTGCCTACTACTTAGCATCTAGAAATAGGTTAACAAGTTGTCTATTGTACTCAGTAGTATCCTAAGAAGTAATGTTCATATATGGAATAGCAGAAGTATCTATCTTATCAGCAGATTCTCTTATCAAAGTAGCTAAATCGAAGCTAGCAATTCTTCTTTTACGCTCTCCGTACTTATTAGGGTCTACTCCGTTCTAGGCACACCATGCTTCTAATCCATTTCTCAGTTTTCCCTTGAAATCGTTTCTGGCTCTCTTTAATACGTCCTCAAAAAGATATTTTCTATAGGTTTTCGTTTTAGGGTCAAACATTTGAAAGTATTGGACAACATTATATCCTGGTGCCATAACATAACCAGAACCTGGATGTTTACGCTTAATAGACTTAGAATTGATTACAGAAGTGATGTTAGTAATAAACTAAGTATAGATACTAGGATCACTAAATGGAATCTTTAATCCCATAGATGAGTTATCCTTATTAATCTTAAACTCTTTGTTTATTTCTTGCTTAAGCTTCTCAGTTAAGTCCATATCACTATTACTCTTAGATTGGACTATCAACTTTCCTACTATCTTATAAAGCTAATACTTAGCTTTACTTGGGTCTACTGCGTAATCTTTAAAGTATCTTTGGATATTAGTTAATTCCTATTCTGAAGCCTAGAATGCAGATTCTGCAAGACCATAGTAAATCTCATTTACTGACTTGAAGTCTTTACCATAAGCTGCACAGGCAGCTACTACCTGAGAGAACTCAGTTAATTCAGAATCTACTACATCGTGGTCGGCATTTAGCTAAATGCCCAATCCCTAGATGTTAACCTAGAATGTATTTAAAGGATTATTATCCAACCACGCATCCGAGCTGTTTATGTTTTTTGCTCCGTTCTTTACAGCGGAGTTATTAAATACATATCCAATAAACTTATCTTTGAGAGGCTGGACCACATCTTTAACAGATGTAACCTTAGCATTAACCTTATGACCTACATTAATCACAAAATTAGTTAATACCTAGTTGCTAAATTCGGATGTTACTCCCTTAGCATTAGTACAGTTAATTCCTCCTAATGAAACAAATAATTCATACAAGCTGTCTATTGTATGCAGTCCTTCTGCGTATTCAGTGAAATGTTCTGACTAATCATTAAAGTAGTGATATACTTTATTAGAACCTTTCCCTAATACAGTTTCTACTGTAAAATACCCAGACCCATCTTTTCCGAAATCAGTTATCTGTACTACTTCCCCAAATTGATTCTTATAGAATAATTTTTCTCCTCCTAAAATAGCTTCTCTAAACCATCTAGAGACCTCTTCTTGGTCGTACATAGTTTGTTGAAACTGATTAATATTCTTAGTTAGGTCGATAGTACCATTCCAACGAATATTATGCATCTTCTTAAACATATTGTACTATGCAGAATTAGATTGTAATGACTATAGCATCATAGCATTAGTTTGTCCAAATGCTGCAAATTTAGCTAAGAATGATGTTAGGTCTTCTGTCTAATCATCCCAAATAGGCTTTCTGTTAGTACCTACTCTCTAGTCTCCAAGTGAGTTATTTTCTAGGATAACTTGAATAGGAGACATCTAAGCACTTCCATCCTAAGAATCTATAGAATCAGATTCTCTAAGATTATTTACCGGAGCTGCCATATCGTATACAACAGCAGCATTAACTTTAGTTGCAACTCCATTAATTAATCCCGTAAGTGGATGCTACAATGTAGCAGGAATAATAACGTTACGTTTGAACTAAGTTCCTTGCGCCGTATTAATGATTTCAATGATAGTCTTGTCGTAAATATCCTACATATTTGGATTACCATCTAAGTCATTTATAGCTCTAGCTTTAGAAAACTCCTCTATGAAGCGGTCTAAGGATTCAAACTTTATTTTATTTCCAACAAGTAAATTTTCTAATTCCTTGTTAGCAACATTAAGTTTTATAGGATTATCAGCCTATTTAATATTGCCTATAGCCGAAACAATTCTATTAAATAATGTTCCTTTTGCTTTGTCAGGATGATTGATTTCTGTTCCAGATAAACTAAGTCTTAGATTATTACTAAACAATCCTTCTATATAAAAGAATTTCTATAGGAATGGATTCAATATTCCATCTCTCTCTAGTAAAAGCTCTCCAGTATCTTTATTAATCCATTTATCAGCAAACTCCTTTCTATCTTTAACCTAAAGTATTTTGCTATCTGATAATAGCCTTACTGTCTAAGTAGCATTCTTTTCTTGGAGAGTATTAGAAATCCAAGAATTTAACTCAGAAGTAGAGTCAAATAGTCGGAAGTTTACTCCATATTCTCTAAGATTGTCTAAAAACAATTCCTATTGTTGTCTTAGGAACTTTCTTAGTCTAACTGAGTCATTATATAGTTTTGCATAAAAATCAGTAACCTCGTTAAGGTCACAGAATTTCTTTCTAGACCTGTAATCTTTATCTTTCTCTAGCTCTATCTTATCAAGATTATACTAGTTATACCAATATGCTAAATTAGTTAATTCTGATTCAGTTCTATTTCTTAAGAAAGTTCTAACATTATCTAATCTATTAGACTAAAATATGTCTTCTGCTTTCTTGAATTTCGCTCCCTACTGAGTAGATAAGAAATTTATTAGCTTCTCCATTTTAGCTACTACGTTTGCCTGAATCTAATTGTGTGCAGAGAAGAAGGTATTTTTGTATAAATCAACAAACTCCTAAGAATTGTCTGACATCAGATTCATAATATTATCGCTAAACATTGATAAGGTAGACATATAATTTAGGAAGTTAGTCTTATCAGAATATACTGTAGGCTAGAAGCATATCTTGCCAGTTCTTAAGAAGGAATTATAGAATTTATCCAAGATAGCGTGCTAGAATAGCTCAGAAGAAGACATATCCCTAACCGATTTAACATCACCTATGGGTGTAGTTATTTCACCATCAATTACTGGGTCTATATCTATAGCATCTATATTCTAAACGAATAGTAGAGAAGACGCTGCACCTCCTTGTTGACGTTGTTTATGAAGACGTCTATTTAATTCAGATCCCAATCTCGATATACTATAATTTGATACACTAGCTCCTGCCTTATTGAGAGAGGTTGACCTTACTGACCTACCAGAAGCTTCTACACTACTTCTAGCTAAATCGCTCAGAGCCTTATCTCTAGTTGTAGCTGGTTTAAAGTAAACTCTATTTGCTTGTATATCAAATATATCTGAGGATGGCTTCTTAGATTCTCTATTGAATAAGCTAGTATACTTAGAGTTCTCCATCAAATACTCCTTCATATCCTGATCTCCGGCAAGTTTGATTTGATTATCAATGTCAGCAGTTCTAATTGCTAGCTTAAGAAAATGATTCAGATAATTTTTAGAGAATAAATTATTCTTTGGGTCGTATTTGTATTTATCTTTATACCCCTACAGAGTTTCTAGCCCCTTGTCGGATAAGAAGTTAGTATCCAGATAATAGTCAAACATTTCCAACAGATTGTTAAATACTGTTTCGTATTCGTTTAATAAAGCCTTGTTAGTAAGAACTTTGTTGCTAAACTCTCTGATATTAATATCTGCTAAAACATCTAAGATAGGAACTTCTTTACCATTTATAGTAACGGTTGAGTTCTCTAACTCTAGGTTATCCATAGTAGAAAATAAACCCTCTATATTAGAAGCACCTTGATTATATTTAAAACCAAAGGTATACATAGCTCCTTCCTTTCCTGGAAGTTCTACTTTAGAAATAAACTTGCCTGACTAATCAGGAACGGAGGTATAGTTATACTTAGTAAGTCTATCTTCTCCGAGTTTATTTATCTGTCTCATTTTACTCTTGAATGTAATTCTTTCTACAGAGTCAAATAAGTCAGAATCCCAATTGAATTTTTGCTTTACCTAAAAAGCTGCTTTAGAGTATTGTAAATTGCAATCTATATAATTATTATTAACATTTCTATAAATAATAGCACATAAATCTGAAACTGTTTCTAGGAACTTGGTTCCAAATTTCAAGCTATCGTTTACCCTTCCTAATTCTATAGAAATGTTAGAGTTAGGATTGTCTTTATTTAGTACCTCATTATAGAATGAATAGAGAATATTTTTATGTTGTTCTGATAGTAGATTTTCATTTCTCATGAAGTCTATCATTCTACCTCTAGAGTTCTATATGGCCTAAGGCTTAAATAAAATCTCTAATATATCAATAATATTATCTAACACATTAACATTTTGAGTGTTTATGAGGTCTTTTAACACTCCTATAACTGCTTCACTGTTGCTAGTTTCGAAGTTAATATTATTATTTAATATATCTGATAATAAAGACTGCCATGCCTACATAAGAGAGGTCATATCTAAAGTTTGCGGAAGTGGCTAATGTGATTCATTATATTTATAAATGAAAATAGTGTCCAGCATATCTTTTACGTTAGTACTAGTATGAGCTTCACTTCCTTCATTGTTTGCAGTTTCCCATCCAGCCTTCTAATGCGAGTGAGATTCTCTTAATTTGTACTTCTAAGCAGCCTATCTTTGAGGCTCTACATTGTTCAGAAATCCTCGTTCTATCCCTATACTACCTCCTAGTTTCTATGCTAATAAATCATCAAACTGAGTTAAAGTAATATAATCATTTACATAGTTTAATAAGTCATCCTTTGGATTTTCTATTTCTTGGATAATCGGAAGGACTTCATCTTTGAAATCAGCTCCTCTTTCTATCTCCTTTAACAACTTATCTTTAATTTCAAGATAATAGTTAGAGAATCTATTTGCTAGAAATAGCTGAGTTTTGGCTTCCGAATTAGTATAGTTAGTGCTATACTTATTATTAAACCATGTATTGAGTTTAGGATTATTTAGTATAGTCTTAATTAGCTATCTATATAAATATTCCTATTGTACCTTATTCTTCTATAAGATTTTATCTTCTAGTTGTTGATTAAACTTTGTGTTTCTATTCGGGTCTTGTAATACATACTTCCTAAAAGTATCTATGACATAATAGTACTAGCTGGAATTTAACATTCCGTTACTATACATACTAGTAATAGACTGCAAAGTAGAATCATTTGGAAATTGTTCTTTTAGATGACTAAGAATACTCTCAAATTTACTCTCCTTATAATCCACAATTCTTTTATTAACTTCTTCGGAAGTTAACTCATATTTAGTTTTTAGGTAGTTATTATAGATTAACTTTTGTTTTAATTCTCTTCCAAAGCTATCAGTTACTTCCTAAATGAGACCTGTATTAATTGGTCCATATATCTCAAGTAGAGCGTCTTCTACTTTCTGTAATTTTCTCGCTTCCTTATTTTCATCAGTTTCCATTTCCTTTTCAGTCTCAGAAACCTGAGTTGTCACCTCTCCGACACTATTCATGTCGAAGAAAGTTGACAACACAATGTTTCTAAACTTCATGGCTTTCTCTGGTAATCTGTCTAAAGAAGCGTTAGCTAAACCACAAACTATGTTATTAACATCGTCAATGAAATCTCTAGAAGTCTCGTCAAGATTTTCTGAATCAGTCAAGAGTAATCTCTTATCCTCTCCATCCTTAGATTTATATTTAAATTCCAAAGTTTTTATGATTCTGTCTTCTATCCCAGGTCTATTAATTTGACTGTATAATAACTTTAAATCTGAGGCTAATTGCTAATAACTCTTTTTGTCATATTTAACATTACAAGCTGCCATAGTCATTTATTTATTAAAAACAAGTAGTATCTACATATAATAGATAGTCAGATAAACTCCATTTTAAATCTGAATCTTCCAGCTGTTCTATCTTATCGTTAAGAGTATCTTTCATACTTACTAATAGTTCAAGGTAACTTTCGACATTAGAAGAATTTGCTAATGTTTGCACTTCCATATCCTCCTAGAAGGTTTCTTCTAGCTAGTTCAAGAAGTCTGAGTGAGTCATTATATCATTTCCCATTGGGTCTACTACCATAGAATTAAATGACTATCCAGTTAATTCCTCTATAGAATTAGTCTTATTAGGAGTCATAGTAATATACATATCTCCAGTGTCTAAACTTAATTCTCCTGTATTACCATTAACATCAGTATATGTTACTTTTCCACTCTCGTATTTAACATCTTTAATAGTAGATTCTCCAATCTACATATTCACAAGTTCTACTATATTATCTACAGAAGCCCCATTCTTAAAGAAGTTTATAAGCTTTCTGTTGTTCTATATAGTAACGTACTCCGAGTAACTTTGTTCATTATCTTCCTTACCGTTATTCATTACCCAGTTTTGGAATCTCATTCTATCCTCTTCGTCTATTATCTATGAAGAGTAGCCTAATTGCTCCTGTATAGGATTCTCCACTTTAGTTTCCTCTTTCAATTGTCTCTTTCCTCCATCCAATAGCTTAGATAAATTTAGAGCAATACCGCCAGAAATTACATCAACATCAACATCGAAATACACGGGATTAGTTCCGCATCTTAAGAACGCGTAATCTTTTCCATTTTGACCTCTTACGTTAATTTGTTTGTAGTCCTAACTAGTTTCCAAATCTGGGTCTACAAAGATTCCATATTTGAATGGAGCTTCTTCTGTATAAGCATGAGGTTTTTCTATACTCTCTACAGTACCATGGAAAATTAGATTGAACATATTAAATAATGTATTATCATTTCCTCTCTTTTCCAACATACCGTCTTTGAATAAAGACGCAACATCAAAATCAAATTTATCGGTGTTATTTTTGGTATCAATAGTGCTAATGCTGATTAATCCGCTAGCTCTATTGTTAGTCTAATATATTCTAGATTTAGAAGCTATAGCAGAAATAGCTTTAGGGAAGAAGCTAAACATAGACTCTGCAGGGATAGTAGAAGTAGAGATTATATTACCACTTTCATCTGTTTCTCCAATAACTATATTCTTGTTATTAGTATGAATAAGCCCAGATAAGTTTCTTCTCTATTCACTTTTTCCGATATATTCATTAGTTGCATAATTAGAACCGTCAGCCTTAGCTAATCTTGTAGCCATAGGTTTAAATTCCAATCCAGCTCTCTTGAATAATTCAGGAGGCTCGTTAGCAGTTAACTATTCTAGTATAGAAGATAATATGGCATGATATTTATGCGCATATTCTTCTTCGATAGCTAACATATTAGCTTCTCTCTTTCCGTATACACTAGAATTGCTAACATCAAATGACCTTACATGCCCTCCGACGTTTTTACTAGTTAAGTCAATTCCTAGCCTAAAAGTAGGTATATCCTTACAATATTCCTAGTTAAACTTTATTAAGTTTTCTAAGTCCGCAGCAGTAACCTTATATCTATTTAAGAGCTGTTCCACCTAAGGACTTTTAGCACTTAGTTTAGTTTCCCAATTCTTTCCAAACAGATTAAAGAGTTCAGATTCTACCTTGCTTATATCTAATACTTTACTACTATCATATCCATTTTCAGACTTCCACTTATCTAGCTAAGATATAAAGTTTTCCAACCCTGCTCTGAAGTTCCACATGGCAGTAAACATTCTTACTCCTAGTGTATCCATTCTCCAAGGTTTCTTAGATTTCTCCCCTTCTCCAGTTAGCTAACTTTGTATTCTATGAGTTATAAGCTCAGTGAAGCTTAGTCCATGATTATTTAAGACTACCATTCTAACTTCTGGAGTATGAGTATCAGGATTTCTCTTCTATTCTATATATCTATCAGGAAGTTCTTCTGGTGTAAGATTTGTATTAGCCGATACAAACACTACAGCCTTGCCGAAGATAGATTCAGAAACTTTTCCTTTCAATATATCTGATTTATTTCCTAATATATATACTGGAGACACCACTTTACGTTTATCAGTATCTAAGAAATTATTATAGTCTGAAATATAGTTACCATCCTAGTCTACTCTATTATTTTCAACAGTAGCTATACTTAAAGTTCCTCCAAGTCGTCTTGGAGTTTTTCTTTTAACTAATCTAGTAGTCTAGTGAGATTCATACATATCCGAAGTAAGTTCTATAGAATGTCCCTCTGGATGTTCTTGTACTATCCTTCTTATAAATTGTTCATACTGTTTTACTGATTCGCTAAGGTTATCTCTAAATCTCTCTGCCTTAATCTTATCAGCACCAGTTATTTTCCCGTTCTTTATTTTCTAATTTATCTTATCCTTAATTGCCTACTATACGTTAGGCTTTCTTAAATTATTAAAATCAGAAAGTAGACATATATCAAATACAGCAGAGAAAGGGTTATCCTAAATAGTCTTACTTAGTCCGTCTAGTCTACAAGTAACAGAAACTATATATGGAGTTCCATCTATGTCTATATAAGTAGGCTTAAGGTCAGTACCTATTCCGAAGTTGTCTGCATCTGTAGCTTTTCTTACCTCTAATTGAAGTTTTCTATTTTTCCAAGCTTCACTAAATCCTAGTAAGGAGGTTAATGCTGGGTCAGTTACATTACCTCCGAATATAACTGAACTTTGTATTTTAGTTATAATATCCTAGTATCTTTGTTTATCTACTCTTTTAGTAATAGGCTCAGTACCATCATATATGGCGTTGATATTTCTTCTCACTGAAGTTCTTTCTCCTGGAAGCCACGCAGGATATACTCTCTAAGAACCATCTGGATCAGTCATTGTCTCACGTAATCCTGTAATAGGTACTACCGTGTTAGCTTCTATTAGAAGGTCAGATAGTTCTGATACTTCTATATCCTATCTTTCTGCAGAGTTCTACTCCACAAAATCCTTATAGACTTCCTATTTAGCATCTTCTAACTATTGTTCAACCTGCTATTCTGTAGCTTCTGGGTTGAACTCAGGAGTTTTCTCTACTACTGGAGATATAACCAATTCCTCTCCTTCTTCTTTAACTTTGGGTTCTTCTTTTACCTAAGGTACTTCTTCCGAAGTTGTCTAAGATAGGTCTAATTTGTCTAGAGCCTTAGCATAATTATTTCTGAATAACTCTACTTGTCCTGCTAAACTAAATCCGGCAGATTTCATATCATCCTAGACATTTGCTCCAATTATCCTTGGAAGCTCTGGGTCTAAAAAGATAGAAGCAGTTTTACCTCTAGACATTAAGGTATAAAATCTCTTCAAGAATGGAATAGATTCCCTAGGATTATTTAAATCGACAGACAAGTCCATATTATCTATTATAACATAGTCAAATTCTTGTCCCTGCATAAATTTCTTTCCAGGAATAATCTTTTCAGTAAGAGGTTCTCCCAAGTTAGTAAATCCTTCAGACTTTAATCTCTAATAAACTGGAGAATTAACGTCTCCTATGAATCCAATACTAGCATCTTTATGATTCGATAATGGCTTGATAATATCTTCTAGTCTAGCTCCTAGTAAGTCTCCATTTATATCATCTTCTTTATTATATACTCTGAGATTTAGCTTTCTAATGAGATTAGGAAGCTTAGCTTCTAAATCATGCCAGAGCTGATTATCTCCAGATTCCTAAATATCATTTATAGTATCTAATAATGATGATACCTTGTTATTATTACTTTGTTTCTATATATTAGCAGTTCTTAAAGATTCCTATAACTTAGAAGTTCTAGTAGCAAAAATATCAGTAGGTGCAAGATTTCCAACCTATCCATTCTAATAACCAGATTGATTAGAGTCACTAGCTAGGAATACTGTTCCTCCAACTCTATCAGCGTACTCATCAAGTAAAGCTATCTATAAGGTATTCATATGAGCAGCCTCATCTACAAACACTAAAGGAGCTTTTATATCAGGATTAAACTTTATTTTGTCGGGCTTTAAATCAATTTTCACCCCAGAGAATCCAGGTTTTTTATACCGTTTCATAATAAAGTAGTCGGTCTCTACAGAGTGGTCAGGATTCTCAGACTTATTTATTTCTGACGTAGCTTTCTCAAAGGCTTCGTTTATTTTGTCCCAGTTAGGAAGTATCTTATCAAAGATATTAGAATCTCCTTCAATAGTATAAGAAGTTCCTTCATTCAGAGAGTTCTGTAATTTAACAGCCTAAGAAGTAGTAGGACCAATCACTAATGCAGCCTATTCATAGAATCTTTGCCTTATGTTTTTTAGTACCACCTCCGTTTTACCGGCACCTGCTACTCCATTAATATATACAACGTTAGGAGTTATGGTTCTGTCGGGATTAACTAAGCTAGCTAACGCTTTAAATCCTGCTTTATAAGCCCTAGTATGTGCAGCTTCTCCTAGTCTGGAAATGTTTTGCTATACAGTAAGTGGAGCTATATCTTCATTATCTTTAACAGAATTCTAAACAGATCTATAATAGTTAGAAGGATTATCAGATAATACAGATAGTATATATAAAGCCTAATCATACTTAGTAAATCCAGACAAAGATTCATTTAATTTACTCGTTGATTGCTTTTCTAAGTCTGTATAATTTCCTAAATATTTCTTCCAAAAGTCTGAGTTCTGGAAAAATTGCTCTGGAGTCCAACCAGTATCCTTTAATATCTTGCTAAAGTTATTATGAAGAGTTTGTTCAAAACTAAATAGCTGGCTTAACTAATTTTCAGGGTCATTATCAAATGGAGGGAGCGCATCTATACCCTCAGTTAAATCGTATTGTTTATCTCCTACAGTAAATTGAAATGAAAGACCTTTTCCTATGTCATATCGTAGATTATTCACAATACTCTCAGTATCAACCAACCTTCTAAGTTTGTTCATACTGTTATTTTCAGAGATTCGTTTCCATAACTCTATTTCAGTATTAAGATTATTAACTTCATCCTATAATACCTAAGCATACTCCTAACTTATCTCTGGAAGAGGTTCCCATTCCCTAGTCAATTCTGCTCTATGGGAATTTGCAAATTCGTTTATCTATTTATTCTGTCCAAAATAATTAACCCCAGTTGGAGAAGTGGAGGCAGAATAAATATATGCTTGAAGTAATTCCAAAGCCTTTTGCGCATTCTTTAACTATTTAGCCTAGGTATCATTTAACTCAAATGCATCTACCTTGTCAGCTGACACATAATCCTTATATACCTAATCTAGTATATAATTCATGTTAAATATTTCTTCCTGACTATCAGACATTTCTTTTGTTATAGAAGATAAGATAGTTTCTAAAGGACTATGAGAATTGACTTTCAGTTTATTATAGAAGGAATAGACTGGATTTTTCTATATCCTACTAGCTAGAGTATTAGTATATCTAGTCAGGGTAGCTATCTACCTCTTTACTACTTCTCCAGAAGTTTCTCTTGGATCACTAGCGTTATTAGTAAGTAATTTAAGTTTAGAATCTCTTCCAAATTTTATAGGAGTTGCCTACAATGCCGCACTCAATACTTCTGGTAGAGCAGAAGATTTTGCAGCAAAGTACTAATAGATTGCAGATTCTGGATCACTAAGACCTTTAGTTAAATCGTCTATAGTTAATATATCACCTACAGCCTGTCCCTCCTTTAACGCAAATTCCTATCCAGCATAACCGCTAAAATTATTTAAAATATCTTTAATTGTCTGAGATTTAGTTTTAAATTCTAATGGAATAATATTATACAGTTCTAGCTTAGCTGCTTCGGTTTCTTCATCGGTTTCAGCATTATCATATTTTTCTTTGGCACTTAGTATATTATTTACCAAGTCCTCTTTATTTTCTAGATTAGTAGCATTAATTTTATTAACTATTTCCTTTATAGATTTGGAAGAAACAGCAGAATCTACAGACATTAAAGTTTGTAGACTCGGAATAGTATCACTCAACAAAGTAACTAAACTATTTGCCTACTCTTTGACTAGAGAATAATGCTTATCTTGTAGTCTCTCTTGTATGTCATCAATGTTAGATAGGTCCTCTTTTAAATCCTGTAATATTGTTCTATAAGGAGAGGAATCAAATTTACTGCCCTAATCAATAAATGGATACTACATCTCTCTTCTAATAATATCCTTAAGTCTATAGCGAATATTCTACATTATAGTTCTGTTAGTAGAGCTATCTATAGAATAATTGATAGGTCTAAGTATATCGTCGAATTGTTGTATATAATCAGCTAGTATCTAATTATTTAAATCAAATACTCTTTGTTGCCTCTAGTAATATTTCTAAACCTCGTCTGGAGTAGTTGTATTATTTCTAGCGTTATACTCTTCTTCAGATTCTTCTATTCCATTCTAGTCCATAAGTCTAGAATCCATAGTGTAGAAGGGCTTAGCGTTTAAGTATTTGTCTAGAGATAAATCCTCCTTGTCATAAAGCTATTTTAAAGAGTTAAATATTCCTTTATACTAGTTAGCATAATCCTACTAAGCTAGCATCTGAGGAGATACTGCCTTCTCTAAAGCCTTATATGCTAAGAATGCTTTGTCTAAGTCTTTAAGCATAACATCCTTAACATGGTCATTCCACTAATCGTTTAATTCCATCTATTCCTTAATGGTGAACTCCTTATTGGGGTCTATCTTATTAAGTAACCACTAAGTCCTATTTAATCCAAGAAATGCTGAGTTAAGAACAGGGTCTAACGCAAAATTTAACTTTCTAGTATAATCTAACGAGGTATCTCCTGATAAAAAGTCATTTATTCTCTTCTAGGCATTATCTACAGCATTCTAGAAATTCTGTAGGTTTGTAACCTTAGCCTACTTCTCTGCATCCGTAGGAGAGTCAGTTATTCTACCTTCTAGGGTTCCATCAGCCGTGTCAGCCGCTTTATTGTATGCTTCCTTAGCTTGTAATAACTAGTTCTGAAGTTTAGAAAACTCCTAATAGTATCCAGTTACATGAGAAGCATTTTTGTATCCCTAATATCTAGCTTCCTATAAAACCATTTTGTCAAATAGCTAGTCCTAGTTAAGCTTAGTTCCACTTCCTACTATAGCAGCTTCCAGAGAATTAATTTTTTCTAGAACTCTGTTACCTACCTATTGGTTTTGAGATTCTTCACTTTTATCAGTGCTCAACCATGTTATGTTTCCAGCTTCATCCTAAGAATACTGTAATCCAGAAATCTTAGTATTTCCTGCGCGACCTTTAGACACATAACTCTTAACAAGATTTCTTAATTCCTAAGCTCTGCCATCATTAATAAGAGCCACTAAATCTTTGTCTCTAGTTTTATTGAAGCCCTTGTACTTCTCAACTCCGTAAAACAAACCTCCACCGATAGCACCTCCAATAAGAGACATAGAGTATCTTTCAAGCATATTCTCAAATGCTCCAGTATCTTTAACGCTCTTATCATATAGACCTAAGTCTCCAAGTAGAGAATAGGTAGCCTTAGTAAGGTCAGTTACTAATTCCTCACTAACTTCTTCAAGACCCTCTCCAAGAGCTTTACCAACTCCTCCCAAATTGTGGTCTTTTAAATTTTCAACGAATGTCTCAGCAGCTCGCTTTCCAAATGTAGCACCTTTTCTAAACCAATTACCTGGACTTTCTTTAGTTCCAGCTTTATATATTTCATCAAAAGCTTCTTTAAGCTCTTTCTTAACAGCCTAACGTCCTTGTTTAATAGATTCTGCCGTAAGGTCATCATAGAACACTTCTCCTAAGTGTGCGAATTTGTCTACACTAAACATAGCCGCAGTACTTCCTAAAGCTACCCAAGCAGCTTCTTTTTTAGTAGCACCTCTTTCAAGCATATCTGCATAAACATCAGTATTAGAGATTAAAGCCATATATGCTAGCGCTAAATCAGCTCCAAGCCTCTATTTCTTTTTCATTGTTTCCAATACTGGGTCGTAATACTTTTTCATGCATAGCTATCCTAGAGTAGACTATTTCCATAGTTCATCAGTAGGAGCCTCTAAACCTTTTAAACTTCCTCCTACTTTAGACTTGTAAAATTGGAATGCCTAATCTTCAGCTTTCTTCAGAGCTTTCTTATCTCCGAACCAATTTACAGCTTTAGCTATCTATTTCTGCTATCCCCATTGTAGTGCAACATCAGAAATTAAATTTGCTAAATTCTCAAAAGAAAATGTGTGCTCTTTACTCCACGTAGAGGTAGAAGTAGATAATGTCTCTCCTTTTGCAGCCAGCTTGTTCATCCATCCTGGAGTTTCGTGGTCTCCAGACCCAAATAGGTTAGTTGCAACGCTATGAAGCATAGGAAGAGTCTTAGTAAGTTCTTTAGCAACTATAGCTTTATAATAGTAAGGGGCTGCTGGAGTAAACATAGGCGCTATTAATGCGATATTTTTAGCAATTACTCCAGTCGCACTTTTTTCCAAATCGTCAGAATCCATGAAGTCTATTTTGTTAAGAGCTGAATCTTCTTTAGTTAGAATATCAGCTGCGGACAAAACAGTTTTGCCTATTGGAGAACGACCATTTAGTTTCTCGTAATAATAGGTTCCTTCCGGATTTAATTTATATTCACCCTTTTTATGTTTATTTCCTTGCTCATCTACTTCATCCTTTTCGTATTGAGCAAGTACCAAAGGTTCTGAGAATAGGTTCTTTATCCACTTTGCTGGACTACTAAATAAAGCATAATCCTCTGGAGTAGAATCTTCAAACTTTCCTGTCTCTGGATTGAATATTCTCTAAGATTGAGCTATTTCCTATTCAGACTTAGTTCTTTTACTTGTAGTTCTCCAACCTTCTACACCAATCTAAACTCTATCAGGGTTATAGTTTGGTCCTAATGTAAAGTTATTTTCTTTGACCTTAGCATTAGCTCTATTGCTAGCAGTATCAAAGGCATCTAATTCTATTCCAGTTGGAAATTCATTATTCTAAAAATCTCTCCATCTGGATGCTTGCATTTCATAAAATCTGTCAAACTTTTCTTTAGAGAATTGTCCATTAGCATCCTTAAATGCTGAATTATCCTTAATAAAGTTTGATTTTAAATACTAATCCTTGCTTAGAAATTGAGTATTTTTAGTATTTAAACCTCCAATTGAAACTAAATCATCTATATCTAAGGTAGGATTACTTAAGCTTGATAATATCCAATCGTTTTCAAACATACTTAATTATTTAATAGTAATGAAGGGTCGGCTTTCTAGAAAGTCACGTCTCTTCTTTGGTATTCTTTCTCTAATATCTGTCCAGTAGTTGTATCAATATTTTGATTTCCTCCCAAAGCTGCTGCCATCTTATTCATATTTAATGGGATGTATATATTTCCCTTAAAGATGTGGTCATAACCATTTATAAATTCTGGCATTAACCATTCTGTCCAATCATATTCATCAATATCTGGATATTGTGTTTTATCTCCAGTGCCAACTGCTAAGCTAGTCTTCAATTGCTAAACCAATTCTGGAGACTATTTAACTTCAGTAAGGAATTTATTTTTCTTATCAATCTCTACCATTCCGTCTGTAGTCATACCAGAAGCTACTATAAATGGAGCAAATTTAGACTAGTCTAATTCACCAGTAGGTGTAATTAAAGAGTTTAAGTTAGGATACTTTTCAGTATCACCAAAAATCTTTAATCTGTCTTCATTAGTCTGGGAACTAAGTAGAAATTCTGCCTATGCTTTTGAATACTCCTCTAATAAAGAAAAATTAGGAGAACCATCAGAGCGCACAGGAAGATTAACTCTAAGCAATCCCTTGCCATCGTAAGTTATATTTAATAGAGAGTCTAAATCTACTTTCTAGTCTCCAAAATACACTCCACTATCTGCATTAATGATAGAGCGTAAACCTGAATCATTAAGAAGATTTTCCATAGAAGTTCTGCCTATATGGTTTCCTTTAGTATCTTTGACTTGTTCGTATGCAGTCCCTTGTACAGTCATTCCGATTCCAGACTTATTATCTAGCTAGTAAATAGTATCATGTCCTCCATAACTAGCCTATATCATAGTAACTAGGTCTGCGTCTAAATTGTCCCCAGTCCCTCCTTTTCCCTTAGAGCCAGAAGTCGGTTCATCAAGGTCTAGTGAAAAGTCAGCAGTTGAACTTAGTTTCGAATTAATTAGTGTTTGCACCAGTTCTACAGCTTCTGCATCAGTTCCATTTCTTGTCTTAGTTTTCAATAATGTTTTGGCATTTGCTGGTAAAGTTGTATATATATAATTAAGAGCTGCCTATGCTTGCATAGCCTAACTCTTAGTTAAGAGTTTTCCTTTATACAAATTGTCTACAGTAGCAGTATAATTTCCAGACTATTGCTGAGCATTCATAAACTCTTGTAGACCGTTAATTAGTTGAGACGCCTATGTTCTAACAAATCCTTCATTAGATTCTGAAGTAGTTCCAAGGTTTCCTATACTATCCTGAATCATTTTGGTTACTGATTCTATACCTATACCATTTTTTACTACTTTAAGCAATTCGTTATTATTAGCTAACTAAGGAGATTGCGCTCTATAATAGAGCAGTTCTGAGTTAGTTAATGGCTAATAGTCAGGATTTTCCTTTAACTATTCTAAAGATAATAATTGAAAATCTCCTTCATTATTCATACAGAATAGCTGTCCTCTATCTGTTACAGCATATTCATTAATGCCTCCATTTTTGTTCACTGTAGAGAAGGCGTCATCATATTCTTTTCTATTGAAATTAGCTATTTTCATCTAATTCAGTGCCTAGAGGTATCTTGACGCAATATTGGAAGTACTTGGGAATGGACTATATTGTTGGTCTATATAGAAGTTCTATAGAGTCTAAGTAAGTACAGCCATATCGCTTGGAAGTCCATCTAATTTTTCTAACATCTTTAGCAAATCCTTGTCAGTTAAGTCGGCACTCTCTTGATTATTATCGCTAGGAGCTACAGAAGCTCCAGCGGTTGCCCCACCAGTAACCGTTACTGGTTGATAAGAAACAAGAGGGGGAAGGGCATTCCCCCCTTGCTATAGTTTCAGTATCATTTTATCATTGAAGCTTTTATAAGTCCATATAAACTTTTAGATAATCTATCTAGAGTTTTTTCGTTTCTGTCAATACAATCCTTGATTTGTTTCTAAAATCTCTCAGCATCTGCAGTTTTAGCTTCTATTCCTGCAACAGCTATTTTAGAACCATTCTTGGCCGAAATGACTCCTCCTTTCTTTACAAATGAGATAGACCATGGAGTGTTTGGTACTCCGGCTTTTCCAGACCATCTTGTATTAGGAATATTATAATGCTGTCTTAGCTAATCAGTTTCTACTCTAGAAACCTTCTAAGCTGCTAGCCTATAAGAGTTAAACTCCTAAGTAGATAAGCTAGAAGGATTAGTTCCAGATAGTACTTTGTTCCATACTGTAAGCTCTTCAGGAGTTAAATTAGCACCATAATCGTTAGGAGCATAATTAACTGCATTATGAATATCTGACCTTGCAAAATTATCAGCTAATGCTTTATTTTCCTATTGCTTAGTTCTAGCATCATATTCCAACTACTATCCAAAGGTATCCCAGATATTAAACTTTTTAGATAGGTAAGCCTATTCAAATTTACTCTTATCTTGGTCAGCTCCCCACTACTATGCTCTATTAAACATAGCCGTTTCATGTCGGTTAGCAGCATTTTCTTTTTCTTGTTGCCAAGCTAATTCATCATATTGTCGCTAAGTCTGATTACTCTTTTCTTTTCCGGCTGTTCTAGCTTCTTGTCCCTAAACTTCCGCTTGTAATTGTGTAGCAGTCTACAGACTTCCATCAGAAGTAATAGGTCTACTAGCCAACCTTCTAAGATTAGCGTAATTTCTCTCTCCCTACATTTCTGCATCTAGATCACTTCTAGTATAACGATGTACTTCGAATGGGTCTTTCAATAGTGGAACTACAGATTCTTTAGCTAAATCAGTAATTCTCCTATTCATTCTATCAGCATACACCGCTCTTGGTAATCCATAAGCTATAGTGGGATTAATATTACTAAAGAATGATTTATTCTGTTTGTTATCATCACTAGGTTCTTGAGAAGGTTGTATTGCCGAGGTTGCAGGAGTTTCTGGTTGGTTCCATACTGCTATATCCCCATTGGCTTTTTTGTAGACATATCCAAAGTTTCCATCTCCTAAGTCTATTTTATGGATTCTTGATTTCTTTTCCTCATCGGACAAGTTATCAAATTCTTTCTCATATCTATCCATTCTTCTCAGCCAGGTAGATGAACCAACAATATCCTCCAAATTAGAGTCATAACCAATATTCCATACATTATTAGAGTTATCACTTCTGTTTCCAAACATATTCTTAAATAGTCTATTATGCTCCTAAGCTCCAGACTATTTATATGTTCTTTCCTAGTCCCAATATCCTCTAATTTTAGCTGCATTAGCATTGTATGCACTTACGTAATCATCCAGAGATTTTCCCTTAAAAGAAGAATCATAATATGATTGTAAGTCCTATCCTACTAGATTCGGATTGGAAGTATAAGAATTATTTTTAGTATAAGCCTCATTCAAATCCCCAGCTCTATAATGCCCAGCATTCTCGTTAGTAATAGACGGTCCAGCCAATGACTAATTCAATGAATTATTCCAACCAGTTAAATTCTAAAATTTATAAAGTTTGGAATACCATTCTGGGAATTTTCCAGCATTTTGAAATTTTCTTACTCTAACAAGATCTAGAGTACCACCATCTTCACGTTTAACAGTTCTTCTATCATCCCTTGATGTTTTCTTTTTCTTGTTAGATTGTCTATGAGGAAGTTCTCTATTTCTGAAAGCTTCAATAACGTCGTATCTTCTCTAGTTAAACAGTCTATTATACATATCCTATTTAGCTTTATAAGCTGCCCCTGTGAGAGGTCTTTTATACTATGGTGCTCCATATAGATTGAACGCCTATCTAACATTTCTATATGCTTCCTCAGATTGAAGTCTTGCACTCCTTTCTGGGTTAGCTTCTATGGCTCTCTATAATCTCTATTCTCCAATATCCTTTCCAAGTCTCTCTCTTTCAGCTCTAGCTAAACCTTCTCTGATTCTATCATAGTTGAATGGAGACTATTGAGGTTGTTCAATCCTAACCTACTATTTTGGTATAATAGCTGGAGGATTAGATATAGGAGGTCTAGACGGATTAACAGTAGGAATAGCACGGGAGAATCCCATAATGAATCTAGCCTAATTAGCATCAGGCGATACTATTTCTCCCTATCCTGTTGGTACGGCAAGTCTTTGCTATCTAGTAGCCTCTGCCAATTCATCCTTAGCTCTCTTGATGTCATCTTCTACAGAAGTAAATTTTCCTTCTCTCTTAGCATCCTTATATCTCTATAAGCGTGCTTGGAATGAATTATCAGTACCATCACTAGCCCTATTCTAACGTCTTTGATTTAGAGTCTATATTTCCTATTCAGTAAGCTTTCCTTTTCCCGATTTAACTCTCTATCTATTAATAGTAGCTATTTCCTAAGAAGTAAGTTTTCCAGTTTGAGAACTAAGTTCTCTTAATTTGCTAATATCAAACGTACTTCTCTATTTATTACCTTCAGTTGCTTTACCTTTAGCTCTGTTGTATGCTTGTGGATGAATAACTCTATTGTAGGCATCTCTAACTGCTGGAATTCTTAATGAGGGTATATTTCTAGTTCCTAGCCATTTTTCTCCGGGACCAAACGTATGCTATATAGGAAGATCTCCAGAATAAGTAGTTACTGGTTTGTCAAAGTCATAGTAATAGTTTTCAGAAGTTATATCTGCTTTCCCTTTACCTTTTCCTAAGCCAAATCTTTTCCTACTTTCAGCTAGCGTTACGTTGTAAGGACTAAGAATGGTATTCTATTCTTTAATAGTAGCTGCCTCTCTAAGTTTTTTCATATCCTGTTCGGATATTCTTCTATATCCTTGTTCAGTCTTTAACCATTCATCATTGGTCCTAGCAGCATCAACATGAGATTTAGCCTTAGACGCTCTATGAGTAGCAGCGGTACCTCCTAATACTATCTAAATTCCATTAGCAATATTTCTCCAATCCTCTACTGTTAGTGATTCTGAGCTATTTAACTTGCTTAATGACTTGGTAATTTCTGGAGCATTTGATATACCCTGTGCTGTACTTATAATTGCCATTAATTTAGGAGCAAATCCAGCGATCGCTTTAATAGTCTTTGGAATCTTAGCAGCTCTAGCAAAAGGTATTAGAGATAGGGCATCTAGACCGTAACTTACAGCATTGTTTCCTAAGGATTCTAAAAATCCCATTCCTTCTGCCATATCTGCAGCCTAGTTTGCTGCAGTAGAGGCCATTCCTATACCAGCAGAAGCTACTGATCCTACACCAGTCATACTAGCTATTAAGCTAGCTACGTCACCTCCTATAGCCCCTAATCTAAGAAGGTCTGCTTTCGACCATTCTGTATGTGGAGCCTAGTCACTTTCTATCTATTCCTTAGTTCTTCCGGTAGCGTAAGATTTCTACTCAACTTTCTATTTTTCTTCCTATGCCTTGTTTCGTCTACTCTCCATATCTTTGAAAGTTCCCCCAAGCTAATGTTTTTGAGCTTCATTAGACTTTTTGTTTCTCTTGTCATATTCAGAGTATGCCATTCTTTTCTTTAACTCGTCATTTAATAGCATAGACTACTCTTGATATTGTCTAGTGTTAGGATTGTAAGCTATATAGGTCCAATTATCATAGTCTTCTGACCCCGGCAATACATAATATCCATTCGGCAAAATGCTCTTTCCCTGTTCATCTAAATACATTGGATTTATAAATAGGTCAGCCTAGGCTGCTAGGTCTAAGTTATTAGTTATATGCTATGCTGTAATGTCCGTACCATCTTGCAATATTAAATTGCTCTTACCTCTTATAAATTTACTAAGCTAAGGAATATTTATATACTACCGTATAGCCTCTCTAACAGCTTCTTTATTATTTGGGTCAGCATTAAACTTCTTAATTGCAGCTTCTTCTACTGCCTACCTAGTATAGGATAAAGGTAAAGGTATAGAAGGCTCTCTACTCTAAAATGGGTTTGAAGCCTAATACTATGAAAAAAACTTATCTCTATCAGCCTCGTACTATAACTAATTTCTCCTGTCTATTATCTTTTGGGCTTGTTGCTGCTATTGTATTTTCATTAGATCTTCTGCAGCCTATTGTACTTCGGTTTTCTTCTACTCCGCACCTGTGGCAAAGAATTTACTCAAAAACTCATTTCCTATCCCAGCCTAGTTAAGCGCTATAACATCCTCTGAGTTATATCCATTTTCTAAGTTCTATGCGGCTGCACGCAGTTTAGAAATGTAAGTCTCTCTATCTTTAAACGGAGTTCCAGAGAAGTCATAGTTCCCTACATTATTTAGATAATTTTCTATCTACTCCTTTAGGTAAGCTGCCCGATTAGTAGTACCTCTTAATCCAGTTGTTTCGTCTAAAGTATCTTTTTCTAAATACGGACTTAGATTAAATTCTCCTCCAGCAGGGTTGTTAGCAGTCGTCCAATTAGCTAAAAATCCATGCTTAGATAGATTAAAAGCGTTAGATTGATTCTGTGTGGTCGGCTTATTTTTTCTTGCATCTCTTAATGCCGTGCCAACCTTATTAAAAAATGTTGCTACCTATCTATTAGCCGAAAATGTACTATATTTTTTCTACTAACGTTTTCCCATAGTATTCAAATCGTCAGTAGTTATTCTGTCTCCTTTGTCGTTATAATAATATTCTGATCCAACTGGGTCTATATCGTCATTGTCAGTATTACTTAGCTAACCAGTTGAATCTATTATTGATCCAGAAAAGTCAGTACTAAATCTGTTAGTGTTATTAGCAAGCTAATCTTGTAACCCTTTTAAAAAGTTATCATACGCGGAACGAAACTCCTATCTCTATCCCTCATTCCAATTCTAGGAATTTACATATGACTAATAGTTATGGTTAAGGTTACGAATGTAATCATTTAAATCCAATTCATCGTCTCCAAACTTATATTTCACAGAAGCCGACTTTTGATTTGTAGTTGGTGTAGCCATAATTCGTATATATTAAAAAGAAGGGGTACACCTAATTCAATTTTAGATATACCCCTACGTGTTAAATTTGTCAAGCGTTTATACGTCTCACTAAACGACCACCTCTGCGGTAAACAGGTTCCCCTTCTGCTGGAGCTGGGGCAGCTTCCTGTGGGGCAGCTTCTTGTGGACTACCTCCACCTCCCAATGCTTCGATTAACATTTGGCATACTTGCATAGCCATTTCACAATCTTGTCCTTGAACAGCTTGCTGTGCTCCTTGAAGTAACATAGCTGTTGGGTCTTCACCACCTTGAGGCGCTGGAGCAGGTGCTCCTGCAGGCATCGGTCCTCCTGCCTAAAACTTATTTCCTAACTTCATAAATTAAAAATTTAAAATGTAATTAATGCACTAATTATCTATCTATCTTATGTACTTCAATACTACATATTAAGATCTTCATAACCAAGAATTTTTGATACGATGTGTATATTGTTAATTTTCGTCGTTAGAATTTTTGTCTTTTCCTTCTGGAACTTCCACATATTCTGGCGGACGAGTATTTTGACCCTTTAATACCTTAAATATATATTTGCCCAAAGATTTGCAATATTTATCATAATCTTTGTCTTTATTTTCGTAAGCCTTTTTAGCTTTCTTAATGAGAGTTCTTGTTTCTTTTCTACTTACGATTCTTTCGCCTCCCTAGAGATACATCTAAGTAGTACCATCTGGAGCAAGCACCTTCATAACATATCTGTCATAATCTTCAGAGTCGTCTATTTCAAAATCATCTCCTTCTACAATACCAGAATCCTAATTAACTTCTAGAATATACTTAGCGTTCATGAACGGAACTAAGGTTTCATCTTCTGGCTAAGCCTTATATACTAAGACTACTTCATCATTATCGTTAATGGCTATCTAGTCTAAAGGTATTTTAGTATCTTTCATCCACATTTCTCTAGTATCTTCATCCTCCCATACAAATAGCATACCTTCATCGGGAGGAAGATTTTCTACTCCCATTAGACCTTTCTTTCTATCTTCTTCTGTCTTGGCAACTTGACAATTATATGTCTTATCACCTACATTTACCTTTACTCTATCCATTATTTATATTTAGAATTATAAACTGAATCTAGAGAACTTACGTAAGAAGCTCTTCTAGTGGCTTCTTCTATTCCTCCTTTAGGTCTTACATAGCCGAGACTAAAAGCTCTTGCCTTACTGGATGCTGGAGTCCTTGCATTGATAAATACCTTTCTAGCACCTTCGGCATTTTTGTATCCAGACCCCGTTCCTCCATGATGCCATAATCCTTCTCCAGTTTTTTGTTCGTTCTTAACAGTGTTAACTATATATTCTGCTTGTCGCTGAAGTTCTGGGTCTATTCCCTTTTGTACTGGTCCTCTCATCTTATATGATTTCATATGGTTATATCTGTCGGTACCAAATCCCCACTAGACTAACCCTCTTCCTGGCCCTCCTCTAAGCTACTTTTTGTGAGGGTCTGCCCCGCTTTCAGGAAGAATAGAAGATAATATACTCAAAGAAGTATTATAACCTAAGTTCTTAGAGAAGTAGTTATGTAGCCAATTAGAATTTTCCCAATTAACCGGAAATTTACTAGATAAATTCTATCTTGCCTTTTCTGGAGGACTAAGTACTTTTCCTGCCTACTAATACTTTATAATACCACCGTCCTTGAAACTTCTGAATACCGCTGTAACTCTATTAGCATAGTCAGTAGCTTCTGCATACCTTCTCTTACCTTTGTTCTTACCAGTAAGTTTGGCGGTAAACGTATTAATGTCATCATTTTCATCAAAATCATATAAATGTTTCAAGAACTATAACTTATCAGCTGCATATTCATCCATAGAATTATAAGAGCGGAATTTCTATTTGATGGGATTGCCTTTAGCATCATGGTCATTTCCCCTAACATAGTCGCCTTTCCATTTAGCTCCAGTAGTTAGGTTTCCAAAGTTGAATTTACCTTGTGCAGAACGTCCCCAACTGCTTTCCTGAGCATCTTGGGCAATTAACATCTTTATTGCATTATCATTAGTCACTCCTGCTTTTCTGTAAGCAGCCGCCAAGTCAGTTACCCAAGTATTTCTGTTTTTATATGGACTATTCCATTTCATCTGGAATCCAGGAGCTTTTACCTATGATAAAGAGATAGAATAGCTAGTGGTTGCTGGCTCAGTAACAACCTACTATGGTCTAGGAGAATCCTAGGAAGGAGCATCTCGATAAGGGATATCAGGCTAAATAAGCTAGAAGGTGGGAACGACTCTAGAGGGAGTTTCAATACGTTTGTAAGATACTAACAAATCATTTAAGTCCATCTATTATTCCTCCTTGTTTTAATGTGTTAATTAAACCTGTTCTATCATCTGTGTTAAATAATATTTCTTTTACTAACAGTTTTCCAGCTTCTATTGCTACTTCATCCTTTTCTTTCTGAGAGTATTCATAGTCTGTATATTTAGAGTATAACTCCTCCAGCTTTTTAGTAACTTCTAGTGTAAATATTATTTCATTTTTTTCTATCTCTGCCTATTGCTCTCCTTCATTATCTATAACTGGAATACCTTTCTTAGTCAAGTTATCAGCATTTTCCATGTTATGTTTGCGAGCATGAAGAGCGCCTTCTGGAATTATATTTTTCTAATTAGTTTCTTCTATTTCTGGAGCGTCTATAGGTTCGGGTTTACCACCATTTTTAAATTGTTTAGGCTTCCTTCTATAGAAGTATCTATCTTTCTCAAAGACTAAATCATGAGAATCTTTTAATCCATTTTCCCCAGAATGATAAGTATCAGTTTCGAAATGAACTTCTGGATTACTCTATTCATTTCCTAGCTTTAAAAATTCATAATCTCCGTTGGGTAACTGATAGATGCTTCGTAGGTGATTCTTTCCAATTCTTAAATCTTCATCAGAAGACTTTCTCCATGCTTCTAACTCCTCGAATGGTAGTACTTCAAAAGCTTTCTTAAGGTCGTAATTATTCGACAACCTATCTTTTGGAACAGTATCGTACCAAGACTAGAAAGTAATCTTCGGAGCTGCTCCTGTTATTCCATCTACTTTCTCAGTTTTTCCTCCTTCCTATAGAGTTATAATAGGAGTCCATTCTAATTCTCCTCCAGATTCAAACTACTCTACAGCTTCGGTTATAACGGGTTGCCACTCATTCAAATCTATCGCTCCCTATATCTAACCTCCTAATTTATGAGACTATATATTAAGTTTTTTAATTCTCTGTAATTTAGTTCCAAGTCTAGCAGCTCTCATATATCTCTAATCATAGCCGCCATTTAGGTTGAAGCCATACTAAATATGGTTCAAATCCGACATATTAGTAGCTATAGAAGATAAATCAGAAGCCTAGTTAGCTATATTAGTCATAGTCGCCTATTGGGACTCTGTTCTATTTATGAATCTGTTGGCTGACCTTCTTGCCCCTCCACTGAATAATCCATATTTCTTTCCAGCTTTTTCTTCTGCTGATGCTATATTTCTAACAGTTCCGCCGTAAGAACCTCCTACCTATTCTATAGTATCTCTATTAGCAGAAAAATCCCTAGTTTTCTTACCGAAGAAACCATTAACCATACCAACTGGAGTAAGAGATAATAATTTGCTACCTAGTACAGCATCGGTTTTAGTCATAGAATCCGTACCCATTCCACCCCATTTGGTTAATACGTCACTAACTAAACCTCCTGCCTTCATTATTCCTCCGACTAGAGGATTTATGCCCATTACTACATTTGAAGCCTGGTCAAACGCCTAGTCTCCTGCTTGCTATAATGAACCATATTTACCAAGGTATCCATCTTTATCACCTCCAATTAGTCCGCTTAGGAAGTCTGAGGCTTGTCCTACCGTATTCCATCCTCCTAGTTTCTAGAAAGTTCCCTATGATTTCTAAGGTGCAGTACCTACAGACATACTCTTTATCTATGTAATAGCTTTAGAGGAATCTCTATCGTTTTTTAGCTTTAAGCTAAATAAGTCTCCCATTCTAGCATTAAAATCTATAAGACTATTAGTAGGAGCCATTATCTATTCAGCTCTGTTTCTGAAATCAGCGCTATAATCAGTTCCCAGCAAATTCTACTAAGTAATAGCATTACCAGGGATGGCTAATTCATTCGTAGTCATATATGGATTCCCAGAAGGAATGGAAAGCCCATAATAGGCTTTCGCTATTCTTCTGACTTTATTTATATTCTTATTAAGCATAACTAATTCTATATACAGTATTTAAGAAATCTATAACAGCTAATTCTTCTCCGGAATATCTAATTCTTATCTTTAAGAATTTATCCTTAACATCTAACTCTTTTCTATTCTATGCTTCTCCAAAGTTATATCTATAAATACTAACATCGTCTAACCAGTTAGTTAAATCCAACGGTTTCCAATTTCCTTCGGAATTGTATCCAGATAAATCATATAAATTGTAAAGAGCGTTATCTTCTCCCCACTCTGGATGTACTGGGTCATTTCCTGGGAAATCTATACCACCAGCTGATAAAACCTAATCCGGTATAGGAGAATTATAAATAGGAAGAGTTGGTAAGCTTTGTGAACTATTCTTGGCTTTTGCCCAAGTAGAGTTCTGAGGCTATATTAAGGAACCAGAGAATTTCCTTTGATATTCATTCTTATAGCATACTAAAATAGGATTAATTGTAACTTTCCATCTGTCCTCTAAATACTAACAATTAGCGGAGATAATTGACCTTGAATCATCCTAACTCAAATCGTCTATATCTACAGCCATAGCATGATTCCAGATTCGATATTCTTGTCTATTTGGATAGTAAACTACTTCCGCTCCAGATAAATGACGATAATCGTGTGAATCTGGATAAGTTACATGAATATAATAATCCTCTATCTCATTGATAGTATCTTGTCTAGTATAGTACTTATGTGGGAAGTCTGCAGACTTTGGCTACTGTCTAGGTTGAACCTTCAAGAAGTTCCTATCATAAGAAATATCAGCTCCATTGTATTGCCACAATGCTTTCATAGCTTCCTGTCTAAAATACATATTTACCTTATCTTTTGCAAAGTCGTAGGTCTCTCCAATTATTTCATAGTGGAAAGATTCAGGTTTTGCCTTATTAGCAACAATTTCAAGATTAGTAAATATCTTATGTATAGAAGGGTCATTCACTACTACACATTCAAATTCAAATGGATGCTGTCTTCCGTACCAATAAGTAGGATATATATCATCTGCTATGTCAATTAGCCCAGCCTAGCCGTGCTTCCAAAAATCTGTAGATAAGAACTATAAGTTCCATCTAGGAGCTATTCCTACAACAGATTCATAATATCCAGCATCTACTAGAGATGTTCCTGACTAAAATCCCGCTTTCATATTGTAATAGGAATCACTTAGTTTAGACTAATTATCACTATCAACGATAGATATTGTAGCCTTAATATTAAGTAAGGTTACTATTTTATCAGGATTTATCATCTCTTCTCTAGGAAGAGTAGGACGCTTTCCAGTAATGTCCTTGAATATAGGATAATCCAACACATCAGTTATTTCTAATGTATTCCCTTCGATAGAGTCTCCCACCTTAACTTTATTAACCTCGTAGTCTGCATACTAATGTCCCGCACTATTCCTATAATATAATTCAGATAATAGGGATTTAGCAGTATATAGAGCTTGGTAAGTATAGAACGTGTCTCCAGCACCGTCAGACACTTCAGTCATTTCCTATCCATCCTTATAGTAGACTGGACTATATTCATCTCCTCCTTCCTTGAATTTTAGACAATATAGAGGCATGAAAGCTCCTGCAAACATAGCATCATCTGGAAGATATATACCTCCCTTAGCTTCTCCACAATTTAGAGGGACTATGTCAAACTTCTTATAGTTTCCATACTAATCTCTCTACAAGGAGTAGGAAATCTAATAGTGAAGCTAGGCATCTGGAAGTATTCTATTACTTAAGGATAATATTCCAATGTATTTTTTCCTACTAGTTCCATCATTCGCTACAGTATAGTTTTGAGTTACCCACTCACCTTTCTTATTCACATAGGAAACTGGAACCTTAAAGTTAGTTACTACTTCTCCCTATTCATTTTCAGAGTTCTCTATAATTACATTAGATAGTGTAATACCGTCAGCAAAAGAACTTTCAGTATGACTTGTTCCCAGTTTAGCAATCCACTTAGAAGTATTTCTATCGAATGAGAATGGAATATTATTTATATTTTCCATATAGCTAGGAACCCAACTATAGAATGTTATAAATTTCTATAATAACTCATTCCAGCATAGATTCCAAACCTTTTCTTCAAAGCCATAAGTATTGTCATAGAAAGTAAATAATACGTCTCGCTTGAAGGCGTTATATACTGTCTTTACATTTCTAATACCTATTTTGGGAGTAAGCTCTCTTTCCCCTAGAGTAATATTCTTATTCAGAAATTCTTGTACTCTAAAGTCAGAAATACAAGTAAGAGTATTACCGTCAGTGCGCCAAATCTTCTTGGCAACAGTATCAACTCCATAAACATATTGCGCAGAATCTCCAGTCTTTCCTGGAACTTTGAGGACACTTTCGGGCCACTGACTACCAAACATATCAGAGATAATTTTTGGGTTCTCTGGAAGCACATTAGATGTGTTTATATAGACATTTCCACCTGTTCCCTCACCTGCGACTGCTCTTTCATTGACAGGTATCAATGCTATACCATGTTCAAATACACATAAAAGATTAGACTCAAGAGAAATTAATTTTACTATTTCTCCGTATTCGCGAGTATAATCTCTATAATGAGTACCTTGGAAAACTCTAAATCCGTTCTTATAGGCATCATTAACGTGAATATCAGAATACATAATACGAGTTCCAAACCAGTTCTTTATATAGGGAACATCAGGAAGTTCAAAGTTCCATCTTTCACTTAAGGATTTAGTAAAACCTTTGTTGTATACCTATGATTCTGGGTGTTTATATGTTCCCTCAGTACTCATAGGAAGGTATGGATAGTATCCTCTCGGATGTCCACACATAGCCGTTTCATCTACATTAGATCCATCTAAGGTTCTTATATTTAAATTATTAGAGGAGCGTATTTTAAATGTTACCCACATTCCTAACTATACTGCATTAACATCTCCCAAATTTATACTTTCATATTTTTCTACATTATCAGTGTCATAATTATCTCTCCATGTTTTTTCGTCAACTATCTCATCATTATAGGGCGCTGAAGGATCGTTAAAGTTTCTATTTACCCTATGAGTAAATTGACATAGATAACAATCTCCTCTATAAAGCTCCCATTTATACCCTTTAGTTCTATCATCATCACCAATTATATTACTTAACTATTTTACTAACTAAGAATCTACTTCTGAGATACTATATCTATCAGATATGGCCTAAAAAACAGAAGAATCCTACATTCTAATTGAAAAGTAGTTTTCAAGCTAACCTATAGAGTATTCTGGTATATATATGTTAACAGTTTCAGCTGAAGAGAATTTGTTTTCTACATCATTAAATGCCAAGTAAGGCCCAAAACTTCCTCTAATTATATCAGTATTTATCTTCTTATTAGACTATGTTTCAGAATCCTCTTCGTTATTCTTTTTTGAGTATTCAGATTTATAATCGTCCCCTACACATTCATATCTCCAAGCTTCTTCTGCCTCCCCTGCTCTACTCCTGAATTTTAGGTTATCAATTCCAACCAATTTTACATTGTCGGGAACTCCTACAACCTTAAAATCATAAAAATTTCGTATATTGGTATCATAATAGTCTGGAATATAGAAATGATTCACGTTATTTGAAAAATAATTTCCAGTTCTTCCAGCTAATCCGTTTATACTCTAAGAACTTGTAAGAGAAATAGTATGTAAATTGCCAGTAAATATTTGATTATAGTAAGACTAATTTACTTCATAATCTGGACACAGAATCCCCTAGACTTTTACCTTAGAGGAGTCCTTAGGAATAAAACGTGTAAGAAAATCTGTACTTAATTTTCTGGATTCTTCTGTTTCTACCAATTTATATCCAGAAGGAACTTGTGTATTTCTCCCATCCAACTTTTTCTTTACAAAAATAGAGGATAACGCATACCTAGTTTCCTGAATAGTTCCAGCTACTGCTAACGCAGCTGTTGGTAGGGCAACAGCTCCTCCAACTAGAACAGTAGTTCCTAAAGCAGCTCCTAAAGAACCTAGACCAGTTGCAGCTGCTATTGTCCCTGCAACTGTTCCTAAAGCAGTTGCTCCAGCAGCTGCTGCTCCACTTACTGTAACAGCAGTACCTGCTACTACAGCAGCTGCAGCACCTGCTGTAAAAACGGTTGCGGCAGCTAATGCTACTACTCCTACCGCTATACCAGCCACTTTAGCGATTTTCCCCCACAGATTACTGGACTTCTTCTGAAATTTGAACTAATATCTACTTAGAAATCCTTCTGATATGTAATTAATATCATTTATATCTTCTGTAGTAACATGGGTTTTTTCTAATGATTCTGATAACTATTCCAAAAACCCGCCAGCTGTTGGGATACAGGGGGTATAAGAATTCTGGTCTATCCCTATGGTGATACCCTGGGCTAGAATAGTAGGTATTCTTGTCTATCTTACAAAAAAGTACCCTTTAACATACTTCTCTAGTTCCTTAATAGTATCTTGATCAGTTCTAATATCTATCCCATATATAGTATTAGTGTCCTTGGTAGGAGAGAAGGTAACTACTCCCTTAACATTTTCAAATGAAACGGTACCTTTCGTTCTGTTATCCCCAGAAGACATATCATCAAGCCCTATTAAATAATTGGTTTCTTCGTTATAGTTAATATATTGTCTCTCCCTTTCATTTAGCTCGTTTGTTTTAAATACCGGAATATTTGAAAACTGCCCATCATTGCTATACTATCCATCTATGAATTCTTTAATAGCAGCACCTCCTCTAATGTTAAATACAGGACTTAATTCATTATTCGGCATTATATATACTATTCCAAATCTGTATATCTCCTCTCCCCAATATCCAGTGTAGTCATATATAAATTTACTATCATAGTATCCTAAATCTGATGTTGTTGGATTATACTCTTCATCTATGTCTAACTTATACGGAGTCTAGATTAGATATGGTAAAAATCTTAAAGACAAATCAGATAACTCTTTGTAGGGAATATTTGGTTTATGGACATTTGCCATAAACAACATATTTTGACAAACTGCAGAAGCTTTAGAAGCGTCTACTACATTATAGTTTAAATTAATATCAGAACCTGATATCTATGTAGTTTCTTCAAAACCTGTTACTATAATAGATGCTATCCCGGCATTATTTACTAAATATTTCTTATTGATTTTTATATATTCGGTTACGAAGTTTTCATTAGCTTCTGCTGTATATCTTGAATAATATACAGTAATATAATTATAAGAAGCATCTATATTAGATACAGAAAACATGACATTTTTGTAGCTACTTTCGTTTTTCTAACCAGTATGAATACTAGAAGGAGATCCAAAGCCTATAAACACACTTACTAATCCAGACTCGGCCACAAAATCTGTCTCGTTCCCATCTGCATCGGACAATTTGAAATAAAAATGATAATTTCCAATCTTCATATTGCCTCCAGAAGATGTTCCCATATACTAAACTTTAGGTATTTTAGTTATTCTTTTATATAGAGAAGTATCTATATCAAACTGTTCTCCCTAATCATATATGTTAGTGTCATTATCCCCCTTCCTGTTGACTACTTCGTAAGTATTCTTGCCAGTAGAACTAAACCTACTATTTATTAATCTAGGTATATTAATTCCGTCATTCAATATAAGGTTTACTGACCCGTCGTAACTATACTAAGGAATAATATGTACTGGATGATCTAGCCTAATAGACAGCTAATCTGTTATGAAATCTACCAACTATCCTTTTTCATACAATTCTGGATTTTCATCTGCTCCTACCCAGGAATTGTCCTCTATATATATGTTAAATTTATCTTTTAATTCTTCCAAAGAATAATAATCTCCTTTATATAAATACATATTCTTCGACAGTCTAAAATTTCTAAGAGGATTATACTCATATACTAAAGATCCCTGAGTTGGATATACCTAAGTCTAGGTTTCCAAATTTATACTGCTTTTAATTAACTTAGTCCACATATTTTAAATAATCCGTTAAATATTCGTCATTAACTATACCTCCAATAGTAACATTATGAGCACCATTGAAATATGCTAGCATATCAGATGAATTGTGCTGTGTTTTAGATAGTACCAAATGGTCATTCTATAATGTGAATATCTAGTAAAACTTGCTGTTACTATGATATATCTAATCACTATAAGTATAAATTAATCTACCAGAGGTAGTAGAATTAGTTATAGAGGTCACTTCATAGCTATTAACTGTAGTAGCGGCTCTTACTGTAATATTCGAATATCTTCTATCTATAGTATACAACTTGTTAGAATCGTTTATTTCTGGAATTACAGTATAGTAATCATTTTCCCCAAGTCTAATAGCCATAACACTAGACTATGAATTAGAAATAATCTTTGAAGGCTATATGTAATCAAAGGCAACCTGTATAGGAATGTTCTTCTAAACACTTTGTATTATAAAGTTAACATTAGAGTCGTCTACTACATCATTTATATGCTACTTAATTTTATTAATATAGTCAGATAGCTAGATTCCCTACATTAATATAAGATCATTGTGGTTTTCATAATCCGCCTATACCTAATAAACTACATCCTTTGTAAATTGTGATTTATTGTCCTATAGATAAACTACATTGCTAATAGTCTAAACTTCTATAGCCTATTTCTCTGGAAGTTTAACAAATAGGTTACTTAAAATAGATAGAATAATATTACCTAGATATCTAGTTCCTCCACTTATCTTTATTTTTTGTGTTAAAGAACCAGAAGAAGTTTGCATAGGACAAAGATTATTTAATAGGTGTATCTATCCATCTGTATCTTTCATAACTAATCCTAGTACAAATTGGCGAGAACTGTCTTCATATATGTTGTTATATGGAGGAGCTTTTTTTTCTCCAGAAATAGAACCGAATTTATATTTATACATATAACTAGGATTTGGTGCAGTTGTAGTATCAGAATCATATACGAAATATACAGTTCTGTCAAGTTTGTCTCCGTGAGAATATAGTATTATTCCGATATCGGATGTTAATAAGTCTCTAATATAAGTGCCGTTTACCTAATTGTCCCACATTTTAGTCTTTCCATTAGAATTTTTGGTAATCGCATATCCTTTACTACTATTATAGTAATTTTTAGACCAAGTTCCGCTAAATCCTGGCGAGCCTGAGAATGTTCCCGATTCCCCAGAGGTGTATTTACCAACATGAATCTTCATATCATCTTTATGAAACATGTTAGCATCGTGCCATCCTCCTGCTATAGTTAACATGGAATCAAATACAGCATTTTGCCCATACAATTTCATTCCAAATTTTGTTAAATCTTCAGAAGTATTAACTAATGGGACTAATACCTATAAGTATTTAGACTATGAAATGCATTCCTTATAATATTTACTAAAATGTACCCCAGTAAGTACTAAGGGAATGCTTGCCGTATTTAATGTTGTTTTAAACACTCTATAATTTTCGATAAAATCTAATTCTCCAGAACTATTTAAATATTCATACTTTCCAGATTCTGTAGTTACACTTAAAGAACTAGAAAAATTTAACGAATATTTGTTAAGATATTTATCATAAGCTTTTTCCCATAATTCTTTGCCGGACCCGGTCTTACTTATACCTAATAGCTTGTATAAAGTAGTAGAAGTTTCTCTAGGATCTAGCAATCCATAAGTGTCTACACTCTAATAGCTAATATCAGGCTACTTAACATATGTAGGATATATTGAATCGTCATATTCATTTTCCCAAGAACTTACTGAATAAATCTCTGGAGTTTCTGGATTATTTTCTATTTTAGACCTACCTAATATAATACTAACTACAAACTTATCCATGTAATTAATACTTCCTACTCGTTCTGCTATTGAAAATGTATTGTAAGTATTCTATAAGCCTATAGTTAATTTGGCGTCTATATTTCCCTAACTGTCCGCTTCTCCATTCTGATTTATTGCCTAAACGGTAGCTGATAAGTTATTAAACTATTCGTCTTCACTTGCTAGAGAGGAAGGCTCGTAAACTTCCTAGATTTTTTTCCAGTTTTTATTACTAGAATACTCTACCCCAATATCTAAATCTAGTATTGCCTATAGTTTCTCAAAATCAGAAGTTGTATAGTAGTACTAATTAAACATAGTATTAGTCCAATACCACCTGTAAAAATATTTAAAGTCATTAGTATTATCAACATTAAAATTATTTAATGCATCTACTGAGCAATACTTTACAGTAATTTTGGCTAAATATAACACATTAGAATATAATATTCCAGCATCGTTACTAAATATTCTAGAAGTATCTGTGATTAATGTTTTAATATCTTCCTACAAATAATAAAAATCATCATCTTGTTTTATTACCTTATAAGTGCCATTGTCTCCTTTATATACTAAGTTAGACAATTCAGTCAAATCTGACTGTAGTCCGGCGTGATATATAGGAGACCCAGTGGAATCTATACTACTTAATTTGTAGTTCCCTGCTTCCCCATTGAGCGGAATGTACTCAGTAAACTATCCAGAATAGGAGTTTTTGTTCATTATTCTGTATGTTGCAGCAACCCCTTGATTATCATAAAAGTCTATCGCTACTTCAGCTACTCCCTTATTAGACTCTGGATAAACTTCTAATCCAAGCGTTAAAGTTCCTATATTTTCAGTATTATAATATTTCCAGTTGGTTAGCTTTATTTCTCCAGTACCTATTTTACTGAAATCTATATAACCGTCCTAAGTTAATTCCTCTAGTAAACCATAGGGCATAGCTGGGGTTATACTATAATGATATATTAAATTAGATATATCTGGATAAAAAATTAATTCCTCCCCATTAGATGAAGTAAATTTCTACATAAAAGGTATGTAAAAAGAAGTAAAGTACTTGTATATAGAAGTTTTGAAATAATTATTTACTATATCGTCAGACATATCTGTCTAATATATTTTTTCGTAAACTCCTTTTCTCACAGCAGTATAATACTATCCATCTTCCTAATGATGGGCATTTACATAATACTTGCTAATAGGCTATCCATTAATATCTCTAGATACCGTTAACTTAGATAATACCTAGTCTTTATATGCAGGCTAAGAGTCTTTCAAATGTTCTATAGCGATTTGTTCGTTAGCTTCATAACTTCCAGAATTTATAAACTCTTCAAAGGTTCCAGAATAATCTTCTGGCTAATATACTCGCCCCAATTCACTGTACCAATAACTCTACTATATGTTTCCGTTTTTATCATAAAATGCTTTTGGCTACTCTTCAATACTCCAAAAGTCATTGATAGATTTTCCATTATTGTAATCGATACTATAGCTAGTATCTGTATCCTATTTATAGGGAAACCATTTTCCTGCATCAGCTTCGTTCTTACCAGACCACTAAGATTTAGTTAAAACTATGTATTTTGGATTAATATTGAAATTGTCTGCGTTCCAGCCTATACTCCAATAGACATTATAATTTTTTCCTATTGTCTAAGTATCCTCAGAGTAAGTGCTACTAGAGGCAGTATATATATCATAAGTACAGCTAAAAGAGTTTATTTTCTCTAATTCTATTAATAAAGCTAATTTTCCTGACACTTTAGACTAAAATACAGAGTAGCCAGAACTAACTAACGACCTATATTTATCTAAATCAGGAGTAGCTTCACCGTTGGTGCCATTAGCTATAAAAAAATTATCATACCATCTAACTGTTGAATCTAAATAATTAATTTTTCCAGAATCTTCTATAGCAACAACGTGTATTTTCAATAATTTTGGAAATGTTCCATATATATTAGAGGTATTACCGTAATCAGTAATACTATTTTTGTTTTCTTCTAAATTAGAGCTACTTATTATATATTTGTCTCCTGGATTTAACTCTTTTTTATATAAAATTTTCTTACAAGATGATGCTACTAATCTTCCAGTAGGTCCACTGTCTGATAGTTCCTAAAAGTCTGAAGACTTTAAATTTGTCTACAGTTCGCCTATTTCCTAGCTACTTATATTTCTTTCTGGGCTTGGGAAACAACCAATCTGAGATTTGTTAGTAATTGGGTTATAAGATACTATATAAATAATATCCCCAAATTCACAAGTTCCCACTGGAACATACCCCTCCGGAAGATATGCTGTCTCCACTCTTCCATTACCCATATCATTCTAAAGAGACATCTCGTTCCCATTAAATGTTAACAAGGTAGCATTAAGTGCAGATGTAAGAGTTGTAGCCTATGTATTATCTGGAGCGAAATCCATTACTAATCCTTCTGCGAATGTATTTTTCGCAGTCATAATTGTATTAATCATCGTTTCTCTTGTTTTTGTTATATTTTCTTAAATTATCTGAAATAAATTGATAATTATAATTAGTTAATAATATATCCTAAAATTTTAGAGGTTCTCTAACTAAGATTAGTTCTGCTTTATCTGTAGTTAATTCTTTCTTATATAAACTAATTCCGAAATCAACTGGCATAGGTAATCTGAATATTGCTACTCGGTTACTTTCTGATATATTACACTCATCATATATTTTGTAGAGGATGATCTTAGAAAAGGTAAATCTTTTCTTTGGTCGTCCTCTTTTATTTTTCTAACTCAAATATTCGTTATACTAATTCTAAGTTAATGCAAAGTAATAGTATCCATCCCAAGGGATGTGCTTGCGTTTATACATTATTCGTAATTTAATTCTCATTTTATTTTTGTAGTACTCAAAATACTTTAGAGAATCATTCATTAACTATCCACAATAAAACCAAAATCCATTTCTGTTAATTAGAGTATCTCCTCCATAACTATTATGTAAGTATAACGATTTCCATCCGTATTGCAAAATTCTTTTAATATCCGACTTAGGAATATTTGGATATTCTGCACAAATTTGGTCGTAGTAATCCTATATAGTTTTTAGTACCATAACAATTAATACTATTTACCTCTGTTAGTATTATCTACGATTCTCTACTTATCTTTTGCTGATAAGTATATAGGTTTCTCTCTTGGAAGCCTCTTTTCACTCTACATCTCTAGAGTAAGCTAATATCCGCTAAAGTTAGACATTACAAAGTCTATGTCATTCCATTTTCCATTCTTAAATGCCTTCTTAAATTTTTTACCTTCTGTTCTTTTCATATACATATATGCCTATGTCCTAGCCATTCCAGGTAATTTAAAGTGGACATTGTTATCTATAATATCATCTACTACCATCTGAACACTTTTGGCAAATATAGATGCCGCCAAATCTCTTTTATTTCCATCAGAGTATGTTTCCTTACACTAGTCTGAAGTCATTTTCAGTTTTTCTACTGGGAAATTCATAAAAATGTCATGCAAAGAAAAAGCATGACCCATTGCATAATTCTTATTACTCATAATCATAAACAAAAATAGGGAGACAAATTGCCTCCCTATATATTTTACATAGTTGGTTTATAGCTCTTGTTATAAAACTTACGTCCCCAAGAAGCCTATACATTAAGTATTTTATCCATCTCTTCTTGAGATACATATTCTGGAACTCTAGCCGCTAAGCAATGCTGTAGCCACTAGCGCTTCAAGTCCTAAGCCATTTTCAACACATTCTAATTGTTAGTACGTATTGCTTCCTTGTATTTCTATACATAGGCAATATATTCAGCTATTGCGATAGCTTCTTTATCGTTTATTTCGGGAAGACCTTCCTCGTCAAGTAGTATTCCATGATATAGAATATTTACTTTTCCTGCACCTTTATTAACATAAAGTTTATCTCCTACTCTTTTATATTTAACGAACTTACCGCTAACATAAAAGGGATCTAGGAAAGCTTTTCTACTTTCAATGTAATTCTCAGTGTATAAAGACTATATGTCTCCAAACTCTTTCGTATTACTAGTGTAGTCCCAATCCTCTGGACCACAATAGGTTACAGCCTCTATAATGTCTACATTACAAGGTAATTCGACTGACCCATCCTAACAATTTATATCTAATAGTGCTCTATACAGTCTGGTGTTTTTATTTCCAATAAAATTGTATGCCACTAAACCGATTTCCTCTAAATCATCATTATCTCCCTCAATATCGTATAGCGTCTAAGCTAAACTTATAGCGTAATGAAAATTATTCTATCCCATATCATCCTCCTGTTACATACTACTAATCATTAGGTAGAGGCTAAGCTGCAACCTATCTATAATAGTATAATTTTTCCTTAGTTAGTTTTTCCTTAACTAGCTAATCAATAAAGCTAGTATTTACATCAGGCCCATTAAGTTCATCAGTATTACAGCAACTGTACTACTTTAGCTATCTTGGGTCTTTGAATACTGCAACTACGGAAACCTGCTACAAGAATGGTGCATTAAATAGAAAACAATCTAACATTCCGTTTGCATTTGGTGCAAAATCAATCCAAACGTAGGGTTTTTTCTAACTTCTTTTTCTATACTTTCTGTTATTAAATTCAGATAACGATGTTACTATCGTAAACTTATTTTGCCTATCAGTAGAACCTATATACTCAATAGCTTGCTTTCCGTACTATGAAATAACTTGTGGTATTTCGAAATGAGCTGTTATAGTATCATCCGCACTTCTCACTCCACATTTACATCTCTCAAGAGACTCACAGTCTACGTCGATGCAGTTAATCGCTATCAATAGGTCTTTGATAGGAAATATTCCTCTGAGAAAATACTAATGTAATATGGATAATCTACAGGCTACTATTTCATCCTATAGCTAGTCCATATTCATAGATAAATTCTAATGATAACCTCTTAGTCCAGATACAACATCATTACGAATTTGGGATGCAAGTTTCTCTATATACATTATTCTTCTGTTTTATCAGGATTAGTCATTATCCTATGTTTGCAAGTAAAGTTATAACATCTTATTCCTTTTAAATAAGTGACTTTAGATTTTAGAGTGGCAATTTCATTACATTTTGCAGATATGGCTTGGGATTTCTCTAACATAATTTTATCCATTTGCTCTCTCAATTCCGATATCTACTTTCTAAAATCGCCTTCAAGCTCATGGTAATCCTTTATGTACTTATCACACGTCTTCTACAAATAATCATACTAGTCTTGTTTGAGGTCCGTTTTTTTCTACTCAACATCGACCACTGAAGATTCGGCTTCAGCTTCTACTTGTTTCTTTTTGCTCTTAAAAGTGCAAATATAAGTAATAACTGCGCCTATACCACCACTGCCTATTACTGCTAAGGCCCATTCTAAAATTGACTGTTCCATACCTTAATTAAAAGAAAAGGCGGAACAGGGTAGTCCCGCCTTTAGTTTATTTAAGCACCTAATTCATCTTCTTCATCTTCGCTTATAGAAGATACAGATTCAGCATCAACGTCTACTACTGTTCCGATAGTAGCTAATGCTGCTTCCCAAGCAGTAATTAGTGTAGAATCATTTTTTACCCAGAACACATGAGTAGTAAAAGAAGTCATTCTTTGTCCTACAGCGTGTAGACCATCATTAGTAGCTGGAGCTTCATACTCTACAATATATTGGTTGTAAATAGCTCCAACGATAGGAGTTTCTACCTGACGGATATGAGTCCATTGGTAGTTTGCAGCAGTCGGAAGTCTCAAGTCTTTAATAATTTGAGAGTAAGTACCGAAGCTATTCTTTCCTCTTTCGTCTAACTTAATATCAGTAGCAGAAGTTTTCGTTGGGTCTAACTCTGCAACTTTTTCTGCATAATCATCATAAGCATCGAATGTGCTAATTTCGATTTTGCGGAATCTCTGATATTCAGTAGCTCCTTCGAGAACAAGTTTGCTGCCAGTTACAGAAACATTAATTAGGTCTTTATCACATAAGAATACATGATTCTTTTTAAGCATATCTGCTACATTTTTGGCAATAGTAGCAGCTTCGTCAGCTTCTTTAACAGTAAATTCAATCCAGAATGGCATACCTTTTTGAACCCAGGGAGTTGAATAAATGTAAGGTTCTGCGCCTTCAACACCCAAATAAATATCGAGTCTACAATATGTTTTTGCTCCTCCTGCTTTTAAAGCAGCTAAAAGAGTAGTATCACCGAAATCAATAGTAGCCTTACAAGGCACTGCCTCATATCCAGCTCTCTTTCTAATAGCTTTTACGCATCCCTTAACGAATACAAAATCTCTTTTAATCTTTAGAGCATCAACTTCTTCTCCGTCGATGTTTGTTTTGCCACTCTTGAAAAGATAGGTATTATCAGTACCTTTCCCGTTCAATTTACTTGAATCTGGATCCAGATTCGAATTGATAATTGTCTAAGTTTGAAAATTTAAACCTGTTGCCATAATTAATTAAAGTTTAATTAGCCTTGTTGAGGGGCTGGTTGCTATTGCCCAGTTGGTCTAGCAATAGATTGAGTCATCTAAATATTGTTACCTAGTCTTGGGTCATTTACACGCTCCATTACTAAGTGTACCAACTCGTTTATAATCTCTTGGTTTACATAATCTGGGAACTCCATAATTTGAGAAGTATCTTCTGTTAAGTCTATTTGCTCTTGAGTTAAGCGAATAAACTGAGGACACTTAACATAATCAATCTGCACTTCTACTAATTGGAACAAACTATCATCCTTACCATATCTAATTTCACAACGAACATTAGAAGTATTTCCAGCTCTCAATGCGATGGGTTTTTCAACTAGAGATACTTGAGTATCTTTTCCATTTACATTAAGCTTAAATGTTCTTTGGAAGTTAGAGTTTTGACTTTCAGGAGAAGTTCCTCCAGCAGTTCCTGCATCAATATCATTATCTTCCCACTCTCCTCCAGAAGCTGAAGTAACCTGATAAATGCCATTCATATCAGTACCAACTTCTTCTAATCCTGTTCCTGTTTCCACAGAAGTTCTAGGGTCGGTAGGTAATACCTACTATTGGTTAAGATTGTGGACATAATAGTACGGACGCATAGGCGAAGGTCTATTATAAATGTCTGTAATGATTTGACTCCAAGAATCGGCAGTTAATCTTGTTGCAGGGATTTCAATATATGAGCCTGCATCCCAGCAATCTTTTTGTTTAGCAACATAATAAATGCAAACACAATTCAACATATGTAAGTAGTCAATAGGCATATACACTTCATACGTAGCACCGTGTAGAGATTGAATTGAGCGATGGGCTTTACTTAAATAAGATGAAGCCTAACCAGTGTATCCTCCTTCTGGAGAATCCTAGTTACCAGTAACTGCTTTTGTGTTCTAAATAGCACTATCTTTTGCAGCTCCAGACGCTCTTCCTGCAAGTTCTACCTTGTGAGGAGTCAAGAAAGTCGTAGACTTCAAGACTCTCAAATCATCAGTAGTTTGCTAGTTAATATCGTACACGTTGTATACCTTATTAATATACTAGTTTATAGCTTTATTAAATAAATAGTTAAATTCATAAAGCTTAAGTGAAGGTGCTTGAATTTTACTAAGTTCTATTAGTGTAGCTTCAAAAACCTGTCTTGCGGTCATTTCGCATTATATTAAAATATTGATAATTAATCTTCAAACACGTCTTGATATGTGTCTTTTCTGATTAAGGCTAGGGTTTTACTATTTCTAGATAATTTCATCCATTCAATTACTGCATTATCAGTAGCACCTAATGCAACTTTACCATCTTCTCCATAAACGAAGAGTCCGTCTTTTTTAACGATAACTCCTTTTTCACGAGCTTCTATAAATAACATACGAAGTTGAATATCTCCACCAGTATAGCAGTTGATAATCTTTTCCGGAGTTTTCTCAGCTATAGATAATAGGTAATCTTCAACATCAGCATTTGGCTGATTTTTCATATCTCTACCTAAAACTTTAGCTACAAGCAATCTTCCTTCATATCCGCGTTCGTCATTCATAATATAATTAGAAGCTTCTACAATAAGTTTACGTCTAGTAACTCTACGTTGAGCTTCAAATCCAGGTCTATCTACGTAAAGCTCAGCAGTACCGTATCTAGGTCTTTTTGACCTTGGGTCTACTGTTCCGTCGATTAGATAATCACCCTTCTCATTTTTCGCAAATCTGTCAGGAGCGATTAAGTCACAATTTTTAATTGCCTCCCAAACAGCTCTATCATAGACATCATCTAGATTGAAAGTCTTACCATCTTCTATTACAAATAACTCAGTCTCTGGAATATATGCAGCTAGTCCTTTTGATTCATTTTCAATTTCTTCTGGGGTGAGAATAATATCTCCTTGGGAGTTTACTCTCTTTACACAATCTGCGTATCTACCACGAGCATCCTTTTGTGGTTGTATGTAATATTTTTGTCCGACTTTACCAAATACACTTCTTAATACAACGATGTTACTTTTTAAATCTCCATCTTGTACTTCATTAACCTTTTTTGCCATAATTCATATTCATATTTTAAAGAATTAGGTGGGGAAGCACCTCGTTCCCCACCGTATCTAATTTCTATTTAATCTTATCTTATTTTAGATTTGTTATTTTCAGATAGCCCTTATAAGGTTTTTTATATTTAACAGCACTTCTCATACTAGATTCTTTTAAATTTTCATCTGGAAACATTTTTATAAAATCAGTTATACTAATATTCCATTCTTCTCCAGTTTTCATATTTATTATATGCCTAAGCTTTTGTCGAGCTTTTGATATTTTCTCTCTAGTATCCTTACCATACGTTTTTCCTCTATGATAATCTCCGATTTTCTTTCTGGTTTCCTCAGAAACAATCCTACCTTTGAGTTTTGAAGATATTTCTTTTTTAGCTTTTTCTGAATGATGCTTTCCAAACATTCCATTACGTTCTCCAAATAATTTCCTTTTCTCTATCCATTCTGGAGCTTGTTTAACTCCAGTCATGTCTGGAGTATAGTCAAAATATTTGTTTATACATAAAGGATTATCTGATACAGATTTTAGTAATTTAACTTCTCCACCATTTGCTAATTTTCTAGTAGGGAAAACTTCTAGTATTTCCTTTTTGAGTTTATCTTTATGCTCCTTAACATAAATCTTGTTCCATATAGAACTTGAACCCATATAAGAATCTTCTTCTATACTACATTTACAACTTCTTACTCCGATGTAAAATTCTCCAGTACTAATATTAGTAATTTTATAATTATAATGATACATATTTATAAATTTTTAGTCATTCAATAATACATTTTACAACGAAGAATACAAAAAATTTACATCGGAATATAAAGTTATTCTTAAAACTTACCTCTAACTTAAGTAATTTATATTACTCTTTGCAGCGCAATATGAAACTTCTATAGGGGTTGAACACTGCAATACCAGCATATCCATGGATAGTCATCATACCTCCAGCAACAGGAGTTGAAACAACACCACTGTCACCACCTGAGCGACCACCTACACCAAGTACTTCGTTAAAGATGTAGTCTTTTCCTTTCAGAGAATACATAGCTACAGGAGGTTGAGTAGAAGTCTTACCAGTTGTAAGGTCAATACATAGAGCGTATGGTTCTAAGAACTCTCTACTTAATGTTCTATCAACTTTAAATGATACAACATTTCCACCCCATTCGTAAGCGTCAAATGTAGCACCTACTTTGATGTATTTTCCTTCTCCACCTCTAGACCACAAGTAAGCACCATCAGTCTTACGAGTAGATAGATAATCTCCAAGAACTCTCTGTACAATTCCCCACATTCTTTCGTTTACCATGAATACAAAGTGATTACCAGTAGGTTTCTCAGCCTTTTCTACCATAGTAGAGATAATTGTGTGGAATGTGTTAATAGTTACTCTATTAGCAGCATACTTAGAAGCAAATCTTTCGATTTGAGGAATCATACCGTCACCAATAGGAATTGGACGTCCAGTACCTCTATCAGAGATAGTAGCTTTACCGTCTACTCCGATGTTTCCTTTAGCTAATAGAATCATATTTTCACGAGCATATAAGAAGTTTTCAATTAAGTTCTTCTTCATAGGCTCAAGTTTGTAAATCTTTTCAGTTAAGCATCCTTGATTTTCGCCTTTACCAACCTTAATGAAAGTATCTTCCATTAATGCATATTTAGAAGAGTAGCTATCGTCAACACGAATAGTTGTCATATAGTTTCTCATCTTTTCAACGTTAGATTGATACTTAACGAAACCAGTATCATGCAATTCTGGCTTAGCATTACCAATGAAACGAGTTGTATCACCAATTTGACATCCATCCTTATCCAGGATTGATGAGTAGTCATCATCAATAAGTCTTACCATTACAGACCACATATTGTCTGCTTTTCTAGTAGGACGAGATACAACAAAACATTGCTATCCAGTTTTTTCAATTTTGAAAATTTCGTGTAATTGATAATAGTTTTCTGGGAAAATCATTTCAATTTCTGAGCCATCAGCTCCATCTTCAACAGGCACTGCTGCGAAGGGGATTCTCTTAATATAATTAGTTTCTACTTCCCATTCGAAATAAGTAGAATCAATATTCTGGAATCCAGTAGCTTTCTTGGTATCTCCGTAGAAAATATTTCTTAGAGCTTCTGTCAAGAAAGTTGCAGTAAGTTCCGGATAAAGACGAGATACAACGCCTAAACGGTGAGGTCTTTCTCCCAAGAATTTACTAAAATCTTCATAAGTTCTAGTGTCACCCATCGTTGGGCGATTAGTTACAAAACTCGCTACAAGCATAATTATTCTTTTTAAATGTTAATAAATCTTAATACCAATCTTCATCATCTATAAACACATCGTCTGTGGTTTTCTTTTGTGAAGCGGGTTTGTTGAACACCAATTTAGCTTTAGGTTTTCCTTGTAAATCTAATTTGGCTTGCTCATAACCTCTTCTATAGTTATCCTGAATCTATTTATTTAATTCTTCTACTATTTTATCCTCATTAAGAATCCAGAATGCAGCTTTAGTAAATAGGGCAGGGTCATTCATAGCTCTACCAAATGCACTTAATCCTTGGTCATCTATTTCTAGCATAAATGAGGATAAATCTTCTATATCGTCGTCAGATAGTTGCAGCGGTTGTCCAGCAAAGGAATCAAGTTCTTTAATCTGTCCTTTAATAGAGTCAGCAAATCTATTATAAGCAGCTTCCTCTCTTGCGGCTTTCTCGTTAGCTATCTGAGCCTCTTCATCTTCCTGAAGTCTTATGTACTCTTTGCGGAGTCCTTCTACTGTTTTCTTGAATAGACCTTCATTTTGTTTAGCTAATTCAAGTGCTTGATTAATTTCCTCATCAGAAATATCCGACCCGACTTTATGTAATAAATCCAATGCATAAACTTCGTCGTCAGAAAGATCGTCGACTTTATATCGTTTAGTTGGTTCTGTTTCTGGCAACAGAGATTGAATATACTCGTCAGGAGTCATTCCACTCTCTCTAATTGTATTAATAAGCTACAATTCGGAGTCGTCAAAGTCCTACTGTTCTACTTCTTGGTCAATCAAGATATTAATCTATTCTTCTCTGCTTAGAGAGTCCCAAGCTCTTTCTACAATAGCACCAGTTTCGTCTTCGAATTTAATTTTTCCTGGGTCAGTAATACCTTTAAGACGTAGTACTTCAGTTGTTAAATCTTCATCTGGCTATGCAGAAGGCTTTTGCTAGCCTGCAGGCTAATCACCTTCATTACCTTCTGGTTTTTGCTGTCCAAGGTCAATGTCCCCAAACTCGTCGTCTTCAAAAATTACATCATCAAAATTTTCCATATTCATATTCATTTTTTAATTAATCATACAATATATAAGCATTGATTAGTTATACAGCAATTAAAACCTAACTAATTGTTAAATTTTAATAATAAAAAATTATAGTTTCATAATAAATACCAAAGAATAAGAACGTGGTTCTATTTTCAAGGGTTTATTAGGCCATTCAGAATCTGACAAGGTCTACTCTTCGCTAGTAGCAGAAGATAATGAAGTCCCTTCATCTGTCCCCAAAGATATAGAATGGGTATGGCTTCCACCCGTAGCAGTACCTCCCTACGTCTTTATATTAGATACTCCATCTACTGTCCCAGTTTCAGTAGTGATACCTTCTCCGGTTACGGAAGTAACAAAAGTCTTAGAAACTGATTCTATACCCCAGTTATAATCAGAATATTCCAAAGATACAGATAGATCTCCAGAACTTCCCGTAGTTCCAGATAAATCCCCACTTAAGCTGTGAGTATGGGCTTTATGAGGATGACTATGTTTTGGTAAGTAATCCTATGAAAGAATTAATTCATTATTTTCGTCAAGTATGGAGTCATTGTCTCCGACTTCATCTGCTGAGGCAACTGCTTTAATAAATTTTCCCACTAAATTGGGAGTTCCGTTAGTTCCGTCACATATTGCCCATCCGTAAGGAATTTCTGTCCCACTCCACATTAAAATAACTCCAGAAGGAATGAGAAGAGAAGAGTTAGACATTACCCTTAATTTTCTCACTCCTGCTTCACTATATACGTTAACCTATGTAGTCTCATCTGAAGCTAACAAACTTCTAATAATTTCGTCAGGAGTCTGAATCTCTCCAGTCATTGTAGACTAAAATTGGCAATTTTTAAATGTTAAAGAGGAATCCTAGAATAGAGAGGCATTATTTACTACATAATTGAATGTGCAGTTATCCAACATAGAATTAAAAGTAGTATTTGATACATCTTCTTTAAATGTGCATTCCTATATAACCCCACTACAGACAACCTAATCAAAACTTCCAAACATAGTATTATTATTGAAAGTACTATTAATAAATAGAGGATGCCTCTAATCGTAGAAACTATTACCATAACAAGGTGTTTCTAGTATAGCATAGTTAGGTAAATCCTCTAAGGTCAATACTGTTCCATTATGATTAATTTCTACTCTTATATTAGACAAGTTAATAGTATTATTATAGAAAACATTAGAATTAGTATTGTCAGACCCTCCGAAAGTATAATTCCAAATCCCATCACGTAGGAACTTTAGGTGTTTAAAGTTATAATTACAAGAATTACCATACTTATCTGTCATTTTTGTTATTAACCCCAGCGCCTGTACGTTGGTTCCATCAATAGTGTAAGTTTTATCATAAGAAATGTCGTAACTAATAATATAATCTGTGTCTTCCTCCAAAATGCATTTATCCTAATAGTATTCATAATTGTTCTTTGCAGTTACTATGAGCGGATGGACATTAGAGGGATTTGATTCTGTTGCATCTTCTGGAAGAATTTCAGGCTCTGCTAACTCCCAGAAATTTCTGAAATTATAAAGTCTATACTATACGTTAGCATCCATCTTAGCGCTTTGTACTAGACTCCTAAAATCCTCAACGGATATATTGATATAGTTTGATGGTAAAGAAGCATCTTCTCTTACTATAATCTTATCTACTTCTAAGACAGACTTATTATCCTAGTTATATAATCTATATCCAGTATTAGATGTGGCTCCGTAGGAATATAAAGATGTAGAATTCATAACTAAATCACCGTTTACCTATATCTTACCATCCTATAAAGCCAAATAAGACGTATTGCCAACCTATAAATCTAAAGAATTAACAGCACGAATAATACTCTCAAACAATTCTATCTCTCCTACAGTGAGTTTCGTAAATTTATCTGTAGAGTCATTATTTGACTATATCTTAAATTCGGAAATAGTTCCATCTTTTATTAAAAATAACTGTCCTAAATCCTTAATAAATACTAGACCAGTTGTAATGTTAGCATTTTTTGCGTCCTCTAAAGTGTTATAATTAAAGCCTATGTTTATTAGAGCCTGATCCTTCTATTCAGAAGTTAACATCTGTTTTTCTAGAAAAGAAATATATTGTTCTCCAGAGCTATTTAATGGTATTTTAGTTCCATCTATAGAAATCCATACTTCGTTGCCTTCTTCAGTAGGTATTAAGTATATTCCATTATCTGAAATATCATCGGAACTAGATGCAGTTTTTAATATATTAGTGCTAGAAGAGGCAATTTTACCATTCTTTATAATATCAATAAACTTGCCACCCCACTAAACTTTTAAATCTCCTTTTGTTTTTATAATAAAATTAGAATCGGTAGAACCAATAGTATTATAGGTTTTACCGAACATATTGGTTTTACCTTCTCCCATATTATTTTATAGTCAGTACTTGTCTTCTGTTTCTATTAGAATAACTTATGTGAATCCAATCTAAGTTATGTTCATCTATTAACTAATCGAATGGTAATTTCAATTTTTGAGCTAAATCAAATAACTTTTTATTTTCCGATTTAGTATCTAAAACTGTACGTATATCGGCAGCCTATCCAGTCATGTGCTGACTATTACTAGCTCCTCCTACAGCCTTGTTTAGGGCTGGACATCTATATCCACTAGTAACAACGATTGGCTTCCCATATGCCTCTCTAAGAGGGTCTAGAACATTTTCTATAAGAGCTATCAAATTTTGTTCCTATTCTTTAGACGGAACATTTTTAATTCCCTTCTACTAAGCAGTAGTGCTCTTTGTTAGTTCTTTGATAGTAAAAAATTTCATAAGATTATATGTTTATATGTTTACAGTAATATATAGTCATAACTAGTGATTTATCAAAACAAAAATAGGAGAACTTCCCAACTTAGGGAAATCCTCCTACTAATTATATATAGTTATCTAATCCAGTTTCTCAACTATGCTTTAAATAACTTTTTTGCTAATTGACCACTTAGATAAGCAGCTTTCTCGGAATATGGGTCAATACCAAACTCTTTACATATATGCATTTCAACATGATTCTTTTCATGGTTATAAGTATCTATAAATTCCTCAGCGGAATCAGGTCTATTTATAACTATGATGCTTTTGTGTTCTTCTTGGTTAGTAAACGTAAAACCTGAATTTTCGTAATCCTCTATCCTAGAAGCTGCCCTATGTAAAACATCGTCTGGACATCCCAAATCCTCTAATCTACTCAAAATGTATTGAACATTGGGATTTTCTACAATTATGCAAACTTCTATATCCCAATCGTATTTCTCAAACAATACTCTGAAATGTGTCATATCACATCCTCCCAGTCTACCATAGTTCCGTTAGCTACCATAGTAGCATACCATCTTCTCATAGTAGTACCATCTCCAGCGTCTTCATCGTCTATGGTATCTTTAATGTAAAGAGCAAAATGCCTTTCATCTGTTATACTACTTCCGTAATAATCAGCCTTACACATATTGCCAACAAATACATAATCATAGCCAACATTATTTTCTAGTTTAATGTTATTCTACGTTAATACCTTATCAATGTATTCTTTGGATACTGGCTCTAGGGATTTTCCTCCCTTCTTCATAAAAGAAATAGCGTATGAACACAAAGCCTTATTGAAATGCCAACCGTAGTTTTGTAAGTACTTACGCATATACTTTGGCATATCGTCATACATATCCAAAGCTGCTCTCATATCAATAGTATCTTGGGTAGTCCTCGTCGTCGTAGTCAGAATCTCTCATTCCTCCACGTCTACGTTTTCCGTATCTTTCCATGTAGTGTTCACCAGATTTACTTTCTAGTTCTGATAAACAATGCATCAATTTCTTTCCATGCTTAACGATTTGTTCAGCACAATCTGAAAGATGCTCAAATTTTGACTCCTGAATTTCAATTATTGTTGCCATGTTGTTCCTATTTTAAAGATGTTTTAATAAATTCTCTGAACATTTCTTTAAGGGAGTTTATTTCTTCCCTTAAAGCCTTATTCTCCTGTTCTTGTCTTTGTTTCTCAACTATTTCTGGATTTAATTGCGATAGAATTTCGTCACATCCTTTAATAATACTCTAATGTGTTTCAATACTATTAATTATATCCAGGCTTCTTTGCTTCATCGAAGAAACTTCACTATTCATTGCTTCTTTGTTGCAGGAAACCACAATATTATTTCCGAAATCCGCAATGTCTCCCATTGCAGGTAATTTCTGGAAATTAGCAGATGTGCCGTTTATATCAGCCGTAATATCTACTATCATTTCCTGATTATACATTCCTGGGTTTCCATACTTAGGAACTGGTACGGATACGTTAGTAACCTTACCAATTTCTAAAGTAGGGACAGAATCTTTATGCAAGATAAATAGCTAATTACTATTCCTTAAATTCTAAAATGCCATTATGCAATTCCTGTTAATAATTGTAATGTATTAGTAGTATGCTCAAACCAGCATAGGTAAATTCCTGTTCCAGATATTTGAGCAACTGTTATATCTGCTCCGTTAAATCCAGTTAATCTCTAAGGATTGCCTCCACTAGAGGTGAAGACAACTGGTAGAGTAGTTGTAGTACCTGTAGGTATAGCCTAGTTAAGTCTTACGATTAGTAATCCTCTAAATGGTGTACCAATATTACGATGATTGTTAAAATCAAACTACACTTCTGTAGTTGTAACATTTACAGATAAACTACTAATAGCTGGTATTCCTCCTCTATTGACATTAATATAAGTAGGTAATAACATAGTTACCTCCTTTCTTAACCCCAAAGAGAGTTATTACATCCACAGCCATTCCATCCTGCGTAAGTTCCTAAAGCGTATCCATTGAATACAGCCTAAGTAGGTACAGCAGTAGCACAGCTATATGGTAATGTTACAGTTTCAGGAAGTTTACACTTAATTCCGTTAACATCACTTTGTAGAGCATTAACAGCAGCAACAATAGGAGAAGTAGCTTGACCTATCATTTGTCCAAATGCGGCAGTCTACTGGGCATTATTAATAACAACAGCCTATTGACTATTCTTTTCACGTAAAGCATCAATCTTATCTAATAGAGCCTGATTCTACATAGCATCAAGCTTAGCTATAATTTGATTAGTATTTGCAGTACCTGTGTCTCTAATAGTATTTTGAAGAGCGCAAGTCTGAGTTTGAGTTGCATAAGCAGAATCGCAGAATCCTCTTTCTACTGCACGTCCTACTGAATCTACACTATTAGTAATCTGATAAGTCTGTCTTTCATTTGCTAGTTGATTTTGGTAGCCCTGTTCGATAATAGCTTTTTGTGTGTTGCAGCAGCAGTTGTTGATTGCTTGGATAACATCGCAATTACCTCTTTCTACGGCATTGATAACTCTTTCAGAAGTGTATCCTACTTGTCCACCTACAGTAGTAATTGCATTTTGGATATTGCAGCAGCAGTCTTTCAATACTCCAAAGTCGCAATTTAAGTTAGTAGCAAGTTGACCAAGAGCAGCGGAATTACCTTTGATTGCATCCATTAACAACTGAGTATTCTAGTTAGTGTTCATCTACTCACGTAGACCAGCTAACTATCCTTGAATTTCAGCAGACTGTAATTTTTGACAGTTGTCTCCGTCTCCCCATTCACCTCTGTTCATCCAACGCATCATCCACATCCAAACTAAGTACATGAATGGATTATTCCACATTCCGTTTCCAAATCCTCCCATACCACCGTTCATCATAGCCATCCAAGGCAGCATCTAGTTAGTACTATTTTCCTAACCATCAGGTACGATATAAGTTCTTGTATCACTCATAGTTTACGATTTAAATGTTAATAATTAAGTTTATTTGTTCTAGAACTACACTATAATATACATTTCTATGAGTGATATTGAACAATGCTAAAAACAAAATCGGGAATCTTAAACAGCTACATTATGTTGTCATAATATAAACTATTCAAGACTCCCGATTTCTAACTCGTTGCTGAGTTAATTCTTGCTAGCTAGAAATATATCTAGGTCAGCTTTATTCCAAGAAAGTTTAATTTAACTTCTATTTTATGAAGCTAATTAAGTTATCTTCTCCGTAAGTTTTAAGTCTGTAGTTTAAGGCAGTGTGAGACATTCCTATCCTTATTGCCCAAAATCTAATGCTTCCTAATTCTCCATCTATAGATATAAGTTTAGTTCTAACATTATTTAAACTCTTTTTTCTTTTAGTCTCTTCCGAATTTTTTCTTCCTGTTAGTTTTTCACTTATCCTTTTCTTTCTCTCTGGATGGTCTATGTATCCCTACTTCAAAGACTTGCTCATCTTGTCTAGACTCTCCTTAGTAAGGGATGTATAACCTCCCTCCTAAATATTATATCCATTATTTATAGAGTCATACTTCTTTATTAAATCTCGCTCTATTTTATTAGCAGCTTCTTTATTAAGATTCTCATAAAGAATTTCGTGAGTAAAATTTTCCCAGCCATATTTCTATATAGCTCTATGGAATTTAGTACTACTAAAGTAGTTTTTACCTCCATTTTTCCATCGTTCTATTATATTTGAACTCTATCCCACATATTTTTTACCGTTTATTTTATTGGTATGTACATATACTGAATAGTTTAGATTATTTTTACTCATTTGCTTGATAAGAATATATCCAAATCGGACTTCTGCCAACTCAATTCTTTAAAACCTTCCTATTTGACTCCTTTCGGAATGAATCCATCTCTAACATAGTTATCAAAAGTAGCTCTACTAACACCAAGATAATCACAAGCCTAAACTTTACTCATTCTATAATCTGGATTAGCGATATTTGATAACACAGAAATAATTTTACTCTGCTGTTCCATTGTAATATTACAATTATCAGAGTCAATATCATCTATGAATTTCTATAGCAAAGTTCTTATTATAGACTTCAACATTTCTTTTTAACTTTAAGATAAATGAACGAAATCATGCTTATTCCAAATAATACTAAGTATACTCTAAGCATCTGTAAATCTCCGATGTTGATTCCAACATATAAATCATATAGAGCTATGAGGTTAGTTAAGGTAACGAAGTATAAAGGAATCCTATACAAATAACAAAATCTGAATACATAAGATATGATGTATAAAATTCCGAGAAATGCTAAAGATACTCCTCCAAGGCAACTCAAAATATAGCAATTGATGTTATAGTATGATAATATTGAATGTAATATATCATTTATAGACAGAACTACTGGAGTGTATCTCAATATTATAATAAGTAGCTTATACAGCCTCTTATTTACACTTGCGTTTGATTTTTCCTCCACGTTTAACTCCGGCTCTTGGTACATTAGGTTTCTTTCTTCCCATATTAAGTTTATTTATCTTCTGTCTAAAAGAAGTTTAAAACAGTGTCAAATACTGTATCCATATAAGTCATAAAGTCATCTCTATTAGGTTCTGCAACGCTAAAGTTAATAGACACATTTGAAGCTCCTTCAGCCATATAATAGTTGGCATCTCCAATATGTTCATCACTTAGTTCTCCTGCAGTAAGGAGATTGAAATTAATACTAAGTACTCCGTTAACATCCTTACTCACAGTTCCTATCATGTGTTGCCCATTTTCTCTTGTTTCTGAGATTTGGTAGGATTCATTCTACTTTACAATTTCCATAAATTATTATTTTACAAATAAGTCAAATACAATTTCCATTAAGTCTGCAGCCTTAACAGAATTTCCGTTAATTTCTACATCATTTCCGGAATTAACATCTAGAATATCTGAATACTCTTCCATGGTGATTACATCATCTGGTGTATCTTTAACTTCCTCTAAGCCCTTCTGAATAAGATATTCTTGGTATTCAGAATTAGTTTTATCGTTGAGTTCATTGAATCTTGCTTCTTCTTCCAGAGTCCTTTCGGATTTATTAGCTAATTCTCTAAGTTCATCAGATATAATCTGATTTGTAAATTCTTGAGTATCATCATCGAATTGCTTCTTAATTTTATTATAAGCCATTCTAATGCGCATAATCTTTACCTTTAACTCTTTTGAGAGTTCCTTATCACCGTCTTTAAGAATAATCTTGGTGATTACATTTTGTTTTGTCAATACATCATTTAACGTCATAAATCATTAATTTTTGGTTTATACTAAACTAAATAAATATAAACTATTTTAAAAGTTAAAATTTATTAATTATTCTAGAGTATTAGTTATGTATGTAAAAGACACTTTATTTGGTAACTAATCTGCTTGGTAAGAATAAACATATAACGTTGTTCCAGAAACATAAAAAGTGGCCTATCTAAGGGCTGACCCACCACCTTTAGAAGCAGACTATCCAGTTGTATAAACAGCTGATGGGAGATTAGTTAAAAGGGTAGTTGTTCCCGTAGACTCGTTCCCACCTGAAGACATATTTATAGATACACATACCACCTAACCATATCTAATTACATAAATATATCCGCTTATACCAAAAGCGCTAAAATAATGACCACTATTCACAACTTTATAACTGTTGGCTGCATTAGGAATTCCATTATTAATATATATAGGAGTCGATGAAGATCCTATAGTATTAGTATAGTCGTCAATAGAGTTAGTACCGCTATAATAAGCTAGTTTGCCAGATGCTCCAGAGTTAACTGTAGCATTTAAGTAATATGTCATAGCAGTAACAGTTCCATTAGTTACATATACTCCTCTATTTGAGGCACCAGCATTACCCTTGGCGAAGTCTGCTAATGATTTGTAGGAGCCTCCAGCTAACAATACATAGCTATTACTATTTACTGAATTATGATAAAAACCAGCACCTGCTCTAATATATCCAGAAGACCATGAGTTTCCAGTAACATGTGATTTATAAGTACCATTATTCGGAGAAGTAGCTCCTATAGTAATTCCACCATTAGTAACTAAATATCCGTCTGTTCTTATCTATCCAGTATTTTGATAAACCGACTTGCTTCCGTAGGTTCTTATCCATGTACTATCAGTCATATACCAACCTCCGCCGTAACTTTCGGAATACCATCCGGTATTTCCAGTACTTCTGAACCAGTTTGAAGTATAAGCAGTACTAAACGTAGGTGAAGTTCCTGAATTAGAGGAAGCTGATACCTTAACATTTGCCCAATAATAATTAGCTGGATCCTTTATATCAGAAGTATAGGCTATAGTATACCATGAAGAGAACGATCCCGCAGAAGCATACCTAAAATACATTCTCGTATTATTCGGAAAAGCTAACTATGATACATACTAATTAGATGTTCCATGTTTGCTTTTAAATAGAGTAATTATCCCATTGGCGTTATCATATGATACTGGCTTGTTTGAGGCTGAACCTGAGTAAGTGTCATATACTAATCTATATCCATCTGATGTCCAACTACTTGGAGAGTTAAGATTACTTATAGAACCATAATATATATAGTTTGCCTTATTAGAATTAGTGGCATAAGGTACTGTAATATTATTAGTAGTACCTGCCTTTGTCCATGTAAGATAGTTTCCATTAGTTCCCAATGAAGTAACGTACCTTCCGTCAGCAGTAGTCTAGGTTAAAATTAACTTCCAGCTTCCCCAAGCAGAAGAGCTTGTGGATGTTCTCATGTATAAATTTCCACCATCTGTAAATCCTAGCTAATGCGTCTAACCTCCTGAGAAATCTGTAGTTCCTCCATAAGGCTTAAAGTGTAAGATTCCATGGTAAGTTCCTCCATTACTTAGTCCATCTGTGCTATTATATTTAAATTCAAATCTAGCTCCGCTAGAGAACTATGCTGGAGTATTATTAGTACTTCTAGTATCATGAGATTGTAAGTACCCAGAATAAGATGAGTATGGGACAGTTAAATTATTAACTACTCCATTCTTAGTCCACGTTAAGTAATTTCCACTTGTACCTAAAGCAGTGACGAAATTAGCAGGATTAATGTAGGCGGTATAATTAGAGGAATCCAATATTTTTTTCCATCCTCCACTAAGAGTAGTAGCTGTTCTCCAATATAGTCCAGTAGAAGTATTAGAAGACATTAATATCTACCCATACCATCCAGACGCTGTCTACATAGTAAATACTCCAAATGCATCTACTCCACTAGGCTTATCTGCAACAGAATTACTGCCACCAGCGTGATATAAATATCCGGGAGTAGTTTTGTTAGCAAGAGTATCACTTATTGTATGAGATAGTATTCTATTAGCTGTAGCAGCATTACCAGTAATTGAGATTCCCCAAGTACCGCTTGCACCTCCACCGGTTTTAGTTACAGTATAATTAGTATAATTTCTGTGAGTTAATACTCTAGTCCAAGCAGAAGTATAACCACTTCCGTTGCTTGTATAGAATAACATTTCATTAGCAGCAGGATTACTTACTCCTGAGTTATTATGTGGAGTTATATATAACTACGTCTTGTTCGTATCACTAGCTCCCCACTAGAATATAGCTGTTCCCGCCAATGGAATATTTACACCAGTATCTGTAGATACATATCCATTATTAGCGTAAGCCCAAGAACCTCGTTCAGCAAATGCTACAAATGCTTTATTAACAAATGTAGAAGAATATGTATCAGCTGTATAAGCCTTTCCAGAAGAGCCATGATTAGCAATTTTATTACCTCCTACATATCTTCCATCAATAGAGCCAAACTAGTAGGTAGTAGTGATAGTTACATTCTAACTACCATTAACAGAAGCACTACCAGTAACTGCACCAGATAGACTAATAGTTCGTGCAGTACCCCAATAAGCTGTTACTATATTAGTAGTTCCATTAAATGACGTTCCATTGATAGTTCTTGCAGTCTATAGTTTAGTTGCTGTTGCCGCATTGCCTGTAATAGAAACTCCAAGAGTTGTACTACAAGCTGTTGGTGTACCTGCATTTAGGTATATAGGAAGAGTTGCAGAACCTTTTGTAGCCGTTCCAATCTTTAAAACTATTCCAGTATAGTTAGCACTATCTACAATAGTTTTCCATGATTTTGTATTCAAAGTTGAGTCTGTACTATTTCTCCAATACAAACTTCCAGAATACATAGAGTAGAACTACATATATCTGGTACTTCCACTTCCAGTATTAAACTATACTAGGTGTCCAGAAGCTCCTGTATACTTTACATTCCAGCTACCACATAAATTATTATTATTTGCTAATTCGGTAGTTGTAGGAACAGAACTTGCTATGGACTAATCTCCTCTAGCTCTAAAGAATGAAGTTTCATGTAACCCGTCTAATAAGTCTGAATTAAGGTTAGTAACCACAGTTGTGCTAGTTACCTTTAATGGAGAGGTACCTGTAGCAATAGTAGATATTAACTGAGTTCCTGTTATAGCAGCTTTTACTATTAGAGGTCCAGTCATAGTATCTCCAGTTACATTCACATATCTCTCATCGGATTCAGTTTTAGTATAGTAATTCTCAGCTAGTGCGACTGATTTACCATCTAATTTTAAAACCCCTTTACTTATAAACAGACCTACCGTTCCACCCCAAGGACTAGTTGCTGTAGGATACGGAAGTATGCAGATAGAGCCATTTCCATCTCCTCCAGTATTATGCTGTCCTATAGAAGGGTCGTAGGTATTCCTAGATGCACCATTTTTATACCATTTCAGTATAGTAGTATAGTTACTAGTATCATTCTAGTTCTATATAATACTAGCATTACTAACAAATCTAACACTAGTAGAAAAAGTCTTTGCTCCTGTAATACTTTGAGTAGTGTCAAGAGTTACAAACTTATTATCTAAAATTGAATAAAACTAAGTCTTACTCACTCTTCTAATAAAGGTATCAGAAGTATTTCTTACATATACGGAACCAATATCTGTTAACGCTTCATCAGAAATAGCTGAGTTAAAATAAGTAGCGTAAATATGCTAGCTGGCGTTTCGTTGAACTAGGGTGCTGGCTTTGCTTGAAGCAGAGTACTCTAAGTCTCCTCCGTTGCTAAGAAGGACTTGTGTAGCGCTTCCTTGATATGTGGTTCCTATAAGTTTTGCATATCCATCTTTAACTTTTATCATATTATCCTCTTAAATTTAAATGTATAAGTGTAAGCAGCGCCTATGCCAGCACTTGCACCTATCTATAATTTTAAAACTCCAGAACTTTGCATAACAGTTCTTAAGTAAATTGTTTTTCCATAAGCATGACCAGAACGGTGAAGGATAATTTCATCGGTGTCTGTATCATTAGTACCATCTCTATACCAACTCATTACACCAGAATTATAGCAATGCCACATAGCTCCTGTATTATCGTTAGCACTAACTTGTACCTATACTATATAAGTTCCATTAGCAGGAAGGTTAGTAGATGTTATTCCCGTATCCATCCATGCTTGTGTAACATTTAACGATTTAGTAATGGTTGTGAGATTGTTAGATAATTCTTCTGTTTTTAACATAAAGTCGGATACAGCTTTATGTCCTCCTCCACCCAACAATACATAAGAGTCAGAAGAATTAGTCTTTTTATAACCTGCTGCTGTAACATTAACTGTGAATGTCTTAGCCCCAGTTATAGTTTGTGCAGTATTTAATGTAACGTAATTAGCTAATGATTGATGTTCTGTAAGAACTGGTTTTCCACCTGAGTACAATTTATTAGCCCATAGACTACCTGTACTAGGCTGAGCATATATTGTTGTAGTTACATAAACTTGCTAAGTAACACTAGCACCTAAATCAGCAGTGGTACTTGTGTTAGTATAACCTAAAGCAAGAGGTCTATAATTTGAGGTAGTGGTAGCAGACTACAATACTTTCTAATCAGTATTCATGTCTGTATACCATCTAACCCAAGTTTTCCAAGCAGAAGAATCATGGTACCTAAACCATATCAGACCATTAGAAGTAATTAACTTCTAATAACGATAACCACTAGCATTTCGACCAACATATAATTCATATGCATCTACTCCACTAGGTTTGTTCGTTGTGGTATTACCACCGCCAGCATAGTACCATCTCCCTTCGTCTAAGTAATCATCTAGATCTTGATTAGTTAATTGGGTATAAATGAATGCCGCAGCCGCAGGTATGGACCAGGTGCCATCTTCCCTTAAAAATCTAACATTTGTTGCAGTATATGAAGGGACAGGCACCAATCCGTTATAACCTCCACTTCCACTAGAAGTATGTTTTTTAAATACTGAGTAAGTAGTATCTGTCCCTTTAAACTCTATCCCTCTAGTAAAGATATTTAAGCCCTTTAAGTCAAAGGTTATATCATTATTATTGGGAGCAGTCGTTAAAGCTGCTGCCGTAGTAGGATTGTATGCTATCTTCATAGATTATGCTGTTTCGTATTTTTTAGTACTGATATTATACCAGCTTATTCCAAAACTAATATCTTGTATATCGTCCCCGTTAGAGTCTGCTTTTAAATAAACATCTCCAGATGGTACGAAGTTTAACGTCTTGTCTCCGATTGATACACCTCCAATAGTAATAGGTCTCCATGAATCCTTTGTAGCTGGGTCGTAACCTAAAGCGTTAATAATATTCTGTTTAGTTAAATAAATGCTTCCAGCGCTAGTAACAGAAATCGTTTTATTCTTAGAGTCTTTGTCTACAATTACTCCTCCTATAGTAGTAGTAGTTGCGGCTACTAGAGATATTGTTCTAGCTGCACTACCATTATAAGTAACTCCAGTAGTTCCAAAAGTTAAGCCTACACCAAGTGACAATGCATTACTAACCTTCTTAGCTTCTCCTACTACTAAAGTAGATTGTGCAGCCCAAGTAGGAGCAGCACTACCATTACTAAGTAGTACCTAACCCTAAGTACCACCAGTTGTTGGAGCATAAATAGTAAATGTATTAGTACTATTACTATAAACATATATAGAAGTACCGTTGACAGTGTGTTTAACCTATCCGTTAATATTTGCTTCTACAGCTGTCCAATAAGCTGCAGTGTTTAATCCGCTTCCTGTTCCGTCTTGTATACATATTAGTAAGTCGCCAGCTGAACACGTCTATCCAGCATAAGTTCCCTGAGAAGTCACTCTATAGGTATCCCCAACCTCACATTTAGTAGGGAATCCCTAAACCTCTACTCCAGCAACAGTATGTGTTGTATAGCTTCCATTACTATAAGTAATAGTACCCTTATACCGCATTGCATCGTTAGCAGCAAAGCTAGCATTAATTATCTAATGAACCTACTAAGTAGTAAATAGGGTTGTTGTGTTATTTACAGAGGTATTTTCAGCCATTGGTAAGTCTGTAGTTGTTATCTCAGCCCAGGTAGCATTTCCTCTAAATATTTCAGTGGATTTACCGCTAGAAATAGGAACTAAACCTCTTACTGTAGGAGTAAATGTGGGAGTAAAATCCTTTCCATGAGATATAATGTGACCGTCTTTAGAAAAGAATAGCTTTACGTATTCCCCAGAAGCAGATTCCGGCAAAGTAAGATTGCCTGATATTTCAGCATAGGTATTAGCAAAATTTAATAGTGCCATGTTATAAATGATTCCATTTTAGTATAATTTTATTATCTTCATCAATGCTTTCTCTGAAGTATTTAGAAAAGTCATTTACATTACCATTCTTAGGATTTGTCCAAGTATCAAATGCTTCATTTATAACTAAAAGTCCTAATTTATCACATATTTCAAGTAGCATTTCACTGGCAGGATTATGAGATACACGTATTGCATTTGCACCCATTTCTTTCATAATGCGCATTTGACGTTCAACAGCATAATAGTTTGAGGCTGCTCCAAGAGCACCTTGGTCATGATGCATGCAAACACCTTGAAGTTTCATATTTTCACCATTTAGTGAGAAGCCTGTGTCTCTATCAAATGCATAATATCTAAATCCAAAATCAGTTAATGTAGTGTCTACAACTTTATTTTCAACTATAACTTCAGTTTTTACTTTATACATAGTAGGATTATCTACAGACCATAGAGTAGGCTTGTTCACTATAACAGTTTGTTCAAAATCAACACTTGTATTAACTTGAACAACTTTTTTATCACTTACAGGGATGCTGACTTCTTTTCCATCCTTATTAATAATAGTAGTTTTAAGAGTTACCTCTGAATCAGAAAGAGACTCATTTTCTATAGTTGTTTTAACGTTTACATCAACGCTGCCAGACTTTTGATTTTCAAGCTTTGGAGTTGTAACAGTTGTACCTAAGTACCCAACATGAATTGGATCAGTTACACTTAAAGTTACATCACGATAAATACCGCTACCTGAATACCATCTACTACTAGGAGTAGGGTTTGATACTTTTACAGATATAACGTTTTCGGTGATGCCATCACAAATTAATTCATCAGTTATATCAAAAGCAAAGGCTGTATATCCATAATTATGAGAACCTAGTTTTTTACCATTTACATAAACTTCTGCATTCATGTAAATACCGTCAAAATTTAAGGTAAAGTCTTTTCCGTTAAATTTTTCGGGAACTACGAAATGTTTACGATACCATCCAGTACCTCCAAGTAAGAATCCGCTTTCTGCCTCCCCTTGTACTGTAAATTCATCTTCAATGCTCCAATCATGAGGAAGATTTAAAACTCTCCAAGACGAATCATTAAAATTAGTTTCACTTGCACCTGAGGGGTTACCCTTAAAGAATTTCCAATTTTGATTGAATAGGGTTGAACGTTCTCCATCTTTGATGAAGCCTACAGATACAGTTTCAGCTTCTTGGGTCTGTTTTGTTTGTGCAAATGCAGTTGTGGGAGATAATGAGAAAAGCATTCCTAAAGCAAGCACAAAAGAACATCTTTTTTTTGTACATGGTTTCATTTTAGAACCTCCTTATAGAAAAATAAAATATATAGATATTGCTTTTATTTCTAAGAAATAAGTAGCAATATACAAAACAAAATACAAATTTTATCGAAAAACTTACTTATAAAGTTTCTCAGCTCTTGAACTTAAAAATGATTGATAGTATAATTTAAGCGATTGGTGAAAATAAGATTAAATGATAAGGAGGAAATCGCAATGATTACCTGGAACAACTTGGATACCCTGGAATCCTTCAAGGAGCTTTCTAAAGTGGGACG
>OHIM01000002.1_pt1 | contig 170387 bp, 178 predicted proteins | sample 1568271 | NCBI WGS metagenome assembly OHIM01 (sample SAMEA3879580, study PRJEB24766) | human gut metagenome | biome: human-associated habitat; feature: feces | place: USA | collected 1985/1987
CTAACCTAATCTCTTGCCATAGAGATATTTATTGTGTAGCCTATATGGGCGCATCGAAGTCGTGCCAGAGGTTCTTGTCGTAACTGACACTGAAGCTGGGAGTACGTTCCTCACGCAGCAGCGAGAGGTACATGCCCCGGTTGCCGCGTTCTCACCGGGGTTTGATTCCCCGTACCGCGAGGTAAGCCCGAATACTAATGCGTCGTCTTATTTCTTCGTAATTCATGGTGTCGGATTTTTTTGTGGTTGTTTTATTATTTTGCCTCATTAGTATCCACTAAAAAATCGCTATAGTTTTTTTGAAATGATTGATATTTAATTTGTTACAAGAGATTTTCTTGCAAACGGACTTGAATTTACTTTTGCAGTCTACATCAGACTGTTATGTTTAAAGACAAATACGTTTTTGCTCAATTAGTTCAATTTCTTGACCGCAACAAGTTCAATCGTTTATCTGCTAAGTATCAGGGAGACAGATACGTAAAGTCATTCACCTGCTGGAATCAGTTACTTGTAATGATGTTCGGACAACTCTCAAAAAGCGAAAGCTTACGCGACCTTATCATTGCTCTTGAAGTTCATTGGAGCAAATTATACCACTTGGGTATGGGCAAGTCCGTTACCCGAAGCAATCTTGCTAAAGCGAATGAGGGTCGTGACTATCGGATTTTTGAAGAATACGCCTATCATTTGGTGGCGGCGGCACGTTCCAAGAGTACCGAGAAGATGTTCGGATTTACCGGTCATGTATATGCCTTTGACTCCACAACGATAGATTTATGTCTTGAAGTATTCCAATGGGCAAAGTTTCGTAAGCATAAGGGCGGAATCAAAGTACATACGCTGTATGATATTGAATCCCAAGTCCCAGCTTTCTTTCATATCACGGTGGCGGCAACCAGTGATATAAAGGTAATGCCTGAGATACCATACGAAAAGGGGCGTATTACATCTTCGACCGTGGGTACAACGACTTCGCCAATCTCTACAAGATAGAGCAGATAGAAGCAACGTTTGTAATACGTGCGAAGAAGAACTTGAAGTTCAAACAAATCTCATGGAAACGGAGGCTTCCAAAGAATGTTTTATCCGACTCTACCATTGAGTTTGTCGTCTATAAGAGTAGTAAAGATTACCCAGCTACACTCAGAAGAGTGGTTTATCTTGATGAGGAACAAGGTCGTGAATTCATGTTCTTGACAAACAACTTTGAACTTCCTGCATCGGTCATTGCAGAACTTTACCACAATCGTTGGAATATTGAACTCTTTTTTAAATGGTTGAAGCAACATCTAAAAATCAAGAAGTTCTGGGGTACGAGTGAAAATGCTGTCAGAATACAAATCTACTGTGCCGTAATTACTTACTGTCTAATTATATGTGTAAAGCACAATATGAAATTGGAACGGTCGGTTTATGAAATCCTCCAAATTGTAGGAATCTCACTTACTGACAAGACTAATCTCAAAGAACTCTTTGACAAATCAAATATCAACAACGTCAATGAACGATGTGATTCAAGTAAACCAAGTTTATTTAATTTTTAAGCGTCCATAATTTTTAGTGAACACTAGTGACATCCGCTACCTGGTGAACACGCTCGATCCGAAAGGCATTCCCGTCGTGACTCCGGCCGGCGTCCTGGGCGGACACCTGGACGCCATGAAATTCTGCGAGCATATCCCGCAGGAGGAGTACCCCGCCGGAGCACTGGCCGCAGCCCTCTACCTCTGCTCGGGCGTACGCGGTATGGAGCGCGGTACGGTATCGAGCGTCCGCGACGAGAACGGCAAAGAGATCCTGGCCGACGTCGAGCTGGTACGCCTCGCCTGCCCGCGCCGCGTATTCACGCTTTCCCAGATCAAATACGTCATCGACCGTCTGGAGTGGCTCTACGAGAACCGTCACCTGATCGGCGGTCTGCGCTTCACCTACGAGCCGCCCGTGCTCCGTTTCTTCATGGGCGGTCTGGAACCGACCACCGACTGGCCGGCACGCCTGATGGAGAAATTCCGCAAGGATTTCGGAGACAGCTTGTAGGAAAAGCCTCCCCTACCGATAAACAAGTGTTTGCAGCACGGCATCCGAGCCCGCTGCAAACACTTGTTTTATACCTCCGGCAAATCACTTCGCCCGCACCGCCTGCGCACGCCGTTCCAAAATGGCCGGCGTGTTCTTCAACGCCCACTCCACCAGACTGTTCAGATACGGCATCAGATCGCCCCCGGAATCGGTCAAACGATACTCGACACGGGGCGGCACTTCGGGATAGACCTCTCTGTGGACCAGCCCGTCCGCTTCGAGCGAACGCAGGGTGACGGTCAGCATCCGCTGCGAAATATCCCCGAGCGAACGTTGAATGTCGTTGAAACGCATCGTCCCGTTCGAATACAACGTCGTCAGCACCAGCAGCGACCACTTGTCACCGAGGCGGCTCAAGATATCCCGAATCGGGCAAATTCCCTCGTGTAAAAAAGTTTTCATTATTTTGCGGTTTTATCTCGTTGTCGTTCAACATCGGTTACCTTTTTGTAACTCGCTTACCAAAAAATCACCTCTTGCAGAACCCGATTACTTATTTTATGTTTGCACTACAAAAGTAACTAACATATCATTAATAACTATAAAAAACTCAAAAATTATGGCAAAGAAAGTAGCTGTATTGGTCGTAAACCCCGTCAACGGATCGGGCTTGTTTCAGTATTTGGAAACCTTCTTCGAGAACGGCATTCCCTTCAGGACATTCGCGGTAGCGGATACCACGAATGTAAAAACCAACTCGGGGCTTCGCCTCCAGACGGACGATATAATCGCCTCACTCAAAGGCCATGAACACGAATACGACGCCCTCGTATTCGCCTGCGGCGACGCCATGCCCAAATTCGCGGAAAACGCAGACAAACCCTACAACGTGGATATGTTGAGCGTCATCAAAAATTTTGCGGACCAGGGAAAAACGATCGCAGGGCATTGCGCCGCAGCACTGCTCTTCGACAACCTCGGCATCGCACAGGGCAGACGGGTGGCCCTGCATCCGTTCCTCAAACCGGTCGTCAAAAGCTGTATCGGAACGGACGAAAAAGCCGTCATCGACGGCAACTTCTACACGGCACAGAACGAGAATACGATTTCCTGCCTGCTGCCCGAACTGTTGAAAGTCCTGAAATAATCCCCGAATCGTAAACATCGAACGAAGTCCCGGCTTTTCATAGGCCGGGGCTTTGCAATTTATCCGAAACTTCCGCCTCCGCTTATCGGAAATCCGACTGCACCGCGATACACAGTCCGAAAACTGCCCGTTTCCACACAACTTCCACACATTTGGGGCACGATTCCACAGTCATCGGCCACACGAATATCGCAACAACAAATTATCAATCAACATTTTGAATACAATGGCACACGATTGGATATTTCTAATTGCAAAAACCAAATTCCAATACCAATGAAGACATTCAGACTTATTCTGGCTCTCGCAGCCGTAGCGCTGACCGCAGTGTCATGCGTCGAAAAATCGGGAAAATACCAGACCCTGCTCGCCCAACGGGACTCGCTGCTCACCGTCGAGCAAAAGTACGATCAAACGCTGGAAATCCTCAATGAGATCGAAACCGGATTTCAGTCGATCCGCGAAGTCGAAGACCGCGTGATGACTCAAATAAGCGACATCGAAAACAAGCCGCTGGACAAAAAACAACAGATGGTATCGCAGATCAACCAAATCAAGGGTATCCTGCTCCAAAACAAGGAGCGAATCGCCGAACTCGAAGCACAATTCGCACAAAGCGGCCGCAAGAACGCTTCGCTGGCCGGGACGATCAAACGTCTGCAGGAAGAAATGACCCGGAAAGTCGCACAGATCGAATCGCTTCAGACCGAGCTGTCCCAAAAAAACATTGAGATCGAGGAGCTCGCCGGTACGGTCGAGGAGCTCAACAAGGACATCGCCGGATTGAACGAAGTCACTGCCAGCCAAAAAACTACGATCGAGGAACAGGATAGCCAGCTCAATGTCGTCTGGTTCTGCATCGCCGATATGAAGCAGCTCAAGGAGGCTCGCATCGTCGAAGGCAACGGACTCTTCAAAACCAAGAGCATCATGGATGGCGACTTCGACAAATCGGCATTCACATCGGCCGACCTGCGGAATCTGACCCGAATCGAAACGGGCAGCAAAAAGCCCAAACTGCTCACCTCGCACCCCAAAGAGAGCTACACGCTCACACCGGGCGAAGACAAACTGGTAACGCTCGAAATCACCGATCCCGCAAAATTCTGGAGCATATCGAAATACCTGGTCATTCGGAAATAAACCGATTCCGCCGGACCGAATACCCCTGCCCGAACTGCAGGGGTATTTTTCATCCGGGAAAGTATATCGGACCATAACCGTCGGCCCAAATAAGAAAACTCGGCAAAGCTCGAATAAATGTTCGATTGCCCTCACCTTTCACTATCTTTGTAGAAGATAGGATACGCCTCGGAAAATTGGGAACAAGTTCCCGTTTTCTCTCGGCTTTCACTATCTTTGCCCTATGATCCGATTATCGCTCATCATCGCCACTTACAACCGTTCCGCAGCGCTCGTCGAAGCGCTCCGGTCGGTCGTGCGGCAGGATTTTCCGGCCGCAGAGTGGGAGTGCATCGTCGTGAACAACAATTCGCAGGACGACACGCTCGCCCGGTTCGAAGCGTTCGCAACAGAACATCCCGCAATCAACCTGCGGATCGTGACCGAAACCCGGCAGGGGCTCTCCCATGCCCGCAACCGGGGTATCGACGAAAGCCGGGGCGAATACATCGCCATCATCGACGACGACGAACGCATCAACGAACAGTTCATCTCTTCGTACGTCGCCCTCTTCGACGCCTACCCCGACGCCGCATCGGCCGGAGGCCCTATCATACCCGAATATCCTGCGGGACGCCCGGTCTGGATGTCGAGTTATACCGAACGTCCGATAGCCAATCCGATCGACCTGGGGCGAAAGATCCGCCCGTTTCCGAAAGGACGTATTCCCGGCGGCGGCAACATGGCCCTGCGGCGTTCGACGGTCCAACGATACGGCGCCTTCGACCCTTCGCTGGGGCGGACCGGCGAGCAACTGATCGGAGGCGAAGAGAGCGATCTTTTTCAGCGGTTGGCAGATGCCGGAGAGCGTTGCTACTACGTTCCGACGGCAATCATGTGGCATATCATTCCGCCGCGAAAGACCTCCCGGGAATACTTCGAATCGCTATGCTGCCAGGTCGGACGCACCCAGCGTCTGCGAGCCGGAATGAGGGGGCAAACCGTACGTCTGTTATCGGGCGAGGCTGTCAAGTGGGGCGCAACGCTTCTGTTGGCTCTCGGCTTCCTGTTGCGGTTCTCCGTCCCCAAAGCCCGCTATCTGCTCCTGATGCGGAGGCAGATCACACGGGGAATATTGAAAAAAGGGTGACTGTAAAAGGCACACCCTTTTTTCGGACACAACTTTTGTGATTAGGAAAAATAGTTGATTGATAACGAGTTAGTAAATGACACAAGTACGGATTTATCCGTATAAACATTATTTCGCTAAGGAAACTACTCTTTTCATGTAGGTTTCTATGTAGGTTAATTAATACCAATTGATTCCTACTAATGCGAATTAATAATAAGTCATTAACTAACTCGTTATCAGTCTATGTACACGATTAACATCAGGGGTAAGCAGAACCCGAAAGACACCAAGATGGTCAAGCTGGAGATAATTTTCTTCAAGACCGGTTACGCCCGTGTGCCGAAGGTTATAAACATCACAGGGCTATTAAAAGACTGGGATGTCAAGTCTCAGAGTTTCCGTGTAGGGAGTGCGGAGGCCACTACCAAGAACAAACTGCTTTTCGATTTGCGAACCAAATATCTGCATGTCGCCGATACCTGGGAGATGGAAGGCAGGAACTGGTCGCCCGTCCAGCTATCACATTGCTTCGATGAAATCAAGGCGGCCAAACCCGAGGTCAAAGTAAAGAGTGTCCAGCAGATGATCGATTATCTTGAAGAGACATTCAAAAACAAGAAACGCATCAAGAACGGTCAGATTGTCGACAGCACGACCAATGCTAAACGGTATGTCTATCTCAAGCGTGAACTGCAGGCGTTTACAAAGGAAAAATATGAAAAAGCCTTTTCCTCTTATTTCTTTACGGATATTACAGAAGAGTTTCTTCTTGACTTTGCGTTTTGGCTTAAAGAAAGAGGTATCAGAAATGGCAACAAGGCCGGACTTACACACAAACTAAGGTTGCTCCGTGCCGTATGCAGGCAGGCAGAAAAGAAAGAGATGTACGGGGTGAATATGGATAACTTCCTCTGTCTCGGTGATGATATTAATTGGCCGGAAACCACTTCAAGAGCAGTTCCGGAAACAGTCATAGCTAAAATCGCAAATGTTGACCGTACCTTGTTTACGAAAAAAGAGCAGTTGCATCTTGATTTGTTCCTGTTCAGCTACTATACCGGAGGTATGGCGAATGTCGATGTATGTAACCTGACATGGGATTTGGTCCAGGAAGACCGCATCGTCTATGAACGTATCAAGTTTCCCAAAACAGCCAAACCGGAATTACTCAGTAAAGCAAAAGCCATCATGAATAAATACCGTGGGCAAAGTTATGGAAATTATGTATTTCCTGTTTTTACTCATAAACACACGACCACTTCCAAGAAGACTACACGTGTCAAGCAAATTTCCACACGCCTTTCACAAACCTTGACGAAAGCATGCAAGATGCTGCGCATTAAAGAAAACATCACATGGTATTCCGCCCGTGGCTCTTTCATATCGAAGATGGTAGATGCCGGTAACAATCCGTATGTGGTTGCAGAGATGGCTGGTAACAGCCCATTGACCATCTATAAGCATTACTACAAGAATACAAAGCGGGAAGAAATCAAGCGGCAGATGGAAGAAATGTTCTGACCAGACATATCCATAAAGTTGTAAACACCTTGACAATTTCTCTGATGGATAAATCATACGGTATAATGGCTGTTAAAAGTCATTGATTACCAATGTGATATTTATTATATTGACAGAATCGCTCTTATTCTTGATTATTTTCACTACCTTTGTAGTCAATAACTTAAATAATATTTATATGAAAGAGTTGGTTTCAAAGATACAGGAAGTATATGCTACATTCTCCACGGATGCGGCACTTCAGATTGAAAAAGGCAACAAGGCCGCAGGTACCCGTGCCCGCAAGACTTCGTTGGAATTGGAAAAACTGATGAAAGAGTTTCGTAAGGTTTCCTTGGAAGAATCCAAGAAATAGCCTTTACACGTCCGGTCGTTATCACATAATGCCGGTTCTTCTGCAGATGCGGCATAAAAACCATATTGGCAGAACAACATAATAAAATACGGAAAGCGTTAGCTTTTGTCATGCACCGAAATCTGGTAAATTTCACTTATCCGCAGGACAAACAGTTTTCGCCTATGCTTTTGCGTGGGCTTAACTTGTTTGCGGATAGGTTTACCAGAACCTCGGTGCTACGGGTTATGTCCCACGCTTTTTGGTCTTGGTACATTGAATGCTTGACGGGACTCAAGCCAAATACGGAGATATTATGAACGACATGAATCTGATGGATGAACTTTTGAAAATTCCGGCCGATGCAACTGCCGCTACCGTACAAGGCATAGAAATGCTTCTTATCGATGAAAACAAGGCGGGGGCTTTATTGGAGTCGGATCCTAATGACAACACCATCCACGAATGCCTTTTAAGCAACGGCCGTTTCCTGTTCCAATCGGACAATGCCAACCTCGTTGCCCTGTATAAAGTAACAGGAGCATCTGAATAACGCTCCTGTTGCATATAATCACCTTATTTGTCTGATTTCATCCTTCCTGCAAAGGCTTTTGACGGTTTGAATGCCGGGATATTGTGGGCAGGCACTATTATCGTGGTATTCCTGCTTATGTTGCGTGCTGTCTTTTCCGCACGGTGTTTGATGATAAAAGAACCGAAGCCGCGAAGATAAACCTCCTCGCCGTTTATCATGGAAGACTTTACGCTATCCATGAATCCTTCGACAACTTGTAACACGACCTGCTTCTCCAGACCGGTCTGCGTTGCTATTTCCCTGACGATATCCGCTTTTGTCATATTAACTCTTGATTAAATACTGTCAATCCGGTCACAAAGATACATCATTTCCTGAAATATCCTCCTTTTACAAACACATATAATAAACATTAGCCGGCGTCCGTCTCTACTCTTTCGATACAAATAGTATCGAAGTATGAAGCTGACACTCAACCGCAAATTCAAAGGTCAGACCTATACCATAGGCGACCTGTCCATCAACGGCAAATTTTTCTGTAACACCATCGAAGATGCCGTGAGGAAACTTCCGGCAACCTGTCCGGATACTCCTCGCGGCCGTTCCTGCACATGCAGGGAGAAGGTCTATTCCAAGACCGCCATTCCTGCCGGGACTTATAAAGTTACCCTTCAGTACAGCCCCAAGTACAAGAAAAAAATGCCATATCTGCACGATGTACCGCATTTCCTTGGCATCCTAATCCATTCAGGCAACACCGAGGGAGATTCCGCCGGCTGTATCATCGTGGGAAAGAATACGGTCAAGGGAAAAGTTTTGGAATCCCGTACTACATTCCAAAAACTGTATGCCATGCTCGAGTCCGAAAGGGACATAACCATTCAGATTATATAAATCGAATGGCGGTCAACAGGCTCAAACCACCCAGAAACCTGCGCATCGAGTTCAAACCGTCCCCACGGCAGTATGAACTCTGGAAACTGTTGCAACCGAACTATTGTCCCCATTGTGGCGGGGAGATCGAGCAAATCCTTATCGGTTATGACCAGCAAGGCAACCCTCAGTACAGGCCTCAATGCAGGCATTGCAAGTCGCAGAACCTGCCGCAGCTGATACTGGGAGGCGGAGCGGCCGGCGGCGGAAAATCGTATATCGGCAGCGTTTGGCTGGTGTCTTCATGTATTCGGTTCGAGAATATCCGTGCGGTGGTGGCCCGTAAGACACTCAAGTCGTTAAAGGAATCGACATGGAACACCATCAAGTCGATTCTGAAGGACTGGGGACTGAAAGAGGATACAAACTACAAGATAAACAACCTCGAAGGCACGCTCACATTCTGGAATGACTCGGTCATCATCATGAAGGAGATGGCGGATATCCCCAGCGACCCCAACTTCGAGCGTTTCGGCTCTTCGGAATATACCATCGCCATGGTGGACGAGGTGTCGGAAATCTCGGAACGGGCCGTCGAAGTGCTGTTCTCCCGTCTCCGCTGGAGAACCCATGAGACATTCAAGACCCCGAGAATGCTGCTCACCACCAATCCGACAATTAACTGGGTGCGTTCCCGCTTCGTGCAGGACGAAAACGGAGACAAGGTCATCTGCCGCGAGGGTGAAGCGTATATACCTTTCTCCGTGTTTGACAACCCGAATATCGCTTTCCGTCAGGTGTACGAGGCGGCCCTGAACAAGATCCGGGACCAGGCGACAAAAGAACGCCTGCTCTATGGCAACTGGGATTTCGTGGAAGCCAACGATATGGCGATTTATAACAGTTTCGACGGCTCCCGGCATCTCGTTACCGGACTGAAAGAAAAAGCGTACGATCCGATCAAGCCGCTCATCACGGTGTGGGACTTCAATGTTGCCCCCCAAATGTCGGTACTCTCCGCACAAATAGACTATGAAAACAGGAAGGTCTATATACTGGAAGAGATACTCGGCAAGCCGGAGGAAAAGGAGAACAACACACCTGCGTTGGCACGGAAAGTACGCTTAAAACTTTACCGGGACAAGCATATTGGCGGAGTGGATGTGACCGGTGACCCTTCCGGGTTACAACGCTCCACCACCAACGAGGACGGCATCAACAACTATACCATCATCACGGACACTTTCGGCAGAGGAATCCTGCGACCGAAGGTAAAGCTATTACGCAAGCAGCCTCCGCAGGCTACACGGTGCGAGTTCGTCAACGAGGTATTCGGGGGCTATGAAGGCTGGGAGATACAAATCGATATCAAATGTCGCAAACTTACCCAGGATCTGATTTACCAGCTTCGTAACGAGGACGGTACCAAGAGCAAACAGAAGACCACCGACCCGAAAACCGGTGTCAAATATGAACGGTACGGGCACTTGTCCGACTGCCTTGACTACCTGCTCTGTTACTACCTGCGTGACAGCTGGTACAAGTTCAAGAGCGGAGGCGACGGGAACGGGTATGTGGTATCCACATCGGTAATTCAGGAAGGATTTTCATACTAATAACGGAACAAGGATATGTACAGACGGTTTCTCAATAATGACGACTATCTTGGGATAATTACTCCGGAAGCCCTGGCACAACTCACGCGGGGCAATGATGCACGATTCATCCAGGCGGAAGAATCGACGGAGATGAGTATCGTGGAATATTTGTCGGAGAACTACGAGATTGAAAAGGAACTTGCAAAAGGAAAATATATCGCCGAATACGACCGTCGGATTACCTATCCCGTGGGTGTGCATGTCTATTTCGAGGGACAAATCCATGAGGTGATACGCTCCGTCAGCGGCTATCGCAAGCCGGCAACGGTTGTCTATTGGGAAGAGAGTTCTGATATCCGTGTCGATGCGGGACAAGTTGTAAATTATTCCCAGTTCAACACCTATTATCCGGGAGATAAAGTGAATTATAACGGCATTGTTTATACTTGTCTTAATGAAAACGGGTACAAGTTCGATGATGTCCGTATCCCGTTGGTCGGCGGTTGGATCGAGGCGGAAGCCTCGTTATGGCAGCCTGTCGAGTATCCTCTGTGGGCAGTCGTCGAGTATGAAGGAGCATTCTATACTTTGATGACGCTTGAAGGTTTCGATTACAATCTTGACCCGATGGTTTCCGACTGCTGGGGAGCCATAGCCGATTACGATTCATCATACAATGCCTATGAGTTGTCGGAACACGAATATGTCGTTTATGACGGACGGGTATTTTACCCGGAAACGGATGTGAACGCGGACACACCGCAAGTCGGGCAGAACCTCTCGTTGCATGACCCCCGCAACTACAATCTCAAGAAGCACATGGTCCGGCTGGCCATCTACGAACTCACGAAACTCATTGCTCCGAATAATGTCAGTGTTGTCCGCATGCGCGATTACGAGGATAGCATGAAATGGCTCAATGATGCCGCCAAACTACGGCTTAATCCGCAGATTCCCCGCAAAGTCGATGACTCGAAGAAACCTGTCACCGACTGGCAACTGGCTACTTTCCAGACGGATTATGATCCGTATAAGAATCCGTGGATGGTGTAAATAGAAAAAGTATTAGGTATCAGAGAAATAATTGTTACATTTTTTCAACTGACTAAATAACAGAAGAATGTCGATGCCTTATACCTTACGAGCAACTAATCAAATCTAGCATCTCGTTACTTATCTAAATTTTTTAATTAGTAATATCTGGTAAATGCCGGAATTCCGGAATGAGGGATAGAAAAGTGAAAGAACTCTTTCGTACAAAAAAACAGATTTTCGGGCATTGAAAGAATAATTGATAATCAGTTATTTGTGCTGTTTTTTGACCAAAAACTTGTTTTTTGGACAGAGCAAAAATTGTCTTCTCAATTAAAAGATGGGAAACTCGCAGTCTTTATATAGCGAGTATTTCTTCCTACACCCTCTTTCTGTATAATCCCCATCTCTTCCATTTTTGAGATAAACACTCGAACCTGTCTGTCAGAACCTTGATATTATCTGATTACAGAATCAGCAGTCTATCAACTTTTCTATCCATTCATTGAAGTGACTGCACCGGGCACGAAGTTCATCCATGCCGACACTTTTGGTAACATCTTTGCCGGTAGCCGGCTTATTGTAGTTGTAATGCTGTTTTTTGTCTCCTTCTATCGCCTTGATAATACGTTTGCTCGGAGCCGTTTCCGGACTATTGTTTATCAGCTCGGGGTTGCTGGTTTTCTCCAGGTCTTTTTTCAGCTGTTCGCAGCGTTTCTCACAACCGGGGTAACGCTTTGCCAGATAGTCAATACCGCAAAAGAGCAGAGCTTCAAATTCATGCAGCTGAATATAGGGAATGAAACGACTATCGTTGATTGCTTCAGCAAACGCCGTTTCCAATGCTGCGACACGGGCGTAAGGCTCACCGATTGCTTTGGCTGCTTCATAACCGGGAAAATCATCCGGCAATGCGTAGAGGTCGAACATCGTTGTGAAAACATGACGTTCGTATTCGCCGTCCATCTTCATTTTCCGCAACAGTTCTAGGTCTGTCACCGCCTGAGCATAGCTCAGCATTCCACCACGGGCATTCTTTTTCTTGTTAGTGGTAATCAGGATGCTTTTTACACCTGCCACACCTTGCGCTTGCAGGTAGGGACGCAACACTTCCTCCACAAATCCCTGTTCCGTCTGTCCCTCACAAAGGACATGAATAATCTTCGCTTTCATACGGGACGTCCTCCTATGATGTTTTTGTCCCAAAGTTCGCTCACCGTATAGTTCTGAAGCCAAAGATGATATTCTTTGGCGTCAAGGTGAGTGACAGAGGTTGCCTGCGTTTCCTTGTTCATTTCCACCACAGAGATATCGCCGATGTCGAAATGATCGACCAAATCCTTGCTCTGCGTGGCAATAATGACCTGTGCGTGTATGGACGCATCCTTAATCATTTCTGCCAGCTGGCTGATGGCATAGGGATGCAAGCCAAGTTCCGGTTCATCCAAAATGATGACGTTGGGCATTGTCTGGGCAGGCTGCAGAAGCAAGGCGGCCAGGGCAATGAAACGGATAGATCCGTCGGAGAACTGGTAGGCATTGAAACGATAGTCCGTGGCAGAATTATCTATCCACCGGAGAGAAATGATACCACCCACGGGCTCCAGATAGAAGTCCTGGAACTGGGGAACTACGTCACGGACATAGTCAACAATCCGGTTGTAGGCATCCTTGTAGTTCTCCCGCAGGAACAGCAGGAAAGAAGGCAGATTGTTTCCGTGCGACTGGAGGTAATTGGCCGTCTCGACGGGACAAGCCTGACGTAGCGGCCCCTCTGTCGATGAATCGTGAAACTGATATACCTTGCAGTAAGAAAGCATCTGGAAAATAGTTTTGGCAACCGGATCCTCACACTCTGCGAGAGCGGACTCCTTGAAATTCGGTTCCAGTGCTATCTCATAGGGCTTTTTCTCCCCCTTGCGATGCCATGTAATCCGCTCTTCCGTGATAATCAGCCTGTCGGGAGTGGCATTGGCCAATGAAAAGCCATAAACATCCATGGAATTGCTGTCGGCAAACTTCAGTTCTCCGGACATGACCGGTGTCCGTTTAATGCCGTAATGCAGCAAGGCATGAGACGTGCCCGATATTTCCACATATCTCCCGAATGACTTGCTCATCATGTAGCTCAGCATCCGGAAAAAACTGATGATATTGCTCTTGCCTGCACCGTTGGCACCCAACAAGATGCTGACATCACCCAGCTTCAAGGTCACAGGTCTGTCATAGGCTATGGATTTATATCCTCTGATCGTGACTTCTTGTAATTTAGTCCTTTGGTATGTCTTTGCCATTATCGTCATATTATTGATTGAATTACAAAAATAACCATAAATCCCAATACGAACGAAGGAATGCTCAAAAAACTATAGAGTTAATTTGTCCGGAGTCTGAAGGCATAAATAAGAAATCTGTTTTTCTTTTTAGCTAGGTCGGATTTTCAGTTCTGCTATGTGTTTCTTCTTCTCCAAGCCCTTTGTGGTAAATCCTTCACATCGAAATGGGAAAAAGACGTGCAGAACAAGCGGAACACTCGGTAAATGCCGGGATTCCTGAATGAGGGATAAAAAGTGAAACGCCTGCCAATGATAACAAAACCAGCAGGCGTCATTTATTATATTTTGTCATTTTACGAATGTGACATCTCCTTCCACAACTTCCCAGTCGTCGATTTCAGCTCCTATTCCCGGTGTGCGAAGCCCGTCCGTACCGAGTATAAGCGAGATTTGACATTCCTGTCCCGCTTTGAAATTCGGAATGGACAGGTAATCATAGACCATTTCATTCAAGTGAACTTGGATGAAAGGCTCTACCGGGCTGTAGTCTAACGGCAAGGTGGCAATGTAATGTCCGTCGCCGGTATGGTCTTCCGCAGCCACAGACAAGAAGTTACCGTTGCCGTCCATACAATTGAGCCAAATGTCTGCCTCTGTTATGCTGCCGATGTCTTTGTCCGCCTGCAATACGACATTCACCTTCGGTACTAACATATTTCTTCTGGTGAATGTGTCAAGAAAATACAAAAGTTACAACCGAACATTAAGTGTTTGCGTTATACGCATACACGCTTTTCCGTCACCGTAAGGATTAATGGCTTTACTCATTTGCTCATAAGCAGATGCATCATCCAATAAAATCGATACCTCGGAGACAATTTTGTTATAATCGGTTCCTACCAATTTTACCGTTCCTGCATCCAACGCCTCCGGACGTTCGGTGGTGTCACGCATCACCAGTACCGGTTTGCCTAACCCCGGAGCCTCTTCCTGAATACCACCGCTGTCGGTAAGGACAAGGGTCACTTTTTCCATCAGGAACACGAAACTCAGATATTCCAATGGTTCGATAAAGAACATATTTCCCAAACTATTCAAATTCTCCCCGAATACTTCATGGATAGGTTTGCGGACATTGGGGTTCAAGTGCATCGGATAGACAAAGTCCACATATGGATATTTTGCCGTCAGATCCTTAATGGCTGTGCACATGCTGATGAATCCGTCTCCGAAATTTTCACGTCGGTGTCCGGTTATCAAAACGAGTTTCTTGCCATCAGCAAGCCGTGAGGTATCGTAACCCGCTTTTTCCAGCACCCCGGCAAGTTCTTGTTGTAGAGCTCCGTCAGTCTTTATTTTATCAACAACGATATGAAGGGCATCGATGACCGTATTCCCTGTTACGGTTATCTTGTCCTCCTGCACACCTTCCGTCAACAGATTTTTCTTGCTTAAAGCGGTCGGAGAAAAGTGATAGGTGGCAATGCGCCCTGTTATTTGTCTGTTCATCTCCTCCGGCCAAGGGCTGTATATGTTGTGGGTACGCAGGCCCGCTTCTACATGACCTACAGGGATCTGCTGATAGAAAGCTGCGAGTGCGGCGGCAGTAGAAGTGGTTGTGTCACCGTGCACCAATACCACATCAGGTTTCGCCTTGTTCAACACATCACGCATCCCGGTCAGCACACGGGCGGTTACATCATACAGATCTTGCCCCTGCTTCATGATGTTCAAGTCATAATTCGGCTTGATATCGAATATCTGCAACACCTGATCGAGCATTTCACGATGCTGCCCCGTCACGCAGACGATTGTTTCAAAGTCTGCTGATTTTTTTTGGAACTCCTTCACCAACGGAGCCATCTTAATGGCCTCCGGACGAGTCCCGAAGACCAGCATTACCTTCTTCATTGTTCTATAATTTTTTAGTTATCAGCCACCAGGCATACTTTATCAAGTGAATTTGCCGTTTTATTCTTTTCGGTTCTTTGAGCAACCGATAGGCAAATTCAAGATTGTGGTTCACCCACCATTTAGGAGCCCTTTCCACATGGCCAGTATATACATCGAAGCTGCCGCCTAATCCTTGAAAGATGGCTTTGTGTCTATGCTGTATTTCTTCCATCAGTAATTCCTGTTTAGGAGACCCCATAGCCACAAATACCACATCAGGTCTTTTTTCGGTTATGTCTTTTATAAGTCTTTCCCGTTCCTCGTTTGCCTTGATATATCCATCCCGATAACCGATAATGTGAATCCCTGCATATTCTTTACGCAGTTTAGACACAGTTTCTTCTATGATTTGAGGTTTACCACCTATCAAATAAAAAGTCTTTTCTCTATAAAATTGAGCTACAATTTTGAGCCACAACTCACAACCGGGAATTTTACACGCATTTTCAAAACCTTTTTGTTTGAGAGCCATTTGTGCGCCGGCTCCATCGCAATACCCTATGTTCCGATTGATAATTCCTCGTGTCTGATCTGTAGCATGTAAAATTTTCTCAGCATTTATGGCTACTAATATGCCCTTATTATCGTTTACAAAAGACAACAAAGACTGTTCGGAATCGAACGGATATATTTCGACTCCGTTTAAAGAAACTTTATTCATTTATGTTGGAAATTTTATATTGCGAGTAAATAATGCGACATTGCATTAAACATAAATGCATTACTCCATCGCATATACGAGATTTTAGAACTGATGCCAGGTTTTAATTGGTAGTAGAAATACCCCTTTTTATCTTGCATATTTCGGATTGTCCATTGCAATACTTTTTTGGCAAGTTCCTCATATTTTTTCATCTTATGTAGGCGGGTCAATGTTATCAATAGCTGCCCTGGACAATGGATGTCAATAGGATACATTCGGTTATCATAATATTTAGGAGTTCCGTCCGCTTCGAAAAAATGATTGACATAGTAGTCGAAACCTTTTTCGATGTAACCATTGAAAGCATGATCCTCTGTCAACTCTTGATAAGCGATCAGCGCATCTAAATTATATCCTGTATGAAAGCTGTCTACCCAATTCTGTACGGGGAGCATTCCATATACCCAAGCCCCGTCTTCCCGTTGCCCGGAACAACAGGCTTTAATGGATAGCTCCGCTAGTCTTTTGTATTCCTCCTGTTGTGTATAATAAAAACAATAACTCAACAATCGAGAACCGAGCAGCGAAGCATTGAACACAGTGTCATTACCCTCTAACGGACTATAAGAAAAGAGAAAGCCACCATTATACGGCGTGCGATGCAAATCTTTTATTACAAAATCCGCTGCACTTAATGCAATCTCCAAATAGTGTTTGTTCCTAGTTATTTCATATGCCTGCATCAGTGCCGTGGCACAGAAATTTGTAGCAACTACTGTGGGCGTGAATTTGGGAAAAAGAAACAGACGGCGTGCCTGCCAATCGAAGTTATACCCCCAGCAAGCACCGCTGTAGCCTTTAGATTGTAAGGATATAAGCAACTCTGCCAATTCTTCAATCCGAGCCTTTATCATCTCCAACGTTCCCATTTTTTCGGATAATTGCGGATGATTTTCCACAACTTTATACAGATTGCAATATCCGGACAAGAACAGCCCGATACCTTTTGCGTTATACTCTTTCGGAACGAAAGCCATCCGTCTCATATTGAAAGGGCAACTATTGAAAGGGCAACGCTTGAAACCTTGTATGACCATCAATCTGCACAATACAGACTTTTTCAGCAGCGGAATTGCCTGAAAAATTTTAGAGTTGAGACCATCATACGGATCCCAACCCTTGAAATGTTCAGTCTCACAATAAATTTTTAGCTTATAAAAAGCATCTGCAATATCATTCATTGGTGTTATTCATTTTGTCAAGAATGGCATACGGCCATCTTTATACTTTGGGTTTGTCTCAATCGCATAATCAAGATTCTTTCTCCAGCCAATAATCTTTGCCGGACATCCTGCTACAATAGCACCTTTGGGAACACTTCGGTTGACAAATGAATTTCCAGCGATTACCACATCATCTTCTATTACAACAGGGCCAGCAATAATAACATTAGGTCCCACCCAAACATTATTCTTTAGACAAGGAACTTCTTTATATGGAAACTGCCGTACAGTAGAAAATCGCAATCCTAATACGCAATTTTCTCCGATTTCTGTTCCCGGTATTAAGACAGTGCTAATCCCTTTGCACACACAGTATGACCCTTTTCCTATTTTTGAATCAGCGGTTATTTTTGAATTGAAAATGAGAAAAATCAATAGTTGTACGATTTTGGGCAAAACCGGAATATGGCGTTCAAATAGCCAACGTTCTACCCTATAGAATGATATAATGTCCATATGAATTAATCCTACCGTTTTCTTATAAATTTTGCGGGATTTCCTGCCCAAACTTCATTGGCTGGTATATCTTTGGTCACAACAGAACCTGCTCCAATTATAGCTCGCTCTCCAATTGTTACAGGTTTTACCACCAAAGTATTCATTCCGAGATAGGCGCCTTTGCAGATATGAACCTTCCCCCTGTCGTAACTTCCAGTATTAGGATTCATGAAATGTGTTACTATTTTCACCCCCGATGTCAAACGAACACCTTCTTCGATAAAAATATCTTGTGGATAATTTGTGTCAAATATGACGCCCTCACCGATAAACGTTCTTTTGGGGCTGATTATCTGCACTCCACCCCATTTGCAAACTAATGGTCTCCATGCCCTTGATTTCATGGGTAGATGTTGGAGGTGTAAAAATATTAGCTTCTTGATTCTCAGAATATTCATAGCTCAATATATTTCTTTAGTGTATTTTCAAATTTTCGGACAACAACGGATGCAACAAAATGGGTTTTCGCATATTCGGAATTATATATTGATACACTCCTCATTTTAGCAGGATTCTCGATATATGGTTTCATTGCTTCTGCAAAAACTGCCGGATCTAACGAACTTGATATATATCCCATCTTTCCATTTTCAAAGAAATCTATTAGGCCACCCACTTTTCTGGTAAAAATAGGGAGTCCGAAAATCATTGCTTCCAAAACCACAGTTGGCATACCTTCCGTATAACTTAGAAACAAATACATATCGGCGTTAATGTATTCCTTTTTAAAATCTTCCCCACGTAACTCTCCAGTAAAACGGACATCCTTTATTTTCTTATTCTCAACATATTGTTTCAACATAGGAAGTTCTGAGCCATCACCGACAAAGGTCAATGTCAGATCCTTGTATTGTGACTTAAGTATTGAAAATGTATCGACTGTTTCATATACACCCTTGGCCTTTTCTATTCGCCCGCTATACATAATGTTTTCGGCTTTTCCTTGTCTCATCGAAAGGTCAAAACCTGAAATAAAATAATCGGGTACTTTTGTCGAAGTTAGATGTATATCAGATTTTATCCCCCTCCTTATCAATTCATTCTTGAAATCTTGGGATAACACAAAAATACACAAGGCCTTATTCAAATTGGCACTTATCCATTTCCAATCTGCATTTTTAGCATACTCGAAATTGAAACCATGAATAAATACGGATGTTTTCTTTCTGAAAAATCGGCAAATGTTTAAATATATAAAATCTCGTTTTAAGGCTTTATCTCCAAGCGATGGGTTAAGTAGTACTATATCAGGTTTAAAGCAAATCAATCGGATTATAAAACGGATAATTAAAAATGGATAAAATATATTACGCCAAGGCTTACGACCGAAATAAAAATATTCAATATTTTCTTTCCAATACTCTTTAATCCCTAAATAATAATTAGTTACTCCTCCATATCCGGATTTAGTGGGAACAGTTATTAATACCCTCATTGTTAGTGTTTCAATTGATATGATTAAAATAATTAAGAACATTGAACATCAACGGTTAATCTATTTTCGTTTTCTGATGTTATGCCTTTTTGGTTGTTCGTATTGGTAGCTATCCATAGACCATACATCAGCACGATGAGAAATTCAGATTACAAAATTTTTCATCATGAACATAGATTACTAAACCATAAGTTTAGTTGGAACAACATGTGCCTCTGTTCAACTAATGGTGTAACAATGAAATACAATACCGGTATAATTGTAACCATAGTTATTAGTAGCTGGGACTTAAAACTCAATTTGGATTGAATATCCATAACCCACATATATGTAAAAACATATAAGAATAGCACGGCAAGTTTGAAGAATCTATCATAAAAAGTCAAACTGACATATCCGAAATTGGCAAAAGACAATAGGAGAATACAGAACCCCCAGAATTTGACATTCTGCTCCCAAAATTCTTTCCCTATTTTTTTATATAGTATATAGATCACAGCCAAGACACCGAAAACGGCAATTGTTTCACGAAGCAAATAGAACTGATTACCATACTCGCGTATTTCCTCTGCATACTTTCCAACAGACTGTATGATATTTTGATTCCTAACGCTCTCTTTGACGTAGTTTTCAAATATGCCAAATTGTGCGATATTAGTGACAAACGCGATTTTCGCAAAGCGAACGATGAATGATACGATAAGAATTAAATAGTACACTTTAAACCTATATCGCAAGAGTAGGTTTAATACAGCCGCGACACATAAGGCGAGTAGTGAATAGTGAAAACAAATACATAACGCAGATAACCAAAGGTACTTAACGGCTCCTGAATTAAGGTATCTCAAATAGAAGCCAGTAAAAACAAATGCTCCGCTCCAAAAGCGAAAACCGAGAAACCAATAGTATTCTACAGTAAAAATCACTCCCAGGAAGAGTAGCCATGCAGGAATTGACATTTTCTGCATATATAATGGCTGGAGTGGTTTTACGACTCCAAATATAAATAGAGAAGTATATACCACACACGCACAAGCAGAGAAAAAATTCCGGTTATCAGCAATTAAACCAATGAAATATTTAAATAATACAGGATATATTTCTTTGCCATATTTTGATGTTCCAGAGTCCATCCATTGCTCAACCAATGATTTGTCGGCAATACGATGAAAATGCTCATAATGAACCAACAAATCCATTTGTGGCTCATAAAACCAACCAAAATAGAAAGAAAAGATAATAAATAGAATGGGGGCAAACCTTTGTCTGAAAAACATTAATGACAAACACAGTCCTACAAAAGGAATAAATGTCATTATTACAGACAAGATTACAATTAAGGCTAAAGAAATAGCCCAATGTCGAGAATTAGTATCTATATTGTATATCCTATTGTTTATCAACATTACCAACTCTTACTTTATTGGCTAAATATAGGCGCAAAACCAAACATCCCACGTTCGCTATAATCAAAGCCCAAATAACACTTCCTATGCTAATACTGTGAGTAAGAATCAAGACAAGGACAACAATGATGTATATGATTGCAGAATAAATGGTTGTCATATTTACCTCATTGATTTTTCCAAGTACGCCCAAATAAGGGAAACCGAACATGTCAGCTGGCACACTAATCGCCAATAAAAGCAAGAATAGGTTGAAATACGTGGTTATACTTGCTGTTTCAGTCTTAATAAAAATCGGTATAAGATACGGTGATAAGAAATATATACAAGCTAAAGCGATTGTATTGGCAATACATAAAAGCAATACCATCTTAGTCGCTCTACCCATATTTTTTATCCTTGTGAAATATGGGTAAAATATCTGAGATAAAAGCGGAGAAACAAATGATGAATACGCATTATGAAGTTTTTCCGCAGCTGTATATAATCCGACTGCAAAATCTCCAAGAATAAAGCCAAGCACTAAGGTATTCATTGTTTTATAGGCTCTCATCAAAAAAGTTGATGAGAAAAACGGAATACTATCCTTAAGATAAAATTTCACTTCTTGTGCCGAGACTATTTGAAGTTTGATCCCGTATCTTTTTTGGGCAATGAATAAAGCGACAATACCTGAAACAAATGTTTCAAGAGCATAGCACAACATCACCAATGCATAATCATCAGTAGACTTAACGATTAAAAAAATAGGCAATATACATAATAGCTTTATTGGCACGCTGATACGTGTTATATATTTAATGTCCTCCATTGAACGGAAAAGCCAATAGGGAGCAATGACAACCCCTATCAAACGAATAAAGGCTAATATATAAAGCGTGAGTTCATTCCTTAGTGAAGGAATCAACCCTACAACTAAAATATAAACAAATAGAGAACAGAGTATGAGAAAAAACTTACATTGCAGAATAGAAGAAACTATCCTTCCCAATTTTTCTTGATTGTCTCTATTATTGACGACATGCCTGACATTAGATAAATCGAAACCGAACTCATTGAATATCTGAAAGTAAAAGCTAAATATAATGGCAAAATTTACAAGACCGTATTTTTCTACTCCTATAACGTTCAACAAATATGGAATTAGTAGAATTGGTATAATGCTACTGAAACCATAAAGGAGAAACTGATTCCAAATATTTGACAACAATCTTGATTTGAAAACTTGGCTTAATGTCATCTTCTTAAAGCAATAGATTTTCTGTAAATCTGCAATCAGTATATGTGTACGTTTATTGGGAGGGTAAGTCTTGGTAAACTTAATGATTGTCTACCTCTATTGCTTAAATATTCCACAGAAATCAAGTATCACTTTATCATCTTTCCACGGTAGTTCTTTGAAAGGTGTATGGGCTGTAAGGAACACAACAATATCGGCTTTGTCATAAGCCTCTTTATAGTCTGTCAACTTGAACACGTTATGTTCTTTCACATTTGGCTCTACCACTAAAATGTTGGCATTATTACATCCTTGCATTACTTTAGTTGTGATATATTTTGCTGGAGATTCACGCAAATCGTCAATGTCCGGTTTGAATGCCAACCCCATCATTGCTACCACAGGCTTACAGTGATTTTTCAGTTCAAATTCAAACATGGCGTTCTTTACTTTTTCAGCACAATAGAACGATTTATAATTGTTGATTTCGCGTGCTGTAGAAATTATGCGACTTTCAACCGGAAAATCCGCTGTAATGAAATATGGATCGATAGCAATACAATGACCTCCGACTCCACAGCCAGGTTGCAGGATATTTACGCGCGGATGTTTGTTGGCAAGCCTGATAAGTTCCCAAACATTAATCCCTGCCTTGTCGCAAATCAATGAAAGTTCATTGGCAAAAGCTATCTGCACGTCACGACTGCTGTTCTCAGTCAGTTTGCACATTTCAGCGGTCTTGCAATTAGTCCGATGCAGCGTCCCCTGTACGAACTGCGAGTAGAACTCGATTGCTTTTGTTGTACTTTCTTCGTTCATACCGCCAATGACACGGTCGTTATGTACCAACTCATAAATCACATTGCCCGGAAGTACACGCTCGGGGCAATAGGCGATATAAATTTTACCTTCCAATTCAGGACGCTCAGCGAAAATTAAGTCACGCATTTTATCAGTCGTACCAACGGGTGATGTGCTTTCAATTACATATAAGTCACCTTCCTTGAGAAAAGGAAGTACAGCACGAGTTGCCGCCTCTACATACGAAATATCAGGCTCATGATTACCTTTGAACGGGGTGGGAACAACCATAAAGTAAGCGTCACTTGTCTCCGGCTTCGTGCTTGCGTGCAATGTCCCGTTTTTCACAACTTCTTGCAGCATTTCTTCCATCCCCGGTTCAATGATGTGGAGCTTACCTTGATTGGTCAGCTCTACAACTTTGGGGTTGATGTCAACACCCGTTACCTGTACTCCGTGCTTTGCTGCGATAATGGCTGTAGGCAATCCGATATAGCCCAAGCCCATAAAACATGCTTTCATAAAATTGAGTTTAATTGAAATTCTTTTGATTGGTCATTCATACTTTTGAACAGTTCATCCAGCTTTTTCACAAAATTGTCTTTTTGGCTATCGGAAAGTTCCTTATCTTTTAACTGCTCTATAATGGAATGATAAAGAGCCTTTTCTCCGCTTGTCATCTTGTTGTTTATTAATAGGAATTTTTGTTATAGCTTGGCTATCCATAGCCGCAATAATCTTGACTATAAATCAAGCAGTTTTTGTACGTTTCTTGTAACGCTTGTACAAATGAACTTTTGAAATATACTGTAACTGTGAATATCTGTCCCTATATAAGCAATAGCCTGTTCTCTCATAAGAAACATGGCCTTTTTCTTAATCCGGTTGCCATACATACCCGCTATTGATGGAAGATTAATCTGGAATTTCACACCCATGTCTTTTAGCTGTCGGTAATCCGATTCATCCATATAAGCATAACGCTCCGGATGGGCGAGAACAGGGTGGTATCCTTTAGATTTGATGCGAAGCAGGATATTTTTCAAGCCCATCGGAGGACTGAAATAAGAGGTTTCCACCAGCAGGTGGTCGCCATTCTCGCCTAAAGGTAGCAGGTCATTCTTTCCCAGCCGTTCCTCAAAGAGATTGTCAAGCATGTTTTCCGCTGCAAGGTGCAGTTGTACGCCACCTGTGTAAGCAGCCTGCAATTCTGCAAAACGGTCGCGAAGATGGGCAGTCGTATTGGGAATGTCTTCCATGATGTGCGGTGTGAGCCATACGGATTTGATCCCTTGCTCCTCATACAAACGTAGAATTTCCAAAGATTCGTCCATCGTTTGTACACCGTCATCCACGCCCGGAAGAATATGCGAATGATAGTCTGTAAAACCGATTAGCTTTATTATATTTTGTTTTTCCCTTTTTTTAAAAAACCACATATAATGACATAAAACTTTTTAATCATTCCCGATTCCACATGACATATATGCGGAATCCGGGAATGAATTGATTGTCCCGGTGATAAACTTCACCACCAGTTTCGCTTGCCGAAATGATTTATCAACCCGGCCCCAACACAAGCTAAACCGATACAGATAGCCGCAGGAGGACAGATAAATCCACCAGCCAATACTCCGGCTTTTGTTGCGGCAACCACTCCGACTCCTTTGGTAATCAATGCTGTTTTACCAAATACACCTACAGTAACCATACCCGCACCGAATAAGGTCGCTTTGTCTTCTGTAAAATCGTTCTGTGCCATAGTTGTGATTTTTAGTGAAACAATAGGGAAATCAAATTTACATTCTTACTCCGTATTTAATTGCTTGATAATCAACGATTTACTCTATATATTTTTCATCGGAACCATAGTGATATTCCGAACCGTAACCATAGTGATAACCATACCGATAGCCATAACGGTATCCGTAGCGACCACCGCTTCCCTCGGTTCCATTCAGGATCAGGGACATGTTCTTGTATTTTTTCTCCCCGTAGATTTTCTCCAGTTCAGCAAGCATACTCAGTTCAAGCAATCCTGCACGAACCACGAAAATAGTACGGTCAGCCAGCTTCTCGATTATCTGCGTGTCGGCCACCAGTTCGATGGGCGGACAGTCAATCAGCACATATTCGTATTGTTCCCTTACGGTATCTATTACCTGTTTCAGCCGGTCGTCGAACAACAGTTCGGTGGGGTTGGGAGGTATGGTGCCGACAGGAAGGATGTCCAGATATTTCTGTTTCGGATTGGTGACAATTATTTCATTGAGATTGTCAATCCTGCCGCCAAGATAGTCGCTCAACCCCTTGGTAGGAGAGTCGATATAGGATGACGCAGAGCCGTGACGCAGGTCACCGTCGATTACCAACACTTTCTTCCCTTTAATGGCAAAGCTCACGGCGATATTCATGGTCAGGAACGACTTGCCGCTGCCCGGATTGAACGAGGTCACGATGATGACATTCGATGCCTTATCCTTGCCAGTCATGAACTCCAAGTTGGTACGCAATACACGGAATGCCTCGTTGATGATGTCACGGCTGCCCTCCTTGACAACAATGGCCCTGACTTCCTGTGGTTTCTTTCTGAATATTCCTTTCTTCTTTCTTGTGAACAGCGGAATTTCACCGATGAACGGTACGGTTACGCTTTCCAGATCTTTTCTTCCCCGTACACGGGTATTCATGTTCTCACATATAAAGATAATGACTACCGGAATAAGCAGTCCCAAAGCACACGCGACCATTAAGATGTTTTTGCGCACGGGTGACATCGGCAACATGCTACCGTGGGGCGGGGCAACAATACGGGTATTGTAGGCCGTAAATGCCTGTGAGAGTTCGTTCTCCTCACGCTTTTGCAGTAAGAACAAATAAAGAGCCTCCTTTACCTTCTGCTGGCGTTCCACCGAGAGCAGGTATTTGGCTTGTGTAGGGTTAGCTGCTATACGTGATGTTGTCTGTTGCTCCGTCTGCCGCAAACTTTTTATCTGCGAATTCAAGGTTACTATCTGATTGTCGATAGACCTGATTATCGCCCCACGCATGGATGCCAGGGCCTGATCCATATCAACGACCAGCGGATTTTCCGTACTACTGTTCGCAACCAGGCTGTTGCGCTGCAACAGTTGTTTGTTGTATTCGGCAATCTGCGATTCAATATTGGCGCTTTCAATGCCGGAATTGGCCGGAAGCAGTTGGGTACGGTTGGCGTCATTGGACAAATAGTTCCGGATGTAGCGGGTCATGTAGAGCTGGTTGTTCAAAGCCAGAATCTGCGCATTCGTCTGGCTGCTCTGCGCCATATACATGCTCGAAGCCGCCTGCACGTCGGGTAACAGATGTTCGGACTTGTAGGATGAAATGTCCTCGTCCACGTTGCCCAGTTCCTGTTCGATTACGCCCAAACGCTCGTTGATGAACATCGAGGTGCTGATAGCGATCTGGTTCTTGTCCTTCACCCAGTTCTCATTATAAACGGAAATCAACATGCTCAATACATCCTCCGCCCGTTGTACAGAATTATCCCTGAATGACAGGTCGATAACTGACGCTTTCTCATTATTCAATGAAACGGACAGATTGGACGAGCAGGAGTTTACAGCATCATACAAACTGGATTTACCTACATACAATGTGTATGTCTCGCCTTTCACATAATTGGGGGTTGCATGGATAATGATTTTCCCTAATGGCGTAGTGATGGAGTCGAGCAAGCGGCCCTTTATATCCTTTCCGTCGAGCTCCGTCCCGTTACGTGTAAAGTCGGATAAGAGTAATGTGCTGTCTGGCTGTACTTCCAATGTAAACCCAGCCGATTCGTTTTCAGGAAAGTCACTTATCGTTACATCCACTGGTAATGTCAGTCCATAGGCCACCTGACGGTGGAATTTCCCCGGAACGAAGTAATTCATATCCAAACGAAATCGTTTAACTACCTCGGTCATTAAAGCCGGCGACTGAAAGGTGATGAGTTCGTTATTTACATTGGTGCTGGACTGGAACAACCCAAACTCCGAAAAGGATTCCAGATCCGGGGAGACCGACTTGCCTTTGGAATCCTCCTTGATCAACACCGAAGCAGTGCGTGTATATACGGCAGGGGTACACAGCAGATAGACAGCAGCAACACCTGTCGTTATCGCCAAAGACAGGACGAACCACTTCCACCTCGCGAGGCACAGGTACAACAGATCCTGTATCCGCAGGAAATCATCCGGCTGTCCCGGTTTTGTATTCTTTTGATTTACGGCCATATCAGATTCTATATTTATTTCACGATCAACACGGTAATGGTGGTCAGCAGCGAGGCCAACGATAACCAAAAAGAGGTAGACCGCACGTTGTTCCCATTGACTGTCGATTGTCTTGCCCTGACCGAGTTAGGTTCGACATAAACAATATCGTTCTGTTGCAGGTAGTACACGGGAGAAGCATAAAGGTCATATCCCGAATTCAGATTGACCCGGTACAGGGTCTTTTTGCCGTTTTCCTCCCGCTGTACCAGCACGTTCTCCCGTTTCCCGTAGACGGTAAGGTCCCCGGCCATGCTTAAAGCGTCCAGGAGCGTCAGCCTGTCCTTGTCGATATTGAAACGTCCGGGGTTGGCGACCTCACCCAACACGGAAACGGTCAGGTTCATGAATTCCACTGTTACTACCGGATCTTTTACGAGGTTTTTCGAGATCAACTCTTCTTTTATGCACAAGGCAATCTCCTCGCGTGTCATTCCCGCCACATGGATATGCCCCAGCACGGGAAAATCGATATTTCCATCCTTGTTTATCGTGTATCCTGACATTCCTTGATTGTTGGATGCTTCTGATCTTATACCGATTTGTCGGGATATAATCGGAAGGTTGAAAAGGTCCATCAACAAAGGGTCTTTGCTGTTGACCAATATGGAAATCTTGTCTTCGGGACGTACCCTGATTTCCAATGGATTAAGAACCTGCTCTGCCATACCCGGTTTCAGGTCCGTAAAATAAGCGACTTTCGGCGCGGCACATGATCCTAGCAGGGAAGCCACGGTCAATAAGAGTAAAATGTATCTGATTTTCATATTTCATTGATTTTTATTTGTTGGTTGCCTGTCTCGACTGAAGCTGTCCGATACGTTTCGTCAGTCGGATATTGGTGAAAGTCCATATCAGGATATCGACTAGTACGATCCAGTTTACATTCAGATAAAGGGAGAGAAGAATATTAAACAGTATGAATACGGTCGATACGGATATGACGATAATCATGACACTTCGCTGCTGCATTCCGACAGCAAGTAGTTTATGGTGGATATGGTTCTTATCCGGCAAGAACGGGTTCTTTCCGTTGCGTACCCGATGCAGATAAACCCGGACCACATCACAGCAAGGAATCAGCAGCGGGGAGAATGCCAGCACCATCGGATTTATATGTACCGTATTATCATCTGTCCCACACATAGTCAACTTGAGACTGAGAAGACAGAGCATCATGCCAACGGTCAGGCTGCCTGTGTCACCCATGAAAATCTTTTTTCCGTGCTCGGCATTCCCGAAAACATTGTAATAAAAGAACGGCACTAACACCCCTAATGTGGCGAACGCCAGCATGGCATATATATACTGGTGAAACATAAGAAAAGTCAACCCATAAAGCAAACAGGCAATACTGCATAGCCCGGAAGCCAGTCCGTCAATGCCATCGATCAGGTTGATGGCATTGATGATGAAGACCACGAACAGAATGGTCAGAGGATACCCCAGCCATAATGGAACCGAATGAATGCCTAGAATGCCGTACAGGTTATCGATATATATACCACCGGCGATAAGCATCATGCCGCACAGAATCTGGATAACGAACTTGGCTCGATAACGGATGCCGATCAAGTCATCGGCCATGCCAACCAGATACAGAACCATGATGGAGCAGAAGGCGAAAGCCAAGGGCCGAACATCGTTCTCGATTTCGGACAACATCTCCGAATGCCCCATAACCATATTGATCCCCAGCAACAAGGCTACGGTGAAAAACACTACCGGCTTGAATGCGATGCCGCCCAACCGGGGCACGGCACAATGATGAATCTTCCGTTCGTCGGGAAGGTCGAATAACCGCTTGCGGAAAGCGATCAACAAAATCTGGGGAATGATGATACCCGCACAGAACACACAGATCAGGAATGCAATACTGCAATTAACTATCCAAAAAATCATATTATGTCAGAATTTGTTCTTTACTTGTGCAAAGTCATGGAAGAGAAGAGAATTTCATCACCTCTTTTTTGTGCCATTCCTTGTACCGCTTCATCGAGATTCCTATCCCAACAAGTTCCCTGTACCCTGATACTTTCTTTCTGAAGATGTGATTTTTGCCGTAAGCCTGGAGTTCGTCATCCGAGATGCTGACCATTAAAACGGGAAATGGGTAAACTTTATGCCTGAGTACAGTTACATCGTGTGTCACGAACAGCTGACTCAATTGGTAGGCGGATTCTTCGAATGCGTGCCAATAGTCACCTGCTCCATACAGACGAATGAATCGTCCGGTTGTATCTTCTGTGTGAATGATGTCGAACAGGCATGTTTCGATGAGTTCCATCAATGGCATCCAGCAAGGCTCAGTTCCGGAATTGTAACCATTCATTACTTTCAAAAATGTTTCATCCGTTGTCGGGAATTAGCGTATATTCAATTTTACAAAGCCAGAAATGCAGGTTTTATCCTCATTGTAACATGCGCCGGGCTGTTCTGTACAGATGCATTTGTCAAAACAGATAACAGAAACCAGTACTCATCTTGTTCCGGAGCATAACCTTTAATATCCGCAGCTCGTCCGGCAGGTCATAATCAATGCACACCGCTTTAACTTTGGACCATATATCATCCAAAATAGAGTCGGGCTTACATATCATTATTTTATAATAGCCTGATATATTCGGGATTGACTTCCACCCCTACGGAAAAGAACTCGGGCAGCTCCACTAACAGACGTTTCGTTTTCGACCCGCGTACAGTCAGCAATTTTCCTTCATAACCGTCCAAAGGACCGCCTACAATACGGATGTGCCGTCCGCACATAGAGGGTGTCAATTCGCCAGGAAGATAATATTTCGGATTTTTCGACACACTTACAGCATGTATGAACCGCTCCATGTCCGCATCAGCGACAGTCATCGGATTTTTGTAACCACCTCCCTTCTGGAAACGATACTGTATCGTGGGATACTTTTCCACAAACGGATCAATAGCTTCCTGGGTATCATGAACAAAAAGCAAATCCTGGATAAAGGGAACTTCTTCCCGAGTCCGTTTGCCGCCATGAACACTCAACTGCTCTTTCATGGGAGTGAACACCTCGAAATGCTCGTTCAACAGTTGCTTGTATGCGGGCAACTTGGCATTGGCCCGTTTAAGGTCGCGCATCACGTACCAGCATGTCTGTTTTTCACCTTCCGAAGTAGCCATATTTTGGATTTAGGACAATTCTTCTAATCCTGCAAGATTGTAAATTATACTACATATCAAGCAGTTACAAACATTCTTTTCAAAAGCTGGAGAATAACTTCCCATGTCAGTATATCTGTTCATGTTTACACCATAAAAGATTCCGTTATCTCACACATGCACAAAATCTCTGAAGCCGTTTCCGGCTCCATCTTCTGCTACTTCTCTCCATAAGAGAAGTATTTGAATATAAAATTGGTTGTAATCAGCTAGTAAACAATATTTGTTTTATTTGCTTGGAAGACGATTCACTTAACAACTGTTGAGTAAAACCTATAACATCTGTTTGAAATGAGGCACTCGGTTGAAAATTATATCATTTTTATATTGTTATTTTCAGTGAATTGTATAATTTTGTATCCCAAATACTTCTCTTATGGAGAGAACGGAATTTTTGTCGAACAATCTCTCTATATAACTTACACTCAGACTTATTTGTAACAAAACCTTTTTTGCTTCATTATTGTTAGTCTGAACTTATCGGTCATACACTTCCCAATAATTAGACGTTTTCATACTATATATTATGTACCACTTTACAGCGCATGACGAGGATACTTGTTTTCATGCCAAATTTTTGTCACTTCATGCTAAGTAAGTCTAAACGGGTTTCAAATGGGCTACGTTCTGTAGATAAGGAGCAAGTTTTCTTTTACCCGCATTTAATTGCTTATTTCCTCTATAAACAGAGAAAAAATTTTTGTTTTCCCCAACAGATAGTAAGTAACTTAACTCTATCTGTTTATAGAGAAAGTATGGCGAAGTTGGAAGAAAGTTGGTTGACAGTAAATTGGTATATAGATTCCTTGTTTTTATAAATCAAGGTATAATGCTGGGTCCCCAATAACAGTATTTTGAGAGAAGATGTAGTATTTATCTGTATTTATCGCAACCGGATATTAAAAAATGTCCATGATGCTTGGGGGTTCCCCAAAAGTTGATAGTCGATTGAATAAGATTGTCAGCTGCGTTGAACCTAAATCGTTATCCGATATTATGCAACACTTAGGATTAAAAGACAGAAAAAAAATGCGATGAATGTCCATCTAACCTTGATGATTATTAGAGAGAGTGTATTGAAAAATGACAGAATCGGATAATCCTGCAAATCATTTTGATAGTAGGTATCCTAATTGAATTTTGTCAGACTGTCTATGACAGCTTATCTTCCGCAACGGAGCGGCATACGAAAGCCGGTTATTTATTTTGTTTTCCTTTTTTCTGGACGATTTCGTTGTGCTTTTCGACCAGTTCGGGGAAATTCCTTCTGATGAACTGCCCGAACGAGCAGTCGTTGAACCCGAACCGCCTGGCCAACGACTTCACGCTTTCGGTTGTCGTGCCGTACAGGTGCATGGCCTCGCTGTATTTCTCCATGCTGCGGCGGGACACCGCGCCGCCCGTATCCGTCCTGACCATTCCCTTCCGGGCATACAGTTCCGGCTCGTGTTCCTTCAGGTAGCTGCGGAACGCTTCGGGTTGCAGCCCGAACTCGGCGGCGACCTGTGCCGTCGGCAGCCCGCTTTCTTTCAGCCGGCGGATGGCTTCGGCATATTTGGCCTTTGTCGCGGGGTTGTATTTCCGGACTTTAGACCAGTCCACTAGCCGCCCTTCCTCGTAGGGGATATTCTTCCGCCTGCATACCAGGTCCAGATGCCACCTTTGCAGGTGCTCGTAGAATCCCTTCTTCGACACTCCCGTCTTCCCGGCTATCCGTGCGGCCGACATGGGTGTCGTGGCATACAGATGCACCGCTTCGGCATACTTCTCCACCAACTCCGGAGAGGGGGCGTGCACGGTACCCCGACCGGTGATTTCCCCTTTCCGCTGCCGTCGGAGAGCCTTCTTGCGTATCCTGATGCGCCGCTTCACCAGATCCTTATGGTAGAACAACAGGTGCTGTTCCAGTCCGGTATAGGAAAGCCCGCAGGAGTCGGCAACCTCCGGCACCGTGACATACGAGTTACCCTGCAAGAGCCTGACGGCCTCAGCATACTATTCCTTGCAGGAGCGGCGCGTGCCGCGCGGCAGCCCGTCACCGATACCCAGCCAATCGCGCACCTTCTCGCGCCATTCGATTATCTCGGGGTAGTGCGTACACGGCTGCCTGCCCAGATTCGTGCCTTCCAACCCGAATTTACGTGCAATCCGATATGCTCCATGCTCCCGCACGCCTCGATGGTATCCTTGTATTTGACACGGGTAGCGGGCAACTGTCCCCGGAGCTGTCCCAACTTAATCTGCCCGGCCTCTTCTTTGCTGCACAGTATAGCGTAACGGGCCAGCACGAGTTCACGGTGGTACTTGGTCAGGTAACACCGGAAACCCGATTCTGTCACTTCGCAGATACGGCATATCTCACAGCCGGAAAGCTCCGTGGAAGCGTACATCTCGATCGCTCGGCGGTATTTCTCCTCCGTCTCCGGCCTGATGCCCCTGAAACGGTTGCTCTCCTTACTGTCTTTTCCGGATGTCTTCATAGGCTTTCATGAGGCATCTTTCAGGACAACCGTTCTTCCACCTGCTCGAACGAAGCGTCCTTGAGTATCACCCGTTTTTCCGCATCGAGCAGGTAAAGGGTGGGCATCGCCTTGAGGTCGTACACCTGTTCGCGGGTAAGCCGCTGATCGGCATCATAACCATCTATCCAACCGGCGGGAAATTCCGCCTTTTCCCACGCGGGGGTCTTGCCCTCCACACACACGGAGAGGAGTTTCAGACGGCCGGACTCCAACAGGTCGTTCACAACCGGGGACAGGGTGAGCAATTCCTTCACCCGGCGGCAGTCCTCGCAATCGGGGTCGTTGAAATAGACGAGCACGTAACCGGCCTTTATGTCGGAAAGCCTTCTGCTTCTGCCGTCGCGGCAAACAACGGTGAAATCAGTTGCCACGTCTCCCGGGCGGTTTTTCAACGCCATTTCCAACAGGTGGCGGGGACGTATCCTGTCCGTCTCTTCCAGTCCGGGATGATTGACCAAGGCACGCAGAAAGAGGATATGCAGTTCCTCGTCGTGCATGGGAGAATTGGGTTCGTACAGGTACTTGTCGCCCAGCGAGATGAAATGATAGAGCATTTCCCTGTCGGCCAGGGCGCGGCGGAAAAGGGTATCGACCGCTTCCTGCGCCTTGGGAGTATAGGGCAGTATGCTGATGAAGTCCACAAACGCCTGCTCGGTGATTTCGGGGCGGGATATGAGTGACGTATCGGCAAAGTCGAAGTGGTCCCAGTAGTGAAGGGAAAGGTAGGCGGCACGGTCGCCGGGTGCCGTCAGCGTAACGGGCATGTCGGGCAAACGAAATTCCCTTGTCTTCTCCTGTTGCTTTTGGGCATACGCGCAGGATACGATTCCTGCACAGAAGAGACACGCGAAAAAGGTAAGGTTCAAAATTTTCATGTTTCGTATCGTGTTATGAAAAACTCCGGACGTGGAAGCGGCCGGAGTTTCCGTTTGTATTATTCAACCTGTCAGTTCCCCAATGTGAGTATCACGTCATCCTGACTTTTAAACAACTCAGACAAACTTTCGTATGTGCAGTGGTAAACCTTGCCGTTCAGTTTGTAATGGAACTGTACCGGATTGGTGTACCAGTCGAAGGTGTACTCCTTGCGCAGACGCAGTTCGTACCGACCATCGGCAGTCACGGTGACGGCACCGATACGGCTGCTGTTGCTGACACGCTCGAACGCGACAAACGCACTGGAAGGGATCGGTTGCAGGCTGCCGGATTCATCTTCGTAGTAGATGTTCCCGCCCATCGACTTGTTCGTCACGCGGAAGGTCTTGGAGTAGAACACGACCTTTTCCTCGTTGGAAGAGATGACGATGTCGCCCGCGCTCACGATGCTCTTCGTGGTGAAGTGCAAGGTCTTGCGTTCTCCCGACTGGTTCACGTTTTCACCGGGGGTATTATCCTCATTAATGACTTTCGAACCAGAGAAATAACTCCGTTCCGTCTCGCGGTCGGAATCCACCTTATAGACAAATCGTCCCGAACTTGCCTCGTAGAGTTTATCGTCCAAACCGGCATTGCTGCCCAATGCCAGCATGGGTGCATCGATATAGATTTCAAACTCCTCACCGAACGGGTCCACGGAATTGCCGTCCGAACCGGCAAAACTGGTTATGTCGATGGCGATGTCCACCGGTTTACCGGGTTCGTAGGTCCATTCCAACGGCGTAAGAAGCTCGGGCACTTCCTCGGTTTTTCCTTCCCTGTCCGGTTCTTTTCCTTGCTCACCTTCATTGTTATAGTTCAGCCTTGCCCCGAAGCGGAACGGGTTGTAATTTGCCAGCTCGAAGGTGACACTGCGGTAGGAATTGCCACCATATTCATTATTAACGCCATTATTATCTTCTGGTAACACCGCATTGGTTCCATTTATGTTAGAAGCTATGCATATGACCTCTGCACTTTTGGGGCGGTTGGATTTCATATAGATGGAGTACTTGCCAATACTACCGGTCGGTCTGTTGAGTATCTCCTTTTTCGGCTTGAACATCAGCATGCGTCCTCCGCTGGGGTTGTTGGTTTGCCACCACGCAGCCGATTCATCGGGATAGAATGTACAGTCGAACGCATCTACACCGGCCTGGCCTGTTTCATTATCTTCATAATAATCCAGATACCGCGAATAGAGCAGGAACTCATCCTTTTCTCCTGCATTGAATGGATCTCCTTTTTGGTGATCTTCCAAATCATCACCTGTTTTTTCCCGTAACTGCAAATCAAACTGTATGTTGGCATGTCTTTTCTGCGGCACCAGACGGTAAAGAATCAATTCATCATCGGGGTAACCCTCGATACCACCGCCCTGAGCATTGTAGGCTTTCAGCCCTTCCACCGTGATGGAGTTGCGGGTGTTGGAGTAAGTAAATACCCGTTTCATGGTCTCGAAGTGTTCCGCCTCGATATAGAGATGTCCCTGATAGTCCTCATTTTGAGACAGAATATTATGGAAATAAACACGCTGTACCCCGGGATGTTCTACGATGTAGAGATACTTGTAGTCCGGTTCCGGAGTGATGTCTCCGCTGCTGTACCAGTCTTTCTCGCCATCACGGACCACGGTAAGAGCCATGCCCGATTCCGGACGGATGTCAAGCCCGCCGACGGATATGTAAACCTTCAGCGGGAAGAGTTCCGCCGGGGCGGTCTCGGGGACGGTAAACATCACCGTCACGTGTGAGCGGTCCTTAGTCGGGTCTGACTGATCTATTTCGCCATAAATTTGTGTGTCCACCCACGAGGGGGCGAACGACTGTTCCTTCACCAGGATGACCTTTATCTTACGCTCCAACCGTCTGTGCTTCACGAGCAGGGTACCTTCCAGTTTTTCATTGGCACCCATTGAAAGCAGATTAATAATAATCGTGCCTCTGCCTACGCCATCGTCGCCAATTTTAAAAGTATTTGCAATTCCCTGCTGAGCCACGAGGTTGTCTATCCATGTCACCTCCGCCTTGTCAGCTTCTGTTATTTTTTTTCCGTCTTTGCCTTTGACGGTATATGAAAGCGTATATGCACTGCCGGCAAGCTCCGAGCCAAGCACGTAGTCGGTCTGTTCGACCGTGAGGATATATTCGCTGTCCTCCACCTCGTTCACGCGGTCGGAAATGGAGATCCACACGTTGTTCGTGGCAGCCGCCTCCAACGCTTCGGCAAAAGTAGTCTGCCCGAAAGAGAGTCTACCTGTAATATTCAACTGGTAATCATGGTTCCGCCTGATGAGTATCTGGTCTCCTTCCTCATCCACCAGCATCACGCGGTAATAGCGGTCTTCCGTATCTCCCGCATTGCGTCCATACAAGACGATGCTGACCGGATCGTCCGCACTGTTCTCACTCTCGAAAATATACTGTCCCATATTCGTGGTCACGTCCGTCACGTCGCTCAACTTGGCATCATTGGCAGGAATCGTGACGAAATCATCGTTCAGCCAGTCGGTTTCGGTGAAATTGAATCCTTTTTCAGGATGGTACGGAGCTACCGTACCGAACGCATTCGTATTATAGACCGCAAAGCCTTTCACTGTAAAATAGCCATTGTCTTCAGGGGCATTGACAGATACCTTGGCATGGTTGCGGAGCATTGTTATGCTGTTCCCTTTACCGCTCATCTGTTGGGCGATGGTCTGTTTCTTCAACTCATCGGTGGAATTGTCACAGGCGAAACGCGCCCAGTAGATCATGCGTCCGGACGAGCCTTCGAGCAATGCCATCACTTCCGCTTCCGACTTGCTGCGGAACTGATCCTGCTCGAAATCCGTCATCACCTGATTGGCGAGGAAATGCACGGTCCGGGTGTTCTCGGGCACTTGGGCCTGAAACGTACCGTTGCTAACATCCGTAGAAATGACCTCTGCCGTTACGGTCGTAATAAAGAGTCCGTAACTGTCGAAACAGAACAGCGTCATGTCCTGCACGCCGCCACCGTCGGGGTCCACCGCACGGGTGGCCACCTTCTCCATGGCCGGAACATCTGCGCTGAACCGGAGCGCCACATAGCCTTCGCGGGCTGCGGGTGACGGGTCGAACCACTCGTCCTCCCGGCAGGAGACCGACAGTACCGCTATGGCGGCCAAAGTCATGATCGCATGTATCCATCTTTGTATCATATTCTTATCCATATAAGTCCTCCTTTCTATTTACCGGTTTTCTTATCGTAGGCATCGCGTATGCAGCGGATAGCCCGGTCACTGGGGGATGATACTCCGGGTTTTGTTACAAGTCCGGAGGCGCTCCAATATCGGTCACCTGCAAGCACCTCGTCCATCACATCTGAAGCATTCTGGTATTTATAAATGATATTTATCTCCTCCCTTGTAGGCAAGCGCCAGTCATCATATACCGTTCCGTCTCGAGCCACCTCCACATATTGTTTGCAATGATCTGCAACAGCATCAAGTTCATCCTGAGCATTTTCATTTGAAATCCCAACTACAGCTCCCAACTGTGAGGCAAGCATGAATGACGGTGATACCAATACGGCATTGTCTGCACCGGGGTCAGTCTTGCCGTCGGTAATACGGGGGCGTCCCAAAGTGTATTCGCTTGAGGTGGCCGTAATGGTCACATGGTACATGCGGTGATTATTCAGACCAACAGATGCGGTTGATTCATTGTAAGTATATGTATAAGGTTGGTATCTGCTTCGGGTTTCTCTCCAACGCGCATATTCGATATCGGATAAACCGTCATCATCAACTGATACCACCACTTTAGAACTAAAGAATCCGGTTCCGTTCTTGCTGTAATTCCACCTATTATTCGAAGTGCTCCAAGAACACCCGCATATCCAAGCATTATCATTGTTATAAGGGACTTGTGCAGAACTATATTGTTGTCCCTTGTTTATTGCCTTTCCTGCCAACCGTTCCCAAGTAGTGACACCACGGGTTCCGTCTGAAGCAGTACTCACAAAATCATCGCGATAGGAATAATATCCTTCCACATTCGTGATATAGGTCAGCGGATACTGCGCCACCTTCACTTGACGCTTGATGCCTTCCTCGTTTTTAACTGTAAACTCGATGTATCTCACGGCGTTGTTTCCGGGTACGGTGCCATAGACATCAATTTTGCCGGTGATGTTTTTATCCGGCGTAATCCGGATTGTACATTCGTTTTTCCAGTTAGGTTGATAGCTACTACCGGTATTTTCGCCCCATACGTCCGGTTCTTGTCTTTCATTGATGATTTCCAAGTCCTTCTCCTGTCCGAACTTGTCGATATAATAGACTCTGTCAATAGTGGCTGTTACAGCCGATGAAGAGGCAAACTCCAGCGTCGTATTATCGTCGTCCATGTTGTGCATCTCTATCTCGTACTCGTTCAGCGTAAGATATGCCGGACGCTCGTCCTCGCCACCGACATTTACCTGCTTATTCTCCCAATCGTACACAGAATAGACTATGCCTGTCAAAGGAACCGGTTCCGACGGGTCGCTGCCTCCCGGGGCATCAACCGTCACCGTGACTTCATAGCAGGTGTTACGGTTCAGCATCTTGCTCTTGCTGACCGGAATCTGGTAATAGCTGCTCGGTAGGTATTCCTGCGCTTTTCCGGTAGGTTTACCTGCTGCATCACGGGGGGTATTGTACATCGGAATGTTTACGATGAGACGCACCTCCTTCTCCAGTGTAGAAGCATTTACCCACGTATGCGCATAGGCATACGCCGTCACGGTAATCAAATCCGGAGTCCAATCAAAATAATTGCCGCCGAGTAAATCGGGGGTTCTCAGCTTGGCAGTTTCCGCATCCATATTGTTGGAAGGTAACACGGAGGTGGAGTATGGCATGTTACGCAGGTAGTATCCCGGATTAGTAGTGATAGTGGCATCCGGTCCGTTATTATCAAATGTCACGTGCTCGCCGCTGCTTATCTTAACCACAATCTTGGCTGCGGCACGGCGCAGTGTCACCTGCAACTCCGTATCGTCAGCCCTTTCTCCGTTGTTCAGCTCGATGGCCGCAGCCGTTTCAGGTTCTGATTCCCCTTTCGGGTAGGCTATGCCGTCCATCAGGAATGTCTTCGGTGCATCGGTAACGTCCAGTCCGGTCACGTGGATACGTTCGTCTTCCTGCGTCATTCCCCGGAGTTGGATCAAATCGAAGTCTTCGGCATCGAACACATCTACCTCCGCCGTGCTGTTGGCTATCAGATATACCCAGTATGCCTCATTGGGGACGAAATCGCTTCTCTTGGCCGCCAAGGTGATTTTACCGCTGCCGCCCGCACTGCCACTTACCCGTTCGTGCCATTTTTTATTTCCGTTCTCCTCAAAAATCAGCACGTCGAGATGGCTGACTGTCACTTCCGCACCTGTGGCTTGGACGGTGGCGCGGCTCACGGGCAGCGATGCGGAGGCGAGGTCGAGTATGATACTGTTTCCGTCTCCTCCCACCCCGGTAACATGCAGTGTGTCATACTTGTCGCAGGCGGTAAAACCCACTGCCGCCAGACAACAGAAAACAATATGATATAATAGCTGTTTCATAGCTCATCAATTTTGAGTTTGAGGTACTTCTACTTGTCGGATCACAATCGTCTCGGCAAGCGTGCTGCCTTCCCATTTTAGGTTGCCGGTCAGCCCGTTAATCAGCAGCATGGAGGTTTCGTCATCACCAAGCCAACTCGGCCTATAACTGATACCCAGACTTACGGTTTCACCTACATTCTCGGCTGACAATGCCCTGACCCGTATTTCATAAGCCTCCGGGGAAGCCACCCACATGTCGGCATCTGTAATCTCCGTCTCGTTCTGGTAAACCGATACCTCGAATTTTCCGGGATTGTCGAGCAGCGTGGGAGTCCACTTCTGTCCGGCGGGAGCTGTCATCTTGAAGCTGAACGAGTAACTTCCGAGCGCGGAAGTCTTATCCGGATTATAATAAACTTCCGGTTGGGGATATTTACCTCCTTCGGGAAGCGAAGAGCCCACCCACGGTGCGATCGGATTGTCGTAACTCGGATAGTTAAATTCAATCGGGTATGTTTCGCCCTCCCAGTCTGCCACCGTGTATTCCACGGTTATTTTGCCGTCGTTGTGCATCAGGCAGCATACCGTGTAATAGTGGTTCCTCTCAATCGGGGGCAGGTAAACCAGCCCGGTGCGTGCAGCTCCGTCGTACTCGTATTCAATTTGAAGGACGTTGCCTTTCTCATCGCCCGGGACGTTCCAAGTGTTGCTGCCCCACGGGTTTTCAAACGGATAGTAAGGTGCGTTCAGCACGGGGGTATAGTTTTTCGGATCCTTCCGCTGCTCGTCGGTGATGTTGTTAGCCAACTCGGCAGTTACCGCATCCTCAATCACTTTCAAGGGAAAATCCCCGGAGATGCTCGTTATGTTCTTCAGCGTTTCATCGCTCTGCGGCATGAGGTAGTTGCGTGTAAGCGTACCGGAAGACAGCATGGTCAGTCCCGTTATCCGCAACTCGCCGGTCTCGCCTCGCGGCTTGGCGGCAAATACGCCGAGTTTCCCCATGGGGCGTTGCAGCTCGAACTTGATGTCGGACTCAATCAGGGTATGTCCGGCATGATTAGGATCAGTCGGGGTTTTATCGCTTACTTTCGTGAAGTCGAGTGTTGCCGACAGTTTACAGAACATCGGCAGGCCGTAGGTTGTTATGTCCCGCAATTCAGTGAACCAGAAGTCGTTCAACTGGTTTTCCGATGTTGTCTCAGACAACGATGCGGGGGCCTCCGAACCTTGAGTCCGCATGGCCCCTTCGTTTGCCACGACGTAAAAGTCCATCTGCTGTGTGGTAGTCGAATAGAAAGTGAGATCCATGAAGAACGTGTGCGGAAGGTCTGTCACGTTGTTTGTAAAGTAATGACCCGCAGGCCGACCGCCCACGAAAGCATAGACACGGAGCGTATGGATGGCAGACTCTGCACCGGCAGGCGTGCCGTCGGTTTCGCTGACGGCGCGTGTCCCCACGTTGAGGCGCACCGCCACGTCGTGCCGTTCGCCGAGCGAGGCGGCATCTTCCTTGACACACCCGAAAGGCAACAAGCCACAGCATACCGCTGTAACCGCCCAATATAATATTTTTCTTGTATTCAGCATATTCTTTTCGGTTCGGTCTTAAAACTCAGGTTTCACTTGTTCGATGTACCATTCGGGTACGCTTACCGTGATTTCTCCCGACTTGAACTCGAAGCGTATCGGGATGAGCACTTCGTGTTTGGAACAGTCGATAACGGGATTGTCGGCAAGGAACTTGGCGAGGTTGACTTCGGCCAGCGTCTCCCCATCAAGGGCGGCGCTCAGGCGGACGTTCACGTTCTCGTGGTCCTTGTGACGCATTATATTGGTACGGGCCGTGAGCAACGCTTTCCCGGCCTCGTATTCGGTTTCAAGCAAATAGTCGGTCGCTTCCCCGCAGGCCCGGTTCTCGAAATCGGTACAGGGCGAGACTCCGCATATCTCAAGCACAGGCATCGAGCCTGCGCGGTTTCCCGTGACGGGAACTCCGGCCACTTCCACCAACAGATCGTAGTGAGAGCTGGCGAACTCTATGATTTTGGTCTGGTCCTCCCCCTTGTGGGCGCTGTACGGCAGCACGGTATAGGAGGTGGAGGCATAATAAAGCGAATCATTGCCGGCAACCTGTTTCTCGTCGAAATAATCCCCGGCGGCAAAGAGCATCCGGTCGTAGTCGCCCGTAGCGATGCCATCGACCTTCGTGTGGTGGGTGTTCCCCAAGCAGACAATCCGGTAATCACCGTCAGCGAGCGGGGGAAGCGTAGCCGTGCGGCCCTTAACTTGTTCCTCTGGTAAGATACTCGAATTGACGCATCGATTCTCTGCATCGAATACGAACATTTCCACCCGGCAAATCTTGTCGGGGAATATCTCCGTGGTGCCGTCACCCTTGTAACTGAGCAACAACTTGTTCGTGCTCAGGCAGTCGTCCAGATCCTCACGGATGCAGGATGTGGCGGCTCCGGCGAGCAACGTCAGGCAGAAAACAATATTCGTCAATTTCATATTATATATGTGATTGAAGTGTTAAAGGATACAGAGGGCGGAACTTTCGCCCTCTGTATCGGGTTATCAATTGTTAAAATTCAGGAGTAACGGGAACTACTGTCCAGTTTGCTACCTTTACATTCAGTTCTACACAACGCTCGGGCTGATCGAAATCTTCATCCGAGAACGAGTAGAGAACCCGGTAAATCTTTCCGGAATTGAAAGCATCTGCAGATGTAAACAGACCGCGCAGGTAAATCGGCTCTACCGCTCCGCTTGCAGTTGTTCCATGCAATGTCAACAATAGTTCTGGATTGTTAGTTGCATTATTCACATGCGCCAACCCGTAGGTGATAATATTTTGGGCATTCTCACCGTTAGCGCCTTCTACCAAAGTATCACCGTTCGGATCCTTTGATTCGCCTGGATTCAGGCTCAACACGTCGGCTTCAGATGAAGACAATACGTCTGCCCATGGAGCTTGTGCGCCATTAACCCAAGTCCATATTTCAGAAGATGTGGGGTTGTCGAAAACCTTACCAGTCTCAGACGGTGCTTTCGTTACAAAGTCATACGCCGTGTAGTAGTGATTCAACGCTATTTTCTCCAACTTAACAGAAGTGTATTTGTTGGTAGCGGGGGCTTGTGCCATCTGGTACTTGAATCCGTAGATTTCGAAACGGGATACGCGCGGTTCCAGGGTTACACTTGCCTGATAGACATTCTGGTGGTCTGCGACGTCCGGAGCGCCACCTTCTACCAGGTCATCTTCCCCGTAGAGGGTATAGGTAGGATGTCCGGTTTCAGTATCATTCGGTACATCTTCAGATTTGTTTGCAAGGCTTGTGTATTCGATATTCCCTTGGTTACCAACTACAACAACCTTGACTGTTGTATAGGGCAAGAAGTGGTAGGTAAGGTCTTTACCAATTGCAGTTATATCCGCCCAATCTTGGTCATCAGTGCTGGAAAAATAAGTTTTTTGAACTGTCCCTGCCGGATATTCGGGAATGGTTACTTCTGTTCCGGAAGCATCCAAGAAGAATACCTTGAAGTTGGTCAATTCTACTTGTGAGTTATTCTCCATGGCATCACCTACAGAACGAACTTTCGGAGAAGGCGTGAGGTTTGGCAACTTGATTGTCACTCTCTTGAGCGACTTGTCCATAGGGGCATTGATCCCACTTTCGTTCTTGTCGCAAGAAACAAGAACCATTGAAGCTGCTAAAGCTGTCAATAAAAAACTCTTGATTTTCATCTTTTTGTTGTTTAAAAATTAATAAAATGGGTTTTATATCTTCTCGTTTATGGTTTTCGTCTATAACTGGTCAATGACCTGCCGCACCTCTTCGAGGTTATGCCGGGCCGTCTCGGAACCGGCCTCCGCGGCACGCCGGAAAGCGTCTTCGGCCTTGTCATACAGTCCCGCTTCGGCGTATGCCACGCCGAGCGTAGTCAGCAACCCGGCAGATTTCGCGGTGACTTCCGACTTTTCGAGCAGCTCCACCGCCCTGGCGTACTCCTCACGGGAGATGGCATTCACGGCATTCTCGTTGAGCGCGGCGGGCGATGTCGGAAAATAGCGTACTGCGGTGGCCATCACCTTGTCGTACTCGGGCGTGCCTTTCCCGTAGGAGCCGGCCACCTTGTACATTTCCGACAGGCTCAAGAGATCGGGACGCTCATCGACCATGCGGCGCGCCTCTTCGAGGTTGAAGTTGCGCACGTTATACTCGATGCGGTACTCGTTGCGGCGCAATGCGGGGTATATCTCGGTGAGCAGCCTGAGGTAAATGGTCGGCGGTACGAGTTTCTGGAGCTGTAACTCGCAGAAGTCCCGTTCGTCGGGATAGCGTTCGATGACCTCATATACCTCGTCGCGCTTGAGCAGGTTCGGGAAGTCGCCGAGCGTACGGATGAAGCCTTCCCAGTCCTCACCTTTCCAGTCCACGTGGAGCATGTCGGGCGATATGCCGTCGTGACGACGGATATAGTCGGCCAGTGCCTTGGCGCGGTTCTCGGAAAGGGTCATGTTGTGCGCCATGCTGCCCTCGGGAGAGGCGTAACCGGTGATGTAGATGCCGATAATCTTGACATCGGTATTCTTCTTTACCAGTTCGATGGAGTTGGAAACGGTGTCCAATTCGGCACGGTTATCCTTGAACCCGGGCAGTATCTTGTAACTGTCCTGCCGGAACTGCAACCGTGCGGTACGGGTCTCGGCACGTACCTTCACCGGTTCGGGTTCCGGGGCTATGGAATCGAGACGGTAATCCGGGATAAAGGTGGGCAGTATGCCACTCCACAGACCTTGCTCGGCCTTACCCTCGCCGCAGTTGGTGCAGCCGTGTACCTCCTCGCGGATCTCGACCCGTCCGTCGAGCATCCATCGCTCGTAGGGGACGGAGGCCGCATAGTCATACTGTTGGTTCTTGCCGCCGTGACGTATGATAACCTGTGATGAATCGTTGTGAAAAGGCGGGAGTTCCACGCTTTCGAGGCGTTGCGCCCTCAAATAGACCTTGTGGCGGGTCTTGCCGTCGATGACAATCGGGGGAAAGGCGATTTCCCGGTTGCCGTCCGCCGACACGAGCACGGGCGTCAGCGCCACGGTGTGCTGCGTGCGGATTTTGGCCTTGCTCAAATCCACGGACATCGTCAGCTCGACCGAGCGGTCCCGCTTGACGACACCTCCCTGACGGATTCCGATCGAGGGCAGGTAACTGGTTTCGTTCTCGGCATGCAGCATCACGGGGCTACCTGCCAGTATCAACAATAGTATGATATATAAGCGTCTCATAGTCGTTTCCTTGTTATTTGATTATGTATATCAGAGAGATGCCCGCCTTGGTCGGGCCAAAGTAGTGTTTATTCTGACTGCCCTTGAACTTTCCGCAGGTGGCGCACTCGTACTTGTCGTAATTCGTGTAGATGTAGCCCAGACCGATCGTGGCTTCGAGGTTCCAACGCTTGCCCAGAATCCACGAGTAGCCGTATGAAAGCCCGACGCCCGTGGCCCAGCCCTGGTAACGGTGGTCCTTGGTGGATTTGCTTTGGAAAGGGATTCTCACGCCGCTGATGTTGTAGAAGGCGTAGCCGCTGTGCAGACCGAAGAAGTGGCCGTTATAGCGTTCACAGAGCCAGTAGCGGAACTCCGGCATCACCAGCCAGTGCTTGATTTTCTTGTTCTTGTCCTTATTCAGCGTCCACGGGTTGTAGGCACCCGTGAGGTCGAGGGTTGTGCGTTGACCCAACCCAAATTCCAGACTCAAGTTGGGCGTTGTGGTTGACCAATACAGCAGATTGGTCTTTGCTGCTATATCCTGCGCGTTGGCGGTGCCTGTACACCAGCAGACGGCAAGGAAAACACCGAGGATCAGTTTTTTCATATTTTCCTTCTTCTTGTTATCTCATTTGAACCGGCAAAGCCGGCACTTTGTTATCAATCATGGGGACTGTGGTCCCGTGTTTTTTTTCATTTTTTAGAGGGAAATACCCCGCACACGATTTATATTTCTCTCTTTAAGAGAAATACAAAAGGTTGGTTCTGCTTGTAATTAGCTGATATTCAACTATTAATAATTTTAAGAGGAAAGGCAAAAGCTCAATGCTTGTTGTGGAAAAGAGATAAGATGCAAATAACTGAAAAAAAACATGGCTGATTTTATAGCCGTTTGAGGGATTTTTCGTATCTTCGAAGCGTAGTCATTTCTCTTAAAGAGAGAAACGTTTTTTCACTCAACACTTTTCATGTCGCTCAAGAGTCATTTGCACTTATTATTTCTTTCCATATTGCCTGCCTTTTTCTTTTAGCCAGTCATGACAAAGACTCTTTTTAACGGTTGTCTGTTCCAACTATTCGTCTTTGCCGATCAACCTGTCGCATTTCTCTTTTGAAGAGAAATTTATTTATACAATCATCTATATATCAGCGACGTACACTGAAAATAGCGTTAATTGGCTCAACATATTCTTCTTGTCGCACAACTTTTTTTGCACGACAAGGCAATTATTCCGGCTGCTTTCATTGTCATTCTCAATAATTTTCGTATTTTTGTAGTTGTTTAGAACTTCTCTTCAAAAGAAATCATCCGATTTTTTGTATGTATCTATCGCTTAACGGTGTAAAAAATTTGCGGGCGGGATTTGTCCGTTATCCGGTGATATCGCACAACATGGGTCTGTCCTGCCGGTACCTGTAGAAATGGAAGGGCCGTTCTGTCCGGGGCGTGTTATAACGGGATGACGCGTTTCCGGTGCAACCGGTCGTAAACGGAAACACCGCCGGAGAAATCAATCTGCCGGATCATACCCATCTGAATGATATATAAAAGGCTGAAAACAAAATTCTTGCACATGAATTTTAAAGATATAAGGTATGCCATAAACCGAACTTGGTCAAAGAACGGTTTAATGGCCATATAAACGGATGCACTTACGCGATTTTCTATTACAGTGATTTCAGAATCAAACTGTTCGCCTTGTCCACCACCGTAGTGTCGAGTGAAGCGAGATAGATACGGGTGGTGTTCTCGGAATCGTGTCCCATCGCCTCGCTGATGGTAGCGATAGGAATATTCTTGCTTTTGGCGATACTTGCCCAGCTATGGCGGGCCACATAGCTCGTCAGTGGTATGGCCAACCCCAAAAGTTTACCGATTTTCTTCAAACTCTGATTTTCCCGATGCGCCTCGCTCTTGTATTGTTTTCGGGCATCCTCTTTCATGTCCCGTATGATCGGCAACAGATAAGGAGTCCCGGACGTGTCGTACTTGTCGATGATCTCCTGCATGGGCTTCTCCCACCTGATAAAGAGCTGTTGTCCCGTCTTCTGGCGACGGTAGGCCAGAACTCCATTCTGTAAATCTTTCTTTTTCAGGTAAGCCATATCCACAAATGACATTCCCCTTGTATAGAAAGAGAAAAGGAACAGGTCTTTCGCGTAATCCAGCATGGGACTGAGTGTCAGGTCCAGATCCCGTATCTGGCGGATCACTTTCAGCGGAACGGCGCGTTTGACCGTTTTGTCCACGCCCGTGTAGACATGCCTGAACGGGTAACGCTGCACGGTCAGTTCCCGTTCCACCGCACGGTTGTAAATGGCACGCAGGTTACGCATGTAAAAAGAGGAGGAGTTCGGGCAAACGTCGCACCCTTTCAGAAAGGTCTCGTATTCCACCATCAGGTTGGAGTCCACCTCCCCGAACAGAAGGTCACGTTCGCCACGAAACCGCAGGAAACTGTTCAGCACGGTCGTATACGTCTCAGCCGTACGCCTTTTCCCTATCTGTTTCAACTCCTTTATGAGCTGCCGTGCAAAAGAGACAAACCCGCCGCAGTCAGCCGGGGAGGAAAACAGTTCCACCACCTTGTCGGCGGTATACATTACGTCGGAACGTTCGAGCCGTGCGATGATGCTTCTGAAACGGGACAAGTCATCTGCCAAGGCGGTCTTCACGGAGAGCAGGTAATTCCTGCGCCCCCCTTCCGTGCCGGAATCCATCACGATCTCGGAAATGCCGGCATCCCATTCCGAGGGAAAAAGCTTGTAGCCGGTATGCACTTGTCTTGCCAGACGGTTGTGAATCACTTGATAGTAGAGCGAGCCTTCCTTCATCTCGACGGAAGAGGCCCGGAATTTAACTTTTATTGTTGCCATGAATATATCTGTTATTTAATTTTTCACCTGAAAACTAATCCCGGGGAAACCATTGCATGAATATTCATCTGCCTTTAACACATTTAAAAGCAAAAAGTCCCTTGGCGCACCGACGTCACAGGAACTTTTCACATATAAAAGACACATGTTCTTTCACTGTATGCGTATATATTCCGAATACCTGATTTCCACATACGGGTTGTCACTGGAAATGGACTGATGGATAGCCTTTACACGCTTCCAGAACCACCATCCCTTGTATTCTACCCAAACCGCCTGATTGAGGGTTACCGGAACTTTGATGTCGCCTTTGAGCCGTTTGTTCTCGATCAACCCGGTAAGTTGGATATACGGTGTAACCATCTCCACCTTCTGCCGCAGCAGTGGAACGGTATCACGGATAATGAGCGTGTCGCGGATGGCGGCATCTATCGGGGCTTTCACTTCGACTTCATGCCGTGCAGCCGCTTCGAGGTTCCTGATTTTCACGCCTAGCCTTTCGATGGTCTCGGCATCCTTGGCACGGAACTCTTTATACTCATCTATAGTCAGCCGCAATGCCTTGGCATCGAGGACCATCGTCGCTGAATCGATCTGCATCCGCTTCACATCGGAAAGCAGTGCGGTGCTGTTCATGCGGAATCGGTCGCGTTCTTCCGTGAGGCGTATTGTCCTCCGGTGCTGCAGCCAGAGGATGCTACAGAGCAGCAACACCGTTGCCAGAAGTATTCTGTTTAATCTACTCATATGATACTGATTCTTCGGGGATGAACCACAGAAATTCATCCATATAGATTTCTTCCAACAATACAAGGCCGCCCCGGTTCTTTTTTCGGTTCTGCGGGAGGTCTTCAACGACCAGTCCACGGCGGCCGACCAGTTCGTCCAACCTCATTTCGGAGAGTTCAGGCGAAGCGATGATGGTAACGTATGCATTCTTTTTCATAACTGGTCTTTCCACGATGTTTTTACTTGTGCGTTCCCTGACATTTGAGAAGTTCACGGATATCGGCACGGATTTCGTGCAGGTCATTCTGTACCGTGTTGAGCTGCATCATGGTTGCCTCGAACACGGACTTGTCCAGCTTCATGGCGTTGATACGGTCATACTGGTTCTTGATTTCCACTTCCAAACCGATACATTTGGTTTCCAGTTCTGCAATTTGGGCGGTGTTGTTGACATGCTGTATGTACAGTGTCAGCGAGAACGAGAGTACCACGACAATGATCTTGAAGTACTTCATTACAAATTCTTTGAGTTGTTCCATATCTTATTCCATTAAAAGTGAGAATGCGTCCCTGATAGCCCTCAGCAGAGCCTCGGCTGCCGCACTATCCCGGAACCCATAGATGACAAGCGCGATCATCATCGCCAGATAGACCCACCAGGCGATTTCTTCCTTAGTGATTTTACGTTTCCGCTTCGCCATCTTTTACAGGATTTTGGGGTACGATTACATTGAAGATAACATTGCCGTCGCTGCCTTCGATACGCAGGCGGTTCTCCTCCTTGTGCCTGATGGGGAAGATATCCATCAGTGCCTTGGCGGCATTGACCGATACGGCCCTGAGCGGTGCCGGAGAGAGCGGCACTCCGAAACGGTCGGTATAGTCCGAAGTGGCCGTCTCGTCCATGACGGCCTTGAGGGTCTCGGTCACCTGCAACTTTACGGCCATCGTCTCCATCTCGAACCGTTCCGAGGAGAGTAATGCCTTGATATGTGCCAGCACATGCGGTTTGTTCATCAGGTAATTGGCTGAAGCATACGGATTCTTCACCGTATCCTTACCGAATACCTCCACAAAGCATTTTTTCGGCCGTCCGGCATATTCCAGCCCGCCGTTCACATAGAGGTTGCAGAATTGCAGCTCCTGTTCTGTGAGCGGTTTCTCTTCCGGCCTATCCTGCGTGTTCGTTATCTTGTCTGACATCGGTTCTTCCTTCCTTTTCTGAAAGAGTAGCGGGTTTGTATCCCGGAGGTTTTACAAAATCCGCCTTTTCATTGAGCAACTGCTCCATTAATGCGTCATAGAATACCTGGGCCAACGCATCGGCACACGCCTCCGCATCCGCCAACGAGTTGATGAGCCGCAGGTTGAACTTGATTTCCAGGTCGTAGCCCGATATGAACGCCATCAGTTCGTTCCCGTCATAGCCCAGCGCCCCGTAGGTCATCCGGTCCGCCGTACGGAATGTAATGGTCTCGGGAATCTGTTCCCGGTCAATGCCTTGGGCTTCCTTATTCGTGTCCATACTCATATCTTGAAATATTTACGGGTTTTCTCTTTCTTCTGTATGGCGATTGCCGCCCCTTCCGTCTGGCGCAGACGGGAGGTATAGACCCCCAGGATGTCAAGCGTGGCCGTCACATCCGCAGCCGCATCGTGGGCATCGTCCAGTTCCACCCCCAATTTTGAGGCTACCAGTTCCAGTTTATACGAAGTAACCTCCGGATCAGCGGCAAAAGCCAACCGTCCCATGGCAAGCGTGTCGATGTAGTGCGGCTGAAAGTTGCCGTAATAGTCCTTGGTACCGGAAAAGGTCTTTTCAAACTCGGCGGCCAGTCCGGCATAGTTCATCAGCTGTTGCAGGAATCCGATGTCGAAAGCGATGTTCTGTCCGACCAGCACGGGCTTGCACTGATTGCCCTTCGAGAGGGTGCTGCGTTTGGCGAAGGCGATGACTTCTCCGGCGACTTTCTTCATGTCCACACCCTGTGTGCGCAGCATCTCCATGGTAATGGCGGAATAGTCCAATGCCGTCTGTTCGTACTTCATCGGGACATATTCCGGTTCTTTCGCCTGTTCATGGCGGGTACGCAACACCTTGCGCCGGGGAAATCCCGCGTCCTGTTTCCCGTAGGGGGTGATATACGCCTGATAGCGGTCGAATACCTGCCATGTGTCGAAACGGACGGCTTGCAGGGCGATCTGTGTACAGGCGCATTCACGGCAGTCCAGCCCTCCGGTCTCGAAGTCCAGCCCGATGCCTACATATATCTTCTGTTCTGTCTTGGGTGCCATATCTTTTCAGGATTGAATGAATAACAATGAGTTCCTATAGGTCTGTAATGTATTGCATCCGTTGTAGTCGCTGTAACGGATGACGGCCGTGAGGATGACCACCCGGTCTTTGAGCGACTGTATCTCGGCGCGGTGTTCCATGTAATAGTCGTTCCAGCATACACATTCCGCCAGACGGTTGTTCTGGGAGAGTGTCAGCTTGGCGAAACGCTTCCGGCTTCCCGTCTCCCTGTCCTTGTAGGTATGTTCGGTTACATCCACCACCGTGGCGCAGACAGTCGCACGCCTGCCGTCGTTCTCGTCCCGTGCCACCTCGTCCAGGGTCAGGTAAGAGGCTTTTCCCTTGACCTGCCTGCGGGCTTCCGAATTGTTGAAGATGCGGCGATAATCGATGCTGCCTATGCCCGACACGGCAATCTGCTGCTGCGACCAGAAGAAATGCCGCCCGCGCATGTCCTGCGGGAAGTCTTTTTCAGAAAGGGAGAATCCCAGTTCCCGTGCGGCGCGTTCGAGCAGCGCGCAGCGTTCGGTAACCGCCCCGACTTTTTCGATACGGTCGAAGCATCCGGCAAGGATCATGTGCTTGACATGCCGGGCGTTCACGGGGACTTTCACGGCCTCTTCCGCGTTGTCGGGGTCGTCCCAGTAACTGTATTTCTTGAGTTTGTAACGGAATATGCGGTGGATGAAGTTCTCGATACCGGTATATGCCCCGCCCCGGTCGCGTTCCGTGACGATGTATTCCACTGTCTTGACACCGACCTGTTTGATACGGGTAAGCGACCAGAAGATTTCATCGGTGGCATAGTCGGTGAAGAACTCCGTCCCGGAGCGGTTGATGTCCGGCGGCACGATCTTGGCCGACGAGCAGCGTTCCATCTCCGCCATCAACGAAGGAATCTCCTTGTCGTCCGCCCATTGCAATGCCACCGTGTAGAATGCCGAGGGGTAATTGGCCTTGAGCCATGCCCCGCAATAGGCTGTAAGGGCGTATGCCGCGGCATGGGAACGGTTGAACGAATATTTCCCGGCTACCTCTATCTTGTGCCAGATTTCCTCCGCCTCATAGTCCGGGCATCCGTTCCCGACGGCTCCGGCAATGAAATCCGCCTTCAGCGTGGCCATCAGGTCGGCTTTCTTCTTTCCTATGGCCTTGCGCAGATAGTCGGTCTTCCCGAGGTCGAATCCCCCGAGCGTATGAGCAACGGACATGAACTGCTCCTGGTAGACCATGATTCCGAAAGTGTTCTTCGTTGCTTCATAACAGCCGTAGTTATAGACCGGGGCCACTTCGCCACGCCTGAAACGGACATAATCATCGGTGGCACCGATGTCGAGTGTGGCGGGACGGTACAGGGCATTGATGGCGATCAGGTCCTCGATACACTCCGGCTGTACATCCTGGATAAACCGGGTAATGCCCGGCGAAGAGAACTGGAACACATTCTGCGTGTTGCCGTCCGAGAGCAGTCGGTAGGTCTTCCCGTCTTCCAGCATATCCTGCGTAATACGCCCGATAGTAAGTTCCTGCCCGAAATTCCGGTTGACCAACGCGATGACGGCACTCAGTTTGGCAAGTTCCTTTGTCGCCAGCACATCCTCCTTCAACAATCCGATCTCATCGACCGAATAGCCGTCGAACTCCGATACCAGTGCCCCGTCCATCTTACGGACCGGCAGGAAATCGAAGCATTCGGCGGGCCTGCCGTCCCGCGTGTCCGGTGTGACAACGATGGCCGAGGCGTGTATGGAGGCCGCTTTGGGCTGTCCGAGCAATCCTTGCACGTCCTCGATGACCAGCGGATAGGTCTGGATAAAGTCCCGAAGTTTTCTGTTGAAGGCAGCCTGTCTGAACAGTCCTGTCCAGTCCGTGCCGTCATCTATCATGGCGGTAATATAGTTCACGATGGAGTGAGGCACGCGGTGTACGCGTGCCACGTCCTTCAAGGCGGCTTTCAGTTTCATCGTGGTAAAGGTGCCGGCGGAAAAGACACGCTGGCGGCCGTCCGCATTGTACCGTTCTTCCAGGTAATCCTTGATCTCCTGCCGCCGGTCGGAGGCATAGTCGACATCTATATCCGCCTTACGGGAGGGCGGAATGTCCGCCCTCCACAAGTCCTTTCCCCACGAACGAATCCATTACGGTGAATGCTTCATTCGCTTTTTTAATTGTTACGTTTGTCACTTTCATTTTTTATACTTTTTATAGTGGACGATATCGCATATCGTCTGTTTGCAAACCTTGAATTGTTCAGCCAGTTCATTTTGCATGACTCCCGACCGGTGTAACCGCCTGATATGATCCGCTTGTTCATTTGTCAGTTTGGCGTTCACACTGTTCTCTCCATAATCATCCCTGAGTTTATGCACCATAGAATGCATGACGTTTTCTTGCCTGGTACACATTTCCAGGTTGTCACTTCGATTATTGTGCTTATTGCCATCCTTATGATTAACCTCCTTTGCCGCATTCCAATCATCAAGAAAATGTTCTGCGACAAGTCTATGGATTAATTTTTTACATATTTTTCCGTCAGAGGCCAAAGAAACATTGTAATACGGGGATGTACCCCCGACCCACGGTTTGATGATTTGTCCGTTCCTCCAATATTGGGATGTGGCATTACGGACATATCTTCCGACACTTCTAATTCTACCGCAGGAGCTTACTTGATAAATTCCCTCGTAATGATGAATATCTTTCCAAATTTCTTCCTCGTCCATTATCGTATATATTTCTTGTATCGTATTATCGCGCTTACCGTCTGGCGGCTGACACCGTACTGTTTTGCCAGGCTGTTCTGGGAAGCCTGGCCGGAGGAATACCTCACCCGTATCTCTTCCGCCTGCCCGTTGGTCAGTTTGGCGTTCACGCTTTTCTCGCCGTAATCCCGTTTGAGGCCACCCGCTATGGCATGTTCCATATTCCGCTGGTGCGTACACATTTCCAGGTTATCCGCACGGTTGTTGTCGCGGTTCCCGTCGATATGGTTCACCTCCAGTCCCGGATTCCAGTCGGGCAGGAAGTGCTGTGCCACCAGACGGTGCACGGAGAACTTCTTTCCGACACCGCCCTTGTAGAGTCGGACACAGTCATAGAGCGAAGTCGTCCCACACCAATGACACATGATACGTTCGGGTTGTGTCCAGGTGATACCGTCATGCGAAACTTGCCGTTCCAGACTCTTGACACGCCCGAGGTTGCTGATCTTGTACTTTCCTTCATAGTTCTTGATATCCACCCAGATTTCCCGGGTGTCAGCCATGGGTTATACGGTTTAGTGCTGTCTGAAAAATTCCCAGGTCTATCTCCACGCCGATGAACCGGCGTCCCGTATTCCGGCAGGCCACGGCTGTACTGCCGCTGCCCATCGCAAAGTCGAGGACGATGTCTCCTTCGTCGGTGTAGGTGCGTATCAGGTATTCCAGCAGGGCGACAGGTTTCTGTGTCGCGTGCAGGCAGGAGAGCTGCTTGTCCGTCTTGAATTTCAGCACACTGCGCGGATAGCGTTCCGTGGATATGTAATCCCGGAAATTATCGTGCTTCCGGTATATCTCGCCGGCATCGCATTTCCGCTGATGTTCGGCCATCACGACCTTGCGCTTGTGCCCGTCCGTCTTGATCGGATGATACTTCGGCAACCTGTCGTAAAAGACCAGAATGTCCTCGTGCGCCTTCATCGGCATACGCCTGGCGTTTAGGAAGCCTGTCGCCTGCGTCTTCTCCCATACCCAGGCATACCGCAGCCTGCGGAGATTGGAGCTGCCCAGCAGGCTCGTAAAAGGATGCTGGCAGAACAGCAGTACGGGAGTGTCAGGTCTGGATATGCCCTGTACAGCATTCCACATCCCGGGGATGTCTATCACGGCGTCCCATCGACAATGTGTCGTACCGTATGGAGGGTCTGACAATACCATGTCGGCAGTGATGCCTTCTTCAGCCAGCAGGGGCAGCACATCGAGTGCATCGCCCCGGTAAAGGTCGCAACCGTCATAGGGACGGTGGTGTTCGTAGGTCGGATTCATGGGTTTCGAGTTCCTTTAGGTTCCACAAGCAATCTCGGCGGTCAAAAAGGATTTCGTCGCCACACATCAATTCATCTGCGTATATCGTCCGCTCTTCTCCGTTACGGATTACCCGCATCCGGGCATCCGTGCACAGACGGTAAGTCTTGCCTTCAGATTCCATCTCCACATAGCGTTCGCCCTTGCCGAGTGTGATGTCCGGGGCAAGCACCGTCAGTTCGTCTTTCCAGCTGAGCCCGCAGCGTTCCGGCACGAGGAAGCGCGAGAAGATAAGGTCGTATTTCAGCGGGTCGATGGAGGTTATGCCAAGCAAGTAGGAAACCAGCGAGCCCCCGGCGGAACCGCGACCTATACCAGTTGCGATGCCTCTCCGGTGCGCCTCCCGCACCATATCCCACTGCACCAGGAAATAGTCCACATTGTCGGTCGATTCAATGATATAGACTTCCTCGTCCAGCCGTTCCCGATAGCGTTCCCGCTCCGGTTCCGGCACTTTCCGGTCCAGCCCGTCGTCAAGCAGTCGGAGGAACATCGTACGGCGGTCACCATACCGTTCCCGCTCTTCCGGTCGCATACGGTATTCCGGCATGAACATTCGCCCGGTCTCGAATGAGGCGTCCGCACGTCCGGCAATCTCCACCGTGGGACGGCACATGCGCCTGAACAGGGAATCGAAGTCCCATTGCCCGGAGAACAGAGGACGGAGCGTGTCATACAATTCATCCGCTGTCTTGAAATACTGGTCATCGCTCTGTTCATGGGCGGCTCCCGTGGCAATCTTGTTCACCACGATTCTGTACCCTGCATCGTCCTTGTCCATGTAGTAGCAGTCCGGAATCAGGACTGGTTCTACTGTAAATGAATCCGTGTCGGCATCATAACAGTTGCCGAAATAATATTTCAGGGCTTCTAGTTGCTCCCTGTCGATGCGGTCCGCCTTGTATTCGTTGGCGTCGACCTGGTAATAGACCGCTTCGGCACCTTTCCGGATACGCTTCACCTGTTTGGGGTGTCCGGCCATCCAGTAGACGGAACGGATGGCGAAAACCACCACACAACCTGCGGCATACATCAGCAGCTGTTCATAGCGGAGGGTGTTGTCTTCCGAATCGACCATGACGGCCCGTTGGATGCGCAGCAGATTATGCAGCCCCTCGTTATCCAAGGCATAAATCTTCAGCCCGACACGTTCTTCTTCGTGCATCATTGTCAGCGAGTAGCCGAATATATGTTTCAGCCCGGTATTGGCGCACTCCTTCTGAAGGTTCAGCGTGGCGGCCATTGTATTGCGGTCGCAGATGCCGACAGCCGTATGCCCGAGCCATTTCGCCTTGCGGCACAAATCTTCCGGCGAGCAGCAGGCGTTCAGCAGCTCGTAGGAGGTATGGATGCCGAGGTTCACGAAAGGTACATCATGTACCGGAGGCTTGGGCCGGCCGATATATTTCAGCAGGTTGAAACGGAATTCTTCCCGCAGGTCATAGTAGTACCAGTTCCTGCCGAACGGGAAGGCCACATGGAAGATTCCTTCTTCCATCAGCACATCCGGACTTTCCATCAGGTTGAACACGAGCTTGTCCCCGTCGCCGCGGAAGATGGATTCCACTCCCGACAGGTCGGCCGTGAAAAGCCGCCCGAAGCCGGGAATATCCACCACTTCCGTATCGACCGGGATATAGGTTATCCGTTGTGCATCGAGCCATGAGAAAAGTTCCTGTATCATCTTTCCTGTACTTTTTTGAGTTTGTATTCAAGGACGGACAGCAGGCGGCAGGCGAAAATCCCGTAGATTTCCGCTTCCGTGAGTTCGTCCCAGTCTTTGGCGGCATCAGCAATGTCCGCGATGAAAACCTCGAAATAGGGTTTCAGCCGTTCAGCCGTCCGCTTTACCGACTCGACGGCATCACCATCGTAACCGATGACTACGGTTCTGACGCCTTTCGATTGCAGCTTGTAGATCTGTACATCGGATATTTTCTTTCCGAAAGTGGCCACGGCTGCGACATGGGAATTGTCATAGAGTTCGAGTCTGCGGGTCAGGGCGATGACATCGAAAATACCTTCCGCGAGGATGACCGTATCGGTTTCATCCATACGGACGGCATCGTAGTTATAAAGGAGTCTGGAAAAGTCGTTTTCCGTGGAGTTCCGGTAACGCAGGATCTTGTACCCGCCGCTATGTCTGGTCTTGCGGTTGTGGGCGTCTATATCCTCTTTCGGCCAGGTATGGCGGGAGACATAGCCGACAACCGTACAGTCATCGATGACCGGAAAGACGACATAGTCCGCGTAGCGCGGATTGAGCCTGCCGGTTATCCCGACCGGGAAATACTCGTAATCGTCGAAACAGAAGCCGCGCCGCTGCAAATACGGATGCCGGAAAGTGCGCTTGTAAAAGTCCGGCAATTCGACCGGCACCAGTTCGTCGTCTATTTCTTCCGCCTCGTCCTTCTCCAGCAGGTGCAGGTTCAACGGTGCGGCAATGTCAGCTGTCTGCAAAACCATCAGGTCCATGCGACCGATAGCCGCCAGAAGTTGCTCCAATGTACGGGTGGATGCCCCGCAGGAGAAGCAGTGGGCCATGAAAGGCCGGCGGTGGGCAGTCGCCTTGCCGATGTAGATACCGAACTTACCGCCCGACTTTCCGCAGAACGGGCAGCGCGGAACGATAAGGTTCTTACCGCTCCCGTCCCGTTTGGCACCCGTCTCGCGGGTTATCTCCGAAACCAGATATTGATATTCCTGTACCGACAGTTCCATATTAAGGTATAGTCGTGACCGCTACAGGTTGGTTTGAAATGTTTGGAAAAAGAATCCGGATTAGCCCAATAAAAATAGACCGGCAGAATCATGGAAGGTCTTTCCACCCAAAGGAAAAGAGAAATTGTCTTCCCGGCTGGACAAAAAATGACTGCTTTTGTCTAATCGATAAAACAATATATAAATAAGGAGATTGATAATCAGCATTGGCTGATTATCAGGTGTAGAGATGTACTTTTCTAAAATGATCACTCTCTACATAAAAAAAGCGTATTTTTTGTGCAGTACAATAAACATACTGAATGAAAAGTATCGTTTTCCAATTACTACAAATAACGGATTTGTATTTGCGAGGTCATTCGAACTTTCCTCGAACAAAGGTCGTATGATATCTCGAACGCCAAGACCCGTGAGCGGAAACTGAAAGTCTTGGAGGCGGCAGAGGAATTGAAATGTGAAAACCTGCTGTTGATAACATGGGGAACGGACGATATGGCGGAATACAAAGGGCATACAATAAAAATCGTATCTGTCCGGAATTGGTTTTACGCATGTAAGCTGCCATATATTCTCAACATTCCAGTCGTTACAAGTCAAAAAGCCACCGACACGCCGCATCCGGATCGATGGCTTTTTATTCCCTGTTCAGATTCAGTGTCCTCTGCCCGTCATAGAACACCTCATTGTCGTAGTCGGTGGCAATCCTGATAGTGTCTCCTTTCTTGAAGAACCGGCTTTTGGCCACGTGCAGGCGCATAACGTTCTCCTTTCTTTCAGCCGATGACTGGTTGAGCGAAACAAGGTGCGTGCACGGGCGGGCCAGACCTTTGGCCTCCGAACAGTTGTACTCGGTCAGCACGTTCCGCTCGTCATTCAGCCACTCCCGGTCTTCGATGGTAGACTGGTAAGTCACCACCATCCATACCTTTTCGTCCGCCGCCAGGTCCTTCAGGTCATTAGCCACCGCGATACGCTTCGCCCGTTCATGGTCGGCTCCCCATGAACGGCGGTTGGCATCCGTCAGCAAGTCCATCGAATCCACAATCACGATGTCCGGATTATATCCTTTGAGCTTCCTGTATTCCGAAATGCCGTTCTTGATGTCGAGTGTCGAGACCTGGGCATTGAAACGCGGGTAACTGCGCACCGTGATGCTTCCGGCATACGAGGCGACCAGTTTTTCCAGATGTCTCATCTCCGTATCCGAAATCTTTCCCCGCTCGTAATAGTAGGCGTTCCTGGAAATCAGTCCGCCGGAATAGGCGTTCAACGCCTCTTCTTCCGAACCTTCCAGCTGGAAATGCAGCACATGCAGCCCGTCATCGATGTCCGCCCTGACACCGATCCATTTGGCGATGTGCGACTTTCCCACGCCTGTGCTGGCCAGGAAACAGGTCAGCTGACCTCGCAGGTTACGTCCGGCATTGAGCGCATCCAGATACGGGATGTAGAAGCGGGACACACGAGGGGCGGCCGAGCGTTCCTCTTCCTCCTCGCGCCGGCGGTTCCTCTCGAAACGCTCCTTGAAAGTCGCGGCCACATCGACGAACGAGGAACTCTTCAGCGTGAACCCTGCCAGCCACTCGGCATATTCCCGAAGAGTCTTCTCCGCCTTGTCCTGTTTGTTCTCGTTATACAGTTTCCCGACCTCCGCATAGACCGACTGCAACCGGACCCCCTTGATGTAGGACTCCAGCATGTCGGTCATCACCTCGGCACTCTGTCCCTCGTCATACTCCCGGAAAGTGTCTATCAGCTCGATGGCGTCGTAATCCTCATGGAAGGTCTGTGCCAGCACGGCATACGACGGCGGTGTCTTGTATGTCTTGAAGTGTACGGCTATCGCCTCCTGTACCTGCTGGAACGAACGGTCCGGCAGGTATTCCTTACGCATATGCCGGGCTAGGACAGCACACAACGGTTCCTGTCTGAGCGCCGTGGCATAGAGTTCATACAGGAACTCGGCACTGAGCGGATTGACGGCACTCATGGCTTCGCCTCCTTTTTCCGCCACGCCTCACAGCGGATACGGTACAGTTCCGGATAGCGCGCCTGTGTCCTTCTGCGGCATGGCTCCGCTTTCGCACATTTTGAGCATGACGGGGAGAAAGGCGTCCACATCAGCGTGGAGAGCGCACAGACGAGATATCCCGCTTCGGTGGAGAGCAGTCGCCGCTTGGTCGTCTCCTCGTATTCCGGATAAATAAAACGCCCGAACGGATGGCTGCGGCGGTCTTCCACTGCCCGCGCCAAATCATGCCGTGACAGCCCGAAACTCTTCAGCCACCGGTCCTCCCGGTAGCGGCGTTCCTTTCCCGAGCGGAGATAGCGGCCGATGGCTTTCTTTCCGAATGAATGGGAGACGTTCCATTTCCTGCGATACGCGGTATCATATCCGGAAATGGCATATGTCTGGCAGATACAGAAGTCGGACAGGCGTTCCGCACTGACGGAGACGACCTCCCGGCACAAGCCGTCGAAACACATCCCGAGCTGCCTGTCCGACTTGCCGCCGGTAGGGAACACAAAATCCGCCCACACCGTGGTGCGGACCAGCCGTGTAAAGAGCCTCCGGCATCCGTCAATCCATTCTTTTCTCTCCATCGCGTGTCAATAGTTTGCGCAGCTGCGTCTTGGCTAGGAAGATGCGGCTTTTTACCGTTTCTACGTTCCTGGTCTGCAAAGTACCGTTGTTATAGGTGATTTCCATGATTTCCCCGAGTTTGTAACCAGCCTGCTGCAAGAGCAGGGCTTCCCGGTAAATCGGTTTGAGCCGGTCCAGTGCCCAGAGGATGTCATCGTTATAGAACTCGCGGTAGTTGTCCATCCCCATGCTGTTTCCCGACGGTTCGTCCTCATCCGACAGCGAAGAGGATATTTCCGAAATGTCGATATTGTCGTCCGGGGGCATGCGGTTCCTGTTGCGGTTGTTCAGGTCCGCCACAAGCCGTTTGGTCACGGCATAGATCCAGGTCTTTACCGGACGGGCCGGGTCATAACTGTCCATATACTTGAAGAAGTTGGCCAACGCCTCGAGGTAGTTGTCCTCGATGTCCTCCTGGTTATAGGTATATTTGATACAAATGCTGTATATCAGATTCTTGTGCGGCATCACATATTTTCTGAGAAGTTCCGCCCTCTGTCTCGCGGATTCGTCTTCAGGCTGGAGAACCGCAATAAACACATCTTTCTTTTCCACGTTTCCACTGACTGAAAAGGTTGATAATGAATCTCATGTCCTAATCTGTCAGCTACCGTGAGCGTCAATTGAAAAAACGGGCGGCAGCATTACCGCCGCCCGGAAAAAATCCAAACCGTTGTCGGCTTGTCACAGCCTGTGCCTGCGGATGTAATAGTAGAAGAGGTGGCAGGCATCCGCCGCATTGTCATCCACCGGGACAATACCGTATCTGTCCTTGCAGGCCGCGACCATCTGCGTCTTGGTGGCGTGTCCGTCTCCCGTCGCCCATTTCTTGAGGACAGCCGGGTTGACGAACTCCGGTTCCGGGATATCCAGTTCATCGCACACTTCGAGCAGGATACCCCTGAGTTCCGAGAGCCGCCGCATGTCGTAGAAATGGCGGTTCACGCTCACATCCTCGGCCACGACGCGGCGGATGCCGTAACGACGGAGCAGCGAGAGCAGCGTAGTCCTGAAAGCGCCGTGCATCTTGTTGCCGTTGCGCCGTTTGCTTTCGGTGAAGTTCCATGTCCCGGCCTCATGCAGGGAGAAGTATCCGGTATGCGTGGCGATGTCCAGCGCCAGTACCTGCTCCCGGGTCAGTACGCTATTCTCCGAGTCTCGATTCGCCATTCTCTTTCACGATTACCAGTTTATGCGGATACCCTTCAGCCACATTCCCGTGCGAGACTACCAGCACGGTACCGCCGAGCGAGTTCAGCGCCTCGAACATGGAGGCCAGCCCCGCTTCATCGACCGCCTCGAGTATCTCGTCCAGCACGAGCAGATCCAGTCCCTTGTCCCCGTCGCAGTTGCTGTTCACGAGTTTCTGCATGGCAAGGATGGTCGCCAAATTCACACGGGCGGCTTCGCCTGCCGAAAACTTGCCGAACGAGCCGCAGTCCATGCCGTCGCGCAGCAGTGAGATGGAGATTTTCTCCCTTACCTTACCACTCTTGAGGACGGTATACCCGTCGAAGCGGATACGGATGTCGCTGCCGATGTCTTGCAGGAACTCGTTGGTGATACGGCTGAGCGCCTCGATTTTCGTGTTGGCCAGATAGGTCTTGAACTGCACGAACCGTTCCCGCTGTATCTCCAGGGCACGGACCCGGGCATCGACGGCCGTCTTGCGCCCTGCCGCCTCGCTGGACTTCCCGCGCGTTTCACGGAGAGTGTCCTTGAGCGATTGTATGAGGTCGGGTGAAGCCGCCTCATCCAGCTCCCGGATCGTGGCCTGCAAAGTGTCGATGGCGCAGGCCGCAGCCTGTATATCTTCCTTGCCTACCCGTATGCCGCGGTTCAGTGCGGCATTGCGCTCGTCTATGAATCCGAACACCTCGTCGAATACCTTGCGGCGGACACCTTCGATTTCACTTTGCAGGGCGGTAATTTCGGAAGCGATGCGTTTATGCCCGCTTTCCACCTCTTCCACGTGGCGGGTGGCATTCCTGATGGCCCGTTCGTGCCCGGCCAGCTGCTCCTCCCATCCGGTGCGTCTGCCTTCCAATATCCGGCGCTCATGGTTCAGCCGGTTCTGCTGCAACTCCACGGCATCCGTCTCCTCCTGCTTCTCATCGATACGGCCGTTGATTTCCGTGAGCTGCCGTTGACGGAGCTTCAGTTCCTTCATGCCGGCCTCGATGTCGAACTGTGGTTCTGCCACCAGAAACTCATGCCCGCAGAAAGGACAGGTGATGGAGCCGGCCAGTTTGTTCGAGAGGCCGTCAATACCGGCAGAAACGATACGCCGTTTATGACGCAGTTCCTCGATGCTGCCGGACAGGTCGCGCAGACGGATGTCGATTTCCCGCAGTCTCTCCGCAGTCGTATCGGACTGATCCCTGTATGCCTCACAGAATGCGGCATACTCCTTCTTGAACTGTTCCCAGCCGTCAGTCCTGTTTTTCAGTTCCTGTTCCGCCTGCTTCAAGATGGCATCGCAATCCTTCAGCCGCTCTGTGGCGGTCTGTAACCGTCCTTTCTTTTCGGCAATGACCTTGTCCCAGTCCGTCTGCCGGGCATCGGGAAAGAGGGACATCATTTCCGCTATCTTTTCCAGACATGCTTCCAATGCGGTATCTCCGGCTTCCAGTTCCTGCAAAGCCTCGTCCGCCCGCTGCACTCCGGCAAGCTGTTCCTCAAGCCTGTCCACGTTCTCGTGCCCGGTACGGATCTGCTCCCTCTTGGCCGCTATGGCCGTTTCCAGTCCCATGATACGTTCCACACGGGTACGCCCCCGCTCGGCTCCGGCTTCCTCCTCCTTGCGTATCTGCTCCTGTAACATCCCGATACGCCCGTCCAACCCGGCCAGTTCCAGTTCCACCTGCCGTTTCTTTTCAGAGAGCGGCACGATGTCTTCCTCCACTTTGGCGATGGCTTCATCCACCAGAATACCGTTGGAAAAGCGGTTGATGACCTCTTTCTTCTCCTTGTCCGATGACGAGAGGAAATCCTCATACCGGTATTTGGAAAGGATGAAATTGTTGAGCAGCTCGTCGCGTGTGATACCCAGTTTGTCAAGAATATACCGGTTATAGGCATCCACCGAAGGCTGTACCGCTTCATCGGTTACCACCTGCTTGCCGCCACGGTAAAGCGTACAGCTGACAGAGGAAGCCCCCTTGCGCGGGATACGGCGGTTGACGAGCAGTTCCTCGGCGGCGGAATCGTTGATGAAACGCAAAGCGATACGGCATTCTTCCGCTGCATCGTTGATAATCTCCTCCGAGCGTATCTTTCTAAGCGGGCTGCCCGTGATACCCACGGCAATGCATTCCAACAGGGCAGACTTGCCGGCCCCGTTCGACTGCTGGGACTCATTGTCCCGGTTATCGCCGAAAATCAATGTCGTCACGCCTTGCCGCAGCATGTAGGACAGCGAACGGAAGGCGCAGAGATTTTCGGCTTCTATCGTCTTTAATTTCCACATGATCTGTTTTCTATTCTAGATAAATACTCCAATCCCATCGACACATCCTCGATCTGTTTCTCCCGGCAGAAGTCCTCGTAGGTTTCCCGGATGCGGCGGCTGTCGAATTTCTCGAAGAGCGAAGAGGATACCGCCTCCGGCAGCTGCTCGTCATCGGCAACCAGTTCTACCTTCGCCGCTCCGGCTTCCAGCAAGGCGGCTTTGTCCACCGATTTCATCGCGGCGGCAGGTGCATGGACACGCACCTTGACCTTGTAGCGACCATCGGCCTCCATTTCACGCAGCTCGTCCATCAGGTGCAACCCGGCACGTTCCGCCGGCATATCCATGACACGGTACCGCATGTTCACGCGGTTCTTGACAAACTCGTACGTGCCGTCCGTATACAGCACCGTGTATCCTTTCTCCTCGTCCTCCCCGAAGTTATGCTGGCGCGAGGAACCGATATATTCGATTCCCGTCCCCGGAATGACGGTACGGTTGTGGTAATGGCCGACAAAGACCTTGTCGAAAGGAGAGAATATCCTGGCAGGCAGTTCCTTTTCCGAAGGCTGTGCCAATGCCCCGTTGATACCCTCATGGATGTAGAGGAAGTGCTCCGGTTCTCCGGAAAGCGCTTCCGCAGCCAATCGTCCGAGCCTTTCGGCAAAAGAGCCGTCTTCCGGAAAATAGCTCATTACATGGAGCGCGAACTTCCATTCCGGGCGGCACAGGGTCAGGTACTCATCCACGACAGTCACATTCGGATGCCGGTCGAAGACATGACAATATCCGCGCAGGGATTCCTGGTTCACCTTGTCGTGGTTCCCTTCCGCCAGCGTGACATGAATGTCATGGTCCGCGGCGGATACAAGCATATCCCTGACGGCCAGCAGGACATCGAGTGTCTGGGCGGCACGGGAAAAGAACAGGTCTCCTCCGACAACCACTTCCCGGATATCCCGTTCCCTGCAAATTCCCATGGCCTCCTGCCAGTTGGCCTGGAATGCAGGGATGTTGTCTTTCGAGATGTGGATGTCATTCAATAACAAAAGGCAGGGTTTGTTCTCTTTCATACTAAGTGATTGTGATTAGGACGGGAGGCCCGGATGCCTCCCGTCGGATTAGAATTCAAGAACTTGTGAAAGGCTTATCTGCGGTGGCGGGGACGCCCGGCACGCTCTTCCGTTTCCTCCGGCTGCTCTTCTTCCTCCCCGGGGACATCCTCCGGTTCGTCACTGGGCTTCGGACCCTCCATCTCGCTTTCGATCAGGTCGAGTAGTTCCCGGTTGCTCGTGGAGCGTGTAACACGCACGGAGAGCCCTTCCTGCTCGATGTAGCCGCGGATCATCGCACGCAGCTCCTGGCCTTCCTCGGTCTTCTCACCGAGTTCCTGCCGCTGAAGCTCGTCATAACGTTCGAAAAGGTCGTCCAGCGAGATGCCTCCACCTTCACGCCCGTTTTCTCTGTTATCTTTCGTACGGCGGTCGAACGAGAACGCGGATATATCCTCCTTGGGCAGTTCACCGTCCAGCGTGTCGATGACCGTCTTCATTTCATCCGTCTCCATGAGCGACATGCCGTAGATACCGTCGCACTGTTTGAGGAACTCGACGGTGGCTCCCAGATGATAACGGGTGTAGCGGTAGATGATTTCCGGGATACGCGGCGCACCCATCAGGGCGGTCAGCTCCTCCTTGGTCAACGGTACCGGTTCCGATTCGTTGTCAATGGAAATGACATACTCGGTCTTGGCTCCGTTCTTGCGCTTTTCAATCTCCACCGGATAGGCGTCATACACCGAGGAAATCGGGCACGGGTAAGACGGATTCTTGGCCAGTTTCTTGCTCCACAGCTTGAACTTCCTCTCATCCAGATCCTTGAACTGGGCATGGGAAAGGGTCATCATCTGCACGCCTTTGGCTCGTTCACCCAGGTCGAATACATAGAGACAGTGGCCGTAACTGTATTTCAGACCGCCTCCGAACGAGCCCCCGGCAATCTTTTCCGCCAGTTTGTCGTCCCCGTCCTCTTTTGCGGCTTCGACGGCCATGCGGCGGTAAGTCTCGATGGGATCAACGCTATATCCGGCATCGGTAGCGCGGGTGACAGTGACATACATCTTCTGGGGCTTGTTCCCCGTAGCGGGTTTCTCCAGCTCCAGAAGCAGCTGGTGGACGGGATACTCATAGCCCGGACGTGTCGGCGAGCCGTCCGGATTGGGAGCGATGGGCAGGATACGGAGACGGTAAGTCCCGAACTTGTCCATGCGGAAGAACTCCGTACGGGCGAACGCCCTGTTCTCCTCCTGGGCACGCAACTGTGCCTCCTGATAAGATTCCTGAACGCCGAGGAACATTTCCTCGACAGACATGCCTTCCATGCCGTTGTTCTTTTCTTCTTCTTGCATAAACGCTTTGTTTTATGGATTTAAAAATGCCCGAAGAATGCGACACGGTATACCCGCATCGCAAAGAAACTGGTAACAGGACGGACGGGTTCGGTTGCACCGTCCGCGTTCAACTGATAAAATTGGGAGAGGATGTCTCGCTGACCGTATCCCGAAAGAGGATACTCATTTGACAATATGGAAAGGTCTTGCAGCGACCGTGGAATACAAAATTAGGCAAATTACCCGGAACAGCCATACATGTACATGAATGTTTCTCACCGGCATTGTCCTTCAGCGCATTACCGTTTCATTTTAAGAATGCTTTTAATCTCCCCGAGCAGTCTGTCGCCGCCCGGCGCGTTCCGCGCTTCGGCAAGCAGCCTCCTGCGGTTCCGGCGGATATACTCTTCTCTCTTGCGGCGGCATATGCCTTCATAGTAGGCTTTGCGCTCCGGCGTGAGCCGTTTCCCGCGCCGGCAATAGACCCCGTCCCGGCGGTACTCGTCCAGGTAGCGGCGGAACTTCGCCTTGCCGCAGGAAGGGTCTTTCGATGCCTCCGCCACCGACCGTATGACCTGCCAGTCCGGCTCGAAGGGCTGCTGCGTGGCGCATAACCTGCGGAGCAGATGATAGACTACCGGCATCTCATACCGGAGCATGAAGCCTATCCGTGTCTCGTCGAAAGGAAAGCGCTTAAGCGTCCCCTGCGGTCTTCCGTCTTCTCGCTTTCGGGGCTTCTGCTGCCGGGGAGACGGTTTCTTCTGCGGCTGCCGCCTGATTTTCTTCTGTTTCATGATGTTGCGGTTGAATGGTTTGCTGTACGGTTTCACGGACGGGAACGTTCCTGCGCTCCGCAATCCTCCGGCGGCTTTCAATATCGCCGTTTACATTGAGTTTATGTTTCATGACTATACAAAATAGGTGAAGTTGAGTTCTACATTGACATTGTACATACCGCGCTCGTAAAGCTGTATCCTGCGCGAACCGCCGTAGATGGTGAACGAGGAGCCCCGGTTGTACTTGTGGTCATCGTTCCAGTCAGCGGCGCTGCAGCGCACGCTGTATCTCGGGGGCTGTATCTTGTTCGGGATGACGGCAACGATGCCGCCCCAGTTGCTGCCGTCCCTGCGTGCGGTATTGATATACCCCTGTATGGACACGATATTCCCGATCTGGCGGATAAACAGCCCCTGGGTATCTGTTCCCGAGCCGCTGTTCTCCATGTGCATCCATCCCGTATCCGCCAGCAGGGGCTGGTATTCTTCCGCATAGGCGGCTCCGATAGCGCGGCAGGCCTGCCGTTTCGCCTCCGCTGTCGGCAAGGACAGGTCGGAAAGTTTGCCGTCCTTGCGCAGGTAGTCCTTGACGATTTCGTCTTTGGACAGCACGTCCAACTTGTTCCGCAGGAGCTGCCGGGCTTCCATGGGGGATTTTCCTTGCCCGGTCAAAAAGTCGATGTAATCCTGGAACAGGTTTTCAAGCGCGGCGAAGCGGGCGTCCGCCCCGGCCTTGGTATACAGGTTCAGGTTGGTGGCGATGGTATCCTTTTCGGAAGCGTTGTAGCCGCCCATCAGCCGTTCCGCCTTTTTCTTGAGTTCCCTGACAACCTGCGAGGTCATCACGTATCCCTCGACCTGTGCGTGCGAAATGCCGCCTTCATCTATGTAGGCGAACGAACCGGTCTTGATTTCCAGCAGTTTGTCCCTGAGTTCGGGTGTGAAGACAATGCCCTCGTAAGCGGAGTCAGTCCCGAGCTTGCCGTCCATCATCCGGTCTATCTCGGCCGTGGAATAGACTTCGAGGTTCTTGCGTGCCTTGCCCTTGTCCGGAAGGTCGGACAGGTTCGAGGTCTTGGCCAGTTTCAGCTCCCCGGTACCTTTCTTTTCGGCATCGAGGGTATCCCTGACGGCCGCCTGCCGCTTTGCTTTCAGTTCGGCGGCTTCCTCTGCCGTCAGCCCGCTGATCTCGTCCGCCGTCAGGCGCACCAGCTCCTTCAATCCTTCGGAGATTTCCAGAAATACCTCCCCGGCTTCCGCTTTGGAATAGACATCGATATTCTTCCGGGCGGCAGCCTTGTCCATGACATCGGAAAGGTTCCCGTCGGCGGAGAGTTTCATTTTCAAAGCCGCCGCGACGGTTCCCGATGTGACATAACCTTCGTCGCCCTCCGTCAGTTCTCCGGTAGTGATAGCCGCCAGTTTCTTCCTGTATTCGGTCGTGAAGTCTTCGGTAGAGAGCTGTTTGCCTTCTACCACATCCACTTTCTTTCCCATCGCCTCCGTAAAGGCCCTGACGGTCACATAGGTGTCGGACACGGATTTTCCGTTGATTTTAAGCGTACCGAGCACATCCACCGCTCCCAAAGGGGCAAGCACGATGTCGCCCAGAGCGTTCCTCAGCGCAAAACGGAAACTGTCAGCGGTGTCGAAGCCGACGGTGGCGAGCAGCGCGGCGGCACTGTCGCGCCAGGTAATCAGGTTTGTCAGCCTGGCATTGTCTTTCGTATAGGCGGTATTCTGAATATCGATACCCCGTCCGGTGCTTTGCAGGGAGAGCAGTCCGCCGACCTGCAGGGTGGCGGTACGCCCGATGACTTTCAAAACAGGTGTGGTGCAGGCTTTTCCGTCATGCACGGCAAAGTCACGGTATTTTGTTCCGCCGCCCTCCGTGCCGTGGTAATTGATACGGATACAACCCTCATCCGTCACATCCGAGGTGTTATAGATGTCGTATCCCTTGATGCGGACAGCCCCGATCCGGGCGTTTTCATTCAGCGAAGTACCGCAGGATATGCCGTCTTCCGTAACCCTGGCCAGTTCCTTGCCTTGTTTCATGAAACTGAACGTGCCGTCCGTCCGGATGACAATCTCGTTGACAAGCAGACCGTGCAGGTAGGCACCGATGGCGGCATGGCCGTCCGCCTTGACGATGCCTTTGAGCATGTAGCCGTTCCCGCCGCTGACGGAGACGGCGGTCTTGGAGCTGATTTCTTTCTGCCCGGTGAACGTTCCGGCCAGCACCAGATCCTTCTTGACGGTCTGCCGGGCAAAAGGTGTATCGAGCAGGACAGCATAGCGGCCGAAGAACTTGTCGATGAACCGGGGTGCATAGCTCTCCGTCACCTCGATGGCCGCCGGCAGTTTGTCAGTAACCGGATCGACCGTATCCGGGACAGCCTTGGCTCCGGCACAGAGATAACAGGTACGCCCGCGCTTGTTGACCTCATTGGCGTAGACCACCGATTCATGCCGGTTGATTTCGTATATATAATAGGGATAGACAGCATCGGCGCAGCCGTCGAAACGGCGTACCTTTCCGCCGAGCCAGACATAACCCGGGGAGACGCGGGGACCCTCGATCTCGCATCCGGAGATGATGAAGTCCGAGCAGCCGTCGAAGATGGCACTCAGGCTCAGGGTAAGCTCCTGCAAGTTCAGGATGTCGTCCGAATAGGTATAACGTCCGCCGGTTTCGGCTACATATTCTTTCATCTTATTCTATGCATTGTGATTGGGTTCATATTCTTCACTATCGATTTTTATCAGATAGGTCTTGCCTGCAATCTTATAACGGTTCACCACGTACGACAGCATGTAGACGAACTCCCTCGCGGGTATCGCGACCGGCGGCACGCAGACCATGAAACTGACCTTGTTGATTGGTTTCTCTTCGGCGAGCCGGTAAAACGGACGCGGAAGTTCCGCCTCGTCCGTGGCCGTGATCTCCTCACCGTTATACCATACGGTACAGGGCCGCTGGTACTGGGCATACTCGTGGTAAAGATCCACGCCGATGCTTTCGCTCTCCCGGATGAAGATACGGTCTCTGTCGTCTTTGAGGTACTTTCCGAATTTGTAGTTCAAATACCACTCGAAGTAGATGACCTGCGAGGTCATGCGCGCCTCGATATGCCGTTCCCGTGCAAACGTACGGAACCGTTCGTTCAGGCTTTGCAAGGGATAGAGGCAGCTCTGCACGAAGAGGATGAACCGCCGTCCCGACAGGTAGTGCGGCACGAGCCGGTTCACCGAACGGTCTATGGGCAGCTTATATCTCATGGTTTTCGACTTTGAGCGTGATGGCTTCCCGGAAGGTCGGCAGTTCCGACTCCTCGTCCTTGCGCGAGGACTCTTTCAGGTAGCCCGAGGCGGTGTATGTCATGCGGCCGACACGTTGCAGGGGCTGGATTTGCCCGTCCGTATCGTGGCAAGCAATAAACACGCCCTGCTCGGGGATTGCCGTCTCGTCGATATAGACGTCTGTAACGTGTTCGGCACGGCGTATGGCATCCGTCAGGCGGGAGACATAGACCGCAGCGTCGAAGTCGATGCCCATAATGTAGTCCCGGATACGGGTCTCGATGCTGTCGTACATCTCCGCCTCGGGAACGGCACCATCGTAGAAGACCGTAAGACGCGGCACCAGCACGTCGCCTTTGGTCGAGATGACCTCGATGCGTGTGCCGGCGAATTTCAGCTTGCCGATATAGGCATTGATGGGCACCAGCTCCTCGGCGGGAATAGCTTCCAGATGTCCTTTCGTGCCGGTAGCGATTTTCAGTACCAGCTTGCTGTCGAGGTTGCTGTCGTCCGTGCTCTCCACATAGGAGACCTGCGTAATGATGCGTTTGGTCTCATCGACCTGGGCATACCCGAAAGCCAGTCCGTCCTCGCGGACGGTCAGCTCGTCGCCCTGCTGGTATTGCAGCAGCGCATTGGCGTAGTAGTCCGGCGTGCCGTTGATCCGGTTGTTGATGGCTTCCGAGATATCCACCGCGAAGACATCAAGCAGCGTCTCGAAACTGTAGATGACAGCGGCTACGGTCCATAGGATACCGTTCATGACAGACAGCTTCGAGTCGCTGGCGAACTCCGTCAGTTCCAGCCGCCGGTTGCGTTCCTGCACGGCTTCATTGTATATCTCCTTAATCGTCCGGCTCATTCCACTGTATAGGTTATATCGTCGATAATGAATTTCCACGCGCCACCCTCATTCCAGGCCTCCTCGTGCAGGATGACCCATACGGCTTCCATGCCCGAGGCGATACGGTAGCGCCCCGTTTCGGTATCCCGGTCCGGCTCCCGATAGGTTCCCGTCGGGGCTGTAGGTAAAATGACCGTGCAATTCCGTCGGTCGCCGTAATGTTCCACAAGGGTTGTCAGGTAATGATCTATGACTGTCGGTTTCAGTCGGGCGGCGGAGAGGTCGAGTGTCATCAGTTCCCGGCATTCGGCAAGCGGTGCAAGATCGGCCAACGCGCAATTCGACAGGTTCAGGCTGTAGGTTCCGGAAAGCAGCCGCAGGCTCTCCAAGGAGAGTGTGGCGTGCGTGAGCGTCAGCTCCTCCACCGGCAGTGTCTGCACCAGTACCAACGACCGCGGTTTGAGCCCGCTCCAGTCGATACTCCGGAAGCAGGCATCGGTAAACCAACGGATACGACGCCTGTCCCTGACTTTGTTGTCGAAGGTATGGGTGAGCAGCTGCGGCGTGTCCGCGAGGAGGACGGTCTCGGTGTCGCTGTTGTCGCCCCAGTCGATTTCCAGCTGTCCCGCACCGGAAACGGCACACTGCACGGTGATGATCCCGGCAGCGAGCGTGAGGACGACAGCAAGCGGCAAGGTGAACGTTTTGGGATAGACATGCCGTTCACCGTTAGCGGGGACGATGCCGTGCAACCCGTTATAGGCGACTACATCGGCGCGGATAACGAAATCGTCCGTGTAGACAAGTTCCCGGCCGGCAGTCAATGTCGTGGCGAAGGAGAGATCGGGGTTGTTGATGAGCAAATCCACGACTCCCTCGATGCTGCCGTACAGGTACAGGGCCACATCGTAGATATTCTGTCCGGCTACGACCCTGTACTTACCCATCGTTCTCCTCCTTTTCCTCGGTTTCTAAAAGCAGCTCTCCCGTGGCAGAATCCATATAGGCATTCTTGATGACGACCTTGTCCGACAGGAATTCCGACTGCAGTTTGGCGGCAAGACCGTTGTTTTCCAGACTCGAATGCAGGTAGTCGACGAGGCCGACACCTGTCGTAGAATGTTGGTAGAGATTTCCGGCTGAAGCTTTCAGCAGAAACGTCTCGTTCTGGGCTTTGGCGGCTCCTATTTCGAAGTCGGTCTCTGAGCCGCTGTACACGGCAAGGTAACCGTCCCGTGACAGCAGGTTGTAGACTCCCTTCTCATTGAGGGAGAAAAATGCGGCCAGGGCGATATCGGCCGTGCCGGCTTCCGTCTCCGCCACGACGGGAAACCAATGTTTGCCCGTCGCAGGATTTCTCAGGTACTCCGTGCCGCCCGAACCGCTTTCCATAACCAGACGGACCGTCAGGCGGCGCATGTCGGGCGTATAGGGAATCCTGACATGGAACCCTTTGCCGTCGTTATACGTGTACACGAAGCCGACGGGGACGGTAATCTCTCCGTAGCGGAAGGTGTCGTTGTCCGCACCCGCGACGGCATCGAGCAGGCGGAAGTCGTAGAAACTCTTGCCGGCGATATTGCCGGAAGTCTCCACCTCACCGTATTCGGCGTCCATTGTTATGTCCTGTCTTGCCATGAACGATACTTCAACAAAAAGCCCGACCATACATCAGAGTACGACCGGGCACTCTTTTCAAAAGAGTAGCGGCAGAAAGAAAGGATGGTTTACTTCTCCTGAATGAAATCGTAGATGCGCGACACGGTAGCCCACATATCGTCCGGAAGCTCCTCGTCCGAGATGCGTTCGCAGGCTTTCCGGAGATACTCCATCTCGTCCCCCGAGAACTCCACGGCAAGCGGTTTCTCCTTCTCCACATCCCATTCGATGCGCTTGTCCTCGGCATTCTCGTGAAGACCGATGGCTTTGCGCTCCTCGTCCGGAATGGCGATCTTGCGCAGAATCTCTTTTTTGAGGTTGAAGTCCTTGAAGTTGCCCCGTGCCGGCAAAAAGGACGGCAGGTAAAGGCGGTCTTTGACTGACAGTTCCATATTATTTATGCATTTTGTACGTTACTCTTTTTTATTTCGTCGATCATGGTATCGAAATCATGAAACAGGGGTGCAAGCGGCTCTCCCATAGGAATGTTGCATGAAATAACGCCTTGTTCCATGTAGATGATACCTATCTGCGGAGCGTTCCCCGAGCCATCCGTATCCTTCTTGCGGATGGAGGCGTGGACGCGGGTCAGCGCGTCATTGACGATGGAATATTCCAACTGGTAGTCGGCATTCTCCGTGCTCTCTTCGGCAACCTTGGTTACCGTTACGTTGGTGATGTTCATAATTCGCTTCTGTTTTTATTAAGTGTAGGGATATTCCCAGCAGAAAAGTTTTTAATAAGAGTGATTTAATATCTGGTAATGGAACGAGGGGTAATTGGCGCACAATACCGTAATGGAGTCTCCCTTGGCTAACGTGTAACTGGCAAGATCCCCGTTGTGGTTACGGATATTGGTGAATACAAGGCTATTCCCCCAGTTGTAGTTGTAAATTAGGGTAAATATGCAGGCGAAGTCCGACGGCAGAGTCGAGTAACCGAACATGGTGGCCACGGACGATGCCGACGGCAGGGTCACGCTGTACTTCTGGTTGGCATAAACGAAAAAGATGTTGAACTGCGAGAAATCGATCGTGTAACCGCTGCCTGTGAAATAGACATTCTTGATCTTGTTGCCGATGCAGGCAGGGGCTATAACAGAGGCATTGGACCATATTCCGTAGTTACGGTTACCGTTTTTGACATCGATATAAAGCCCGTAGTTGTTATTAAAGATGCTGTTCACCTTGTTGTTCACAATACGTCCGGTGGCACATGATCCGCCGGCGGATGCCGGTATGGTGTTGCTGCCGAACAGGACATACGAAATGGTGTCCCCCACGCGGAACAGGTCGTCGTAGATGGCAAGGCCGCCGCCTGAGCCGGTTCCTGTCGCCGTCGAGCCGATGCGCCCCTGACCGATGACGAATCCCCCGATGGTGCCGGCATTGGCGTTGATGGTGCCCGTCATCGTGACATTTCCCGAGGCGTCCCATTTGATATTCTGGTTGGCCAGATAACCCGATCCGTCATTGGCAAAGGAGATTTTCCCGCACCCGAACGTGGCGGAACCGTCCGTGTTCAGCGCCCAATAGTTTACTCCGGTGGAAGGGTTGTCGTGGTAAATATATCCTGAAGCCCCCATAACGATGCGGTGCCCCGAGGCCGGAGCCGAAGCGGTCAGGGCGCTTGTTCCGAGAATCCAGCCGCCGATCTTGCCGCTCACGGCCGTGATACCGTTCCTGTCCAGCGTGACCTTTACGCTATTGTTCGCATCCTTGACGGAGATGCTGCCGTTATAGCTGCTCCCTCCGACAGTCAGGGCGGAATCCACGATAATCTGGTTGGCGCGTACGGTTCCCGTGTAAATGCCGTTGGCATCGATGGTGGTCGTGTATTTCTCCGTGGAGGTAAGGTCGAAGACCGTGGCATAGGCCACATACCAGATGACAGGCGTATCGGAAGTCCCCTGCGTGCCGTCCACGTAGAAGAAATGGGTGCTGGAAAAATCGGCGGTGCCGCACACGACCTTGTAGACGTATTCTTTCCAGTCGCCCGTGCCGGCGTTCGACGTAAGCCACCGGTGCGAACCTCCCGTGCCGACGCTGTTCGTCGCCCAACAGAGATTTCTGCCGGCGGGGATCTTGGCGATAATGCGGGCGACGAGCACCTTGCGGTAACCGCATTTCGCCCCGAAATAGAAGCCTCCGTTGCGAGGGCTGGCACTGCCGCTGGTCTGGATTTTCAGGACATACTTGCTGTCATTGGGTGCCGTGGCATCCTGCTGCCGGGTAACGGTCACCATACCGTTCTGGGAGTTGTTGTAAACCACGACACCGTTGTTTCCGTTCCAGAAAGTCGGGTCGCGGTAGAGCATCTTCCCGAACGCCATGGCCGAAGCGAGTTCCTGCGCCGTCGTGATGCCCGTAGTCCACTGGGCGGATACGGATGCGGCAAAGGTAACCGTGCCGGCGGCATTCCATGAGATATTACCCGAGGCTATGTGCCCAGACCCGTCGTTGTTCAGACTCCATTTCGTGGAGTTGGCGATAGATCCGTCGCTGCCCAGCGAGATGTTGTTTTTCCAGATATGGTTGTGGTCGAAGGCCCACCCCGCGATACGGTTGTATACCTCCTTGCTGCCGCTTTTGGTATAGTTCACCGAGAGGCAGAAGTATTCCAGATTGTCCCATGACATCATCTGAAGACCTATGAATCCGGTCTTGACACTGTTGCCGGATGCCGCCACCTGCCCGAGGACGATATGCCCTGCATTGCTGCTCTGATACCACGTAAGGCATATACCCAGCGGCTTGTAGGCTCCCGTGTACCAGTAACCGCTGCCCGTGGAGGCGGAACGGATTTGCAACGGGATGGCACCCACAGCTCCGACGTTCCCTATGGTCATGTTGTCACTGCCGATGGAGAAACCGCCGATCTTGCCCTTCGTGAACGTGCAGCTGAGACCGTTGATGTAATCGGTATTGATAATGGACGACTTGATACCCACGGCATCGAGTTTCGAGGCGCTGATGCTGCCCGCGGCGATACGGTCTGCCGAAAGTGTTCCCGTCTTGATACTGCCGGCATCGATCGCCACGGCGTTGACCTGCGCCGCGGTAAGGGTGCCCGTGTAAATCCCTGTCGAGCCGATATAGGTCAGCGGGTGCGCCGCAAGCGTGCTGTCCGTGCTTTGCGCCAGAGCAATGAACCGATGGCGGCGGATCTCCTCCTCGACGGCAGCCGTGAGGGTGCGCGGCGCGGGGGCATAGGCTTGTGTGGAACCGCTCTGGAAGATAAGGTCGTTGCCGTAAGCGATTTGCGGAGCTGCCGGAATCGGCGAAGGACTATAACTGCTGCTCTCTATCGGCTGGTCGGAGTAGAGGTGGTACACGGCACCCGTATCGCCGCCGCCACGCAGGAAGACGGCGAACATGCAGTAGTTGCCGCACAGCTGCGCCCCGGCGAACATCCGGCAGTAGGTCTCGGAAAGGTCATAGATATCCCATGAATAGGCAATGCCACCCCAACCGCCGAAGTTGGTTTTGATAAGTACGATCAGACCTCCTTTGTGCGTGGATGTGTTCCACGAGACCGGAGCCTGCTCGGCATATCCCCGACGGACGAGAATGGTACGTTTGATGTTCTGGTCGCCACCTTTGAAAACGACTGGATAATAGGTCGCTTCGTCGCCGTTGATGATGAGTTTCTTGTAATATCGATAGCCGAAGTTCGTAACCTTGGCCGCTTCGATGTCGTTCTTCCATTGCAGCGATACGGAAGCCCCGAACGTAACGTTCCCGGCAGTGTCCCATGCAATGTTGCCCGAGGCGATCTGCCCCGAACCGTCGTTGTTCAGTTTCCATTTCGTGGAGTTGATGATCGAGCCGTCGCTGCCCAGCGACACGTTGCCCTTGCGAATGGAAGTCGTGTCGATCGTCCAGCCGGCTATGCTGTTGCTCGAACCCAGCTGTGCCACGCAGTACCCTGCACTGTCCGTGGTATAGAGCCCGAAGTCCGTGTCGCTGTTGTAGTAGAGCTGCACCCGCTGCCCGCTAGCGACACCCGAATTGGCCCCGTACACCGCGATGCGTCTGTTGCCGCTGTCTATCGAGATATGCGTGGCAGTGAGGGCCGAAGCCCCGATCATCCAGCCGCCGATTTTTCCTTTGGTGAAGGTACAGCTCAGGCCGTTGATATAGTCCGTGTTGATGATGGAGGACCTGATGCTGGCGGCATCGAGCTTCGAGGCCGCTATACTGCCTGCCGCTATGCGGTCGGCGGAGATGGTTCCTGCGGTAATCTGCGAGGCGGTGATACTGCCGGTATAGATTCCGTCGGCCGTGATCTTCGTCAGCTTGGGATAGCCGCTGCCGCCCAAAGCCGTGGTGAGGGAGCCGATAGGTGCCGTCCACAAGGCACTGACCGTCGAGGCGAACGTGACGTTGCCCGAAGCGTCCCACGCGATGTTGCCGCCCGCGACCGCTCCGGCTCCCGAGGCATCCAGCCGCCATTTATAGCCCCGGATACCGTTCGAGCCGAGCGTAATGCTACCTGCGGCAGAGGTGCAGCTCCCCACAGTGTTGTTCTTCGTACCCCGGTAAAGGGAGTCGGCATCCACCGTCCAGCCGCCGATTTTCCCTTTTGTAACGTTCAAGGTCAGAGCTTCGATGTTTCCGGCGGTAATCAAGGAGGCTTTCAACGCCGCCGTGTCGATGCGTGCCGCAGCGATAATCCCCGATGTGATCTGGGAAGCACTGATGGAAATCGTCTTAATCGTATCGGCCGAGAGTGTTCCGGTAAAGACGCCGTCCTTGTCGATGTAGGTCGCACCGACCCAGTTCAGACTCACTCCGCTGCCGAACTCGACCTTGCCTGTCGTGGCGTTATACCTGACATACTGGTCGCCATAACCCAACTGGGCGTTACCGCCGTTATCTACATAGAAGGTTTTGTAGCCATCCCTAAATCCATAGATGCCGTTTACCGCCTCTGCGGCGATCGTTCCCGAGGAGGTCTTCGTATTGAGTGTAAACGAGCCTATGGCTATCCCGGAGACGGTGCCGTCGCTGTTTTTCGTGCCCGCAAAGAGTTTGGGGGTGATGACCGTGTTGCCGTTGATGAGCGTCTTACCCGTATTCCACTCCTTGACCCAGTCGAGCATGTCGGCATCGACCCCGTCCTTGCCCGGGATACCCGCCTTGGCTTTCGACCAGACGAACGACAGATGATAGACAATACCGGAAATTGTCACGGGAATATCTATTGTTCCGTGGTCGGCGAGGGTCGTCGTACCGGCGGTGATAACGTAGGTTAAGGTCTTCGTGCCGTTATTGACGGTAACGGATGAGAATCCCGCCGGCTTACCCACCGCACCGATGGTAAAGGCCGTGAGTTCCTCGTCCCCGCACATCACCCGTACGGTCGAGGTGAGAGTGACGGACGAGAGAATCTTCCCCGTGTCATCCGCGGGGAACACGTATTCACCCAAAGACTGGGTTATGGTATACCCGTCCTTCTGGACATAGATGGTCGCCTGTCCCCGGGCGATGAGAATCTTTGCCATGAAACCTTTTTCTGAAAGTATAGTGCGGAATGATTCCGGCAGGTTGCGGATTTTTTTTCGTGTAAATGATATTATTATAAAAAATATTTGTATTTTTGTAATTGGAAATGGTTCCGGGCGGTTCGCCGCCACGGATGAAAAGGGAATCCGGTGAGAATCCGGGACAGTACCCGCTGCTGTAAGTCCCCTCAAGGTTGCCGCAACCTGCCACTGGTGTAATGCTGGGAAGGCGCGACGACTGGGACGAGTCAGAAGACCTGCCATGACCGGAAAAGGATTTACACCCGCGGGAGAAAATCGGGTTGCGATCAGATACGGAATGCCGTAGGAGTCATTCTCATATTTGAAGACAAACATAATCCCGTTCGTGTAAACCTGCGCGAACGGGATTTTTTGTGTTTGTTAAAAATATGTTTTATTAAAAAACAAGTAAGCTATGAAAAGAAATTTACGCTTTCTGGCGGGAGCTTTCCTGTTGACGGCAACCGCCCTGTTCACCGGCTGTAATTCAGACGATGACTTTTTGATGAATCCTCAAACTGATTCAGTAACTCCCGAAACCCGAGCCAACTTTAATGATGATGGCACTACAACCATTACATTCGATGACTTCGATGAAACATTCATGGCGGTTTCGCCTAAAGCAGAGAACTACTACACGCTTTATGGATATACTGCAGAGAACCAAATCAGGGAAATATACGATCCCGATTTTGTGTTTGTCTCCGACATGAATACTGTAACCAATTCTTATGGAGCGTATACTGAATTTTCCAGTGGTGCCATTGCGTTGTCGAAATACAATTATCGTTCTGATTCTGCTGCCGGCAAGACTTCTGGAACTAATTGGTGGTATACTTGGGAGAATCAATGTAGTGTCTATAATACAGCATCCACAGATGGGGCCAATACAGGGGCAGGTCACAGCGGTTCCAATTTTGCTGTTGTATACGGCTACTCTGATTTCGGAAATACGGAGTGGATGGCCAAACCTGAATTCTATTTTGACTCCCCTCGCAAATTCAAGGGTTTATGGTATTGTAACACAGCATATACCTATGGTGTGATTATAAATGGTAATCAGTTCGGAACATCGGGTGTTGCAACACCGTTGAGTAATCTGAAAGATTCTGACGGCAACAATATAGGATATTTCCAAGTCAACATCGAATGTTATGACGTAGATGGAAATTTGATCACCACTGTATCGAAATTGTTGGCCGACTACCGATATGATAAACCAACAGTGTCCCCCGTAACTACATGGACATATTGGGATATTAATGTAGCGGATGTGCAAAGTGTAAAATTCAATTTTGAAGGATCTGATGTCGATCCTATATATGGACTCAATACTCCGGCGTATCTTTGTATAGACGACGTTACAATAGAATAACAATTTAATATAGTTTGGCATAGAACTGATTTCAGTTCTATACCCTTTTTATTATGAAGGCTTTCATATTTAGTATTCTTGTACTTTTGTTTTTTATTACAAGCTGTAATAAGAACGATGTAATTACTGAAGAAATAAAACAAGCTCCTATAATTGAACTCGATAGTGAGACTGGCATTTACACTATCAAAGTTGGGCGTGAACTGACAATTGCCCCGACATATAAATATGCGAATAATGCACTTTATGCATGGACAGTAGATGGAAAACTTCTTTCATCTGAATCAATATTGAAGTATACATGGAATCAGGAACAACATCTATATATCAAATTGCGAGTTGATACACCAGAGGGTTATGCGGAAGAAGAGTTAAAAGTAGAAGTATTGGAGTTAACTCCACCTACAATTTCAATCATAATCCCCTCTAAAGGATTAAAAGTGCCTCAAAACACGGATTATATTTTATCTCCAGATATTCAACATGACGATCTTGAAAATTTTAGAATTGAATGGGTACGCGATGGAGAAATCGTCGGAACAGAAAAAGCATATACGTTTCACGAAAAAGAACTCGGTACATATTCGATAACAATCCGGGCATCCAATATAGACGGAGAAACAATCCGTGATTTCGACGTAGAAGTTGTGGAAACAATGCCTTATTCCGTACGGTTTCCGACACCATCCTATACACAAACTTCTACGGATCGTTATACTTTTGCAGGGCGTCCTGTATATTTGCGGCCTTTGCTGGAATATTTCGATTATCCACAGTATCAATGGCAGGTCAATGGAAAAATTATGGAAGCCGCTACCGACAGGGTTTTTAAATTCACGCCGACGACTCCTGGAGAATATTTCGTTGCTGTTACTGTTACAGAAAAAATGCCCAACACACAGCCACTTTCACGTAACATAACACGTAGTAATACTTCAATTACAACGACAGTTAAGGTTATTTGTGAAGAAAAAACGGAACAAGAACGCTATCGGCAAGCGACAGCGACAAGTTCAGGTATTTGGGATAAGGTTTATGAATTCATTCCTGCTCCCGGACAGTTTATTAATGAGTTATCCCAAAATACCGGATTTATAGGAAATGAAACGACGCCCCAACAAGCCATAGAGTATGCAACGAAACGATTGAACAAAAAAGCGCATGTTTCACTGGGATCTTTCGGTGGTTATATCATCATCGGTTTTGACCATAGTATTGCTCCGAGTGGCCGAGAATACGATTTTGCAATACAAGGAAATGCTTTTAACAGTTCGAGCGGTGGCTCAAATGAGCCGGGCATTGTTTGGGTAATGCAAGATATAAATGGCAATGGCCAGCCAGACGATGAATGGTATGAATTAAAAGGATCTGAAACCGGCATCGATGGTACAATACAAGACTACGAAGTAACTTACTATAGACCTGCACCCAGAGCACATACTCCGTGGGTAGATAGTGAAGGTAATTCAGGTTCTGTCGATATGAATGCATACCATGGCCAAGAATATTATTATCCCAATTGGATTAAAGAAGATAGCTATACATTATATGGGACGCGTCTGACTCCTCGCAACAATCAAGATCCCGTTACAGGATATTGGGCGAATAACGCTTATGAGTGGGGGTATGTGGATAATATGGGTTCAGATAATCTGGTAGGAGGAAATGTCATTGATGGTAGCGGTCAGCGCAACGGATTCAAAATAGCCAATGCAATATATCATGACGGGACTCCAGTAAAATTGCAATATATAGACTTTATCAAAGTTCAGTGTGGAGTATTATCGAAAAGTGGTTGGCTTGGAGAGATATCCACAGAAGTATTTTCATTTGAAGACTTATCAATAACTAATAATCAATAATATGAGACAGTTTTGGCTTTTACTATTCATTGCCCCATTTCTTTTTTTATCATGTTCAGAAGATAATCAGACTCCAGAAAGTCCTGCTGATGCCGATGACAATTTTATCACATCAGTCGTGATGACTGTGGCAAGTCAATCCTATACAGCGGAAATAATTGACAATATAATTACCATAACAGTTCCATATACTGTTTCGTTAAATAATGCTCAAGTCGAATTCAAATACACATCCTCGGCAACAATTATTCCCGATCCGGCAAGCATTACTGACTGGGATACGGAACGAACGTTTCGTGTAACCTCTTACAATGGAGAAGCGAATGATTATACATATAAAGTCATTAAAGACGAGATTCGCTATGAAGGGGATGTGGAATTGAAGACAACAGCGGATGTTACGGCTTTCATTGATACGGACGTAACGGTTATCAAAGGTGATTTGATTATCGGGTCGGATGCTGAGGATGCAGAAGAATTGTCGGATATCGCCGCATTAAAAATATTGAAGGAAGTCGAAGGAAACATCATCATTCGGAAAAGTTATGTTGGACAAGATCTTACGGGACTTGATAATATCACTTCAATTGGAGGTTTGCAAATAGGAACTGAAACTGCCTTTGCGACCAACAGTAAATTGCAGATGGTCAGTATGAGATCTTTGCAGCATATTACTGGCGACATCGTTGTCTGCAACAATCAAGTAGCATATGTGCAATTCGACAACCTTGAAACGATTGATGGAAATATAATATTCAGGACTTCATCTCTACAAAGTTTTGAATTCCCTAAATTAACCACTGTCGTAAAGGATTTTGATCTCCAGTGTCTGACAAGTGACGGAGAACCAGGAGGAGAAATCACATCTTTGAGAATTCCTGAATTGACAAAAGTAAACGGTCGCTTAGGGGTTAATAATTTAGGCAAAATGATTTCTTTGGAATTTCCGAAATTACAAGAAGTTGGAAGTGTGGATTTTGCTTCTATACCGATTCCGTTGGAGACCCTTTCATTGCCGGAATTATCGGTAGTAAACGGCGACCTTAATCTCGTTTCCAGTTATATTGCGTCCGATGCTTTTACATCTACGGGAAATAATAAATTACAAGAAATAGATGGACTGTCTAACTTGTCGATTGTTAAAGGCACATTGACAATATCTAAATTCCAAGTCTTGAAAAAATTGCCGGATTGGAGTAAATTAGAACAACTCGGAGGACTGACCTTGCTGCGTTTATTGGAGTGTTCTGATCGAATTTTAGATTTGAGCAAAGTAAATTTTGTACCTTTTGAGGATAACGAACCTTTAATTTCTATTACAGACGGGACTATATTCTCAAAAATTATCACAAAAGAGGATATGTCGCAAGTTAGCATGTTTCTAGCTCCGAGCGGTATTACCGGTTCAAGTGTTGGAATAGATCCAGAATTGAATTTTAAGAGTATTAAGAATTTTAAGTATTCTAGCAATATGACAACAGATCCTGTATTCCAATTTGAACGAGTTTACGGGAATATGGAAATTATAAGAGGTTCAAAAAAAGGCGTTTCAGCCCCTAACTTGGTAAGTGTAGATGGATATTTAAGCATCGAAACTACAATGGCAAACAATATCTCGTTCCCGAAATTGGAAATTGTCGGAGGTCAGTTATGTATTATCGGTAATCTGAACGCTGTTTCTAACTATGATTATGATTTTACGAATTTAAAGTCAGTCGGTTGTTCAAGCAATCCTCAATATATCAAAGAAGGGGTGATTAATAATATTTTATATGGTTCTTTAGATTTTATGGCATCAAATAAAGATTTTACATTTCCGTCATTGGAACATGTCGGGGGTGTTGGTATGACTGTTCGTGCCGTAAAAACTATTTCATGCCCCAAATTGCAGGCCATTGATGGAACACTTTGTGCTGCAAATGCAGCATCGCTTACGACTTTCAATATGCCAACTTTAACAAAACTCTCAGGAGTTCGATTTATCCGGTTGACACGGTTTGTTGATTATACGTTCTTCAAATCTTTTGTAGAAGAAGAGCAAATCAAGAAAGAAGACTGGCTTGTAACCAATTGCGGTTATAACCCCACCTACGAGGATATGCAAGCCGGTCGCTATACCCAGCAGTAACACCCATTATTTTACAAGGGAACAGGGTACTGGCCGAAAGACCGGTACTCTTTCCCGTTTATAACAAGCCAATGAAACATCTGATACGACATATCATTCTTCTATGCGGGTTGCCGCTGTTGCTGGCGGGCTGCATGGAGTGGGACTACGGAGATGCGGTGGAAGATTTCAACGCTACCGGAGCCGGGTTGTTCATCACCAACGAGGGCAACTTCCAGTACGGCAATGCCACGTTGTCGTACTACGACCCCGAAACCCAACAGGTGCAGAATGAAGTGTTCTTCCGTGCCAACGGCATGAAGCTGGGCGACGTGGCGCAATCGATGTGCATCCACGACAATAAGGGCTGGGTCGTGGTGAACAATTCCCACGTGATTTTCGCCATCGACCTCAATACGTTCAAAGAGGTGGGCCGTATCACGAACCTGACTTCGCCGCGCTATATCCATTTCCTCAGCGACGAGAAAGCCTATGTCACCCAATTGTGGGACAACCGCATCTTCATCATCAACCCCAAGAAATATGAAATCACCGGTTACATCCAGGTGCCGGACATGACGATGGAAAGCGGCTCCACGGAGCAGATGGTGCAGTATGGCAAATATGTCTATTGCAACTGCTGGTCGTACCAAAACCGCATCATCAAGATCGATACCGAAACGGATCAGGTGGTAGAAGAACTGAAAGTCGGCATCCAGCCCACCTCGCTGGTAATGGACAAGAACCACAAGATGTGGACGATCACCGACGGTGGGTACGAGGGTTCGCCCTACGGCTACGAAGCCCCGTCTCTCTACCGCATCGATGCCGAGACGTTCACCGTAGAGAAGCAGTTCAAGTTCAAGATGGGCGACTGGCCTTCGGAGGTGCAGCTCAACGGTACGGGCGACAAGCTCTACTGGATCAACAAGGACATATGGTCGATGGACGTGGATGCGGAACGTGTTCCCGTGCGCCCGTTCCTCGAATACAGCGGTACGATTTATTACGGCCTGACCGTCGACCCCGTGCGTGGCGATGTCTACGTGGCCGATGCCATCGACTACCAGCAGCAGGGCATTGTCTACCGCTACTCGTCCGAAGGTGAACTGATCGATGAATTCTATGTCGGGATAATCCCCGGCGCATTTTGTTGGAAGTGATGGGCAGGATACGACACCTATACCATCTCATCTTCGTTACCAAAGGACGCAAGATGACGATTCCGACAACGGGAAAAGGATTGATGCTCGAGCGGATGACACGGATTTTTACAGGGAAAGGTTGCCGCGTACATGCCGCCAATGCCTTTCTCAACCACGTGCATGTACTTGTCGAGATTCCGAATTCCGGGGATTTCAGCAAGATCGTGAACAAGGTGAAAGGCGCCACGGGAACGGTATACCAGAAAACCCCGGAATATGCCGACTTCTCCGGTTGGGCTGCCGGATTCGACTCGTTCAGCGTGTCGTTCAGCGACCTTCACCGGCTCAGACGGCACATCGAGGAGCAGCATACAATCCATCAGGAGATCTCGTTCGAGGAAGAATACGGACAACTGCTTGAAGAGAATGGGTTCGACCCGCATCAAACGTCCGTGCCGGCATCCTCCACGGTACATTTTTCCGCGAATACCCACCCTAAAAACGGAATCAAATGATTTATACGAAATACATACTTTTCTCGCTACTGCTCGTCTGTCCGTCCGTATTGTCCGCGCAGGGAATCACACGACGCATCCACCAGATAGACGAGGTCACGGTGTGGGGCAAACGCCCGATGAAAGAAATCGGCGTGCAGAAGACGAAGTTCGACTCGCTCGCACTGAAAGAGAACATTGCCTTATCGATGGCCGACATTCTGACGTTCAATTCGTCCGTGTTCGTCAAGAGTTACGGACGCGCCACGCTCTCCACCGTTGCTTTCCGCGGCACGTCGCCCAGCCACACGCAGGTGACGTGGAACGGCATGCGCATCAACAATCCCATGCTGGGTATGACCGACTTTTCCACCATACCGTCCTACTTCATAGATCAGGCCTCGCTGCTTCATGGCACGTCGTCGGTGAATGAAACGGGCGGCGGACTCGGCGGACTTGTCAAACTCGGTACTACGCCGCAGGTCGGCGAGGGCTTCCATGCCCAATACGTGCAGGGCATCGGGTCGTTCCGCACGTTCGACGAGTTCGCCCGCTTCACCTACGGCAGCGACCGATGGCAGGTCTCGACCCGCGCGGTCTATTCGTCGTCGCCCAACGATTACAAGTACACCAACCACGACAAGAAGATAAATATCTACGACGAGGAGAAGAACATCATCGGACAGTATCATCCCAAGGAACGCAACCGATCGGGTTCGTTCAAGGACCTGCACCTGTTGCAGGAGGTATATTACAACACCCTGAAAGGCGACCGTTTCGGGTTGAACGCATGGTATATCAACTCCAACCGGGAACTGCCGATGCTCACGACCGATTACGGCGATGAGACCGCCTTCGAGAACCGCCAGCGGGAGCAGACGTTTCGTGGTGTCCTGTCATGGGACCATATCAAAGAGAAATGGAAAGTCGGCGTGAAAGGCGGTTATATCCATACGTGGATGGCCTACGACTACCGTCGTGAGGTGGCGCCGGACAACTGGGCCTCCATGACCCGTTCGCGGAGCAAGATAAACACGTTCTACGGACAGGCGGAAGCGGAATACTCGCCCGGCAGGAAATGGTTCTTCACCTCGAACGTATCCGTGTACCAGCATCTCGTGCGCAGCGAAGACAAGAACATCATCCTTCAGGATGGCAACAAAGCCGTCGTCGGATATGACAAGGGGCGTGTCGAGCTCTCCGGTTCTGTATCGGCCAAATGGCAGCCTGTCGAGCCGTTGGGCTTGTCGCTGGTCTTGCGCGAGGAGATGTCGGGCGACAAATGGGCTCCGCTCATCCCGGCATTCTTCATCGACGGACTGATTTCGCGCAAAGGGAACGTGATGGTGAAAGCCTCCGTATCGCGCAACTATCGTTTTCCGACTTTGAACGACCTCTACTTTCTGCCGGGCGGCAACCCCGACCTTAAAAACGAACACGGCTTCAGCTATGACGCCGGAGTGAGTTTCGATGTCGGCAAAAAGGGGGTATATAAACTGGGCGGCAGCGCAAGCTGGTTCGACTCCTACATCGACGACTGGATCATCTGGCTGCCGACGACCAAGGGGTTCTTCTCGCCGCGCAACGTGAAGAAAGTCCATGCCTACGGTGTCGAAGTGAAGGCCAACCTTGCCGTGCAGCCGGCAAAGGACTGGCTGATAGACCTGAACGGTTCCTATTCGTGGACCCCCTCCATCAACGAGGGCGAAAAGATGTCGCCCGCCGACCAGTCGGTGGGAAAACAACTGCCTTACGTGCCGGAGCACTCCGCCTCGCTGACAGGACGGCTGTCATGGCGGACGTGGGCGTTCCTCTACAAGTGGGCTTACTACTCGGAACGTTTCACCATGTCGAGCAACGATTACACGCTGACAGGCCACCTGCCCCGGTATTTCATGAGCAATATCTCACTGGAGAAAATGCTGTCGTTCAAACCGCTGGATGTACAGTTGAAACTTGCCGTCAATAACCTGTTCAACGAGGACTATCTCTCGGTGCTGTCGCGTCCTATGCCCGGCATCAACTTCGAGTTCTTCATCGGCATCACCCCGAAATTCGGGAAAAGCAGAAAATAATGTAAACGTAAATAAGGTAATGATATGAAAGTATTAAAGAATTTGAGCCTGATGGTGCTGCTTGCGCTGGCATTTGCAGGCTGTCGTGGCAAGAGTTCCCAACTTGCCGATTTCAACAAACAGCTTTACGCTCCCGAATATGCCTCGGGATTCAAGATTGAAAGAGCAGACGGCAGACAGAGCGTGCTGGTTTCCGTCATGAATCCGTGGCAGGGCGCGGATAGCGTCACCACCCGGTTGTTCATCTCCCGTAACGGGGAACCCGTTCCCGAGGGTTTCGACGGGCAGGTCCTCGAAGGGGATGCGCAGCGCATCGTGGCGATGTCCTCGACCCATATCGCCATGCTCGACGCCATCGGCGAGACGGCACGTGTGGTCGGCGTTTCGGGACTCGACTATATCTCCAATCCCGACATTCAGGCACGCCGCGACAGCATCGGCGACGTGGGTTACGAGGGAAATATCAATTATGAACTTCTGTTGTCGCTCGACCCTGACCTTGTGCTGCTTTTCGGCGTGAACGGGGCCAGTGCGATGGAGAGCAAACTCAAGGAGCTCGGCATCCCGTTCATGTATGTCGGCGATTATCTCGAAGAATCTCCGCTGGGCAAAGCCGAATGGCTGGTGGCGCTTTCGGAGGTCGTCGGGAAACGCGCGAAGGGCGAAAAGGTATTCGCGGATATTCCGATCCGATACAATGCGCTGAAACAGAAAGTGTCCGGTGCCGTTCTCGATGCCCCGTCGGTCATGCTCAATACGCCCTACGGCGATTCGTGGTTCATGCCCTCGACGGAAAACTATGCCGTGCGGCTGATTACCGACGCCGGAGGCGACTACATCTACAAGAAGAACACGGGCAACTCTTCGACGCCTATCGACTTGGAGGAGGCATACCTGCTCGCTTCGGAGGCCGATATGTGGCTGAACGTCGGCATGGCGAACACACTCGACGAACTGAAAGCCGCCTGCCCGAAGTTCGCCGATACCCGCTGCGTCCGAAACGGCTATGTCTATAACAACAACGCCCGCACCAATGCCGCCGGAGGCAACGACTACTACGAATCGGCCATCGTGAATCCCGACCTTCTTCTGCGCGACCTCGTGAAGATATTCCACCCCGAGTTGGTCGAAGAAGATTTCGTATACTACAAACAACTGAAATAGATGCGTTCACGCCCCGTCATCCTGTTCACCGCGTTGTCCGTGCTTACGGTCGGCCTCTTCCTGTTGGATTTGGCTGTGGGCGCGGTTCGCATTCCCGTCGGCGACGTATGGGCGGCCCTGACGGGCGGCGACTGCCCGCGGACTACGGCGAAAATCGTACTGAACATACGGCTGATAAAGGCGGTTGTGGCTCTGCTGGCCGGGGCGGCGCTATCGGTCAGCGGCTTGCAGATGCAGACATTGTTCCGCAATCCGCTGGCCGGCCCCTACGTGCTGGGCATCAGCTCGGGTGCAAGCCTCGGCGTGGCGCTCGTGGTGCTGGCAGGCGTCGGCTCGTCGATAGGCATCGCCGGAGCGGCTTGGCTGGGTGCGGCCGTCGTGCTGCTCGTAATCGCTGCCGTCGGACACCGCATAAAGGACATTATGGTGATATTGATTTTGGGTATGATGTTCTCGTCAGGCGTGAGCGCTGTCGTGCAGATATTGCAATATCTGAGCAAAGAGGAGGCGTTAAAGGCGTTCGTCATCTGGACGATGGGGTCGCTCGGCGACGTGACGGTGCCGCAGCTCGCCATCCTCCTTCCGTCGGTCATCGTCGGGTTGCTGCTGGCCGTATGGACGATCAAACCGCTCAACCTCCTGCTCTTCGGCGAGGAATATGCCGTAACGATGGGACTGAATATCCGCCGTTCGCGCGGTCTGCTGTTTCTCTCGACGACGCTGCTGGCCGGCACGGTAACGGCTTTCTGCGGCCCGATCGGCTTCATCGGTCTTGCCATGCCTCACGTCGCGCGGATGCTCTTCCGCGAGGCCGACCACCGCGTGCTCCTGCCGGGAACCCTTCTCTCGGGGGCGGCGGTATTGCTTCTTTGCGATATCGTTTCCAAAATGTTCACTTTGCCCGTAAATGCCATTACCGCACTGCTGGGAATCCCGATAGTCGTATGGGTGGTTTTACGCAATAAATCGATGACGGTATGATAGAACTGTGCGATTTTTCCATAGGCTACGCAGAGAAGAGGCTTCTCGATAAGGTCGATGCCTCTTTCAAAAGAGGACAGCTGACTGCCCTTATTGGCAGGAACGGCACGGGGAAATCTACACTTCTCCGTGCCATAGCCGGACTGAATCATAATTATTGCGGTAAAATCCTGCTCGACGGACATTGTATCGCAAACATGAGAACTCCGGAGAAGGCAAGGCAACTGGCATTTGTCACGACCGAGCGCACACGCATCGCCAACCTGCGGTGCGAGGATGTCGTGGCTATCGGCCGCGCCCCTTACACCAACTGGATCGGCCGCATGCAGCCTCAAGATAGGGAAATCGTCATGCGGTCGCTCTCTTCGGTCGGAATGGAGGCGTATGCCGGCCGCACGATGGATAAGATGTCGGACGGTGAATGCCAGCGCATTATGATAGCCCGTGCTCTGGCTCAGGAAACGCCCGTCATCCTGTTGGACGAGCCGACCTCGTTTCTTGACATGCCCAACCGTTACGAATTGTGTTCCCTGCTCGCACGGTTAGCGCATGCTGAGGGCAAATGCATTCTGTTCTCCACTCACGAACTGGATATAGCCCTCTCGCTGAGTGACAGAATAGCCCTTATCGATACGCCCGTCCTTCACTGTCTGCCGACCTCCGAAATGATCCGCAGCGGGCATATCGAGCGGCTGTTCAACAATGCCGCCGTACAATTCGACCCCGTGAGCGGGATCGTGAAATCCATGCCAAGAGACTGACTTTCCTGTCGGGAAACACGTCAGACGCAATGAGGGTGTCCCAAAAAGTATTTGGCACCCTCGTATTCGTTGTAAGACATGTCGTTTATTTCGATACCTCGCACATCAGCACGCCTTTCCCCGTCACATCGGCTTTCGAGACCGTGATGGATTTTCCCGTGTAGGTCTTCACGACGGAAGTCCCGGCAGAGTTCCACAGTTTCCATGTATAGGTATAAGCTGTCCCGCCCGTGTCGATTTCCTCACCGCCCCTGTATAACACGGCTTTGGCATCCACGTCATTGCCGTTGTTCTTGATGGTGAACCCCTTCTGGCTGACCAGATCAACCGTGATGGGGTCGGACATATCCGTGAAGGAGATGATGTCGCAGACGACCTTGTTCGCCGAGGCGTTGCCCGCCGAGGTGTCCGTATCCTTGATGGCGCACTTGAAGGTCTCGAAGTTGAGAACGGCATCTGCCGTAATCGTGATTTCGTTTGTCGTCCAGCCTGCCGTCACGCCCCGAGGATTGGTCGAGGTAAGGCATGCCCAGCCGGCACCCAGCATGGAGTTGTAGTAGGGACACGAAACGGCGGCTCCCGATGCGGCTGCGGCACTCAGTGCGGAGGTCAGCGTCACGACCTTCGTGGAGGCGTTGACTGCCGAAATGGTGTACTGTGCCGATCCTATGGTTATCCTGCCTCCCGCCTCCATGTTCATTACCGAAGCGACCGTTATGGTCGTGGCTCCGGCTGCCGCGGCAGCTGTCAGTGTCGTGCCCGCGAATACCGCCGAATCCTTGATGCCCCACGCGTAGGTGACGTTCGTCGTGTCGATAGAGGCTCCGCGCCACAGGTCGCAATGCGCCCTGAGCGTCGCCACCTCGTCGTTCTTGAATACGATGCCGTCGGGTGCATACGCCACGGCGGCGATCATCGCTCCGGCGTTCAGGTGCTGGGTGAACTGTACCTCCGCACGGAAAGGAATCTCCAGCCCGTTGGCATCGATGTAGATTGCCTCGAAAGTATACCGTACCTGCGGGGCGGAAACGGTCATGTGGTTGGCCTTGACGGTCAGGGCGTATTTGGCGGAAGCGGCGCCGATCGTACAGCTGTCCTGTCCGGAAGTTATGACCGTGCCGTCCTTGTACCATTTGGCGGAACCGCTCTTGACACCGGCTGTCAATGTCGCCGCGTTGCCGACGGATGAGATCTGGTCTACGGCCGCCTTGCCGCTGACAAACAGAGAAGGGGTCAATATCAGGTACGGGGATGCCGCCCACGAGGGGGCATACGCGCCGGTATCCTTGTTGAACACCTGGGTCAGCGGTTGCGAGGAACCGATAAACGCCTGTAAGGAGACAGCATCATTCTGGTCGATGATGGTGACTTGTCCGCGTGCTACTTTAATTGCCATATGCTTATTGTAATGTTGTTGATATATTCACTTCACAGTCGAAAACAGCTTTGCGCCACACGTCCCCGCCGGTTATCTCTATCTCCCTGCCGTAACGCGGTGCGGCGTTCCATATCCTGTCGTTCTCCGTATCGCGGCTCGTCCGTATCCAGCGGAAATTGCCGTCGGGAATGAGCGGCGTGATTTCTTCGCCTCCCCTGTATACCCTGGCACGGAGTACCGTCGAGACGATTCCGTTGCGGAATGTCGTGCCGTTTTCAGACTCCACATAAACAGTATAGGAGGGCAATCCGTCGTAAAGTTTGAAAAAGGTATGAGCCGCACTGATTTTTTCATTACGGTATGTTGCCGTGTAGCGGAGGGTCAGCACGTCGCGTCCTTCCCAGCCATGAAACAAGGGTGTCATTTCAAACACGGCGGCATTGCATCCGGCATCTTTCCATATGCCGTCAGCGGCAAGGTATTCCCACTGCCGGCTTTCCGGCTCGAAATTGTATTCGGTCGCCACAAGCGGGATATTCTCCGGCTCGCATGCGCCTGAAAGCTCGTCCTTGAAATGGAACGCCGTGCCGCCTGTCAGGGAGACGGAACGGGGCTTGAGCAGTTCCTGCGCCTCCTCATCGAGGTCTTCCCAACGGATGGTCACACCGCGCAGTTCGATGGTATCCTTGCCCCACTTGAACCGTCCCGAGGCGAAATGGCCCGTCCCGTCCGGATTGATGACGAAAGAACCGTCCCGTGAAGCGATCGAGCCGTCTTCGTTCAGCCGCAACAGGGGATTCTGTATGGTACCCCCGATACCTCCCTTGTTGAACCAGGCACCGTAATCGTCCGTGTAGGACAAGGCTTCATCGGTCGCCTGATAGGGGGTCACGTTCTTTCCGGCCTCCAATTGAGGGGCGGACAACGACAGGGGGACGGAAGCGGCAATGCCGAGATACATGACGGGGGAATCTGACCCGCGTATGAGGAACGGGACATTATAACGGACCCATCCTTTACCGGCAGCCACCGTCCGATCACCGACAAGGTGCTCATCTTGATAGAACCGGATGGCTGCCGTATCTTCCGCTTTTATCCAGACTGAGAAACAATAACAGACTCCTGTATGAGCCTCCCGCCAGGCGGCACTTTGCGCACCAAGAAGACTGTCTCCGGCTATCCGTACACACCGCCCGAGTCCGGCGGGAGATGTTTCATCCAGCTCTTCCGAATGGCTGAACCGGCAGGACAGGCTGTCGGGTATGACATTCTTGTGGATTTTGCCCACATAAAACGTGCTTGAAAAACCGTTCTCGTCTCCCGCGGTAAGCGTGCCGGCTATATTGACATTGCGTGTGGCATAGAGATTCTGGAAATAGGCCCCGTAACCATCCAACATGCCGAAGACCGGATCGATGATGCCGCTGACCTTTCCCACACGGGCCTTGCTCGCCTCGCTGAAAGCGGATACGGAGGCAAGACGGACAATGTTCAGGTCGGCGGCCTCGCACCAGTCCCCCTCGGAGGCCAGGCTTGATGTCAGCTCAAGAAACAGGCTCCGGCTGTACTGTGCCGGGTAATCCACGGTGATGACCCATAACTTGTACTTCCATTCCCGGCCGATGGAGATTTCATCTTCCGCATCCGTCTTTTCACGGTTCGTATAGCCGAACCGGATCGGTACGGAACCTGATGTTTTGGAAGACCTGACCTTGAACGATACCAGCAGGCGCTCCGGGTATCCGACCGGTTCTTCCAATGTCAGCATCAGCCCGAAGGAAGCGTTTCCTGCCGGTTCCGCATTGCGGATGATGCGGACAACGCGTGTCGCTTCCGAATCGGCATCCAGGTATTCCGTTTGCAGCATGCTGCCATAAACGGCGTATCTGGACTTGTCCGGCACTCCCGCCATGCCTCCGTCCATGACGGGATAGCACAGGGAGCGTTCGGTCGCCATGCCGTCGATGACATCCATATAGGGTGAATCGCTGTCAGAAGCCGTCAGGTACAAGGCTCCGCTGCGTGCCGTATCGAACAGGTTGGTAATCCGCACGAAGTCCAGCAGTTCACCGCCCTGCGGTTCGTCCCCGTCCAGCAATGCCCCGATGAAATAAGGAGCGTCCTTGTCTCCGACAAGCTCCGTTCCGGTTTCTGTCACGCACATCAGCGAATAGACGGTACGCTCCCGTTCGGCATATTGCCTGCGGATGATATCCCCGGCTTGCAGTCCCTGTGTCTTCTGCGAGTCGGGGGCGATACGGATCTTGTATGTCGGATAACGGAATACGGACATGGATTATGACAGTTTTTCCACGGTGTCTCCCGAACAGCTGTCGCTGATCCAGAAGGAACCGTTGGTTACCGAAGTCTTTTTGACCTCGAACTCATAGGCGCGGAACTTACGGCGGGCCACCACCTCGTCGAATGTGGCGGAGACGCCTCCTGTCGTCCGGTTCCGGCGGACAGCCCATCCGCTTCCGGAAAGGCCCGGGGAAAAGAACTCCGAAGAGAGCGCCCCGGTAAAGACGCTGTTTCCGTAATGCCGGATACCGTCCTCCACCGCTTGCAGGCGTAACGCCTCTGTCAAGTATAGGGTTCTGTCAGTAATCCGGGTGGGCGACGCATGGATTCCGATATGCCCGGCTGCTTCCAACGGAACGCCGACCGTAAGGAAATCGGCATCGGTGCAGATATGGAATGATTCGCTGTGACGGTTCTGCGGGGCATAACAGCTCACGGACGGACGGTGTGAAAAATCCGTGCTGTGAGGGATAGCCGTCCTTTTGCCTTCTTCCTCGTAGATTACCTCGGAAGAAAGCGATACGCGCTCCCTGTCGCCTGTGAGCATGAATCCCTCTGCCGTGCCCATTCGCAGGCGCTTGTGGATAACGATACCTTCATCGGAAGTGTCTACCCGGTATGAGGAGAGCAGGTCGGCGCCGTAGTTGTGGCGGACAGTCAGCGAGCCCGGAAAACACGCCTTTCCGTAAGGGGAAAGCATCAGGCACTCGCCGTCCACGTCCGATATGCCGGAGAACAGGCGTATCTTCGGGGTATGGTCGCCGCCTAAAAGAAGGTCACCGCCGATACTCCCGAACTGTATCTTGTCCTTGTCGGTACGGAGCAGTACGGGAACATCTCTGATCCGGATGCCGAACCCGTCCAGGAACGAGAGGAATCCGCCGAGCGCGACATCCTCTTCCGAGAACGAAAGCAGACATTTCCCTTTGTCGCCCAGTTCCACGCCTTGCAAGGCTTTCAGTCCGCCGTCCATGACCGTACTCCCTCGCACCGTCAGATTCCGTCTCACCATGCCGTCCCGCATCGTCCAATCCGCCGTGTCCGTATTGGCGTTGCCACGATGGTAGACATCCTGCCCGCCCACGGCCAGCCGTGTCGGGGAGATGAATATTCCTGTATCCTCGTCCCCGATAATCCATGCCCCTTTGGAATGTACCGTCGCATCCAGAAAGTCTATATGGGAGGCATTGATTGTAGCGGTGGCCTTGTCCGCGTCGTAACGGAGCAACTGCCTGCCGCCGATATGCAGGCTGTCACCCCCGACTTTCAGGTTGCCGGTAATCCTGATACCGTACTCGACGGCAGTTACCACACCTTCCGGATCGGTAATGTCCTGCGAATAGGTTTCCAGGATACGGGTGTTTCCAATGCCGGCTTCGAAACCGTAATTGGCACTGAGCCTGCCGGTCATGTCACCGCCCGATTTCTTCAGGTAATCCAACAGCAAACCGCCACTTCCGGAACCGCCTTCTCCCGCAACGGCTCCGGCAATGGCGGATGCAAAACCGTAAGCGGTATTCTTCAGTCTCAGACTGGTCTCGTCGCCTTCCTCGATGCCGTAAGGATGCTCGTCGTCCTTTTTCTGCTGGGCATTGAAAAAGTTATGGTACAGCTGTGCATAGATGGAATAGCACAGGCTCTCCTTGTCGAGGGTTTCTATATCGGGATGCAGTTGTACGCTCATTTGGTGTAGCTGGTCTTGGAAAGAAAATTCTGGATACGTGATGTCAGCGAGATGAAGTTCGGCATATTGATCGGCGACATCGTGCCCATCAGTGTGGGGGTCATGATTTTCGAACATTCTGTCAGGAAGTCGAGCATCAGCCGGGCAAGCTCATTACCTAGAACCAGCGGCTCGGTGGCATTTTCGTCACCGAGCGTCACCTTGTTGTCGGCAACGGCAACGGTCGTGGAATTGACCTTTTGTACCACTTTATCTGCTGTCTGTCTGACTTCAGACTTGTCCACCGTATGCGTGATGCTTTCCGCATCGATAACGGTTGTCGCTTCCTTGTCCTTGTCATTCCTGACGGTTGTTGTGACGGCAGTCGGCGTATAGCGGGTGGAGGTCTCGTTACCGGTGGTTTCCAGTTCGTCGTAGTCCGGGGAGGAGTCGTTTTCCGGATCCAGCTCCTCCATTTCGGTCACGCCGATGACGGTTTCCGTGCGGGCATTGAGCCGCAGGATATCCACATGGGAGAAGTTAACCACATAGGCATAGCGGGTGGCGGCATCCATGAAGATGGTCACGTCGGAAAAGAGTGCAGGTACGATCAGGAAGCCGCCTTCGCTGTTGGTGGCGGCCGAGAGCAGCACGCCTTTATGGATGACTGGTTCGGCGGAGGCCGTCTCGTCCGGGTACTCGCCGACATCAATGGTACCGCCGTAGTCGGAAAACTCCTCGTCCGAGGGGTTATCGTGTATCTTAGCGACATAGCCGTGTATCATGCGGGCCGTCCCGATACCGGACATGCCTCCGGGAGCCAGATTGATACGCTCCATACTCCGCCCCAAGGCTATCTTGCGGATAGCCTCACGGATAAGCAACTGATTCGACTTATCTGAAGACATTGATTTTTTTATAGAAGAATAGGTCGTTGGAATATATTCAGGTTTGCATTTTCCTTCTTCAAAAATTAAACATGAAATTAGAATTTTCTATCTTTGTAAAAAAACACTTGATTAGTAGTATGGCAGGTTTCCAATCACCAATAACGATAGCGCAGGCTATAGAACGTATCCACCGGAATGAATACCTATTGCCGGCTTTTCAGAGAGATTTTGTATGGTCGGCAGAACAGATAGAAAAGTTGTTTGATTCTCTGATGAAAGGCTATCCAATCAGTTCCATGTTGTTTTGGAAGGTAAAAGGAGGCACAAAAACAGATTTCCGGTTTTATAAGTTTCTATCAGCTTTCATACAGTATCATCGGATATGCAACGATCCGATTCCTACGGACAATATCAACGATTTTTATGCAATATTGGACGGACAACAGAGATTGACATCATTATATATCGGTCTGTGCGGCAGCTATGCGTACAAAGATTATAGGAAACGTTGGGATTATTCTGAATCTAATTTTCCTACCCGGCATCTATATCTCAATATATCCCGTAAATACACACAGGAGGAAAGTGACAGGGAGTTCATCTTTTCCTTTGTTGACAAGAACATATCCAAAGAAAAAGATTTATTTATTGACAAGTCTAGTGAAAAATGGTTCCGTGTAGGCAAGATTTTGGCTTTGCATCAGGATTACAATTATGGCATCGATGAATTTGCCGAGGACAATAACATAGACAAAGAATCCAAAAGACTACTGAGACTGTTGGACAATGTCATTCATACCAAGCTCAATATAAATTTTTACGAGGAGGATGAACAGAAACCTGACAAAGCTGTGAATATTTTTATTCGAATCAATTCCGGGGGTACTGCATTAAGTTTTTCGGATATTCTGATGTCCATCGCCATTGCCAATTGTAAACAGATGGACGCAAAGACAGAAATCAAGAATCTGGTTGAGCACATACGTTCTAAAGGATTTAATATATCTCACGATTTCATATTGAAATCGTTCCTGTACTTATATCATAAAGATGTGCGTTCCCTTATAACAAGTTTCAATCTGAGTTTTATTGAACTGGTGGAAAATAATTGGACTAGGATCAGGGATGCTGTTTCAAACCTGTTCGACTTGCTGAGATCTTTCGGACTGACGGATTTCACAATGACTTCATATAATGCCGCCATGCCCATACTATATTATCTTTACCACAAGGACATATATCAGGATTTTTACAAAAAGATGGGAAATAGAGAGGATTGTGAAATCATAAAAAAATGGTTGTTCTCAATTCTGCTCCGCAGGGCATTCGGAGCAAGTGCTGATTCCGTTCTTGCACAGTCAAGAAGGGCATATACTACAGACATCACCGGCTGTTATATAAAAGAAACCGTGACATTGTTCCCGGCAGCAGAAATAAACTCTGAAATCAAGAAACTGTCGGATGTAGGTGACGATTTTATAGAAGACTTGCTTTACAGCCAGAAAGACTCACGATATAGTTTCCCAATATTGGCCATGCTGTATCCGAATCTTGATTACAGGAACAATAATTTCCATCAGGACCACCTGCACCCAGCCTCTGCATACAATGATCTGGAAGAGAAAGACAAGGAAAAATATGGTTGGCAGGTCTACAATTCCATCCTAAACCTGCAGATGCTCGATGCCAATGAGAACGAGTCTAAAAACGCCAAGCCATTGGACAAGTGGGTTAGTGAACAGACCCGGAACAAGGACATGCAGAAATTCATGGAGGACCACCTTATTCCGGATACGGATCTTTCATTGTCTAATTTTTCTGATTTTGTAGAAAAACGAAAGACCATACTGGTTCAGAGAATCAAAAAGATGATTAACTGATTTATATCAAAGGTATTTGCAGATATTATTCTTCCTGCCGAAACGCCCCTGTTGTAAAATATTTTTAAAGACATGGATTTGTAAAAATGCAGTGGATTAATTATGAATAAAAAGCAGTGATGTTCCTTGGAGCGGCACGGAATGCCGTTTTTCCTTTTCGGGTATTTTCTGGAAGGAAAGAATGTCCATTAATAAACAATATGGTCATTTGCGAATCCTGTACGGAATGCCCAGCTGTTGTCTGTATCCACCCACTCCGAAAGTTGTCGTTACCTCCTCCACGAGGTATACGCCGTTCTTGGAAGGATTACGGTAGTCGATCAGTTCCACCTGTACGGCAGGAGACAGTCCGAAATCCCCGAATACTGTCACATTGCCGGTGATTCCGTTCAGATTGTAATTCCGAAAGTATTCCGTCGTCTCTTCTACAAGCCGGTCGGAATTGATTCCGACATGAGGTGACATATATGGTACGATGGTATATGTGGATAAATCCACCTTGGTCCTGGTCTTCGCTCCCGATGCCGTCGTGTTGCCCGTTACCTTGTGCGTCTTTTTTGAAATCTGCGTGGCATTGACCGTCTGAAACTCCTTGCTGCCCGGCATCTCCGGGTCGTATTCAGGATTCATGCGTACTGTCACCTCAAAGAATTTTTCATCCGTCCCGAGTGCCTTGCCCGTCACCGCCAAAAACTTCGGATCGGTCTTGACCACTTTCAGGTTGCTCTGCGCCACATGCTCGTTGAAGTATATCCTGTACGGTCCTGTCGATTCGTCCTCCGGGAATACCGGCTGAGCCTTGCTGGACGAATAAGGACGCCCGACGGCAATGGACGGCATGGCCCCGTCATCATCGGCATCGTATTTCAAAAAGCAGTAGACCTTGTACTTCGACCATTCGGAAAGGATATCCGCCACCGTGAAGTTGTCCGTGACCTTTACCTTGCCGATATGTATCTCAAACCGCTTCGTATCCGAGTGTATCCTGAAGCCGGTATCTTTCAGGATATTATACTTGCCTTCCAGCACCTCGTTCACCGTCGTCCCTTTCGCCGGGGTCTCGAAATGAGGTGCCTGTTTCAGTTTGAGCTTGTAGGCCATATTCTCACACTGGATTTCCAGCGTGCTGTCCGAATTGTATCCGGTAATGTATCCGTCGAACATATTTTTCAGCACGCCGTTGTAGCCCAGCTTGATATTGATGCGCTGTCCGACCTTGAATGTCGTCTCGTCAACCAGACGCTGCGCGCTGCGTTTCTCGATGATGACACCGTCCTGCATCACCTCCGTCGTTATCCTCGACACGTCCTTGCCCTCCAATGTCACGTTCCCGATAATCGTGGAGCGGCATACCGACCCTTTCGGGAATATCACTTTGGCCGTTCCGATCAGCTTCTTGTAACTCTCGTTGATTTCGAGCGACTGGACTTCCGTAATCTCCACGCCGTTCTGTATCCTCATCGGATTGGACGGGTCGGCATCCCCGATGGTGATGCGACAGCAGAGGATATCCATTGCAGCTATACCCATAGACGTGTCAGTTTAAGCAACGAGGCGGGGTCGATGACCTCCGTACCGAATTTAACATACTTGATCCACTTGTTCGTGTGCTTGATGGCCGTGTCCACCTTTTCCTGTTCCGCCAGTTTCAGTTCCACAGCTTCCGATGGCTCCACGGCGACACAGTTCAGCGAATACGGCTGCACGTTCCGGCAATCCGTAGGCTGTAAGGTATAGCCCTGTATAATCAACCGTGAAATGTTGAACTGGCGCAATACCGTGTTGTCGCAATCGATGACACCCTTGTATTGTACCAGCCTGATAAACTTGGACACTTCCGCCTCGGGATACACGTCCGGGTATTTGGAGGTGATCTTGCCGTTGATGGTAATCTCGAGGTCACCCCCGGATATATATTCCTTGCGGGTATAGTCCCGCCCCTGTACCCGGGTCAGCAGGATATTGTTCCGGCTGCTGACCTGTACCTGCGGTCCCAGGTCCACGAATGTCACCAGTCCATACCGGCTGTTCGGCAAAACCTTGCACTCGCTGTTGTCATAATACTTCCCCTCCTCTGATATGGACAGTTCCAGAAAATCCGCTACTGTCCGGCCGACGATGGAATCGGTATGGTTTTTCTTCTGCGCCACCGCCTGCTGTTCCCTGATGAGCTGATAGTACTGTCCGGTCTTGTTCGCCAGGCTGGACTGCGACTGTGTCTGAAGATATTTGTCCCGCACCTGCTGTTCCCAGTATTTGAGGTATCGGGGATAGGAACGTAGCAACCCGTAAGCCGTCTGCGAGGCAACCTGTATGGCTGCCCGTTTGAGCAGGTCATGGTGCCTGGAGAAGTAATGTACCTGCCCGTCCTGCAATTCGGCAAGCCCCATGCCCAACGCCAGACGCGTGGCGTTGCTGATGTATCCGCCAAGCGAACCGTGGTTGAGTATGCCTCCGCTCAACAAAGTCGAGGCCGCGATTTGTATCAGTCTTCCCATAATCCTTTCATTTTATGCGTTCCAGGAGGCATCGAAGTCATGCACGACATCGATGAGCGCCTGTGCCAGTTGTTCTTTCAGGTTCTGTATCTCTTCCGTCTGCCCCTCCTTCGACTTCATCAGGTCGATGGTCCTGACACTGAGCAGGCTCTCTATGTTCACGATGACCTGTTTAGGTGCCGCCGAGGACAACCGCCCTGTGCCGGAATAGTTGCCGCCGGCCCCTCCGTCATCCAGATGCGTGTTGGTAATCGGGTTGGCAGCAAACGGACGTGTATCGTTGGAATCCGGTTCGTTGCCGTACTGGTCGGGAGTGAAGCCCGCCACGCGGAGGATGTTCTCGGCTGCCTCCGCCGAACCTCCGAAAGTCTGCCGGAGCGATGAAAAGAACTTCACGAGTGTCGTATGTGCCAGCTTGCGATGCGCGATGTTGTCTATACGCTGCGCATCGGTGGCGTTCTGCCCCAATGCCCGCTGTTTCCATAGCCCGTTTTCGTCCTGCTCGAATCCCCAGGCCCTGAGCTGGTCAAAGTCGAACCCTCCTTTACGCATCAGCTCATGCGCATTGGCGGCACTCGATATGGCATTCCGATAAGCGGTGGCGGCACGCACAATCTCCGGAACGGTCTGCGTGTTCATGTACCGGGCATAGTCGTATGTGCGGGCGGCAACTGCTTCCGACCTGTCCCCGATATCATTCACATAGACGGCCTTGCCATCCTGCATACGCCACAAAGACTTGTCGAGATCCTTCTCCTGTTGCCCGAAACGCTCCTTTACCGTCTTGAGGAAAGCGTCCACTTCCAATACCGTACCCATCTTCCCGAACTCGGCGTACGCGGCATCGATACGTGTCTGGCTGTCGCGTTTGGCAAGGGTGACAAGCGCATCCCTTATGTCATTCTGACGGGCTTTGTCCATGTTATACACATGGTCTCGCGATACCATCCCCTCCGATGAAGCGATGGCAAATTCCCCCAAGAACCCGGCCCACCAGTTGGATGTGAAGGCTCCGATTTTATGTCCCGAAGCCTCTTCGATACTTTTGCCAGCAACGACCTCGTCCACGGCACGCTTTGTCTTGACAGCCATGTTATAGGTCTCGCTCAGGGAGGAGTAAAGTGCTTCTATGGACGGATAACGGTACTTGCGGTTCGATTCGATCTCTTCCAGTACGGCATCCTTCGCCTCCTTTATCTTCCAGGTCTTGTAAGCCACCCATCCCAAAGCCCCGACCAATGCGGCTATACCTGCCGTGGCGGCAACTGCCCCCGTACTGATGGCACTCAACGAGGCGGCAGCACCGGTCAGTCCGCTGCCGGTAGCCACCTGTGTGGCAAACAGCGACTGCAGGACTCCTTTGGCTCCGATGACACCGCCCCCGGCCATCAAGGCGCGGGTCATCGCTCCCCGTCCCGCCACGCCAGCGGACTGCATGGCCGACACGATGGCCCGTTTCTGGGCAAACGAAACCTTACCGATACCGCCTGCCCCCAGCAGCCCCTGCACGGCACTGATTGATGTCGTGGCCGCAGACTGTTTGCCGATAAACCCCATGGCGATGCCGATATTCGTCAGGGCTCCCGCCACCTTGAACAGCCGGGTCGCGACAACGCCTGTAAAGACAAGCGGTTCTATCCAATGGAAATTGCGGGTCACCCATGCGCCGATATTGCCGATCACGGTGAAGATGTCCAACAAGGCATTCCCGATGGACACCAGGCCACGGGTAAATTCCGGAGCCTTGAACTTTGCCAGAAAAGTGCGGAGCACAGTGCGGATAGAGGGTTCCAACACCTCGTATGCCTGCATGAACCCTTCGGTCAGCTGGGAGGTCACCTGCGCCCACAATCCCTTGGTCGTATTCTGCTTTACCAATGCCAGTTCTGAGGAAACGCCCTGGGATCCCCGGTTATATGAAGTCAGTTCTCGTAGTTTGTCGTAGTTCTTCAGGAACATCATCGCCGCGTTACCGCCAATTTTCCCGAAGATTGCCTGGACATCCGCCATCGACGCGCCCTTCTTGTTCAATTCCTCGAAAATGTCCGCTATAGGACGGAGTTTCTCGACCTGCACCCCCTCGATGTCACGCATTTCCGTGAACCGGATGCCCAAGCGGTCCAGAACTTCCTGTGCCTCCTTGGTAGGTTTGGCAAAACGTGTGGAAAGAGCACGCAACGAGGTTCCCGCCAGCGTTCCCTTCAGACCCATATTGCCCAAAAGACCGATGGCAGCACTGCTTTCCGTGAAGTCCACGCCCGCCATACGCAGGTAACCGGCAGCCATCTTGTATGACTCCGCCATCTCCACGATATTCACATTCGAGCGGGAAATGGTGGAGGAGATAATGTCCGCCACGCTGTCCATGCTGTCGTTATGGATATCATAACCGGCCATGATGTTCGTGGCCAGGTCGGCGATATACGATACGTCGTTGTCACCGATAAGTGCCAGGTTCGTGATCGGGCGGATGGACTTGTTGATTGTCTCGATATTCATGCCCGCCATCGACAGGTATTTGACGGCACCGGCAATCTCCACGGCTGTGTATTTCGTGTCGATGCCGATTTTACGGACATGACGGGCCATACTGTCAAAACGGGTCTCGAATGTCTTGAGGTCGCTGTCCGCCACACGGAGGATGGAATGTGCCGATTCCATGATGTTGGAATAGTCGATGGCCTTCGTCAGTTCCGAACGGATCAGGCTGTAACCCATATAGGCATTGAGCATCGAAGCGAACGGGAAGTTCCTGAGTGACGGCGCTTTCGAATACTGGATACGGTTGATGGCGGCACGGCGTTTACTGCGGTAGAGCGTACCGGCTGCAGTATGTTCCCGCTGCATGAGCCTGACGGACTGCATCGCATTGCGCTGTTCCTGCCGTCTTGCAGCCTGCTCGGCCTTTATACGTTCCGTTTCTGCCTTACGGCGTGCCTGTTCTGCCTGCCGGCGTATTTTCTCCGCAGCACGGGCGGCATTCTTGCGCTCCCGTTCCTTGGCCCGCACTTCATCGGCACGCTGCTTTTCCGCCGCGGCGGTTTCTGCCAGAGCTGCCTTACGGCGCTGGTCTGCGGCAAAGAGCTCCTCCGCGTGGACCAGTTTCTGGCGATGCAGCTGCTGTCCTGCATAAAGCCGTTCCATCAGTTTCTGCCGGGCCTTTTCGGGCATTACGAAGGCCTGCGGGGCATATGGCACCGGAACGGAAGGTGTGAGTCCTCCGGAGGGCATTCCACCTTGTATGTTGAGCGGAATGACGGCAGCCTCCTTGATACGTCCCAACAGGGAAAGAATCTGCTGCAACCTGTTTTCCGCTGTTTCGGTCTTGATTTGCAGTTCCCGGCCACGTTCCACGGAAACCAGAGCGGAGTTGATTTTCCCGATGGCTTTGGTAATGCGTTTCTGCGCGTCTGTCATCGTGCCAACGGACGAGGCGGCATTCTTTTCGATCTCCGCTTTGCGCATCTCGGCAGCTTTTTTCTCGTAAAGGCTTTTGGCATTGGCCTTGATTTTCTTGCTGTCCAAGGTCTGCCCGGCATTGATGGTCAGGCTGATGCCTTTGGAAAGGGAGGAAATATCCGTGAGTAACCCCTTGATACGTTCCAGCTTCTCTTCGCTTTTTTTCGTATCGATGGTCAGGCGGTAATCGAAATTACGTTTCTTGCCGTTCTTGGTGCGGAACACGCGGTCTATCTCGTCCATCATATTCTTGATGTTCGTGACGGCCGGGGTCAGGGACGCTTTCGCCTGTACCAGTTTGCCTACCGCCTCACCGAAGGCGATAACCTGCCTGGTGCCCTGAGAGGCATCCACGTTGATGGAGTAGTTGACCTGATAGTTCTGTTCCTGGGCCATGGTAATGGGTACTGCGTTAAAAGAATAGTCTTTCCGCGAGGGCGGAGATTATGAAACGAAGGCCGCCGCAAACCGGAGGCTTACGGCGGCAGGTCAGGGAGTCCTCTCCGGCAATGACATCGGAACGGGCATACGGCTGATGAGCATCTGCTCGTGCAGCCACAACGCCTCTTCGGAAAGCATCGCGAACTCCTCGTCGGAAATCGTGTCGAGGTTGACGCCGGGAAAGTAGTGGCGGACATAGATCATCCGCTGGCGGATGCGCTGCTCGTCGGTCACTACCCACCGGCTTATAAGTTTACCAGGACACTCTGGCGGGTGGTGATCAGCTCGGAAAGCTGTCCCATCAGACCGAACAGGAAGAGCGACTCGTCGTCCACGAGTTCCTTGTCTCCGTCCACGAAGCAGTCGCGGGCCAACGTGCGCATGGCGATAACCTCGTCCTTTTTGGAAGCGGCCATGAATTTGCTGAACTGCGGAAAGCTCGGTTCGGACATGTAGGCCACATAAATCTCTTTCTCGCCGTTTGCGGTGTCTCCGAAAACGACCATCGGACAAATCTTGCGGAGTTTCTTCTCCTCTTTCAGTTTGAGGGCTTTTTCCTTGATCTTGGTCTCCTGTTCCAGTGAAAGCATTTTTTCGTCCATATCGAATTTGTTTTGATTCATCGAAAGAGTAGGACGAAAAACTGCGGAAAGGTTGAAGACACGGTTCTTATTCACTTGTAATCCATATGTTATACAAAAAACTTCTTTGCTCCTGATATTCCTAAATCAATCTTTAAAGGAAATTTTGTTGAATATATTTCATATATTTCTTTGATATATAGTATATAATCGTTAATTTTGCATATTCTCAAACATGAATGATTATGTGCAAAATAGATGATTTTATAGATGTGACAAGCCGGTACATCGCTGAATTGCTTGATTTGAGGGCGGACATCAAGCCGGTCGAAAAGGATGTCTTGCATACATTCCCAGCCAATATTACTGCCGGTTATACATTTTGTACGGCTAACTTGTTGGGGCGTGACGTAGTTCTTCTGTATAGTGCAGACAGTTCTGCATATACTCCGGGGCAGATGCGGAAACAAAAAGAACTGGTTGAGCGAAAAGCCCAATGCCCGGTAATATTTGTATTGCGTACGGTGGCGGCCTATAATGTACGGCGTCTTGTCAGACATCGTGTAAATTTCATCATACCGCAAAAGCAGATGTTCATACCGGATTTGTTGATAGATTTAAAACCGCATAAAAATAATATCGGGGGCGGTGAAGAAACGCAGATTCCTGCAATTGCCCAATGCATAATCCTTTATCATCTTGAAGTAAAGTCTCTCGAAGGGAAAGGAACTTATGATATTGCAAATCTTTTCAATGTGTCGTATGCCAATGTAAACCGGGCGGTCAGATGGTTGAAAGATAAAGAGGTTATCGCTTTATCCGGCGGCAAGACAAAAAGTATGATATTTCAGTTCAAAAAGCGTGAATTGTGGGACAGGATGTTGCCGTTCCTGGCGAACCCCATCGAGCGGATTGTATATACCGATAGTCTGCCTGATGAAGTATTTTGTATTAGTGGAGTAAATGCCTTGTCGGAATATTCAATGCTGAACAAGGAAAAAAATGACACTTATGCCATTGCAAAAGAAGAAGTTCGACAATTGCAAATCCGGACAGACAAGGAATATGGCGAGATCCGCATAGAGATATGGCGTTACAATCCATGTTTTTTCTCAAAAAACGGCATTGTGGACAAATTGTCTTTATTTCTGGCCATGAAGGATATGGATGATGAACGCATTCAAATAGAATTGGAAACTATGATAAATAATATAATATGGTAAGAGGAATTGATAAATTCAGGGAGTTTTTCACCGGATATGAAGGAAACTATGTCATCATAGGCGGTACTGCCTGTGAAATGCATGAAGAAATATATGCACAAACTCCAAGGGCGACCAAGGACATAGACATTATACTGATTGTGGAGGCGCTGTCTTCGGATTTTGCTGCAAAATTCTGGGAGTTTGTAAAAACCGCAGGGTACAGACAAAGGAATAAGGGAACCGGGAACGGGGAATGCAGGCATGAATATTACAGGTTCAAGGAACCGGGAAATCCGGATTTCCCGTATCAGATAGAACTCTTTTCACGAAATATCGGGGTTGTCAAATTCCCGGACGATGCCCACATTACCCCCATTCCGGTTGATGATGACCTGTCAAGTCTGTCAGCCATTTTGATGGATGATGACTATTATAATTATACCATTGAACACAGCACGTTGGAGGAGGGCGTACATATTGCGAACATTGAAAGTCTTATCTGTCTGAAATGCAGGGCCTATTTAGAAATGACCGAGCGGAAAAACAATGGAGAACAAGTGGACAGCAAACATATCGTCAAGCACAAGAAAGATGTATTCCGGCTGGTTGCCATGCTTGCTCCTGCCGACACCTACGAAGTTCCTGATTCGCTTAAACAAGATGTTGACAGGTTTTGCCTGGCTGTCAAAGAAGAAGTGCCAAACTCTGATTTTTTCAAATCGGCAGGACTTAAAAGCATTTCCGGAGAACAGTTATTGGAACAACTTGAAGCCAATTTCATAACACAACAATGAGAATCCAATACGCATCCGACCTGCATCTCGAGTTTCGGGAGAACAGCAGTTTTTTGAAGCACAACCCGCTGGCTGTTGCCGGAGAAGTGCTTGTCCTTGCCGGAGATATAGGATATATCGGAGATGAGAACTACTCCAGACATCCGTTCTGGGACTGGGCTTCCGGAAATTACAGCCGGGTCATCGTGGTTCCCGGAAACCACGAGTTTTACAAGATGTTCGACATAGACAAGCTGTATAACGGCTGGTCGCTCAAAATCAGGGAAAACATCACCTGCCACTATAATGCCGTTATCCCATTGGGTAACGATATAGAATTGATCGCTACCACACTGTGGTCACATATCCTGTTGCAGGATGCCTATGAAACTGAGGCAGCCATCACAGATTTCCGCAGGATGCGTTACGGCAGCGAACCGCTGGACTGGACAAGGTTCAATGACGAACATTCGCGCTGTTTCCGTTTTCTGGAACAGAGCGTAAAACAAAGTACTGCCAGACATCTCATTGTCGCCACTCATCATGTACCGTCATTCGAACTGATGGCGCCGGAGTTCAAGGGCAGTCCGCTCAATGGGGCATTTACCGTGGAGCTTGGCGGTTTCATTGCAGACAGCCCGATTGAATACTGGATATATGGCCACTCGCACCGCAATATCAATAAGGTCATCGGAAACACCCGGTGCATATGCAACCAGTTGGGCTATGTGTTCAGTAACGAGCATACGTCATTCGATAAGGAAGCGCATATTTCGATTTAAGTCTGCCATACATAAATCCCGTCTGTCAGCCAAGGTCAATATCCGGCAAACAGACGGGTTATTATGTAACAAATTTATGGTTGACTATTGAAGTCGTGGCTTCACCAACTTCCCGTCGATACCGCATGTTTCCAGAACCGCGGTATTTTCTTTGTTGAAGGCGATCAGGCATGACGGCGCTCCGGCCGTACCACCCTGTTCCCCCGTAACATGGTAAAAACTGAGCCGTCCCTTGATAAAGAGTATTGAATCGGCGTTTGGGAATATCAGTTCGTGGAACAGGCGCGTGTCCGTGCGGGCAAAAGTGAGCGCGACGGCATTCCTGTGTTCGACACACCTGCGGATAAACCGGACAATCAGTGCAGTGTCATAGGGAGGATTGCAGAACACACGTCCGAACCAGGGTTGTTGCAGGCCGTCATCCTCAATGGTATAGTGATGTCGCGCCGTATCCCATGGGCGGTTTACGGGCGAACACGGATCCAAATCGAACGGCCCCAGCCTCCGAAGCAGGCAGGGAGGCGTGAGCCATTCGTTCTTTCCGGTAGAAGATTTCCCCTCGAAAGTTACATCCATGACAGCTTAGATTGTATCACCCGAGCCGATTTGGATATCGAACGGGTTGAGATCGAATTCATGGGTGATATTGGTATCATCCTGCTGTGACTCGAGACAATCCTCCGTGAAGATGCAACCTTTGAGCGTTACGGTCGTCGTTGTCCAGTCCTCGCCGGCCATCGGGTTGGCAAAGCTGATAATCAGGTCGAACTCGCCGATTTCGAGCAGCGAGCCGTACACCGAACGCAACAGCTGTTGCGTGGCATAGTCCATCGTGATGCTCGCCGTATAGGTAATGTTCCCGAACCCCCTCGACACCGGCCGTCCTCCCATGCCGTAGTTACTTTCGACCTTGCGCTTCTTCGACCATTTGATGGCCGACACGCCTTCAAGGGTCGTGGAACCTTCATCGATTCCCAGGGCGGTCGATGACAGGGTTATCATCGACCACGAGTATGCTACATTGTTGATTATTGCCATATGCTATGTCTTATTTGCGGTTAATGACAGTCCTTCCTCTACATAAATCTTCACGGCCACGCCCACCGGGACAAGGACATAGGAGATGCGCAGCGTGTCGTCCACCAACACGTTCTGGTTCGGGTCGATAGTGACGGCGTATCCTGAAATTTCCTGCGCCGCCTGCATCTTGGCCAGTATATCCCCGATGAGTGTCTTGAAAGCTGTAATCTTCGACGGGGCGAGGAACCCGGTTGAAGGATTGACCATCAGCGGTGAGTTCACATACGGCAGCAGGGCTGCACGCACGGCACGGCGGCTCTTGTTGATGGTGCGGTTCCGGGCAATGGTACGGAAATCCCCATGTGAGCATGTCTGGTCTTTCGAGATGTAGATCCCGTTCTCGCGGCCGGCATACTTGATGGGAAAAATATACCCCTTATCGTCGAGTTCGTCCAGCAGTGACGGGGAGAGTGACTCGTACCGGTTCAGGCTGAGGAAGTTCTCCTCTGCCTCGTCGAGGTTGATGTCCCCGAACCCCAACTCTATTTCCTGGAAATCGTCCGCGAAGAGATTGAACTGCTTGACCCATGCGATGGATTCGTGCACGTTGGCCTTTGCTATGGCTCCCATAACCGCTCCCAAAAATCCCACGGGCGTATGGTTCCTGTTGCACATCTGCATCGTGGAGATCTTTTCGTGATGCGCCTGGCCGAATATACAGCTGATACGGCTTGATTCACAGATGCATGAAGGTATTTTATTCAGGTCAATCTGACGCCCCTCAGTCGTATCCGCCCCCGTATTGGAAGGATTGGCGGAAAGGATGAGCGAGAGCGGCTGGTTCTGCTCCGCAAGCCCCACGGCCACGTCGTTGAGCCCCTTTACCAGATTGAGGTTGTATTGTTCCGATGCGCCGTTCGCTTTCCACAGCGGCTGTTCCGTCCATATGCCTATCTGGTTGATCATACCCCCGGCAGCACGCTGCATGATTTCCAGCGCATCCCAGTTCGCCGAACAGTCCGCGAACATCACGTAGAGTTTTCCTGAACCGCCCGGATTGCCGGACATGCGGAAAAATTCACGGATATGGTATGCCGGGATGCCGTGCAGGAAATTGACATTCATCTCCTCCTCGTCGGTTGCCTCCACACGTTCGATGATACCGAAGTCGTTCACGGCGGACTTGAACGAGGTGATGTAGCAGACATCGCCAGGCTTGAGCCTGGTCTCATTGGTTTTACCATACCCCTCCGTGAAAAGCGTCGGCTGGAGGGACACGTCGAACAGCAGTCCCGTCACCTTCTCGCCCGACGAGCCGGTATCGTAAGGAATATTGCCGTCCACATCCTTGATAAATACATTACCGAGTGCCATTATGATTTCTTTTTAAGTTCGTTGTAGAAAGGATTCCTGTAGAGTACGGCCTTGCCCCTGATGGCGGCCGCCGTGTCCGGCGCATAGGTTCCTCCGTGCGTGTCGATGTACAGCGACGGATATGCCGGGAACTTTTTCAACAGGGACAGGATGTGAGGCTCTGTCGTCTCCTCCGACCCTGCATTCCCTTTCCCCGCGGTCTTGGCCGGCAGCCTGTCTTCAGTCTCGCCGCCTGTCCCGAGGTTTTCCGATGCCGTTTCCGGAACGGGCACCGCCTGAGCCTCCGGTGCAGGAATATTATTGTTGTCTGTCTGCGGAGTTTCCTCCGTGTTGATTTTCTTTGCCATAACAGTAGAATGAAAATGGGGAACGGGGCCTTGCCTCCGCTCCCCGGGTGGATATTGAGAATGAAGAAAGGTGTGTTATTCGCTCTTCTTGTAGGCGGTATGGACCACGATCTCCGCCGGGCGGACGATGTTCACGTCCATTTTCATGCGCATCTGGAAAAAGAACAGCTCGGAGTTGGCCTGCAGACGGTCGATTTTCAGGATGTCCGTGTCGTTCGCGTAATCCACCCCCATCCACAGGTTGGAGTCCATGCCGGTGGAGAACTCGCCGAGCACCATCGTGTGTTCGGGGATTCCCACGACCGGGACGATGCGCTTGCCCTTGAAGCGATAGCGGTTGACCTCGGTATTCTCGGAATACTTGACCTGCTTGTCCGAGATATATTGGTCATACGCGTCCCAGGCGTCCCATCCGACCACAAAGGTCAGAGATGTCTTCTTTCGGATCTGCTTCGGACATTTCCTCCACATCGCATAGAGCGCCGCCTCCACCGCGGCCCCGTCCGTCAGCTCGGTCGTTCCCGAAATGATGCACTGCCCTCCGGCAACCACCTCGGCATCGGAGGAGTTCACATTGTCGAGGATCCGTTTGATGACCCCGTCAAAATATTTCTCCTTGTTGGCTCCGATTTTCGTGCAGCCTTCCGGTGCGGTAATCTTGGCCACCGTCTCTCCTCCGCGGGCGGAAGTCCAGATGGCGTTTCCGATATACTCGTTTTTCTTGTCCATAAGGAGACGGAGCATCGTCGCCTGGATTTTCGGGTCGAGCTCGCGGAACACGAGATTGCCTTCCGGCTGCGCGAAACGCCAGTACTTCTCGTAGTCCCTCGGGTTAAACTCGAGATAGACCATAAAATCGGACGGCTCAAGATGGCGTTCGGTGAACTGGTACTCGTTCGTGCCGTCATCGCCCTTGGCTCCGTGGATGGGTTGTGGGGTCGGCACGTTGTCCTGGATAATGTTGCCCAGCTTGATGGCAGGAAGCGTATAGCGGTGCTGGATGCCCGTCTTGATATGAATCAGTCCCTCGCGGACTGTATCATTGCCCTGCACGGTATAGGTCAGCAAGTCCTCAAGTACTTCGCCGCTATACCCGTTTTGAAGAAAGTTTACTGTATCAGCCATTGTCGTTTTAAGTTTTCCGTTGAAGAATGAAACTCGGCCGACTGGCGGATACCTGCTGTTTCCGCGCGAGACACTGCGGTCTCCGGCATGTCAGTTAAAATCGGGCGGACGCCCGCGGATAGTCTGTCAGAGCTTTCGGAACTTGAAATCCGCACCGACCACTTCCGCCACCTTCTCGGCCATCAGCTGTTCGGCGGTCTTTGTCGCTTCCGCCGTGGCCTGGATGTTGGCAGGGTCATCGGCGATTTCCTTCGAGATTTTCTCCCGCGCGGGAATGGAAGCCAGCGTGCTTTCCGCCAACTCGAAGTTGGAACCGGCCATCTCCACCCACTGCGTTTTCGCCTCACGGTCAATCTTGCCTTCTGCAATGGCATTCTCCACCAATGTCTCGATACGGGAAGCCTGCTCGTCCTTCTCTTTCTGCTCGTAGGCGGAAAGGCGTGCCGTCGCTGCGGCCAGGTCTGTCTGCAAGTTCCGGATGGAGGCGTCTTTTCCGGCGATGACGGTCTGCGCGTCGCTCAGTGATTTCTGTATTTCTCTGTATTTGGGTTCCATCGCGGCCAGTTCAGAGATACGTGCCATCACGTCCTTGACCTCACCGTCCTTCATGCCCAGCGAGGCTGCAATCGCGCCGTACTCAAAGCCTTGTGTCTTGTTTTCGTTTGCCATATCGTTTTCCGTTTCTGTAAGAGTAGGTTCAATGCCTTTGAAAGGTTTATTTCCCGCGCTGACACGGCTCATCAGTTCCTGGATGGCGGCCGTATCGGTCAATCCTTCTATCTCGTCATGCACTTTACGGCAAAGCTGCTTCGAGGTATGGATGACATGCTCCGCAGGTATGATGCCGGCCTTGACGGCAGCCTGTGCGTCGAAATAGGTCCCGTCCTTTCCTGCCTGTCCGTCCATGATGGCCCGCACATGCTCCGCTTTCAGGCCGAACCGTTTCCGGTAAATCGTCTCGATCTGTTTGGTAAAAGCCGTTACCATGTCCGACGGTTCCCCTCCGTCATCGTCCGGCAACATCGGGTTATGAATCATCAGTATGGCATAATCACGCATGAGAGAACGCTTGCCCGCCGCCCAGATGATGGAGGCCATCGATGCCGCGACCCCTTCGATGATACATTCCGTATCCACCGTGGCATTGGCGATGGTGGAATAGGTGGACATGCCGTAAAGGACACTGCCGCCCTCCGAGTTGATCAACACACGGATACAGGAGGGACGGATGATATTTTCCAAAAAGTCGAACTCGTCATTGAAACGTGAGGTCGTCTCTTCCGTCACGCGACCGAAGAAACGGATAACAGCCGGCTGGCCTGCCTTCGCCTCTCCGACGACATATTGAAGTGTGTTCATATCCATATGCAAGGGTTATTTGAACAAGAGTAGGCGGTGGGAAAAGAAAAGGTTTTGCACTGCTATTTATGGAAGTGGAAATATGAGAATCCATCCATTTATGGAAATGCGATTATCTTTACAGTATAATAGATTGTTCAAATTACAGACCGGTTGCAACTATTTGTATCAAGACCGGCATGCTGAACATTCTAAATTCAGCAAGTACAGAAAATGTATCATGAGTCTTGTATTATCTGCTGATTCATGTCTGTTTATACGCAGTGCGGATAAATCTCCTGCATGGATTTCAATTTTTCGATCCGGTATCCGAAAAACCAGATACTTCGTCATGTTCCGGACGCGGATGGAAGCCGTGTCCGCCGCTGTCATGTTGCGGCGCATCGCTGTGTTGGGTGAACGGGGGCATGACCACATACCTTTTTACCCAGTCCCTGTATTTCCACGCGGAAGATTCCCTGAACCATACCTCGTAGTCTATCCAGTACGCCTGCAACATATTGGTTGAAAGCGGCATGTCGAAATAGGTCAGGTTGCACCGCTCGCTCAGCGCCGGCTCATGGTTCTTGGCATCCTGTATGGCTACATTGAGCCGCTGGAAGACCAGAAACGCCTCGCATTCCTTGTCTTCGTCCGCATTGTTGAGCGTATTCAGGATAAACCGCACGCGCATGGTGGCGCGTCCCTCACCGATACGCTGTTGCTGTACCAGGTACCTCACGTTGATAAAGTGGATGAACACGGCAGGGAACACAGTCTCATACTCCGTGTTATCGTCACGAACAATGCGGGCGAACTGGCCGTTGTCGATAGCGACGGTTTTGAACAGGGGCGGCGACAACGGGTCGTCCGGATTCTCCCGCAGGGTCAGGACAGCCCGCTTAACGGCCCGGTATATCTCCACGAAAGGGTTCGCGGAAACTTCTTCAGGCAGGCTCTCCGCCGGTGCCGACGGTTGTGCGGGCTGTGGTGCTGGGTGTTTGTCTTTTATCATAACGGCTGGTGTGGAAATCCTTTAAAAATCATATCTATGAAATGGACGGCGATATAGTCGTCCGTTTTCGGTGAGAATCCGATGAACTGCCGGTGTACGGGACGGCGCGTGGAATACTGGTTTACCGTGTACAGCCCGAACTTCGGATCGGTATTGTGTATGGCGGCATAATGCCCGTAACGCTCCTTGCTGCGTCCCCGCTTGCCCTTGACTGGAAAGCTCTTTTCCGTAGTCCACATGCAATACCTGGCGCCTTTCCGGAAGATGCGCGTACGGTCCGAACGCCGTCCCACTATGTCTGTCCGGCCGGCTTCCGACTGTATGCTCCGGGCCAGAGTCCCCGTATCGTTCATGAGAGGATGGGTGAACCTCTTTCCCCATTTGGAGGTACGAGGCGCCCATTTGCTACCGTTGAATCCCCCCGAAGCGAATGAGGACACGAACTGCTGCCTGGTATAGTCACCGGCAGCAGTTGCGAAGTCGAATACGTTGAACTCCAGCCGGCTGGCCATGACGCGCGTACTGGTCCTGCTTACCCAGTGGCTGCAAAACTCATCAAGCGTTATCTTGGGCATAGGCGAACTTTCCTTTAATGCGTTTCACAATATCATTCATGTAACCCGGAAGCGGGACGGAGAAATAGCGGTGCGCATCGGAAAAGATACGCCCGCCGGTTGCCAGGCTCTCCCGGAAGACCGGATCCACCTTTTCCAGATAGTCTCCCTTATCCGGCAAAGCCGCCCGGACAGCGGCGAACCCCTCCGCGACCAGAAAGCAGCGGCATCCCCATTCGATCGGCGGTATCAGCTCCGGAGGAAACTCGGATTTGCGGAAGGAAATCCCTTCCAATGAAAGATGCCAGGCACGTACCCGTTCATCGCCTTGTGTCATGTAGGTAAGCACGGTATCCATATCCACCGCCATCCACCATGCGGCCATCGAGGCCGCGAAGAATACCTGGTTGTTCTCTTCCTCCGCATGGACGAGGTTATACCTGCGGCATATCTTTTCGTATGCTTCCATGTCCTGTTCATCCGCTGTCTCGGGCAGTTCCCCGAGCATGGCATACTCCTCTGCCGCGGCAAAATCCACCAGGTTGTCTATAGCTGCAATCAGGATGTCACGCTGCTGCCGTTCCCTCTCTGTTGTAAAGGAGTTGTGATTTTTCAGTATCTCCAATGCCCGGTCCATATCGATTCGCAGACCTGTCAGCGCACGGTCTATGAGGAAAGAGGCACGCAGGGTGATGATGTCCTCTATAATGTCGAGACGTTCCGCGCTGTTCTCCCAATAGAGGATCAGCCTGCGGAATGCATCGAAAATGACACGATACTCCTTTTCCGTATCGGATTCCGTGGTTGCAGATGCCCTGACAGCCCTGAACGGAGCGTTGTCCGGGAGCGGAAGACGGGCTTCTATTCCGCTCCCCGCAGAAAATTTCCGACCTTCGCCCCCCGGGGGCGTCCGTAACGCCGGAAATACTCCTCGTCCGACATGATGCCCCGGTCGTTGTGGCTGAGACCGGATGAGCCGCCTTCGGCTCCGAAACCTAATCCCGGGATAACATTGAGCTGCCGGCCCACATTGATACCGAACTCTTTCTCGATCTCATCGGCCGCCACTTCATATTTGTCCGTGATCAGCGAATAGAGCTTGATGCGGTCCTCGTTGCTCATCTCTATCCGGTTCGAATACCGGAACTCCAATCCTCCGGGGATATACCCGATAGCCACCAGGCGGGGGATTATCTCCTCGTTCATGACGTTTTCGATATACCGACGGTAGACTTCGATACGGTCGCGGAAAATGTCCTGGTGTGCTTTCGTGGAACCCACGTACGACTGCATCCCTCCGGCCATCGACTCGGAGCCGAGCACGAGGTTGGCAACTTCCTTGTTCACAAACTCGATAAGCCCGGTATATATCTTTTCCGAGTTGGACATGGTGAATGTCTTGATATCGACCTCGTCCTCAATGCCGGTAACCACCACCTTGTTCTGTGCCGCGTTGGCTATCTCGTTAGCCAGCCTCTTGCGGTCGGCGTTGCTCTCGCTGACCGTCTTTCCGTGGATAATCGGCTGTCCGTAAGTATGGGAAAAGTTCACATAGTTGGCCACCGTGAATTTCTTGGCCAGTATCAAAGGGGTCGTGGCGGAAAAAAGTCCCAAGTCGCCGGAGTTTACCAGTACATAACAACGGTAATATGCCGGGTCATGTAAATCCCAATGCGGCTCCCACAGTCCCTGCCGCTTCAGTACCGTTTTCTGGTCCGGCAACACATTACGCCGTTCGATGATGTTGACTTCCGCCAGCCTGCCCGTTCTGGGGTCAGTATGCGGCATGATTTCAAGCAGGGTGTACCCGTAGAGCTTGGATTCCACTATGCCCTTGATTATCTTGTCGAACTGCGAACCCTGTATCTTCAGGGAGTTCGCCACGTCCTTGATGTATTTTCCCTTTTCGTTTACACGGGCAAGCATATAGCGGTCGCCGAGAATCTGGCTTTCCAGTGTCTCGACAACGGAACGTATATGAGCGTCCTGTTGCAGGCAGGCTTCATACAGGTCAATGAGCCGGGCGCGGTCATCGAGAATATATCCCGAGCCGGTATCCTGACGGCATGAACGGTAGCGGTTGTTGCGCTCGATTTCGCGGACATACTCCTGAATTGTCTTTTTGGAGGTCTTAAAAATACTCTCCAAGAGTTCCCCGTTAAATGATTTGTCCGATGTAGCCATAATTTTTTTGTTTCTTGTTCAAAGAGTAGAGACAATCCTCAAGAGAGGTTTTTACGGCTAAAAGAATATATGGAGAACGGGACTCTTAATGCTTGATTTACAAACCGAAATATACAACTTAAATATATAGATATTTCGGTTTTATTTATGTTGTAAATATCTTATTATCAGTGATTAACAATTTATTAAAAGTGTAATTTATGTATATATTTATAGTGTATTTCATATTAAAAAGATATATCTTTGCACCACGTTAGATACAAATCCAAGAACAATGAAAAAGAGAACATGAAAGAAGAAAAGATTCCCTGCCGGATAATCCGGTACAGGGAGTTCCCCGATCTGCTTTTCGGAACGTTACGGGAAGACGGACCGGTCTATTTCGACGCGACACGCTTCATCCAGGCCAAAGGAGATGCACGCCGGCATAATGTCCGTGATTTCCGTGTCGCTTTCCATCACTGGGCAACGGCGTTGGCAGACGCCTACGGAATAGACAGGGAAAAGATGATCATCCGTGACGAGGCGTCGGGACACCTGTTAATTGATGAATGTCTGGCTCTATTATTTGTCGTTTACATCGATCCCGCGTTCGGTGTCTACCTTCTGGAGCGCGTGGACGAACTGCTGTCCGGTGGATTTACGGTTTCAGACACTTGGCTGGTACAGGCTGCCGGTCTTAGATTTACAAAGGAGGAATTAACGCAAATTTTAGAACAACATGAGACGCAGCACATTTAAACGACCCAAGATGGTGCTCATCTTCAACGGGGCACAGGTTCTTGTAGCGGTCACGCGCTCGCTGCACAGCGCGGCGGAATTGACAAAAGGCAACTTGCAGGCTATCTCATTCTGTTGCACGGGCAAGTATGTATGCAGCGGCGGACTCTATTTCAGGCATCTGCATCCGGATGTGGAAATCGAGCTGGCCGACCTCGGCACACTGATGCTGAAAGATTATGACGCCCTTTGCGGCGAGAAACGCACGTACTATCCGGTGCGCAAGATGGCACATAAGAGAGCCTTGCTTGAAAACAAACGTAAGTCTGATAACCAAAAGAAAGGAGGAAATACCTATGAGGGAAAATAGGAATGTTCCGTTCCGGGACTGGAACATAAGGGTTTCCCGGAACCATAACGGCCAGCTCCATATCTGCGCCGTGGATATATGCGATATACTCAAGCGGGACGAACTGCTTGAAAACGGCGCCATCGCCCGTGTTTGCCCGACGGCATTGAAAATCAGTTTCCGGAAAAACGGCAGGGAACAGTGGGGTTTCCGTCCCATCGATATGCGCCGGCTTTTACAACTGGTACGCAAGGAGACTATTATACCCCGTGACCTGCTTGATGAATTGGAAGTGTGGGGCAACAAGCTTCTGGAACTGGAAGCCGGGGAGCTGCACGCCGTCCCGCAGGACGACATCGTCATGCACTTCGAGGAAGGGTTCCCCGTCACGTTCCGGCGTGTCGGCGACAAGCTGATGGTCAACGCCACGCAGATCACGATGCACTTCGGGAAAATCCCGTCTGAATGGCTACGCATCGCTTCCACGGATATGCTCCGCAGGGAAATGGCCGGCAACGGACATACCGGGAAATACGAGTCGCAAGTCTTCACCACACGGGGGCGGGGGCACGGTGCGACCTGGTTGGAATCACCGCTTGTCATACCGTTGGCCAGATGGATCGCCCCTGACCTGTCTTTGGCGGAATGGTTGGGCGAGGCTATCGGCAAACTCTCCGTGAAACGAGGGAAGACAATCGTACGCGAACGCCCCAGGGTGGCGGCACCCGGTCTGCCCTGTATGGATTGTCCCATGCCGCAGGATATGGAATCGGCGACGAGACTGATTCTGGAACTGCGGAAGGTGGTGAGTGAATCCCTGCCGAAAATCGTATTCTACGAGGAGTTTATCGAGAACAGGGACTGGTTCAAGAGCACGCGCATCGCTGACGAACTCGGCATATCGCCGCGACAGTTGCACCAGTTCCTTGCCGAAGAGGGCATCTGCAAGTACGAGAAGCGGCAATGGGTGGTCTTTCCTTCCTGCCGGGCCTGGCAATGCGATGTGCCTTACACGTGGGAGAACAGCCGGGGCAAGGTATATACTTTCGGATCCACCAAACGATGGACACAGGCCGGACGGGAGTGTATCATAGAACTGTGGCGCAAGAGGAACCCTGAATACTGCCCACCGGGTGCATAGCGATGGAAACGGCATTACAGCGGATCATCCGCAAGACAGGAAGACGGCCGGTAGAGTGCCGTTGCCGTCTGTGCAGGCAGCAATGCCGGATACCGTGCCTCGGTACGCCGGAAGACATCCTCCGGTTGCTGAAAGCCGGATACAGGGAGCGTCTTGCACCCACTCGGTGGGCGGTAGGCCTGCTGTTAGGAAAAATCCCGTATATCGTGCCGATGGTACAGGCGAAACAGGAAGCAGGCGGGTGCACATTCTTTCAGGACGGACTGTGTGAACTGCATGCGGCAGGGCTCAAGCCCACTGAAGGCAGGTTGTCGCACCATACCATCACCATGGAGAACCTGAAGTTCGGAATGTCGCTCTCGTGGAACGTGGCCAAAGAATGGCTGGACGAGCGGAACTTCGACACGATACGGGAGATTGTCCGGATAATGGGAAAATAGATGAGGGACGGTTTCATGAATGAAGTATCAGTATAACCGGTTGATTCCTCCTTTGCCGATTTCATGGAACCGCCTCTTATTAATTCATACCATTTGCAAACAGTTCGTATTAGTCGCGGCTATCCTTTATCAGGAAAACATTTAAACGCGAATGATATGAAACTGAAAAGCAGAATGACCGTCGGGGAGATGTCGGAACACCTGACGGAACATACCGGCAAGTTCGCCAACCGCGTATCCGTGGGGCGTTACGCCAAAAAACTGGGATACGCCGTGTATAAACCGATGATAAACGGCAGGATATGCCAGTTCTATGTCAATCCGTCGATTAAGGATGACGGGGAAGCGGAAACATTACGGACGAACGAACGCGAAAACGGACATGAAAGGGAATGACGACAAAAGGCAACACGTGATACCGTTTATGAAATGCTTCACCGGGCTGGTCGGCGCGTTCACCCCGGAAGAGGTCATCTTCATGCTGTACATGGCAGACCGTACACGCCTGCGTGAAAAAGGTTACGACACCTTGCGCAGCAAGCGGTACTACATGGAGAACATGGAGATGGGTTCGCGGATTTTCGACAAGTGCGTGGAAAAGACAACGCGTATGGGATTGCTTGAACGGGTGCCGGTCAGCGGGATGTACGATTACCTGTGGCACATGGATTCCTACAACCGGCTTGTAGGGATATTGGCGGAACTTGGAAATCCTTTTTCTACCAGGGCATTCTGTCATCGGATGTTCGATGTGGAAAAAAGGACCGTGGCATCCGTCTCTGACGAAGAGGTCAGCCAATGGAAAGAGAGACACCGAAAAGTTTGAGCGTATCTGTCCACGGAACGTAAATGAATAAAAACAGACGGCATCGTTGTGATTTGCCGTCTGTTTTTGTGTTTTTGCGACATAAAATCCGATAAAACCGGAAGGAGGTGGTAGCCGGGTACAATATTATCCGGGCAAACGACAGAATATGCTAAATATACTTATTCAGTTCTTCCACAAGAAGATGCACCGTTGTCGAAGATTCCGCCTGTGCCGGCGGTATTCCCTCCATTCGGCGCAATACGGCTTTTGCGTTCGTGATGGCCTGAGCCTGTTTACCGCCCAGCTCCCTGAAAACACGACCGCCTGTACCGGCTTCCTTGTTGTAGGAGAAGCCCAACAAGCCGGATAGCTTTGTTTCATATTGATTTCTGTGCATCGGGCCTTGTACCAGGTTATAGTGCAGCAAGAACCAATACTCGAAAGCCTGGTTGCTGTATGCCACCCTCATGCCACCGGCTTCCGCCATACCGATAGCCCGGTTGAAATCCCGATCGGGAAAGTCATCCTTGTCAAATACCACCCAGCACTGGTCATACTCGCGTCCTTTCTTCCGCTCTTCTTCTTTCATCCGTAAAGCCTTTTGGACAAGACCTACCGTATTGAGTCCCTGGCCTACCGCTTTAATATTGGCGGAAGTCAGGCGAAATGCATTGAAATAATCCGGTTCCGTATTTACCCCCTCGCAGATGATCAGGAAGGATTGTTTGACCTCACGGACAAAACTGATACGCCTGAGTGTCCGTGCCGCGCGTGGATCACGCTTGTTCGTCCGTGCTGCCATATTCTTCCTCCCTCAGGTCAAATAACCGTTCAAACTGGCCGATGACAGGGATACCGCCATATTTCCCCATCAGGTACTCCTTTTCGAAAGGTGCACTGTTGCGAACCTTGTATTCCGCCAACGAATAGAGTTCCGAGGCTCCAAACGAATCTTTCTGTGTAAACCAGATCTGATCCCTGCGGAACAGGCTTGCATTAAGCAGGTTGGTGTCATGTGTCGTGAAAATCAACTGTGCATTCCTGGGATTTGTCACTCTGGAATTGAACAGCCCGATGATGCGACTTGTCAACAGAGGGTGCATTTTCGAGTCGAACTCGTCGACAACCAGCCTTTTGCCATGATCCAACGCGTCGATTATAGGATAAGCCAGCGAGAAGTATTTGATCGTACCCTCCGATTCGTTTACGCGGAACGGGAAAGTGACCGTCTTCGTGGCGTTGCCCTCCTCGTCATATTGCTGGTGTGAACTGATGACTGTATTGTCAACCTTGCGTATGTCGTCGATTCCGAAGTCTGCAAACCGGGCAAACTCCACAATACGCCTTTTCATGGACGGATCATCGATCTGGGCTATCGCCATTTCCCAAATCCGCTCGTCGCTGCTGCCAAGAACAATCGTGGTGTTGGCCAACCATCCCATGATTTCCACCGAGACGCTTTCGTTGAACTGTGCTGCCACGGAAAGAAGCAGCGCATTGTCGCGCACCATTTTTTTGGCGACAACCTCTTTGCCGACCGAAAATTTGGGATGCAGTTCATACTCATCGCCGTCACGCAGGAACAGTTCCACCTCCTTTGCCTTGCGCTTGTTGCCCTTTTGATAAAGCCACTCCCGGTGTACACGTTTTTCATCGACTTCGAACCCATAGCGGTATTGGACCGTTTCGTCGGCAAAGACCGCCTCAAAATAACTGGGCTCCTGTTCCGTCCTCCGGTTGAGACGGAAACTTTCCACCCGTATGCTTTCGCCGGACTGCACGCCTTTGGAGGAATTGATGACAAACCATTTGAAGAAATCGAGTGCTTTGACCAGATTCGATTTCCCGCTGGCATTGGCCCCGTAGATGACCGCACTCTTCAGCAAAGAGAGGTTCGTACCTTCAAGCTCAAAAACAATCTCATCGGACCGGGTCTGTTTTTCTTTCAGCGCGGAAGCAGCCAAAGACAAGGTCGCCGGCTCCTTGAACGAAAGGAAATTTTCGACTGTGAACTGAATAATCATATTATATCGCAGTTATATGTAAATTTTATGCAAATATAGGGGATATTTTTCATATATAGATGTTTTATCGGATCTCTTTTTGCGGTTATTTTCCTGCACGTGAAAATCAGACCGTTTTCGTTCTTGCAATGCTGCCCTGCAAAAGGCGACTGCAATTTTCCGAAGCGGCAACATCGGCTTGCGATTCATGCTCCCGATAGTGGAATTTGGGTGGAAAGACGCGAAATTCGCCACATCTTTCCCCTCAATGTGGTACAAATGTACCGTGTATCTGACAGGAGGGGTGTTACAAATGTAGCAACAATACTATAAGTAGTATTATACAAGAAGAAAGAAGAAAGATGTACTTTTTTCTTTGACGCAAAGAAAAAAGATACCAAAAAAGAAACAAATCATGACAGACGGCACGCCGTCTGTTTTTTTGTTTTTTTGAATCGGAAAGTGTTGAAAACGGATAAGATGAGGATTAAAGGACCACTTCCTCCCCAGATACAAGAGAGAGAAACAGAACGAATACCTTATACCGTCACCCTCTTACCGTCTGGCATCCTTGTCGCGGTTCAGCCTTACGACAGAGCGCACGCAGTCACGTACCAGTTCGGCATCCCTCCGCTCCATGAAATAGTTCCCGCATTCCAACCGTTTCCTGTCCGCCGGCCTGTTGTTGTCCCTGCATTCACGGATTTCCAGTATGTCATTCAGGTAATAGTACTTGTCACCGCGTCTGACACGTGTTGCCAGCCGTTCGAGTTCCTTCAGCCGTCCGTTCCATGCAAGCCCTTTCTGGCGTAGGGCATCGGAAAGCCTGCTACGGCCACTGGTTCCGATAGGCAGTATCTGGAGATTCACCGCGTACCCGACTGTTTCATGCAGGGAATAGCGCAGGCTCCCGTCTTCGTCCAGCAGGCAATACAGCACAACATGTCCTTTTGCGTCGATTTCCTTGAAAGCCCCCAGTATTACATGCTCATCCAAGATGCTGAGTTTTACCAACTGCCCGTCTTTGGGAGCATAGAGAGATTCCGAACATACACCCCGGCGCTTGTCCCATGCAAGATGGCCTTCGTTCAGCAGGCGTTGGAGGGCAATCTTTTGCTCTGCGCTCGCTTCCCGGCAATCATTCAGAAACATGACCGCGTCATCGGTAACGAGTTCTTTGCCCGCAGTCATCCTTACCGGAACCGACACGCAATTACCCGTGACATCTCCCACAAGTCCGGTTTCCGATGTCCCACCGTTGAAGACGACCATTCCCTTGCGAATGGACGACCCACCCGTGCTGTCTTTCGGAATACTCCCGATTTTCTTCTTATGATATGATTCCATTCTTTCGATTCTTTATCCAGATATTTCCTGTAACAGCAAAATGCCATACTTCATACATAAGTGGATACAATACGGCAAATATACGTATAATTCACCAAAAAGGCAGGTAACTGAACCCCATTTCTTCTGCATTTCCACGGTTTCCTGTATAAAGTCACAAAAACCGTACAAATAAGTCGGAATCCATGTGGATAGCTTCGTTCTGTATATTCTATATGATTAAGGAACAAAACATTACAAGATTGTCCGATTGTGAAAAGCATATCCGAACATACTGAATGACAGGAATACACATCCTCCTTTTCCGTCGTCCAATCCGGTTAAGAACAGTCAATATACCGACGTGTCTCTATATATTTTTTGATACGTTTTCAGCGTATCTAAAAAACAGCTTCAAGCCGGAACCCGGAAATCGTGCAGAAAGTCTGTACACCCGTGAAAATTGAAAGGACAGGCATCCACAAATGAGAATATTTCAAAAATATGGGACATGGTGAACACCAGCACCTTAAGCAACCATGATAAATACAAGTACTTTACTGTATATTTTTTGATACCTGCTTACAGTTTCAATCCGAAAGCCGCATTTTGAGCCGTTTTGGAAAACCGGACTTGAAAAAACGGCCCGAGGACAGAGACCGAATCCGCACCCGAGGGTACACCCTCCCCAATCTTTTTATTTTTATTACACCATTGAATATCAATAATTTATTAGGTTTACTTTTGTATAAAGTAAGCCTAAAAACGTCTTTTACATTATCTTTGCTTACAAATTGAAAGTAAAAAAATCTTTTCAGTCCTATTTTATCCGTTTTAAGCAGCTAATAATTTGATAATCAATAGACAAAACTGATTTTGATTTTATACATACATTGAAACGGGGCTTTTTTGATTTTTGCAAAGGAAAAAAATTTTTTCAAAGAAAATCAATTTTTCTATTTGATTGATATTCAGTTGTTTATAAATCCTCTTCGCGCGCGTGCGTTCCATATTCGCAAAAAGGCTGTTTTTGGAACGTTCCAAAAATTTTTTTCTCAAAAAGTTTTGCAGTTCTGAAAAACGGTTTTATAATAGTCATGTACTCGAAAGCCAAACAAACGGCAAACAAGTACGGAGAAAAACGAATAAAAAAATAGATAGTAAAAAAACAGATTTAAGAAACAGACAAACCAAACCGCCGAGAGCGAGAAACAAAAAGCCCTTTTTGTGGGAAACCTATTTTTGAGGCTTGGAAAATCAAAAATTCGCTTGTTCGCTTTGGAGCGATTAAATAGGGTGTTAAATAACCACACCGAGCAGGACTACAAACCAATGTAGCAAGTTGGAACGGCTAAAAACGTGTTTTTAGACCGCATACACAAAGCACGCAAATTTGGGAGTGCGAGAGTTGTATGGAAAAAGGACGTGTAAAAATAATGCCATAATTGCGCCCTTGTGCGCTCGGAATAAAATGCACGATAGCGGTAAAAACTATCCGCATAGAGGACGCTGGTAAATGTATATGCCAATGCTATACCCAATACCCAGCTCGGTGGTAACGCTTAAATGCCTCACCTTACAGTTAGCTGCCGGATTGGGAAAGATCCGGGACGTGCCAGAGAAGCGTCTTGCCGAAATTGGAGTAAAGCAGCGCAGAGCCACGACACGAATGAAACGTGAGTAAGCCGATACACGATATGCCGAAAATACGCTCATTTGGATAGCCTGCTATGGGGTACGTTTTTAGTGCGACAAAGTTACGAAAAATTTTGCCGTGCAGGGTGAAATGCACGGCAAATTTTTGGGCGCGTGGCAGGAAATGCCACACTTTGCGCTATGGTGCAGAGTTCGGGGTTCGACTCCCCGAGTGCCCGCAATGCGTGATTTTGCGCAGTGTTTCTAAAATTTTATCATTATGGCAACTTCTAAATTGAACAAGGAACAGTATGCAAACATCGGTTCGTTTGCAGGTATCATGTTGGTTTACAACTCTACCAACAAGGACGGTGAACTCGTGCAGACGGCACAGCACTTTTTCGGTGCGGACTTTGAGCCTGCCGACAAGTCGGACAACGAGATTTTCCGTGTGATTAAAAACATGGTCGCAACTATGTGGCACACCATTGCGGAGGAAAAGAAACTGCGTGCCGATGCCGACGGCATACGCTCGAAATTCCGTGCCACAACCCCTGCGGAAATCATCATCTGCGAGAAGTCGGGAAACCGTATCAAGAAGTACGACCTTACCGACAGCGTTTGGGCGCGTATCGGTCTTGTGCCGACCAAAGTAGACCTCGAGAAGTCAAACCGTGATTTCCAAAAGACAATCCATGCCGCTGCAAAGGCTATCCGCAATGCCATGAATTTCGCCCCGAACCTCGCCAACCTTGAAAAGCCTGCCGAGAAAACGACCAAGACCGGCAAGGCTGAAAAGGTGGCGGAACAACCTGCCGGAACGGTTGCCGACGAAAGCAAAAAGGCGGCATAAGGGCAACGGAGTAACTGAAACCTGCCCGAAAAAGGCAAAAGGACGGCAGGCAGCCCGCTGAACGTGTGGGACTGCCTGCCCTTTTCGTATCTGCCGTCGTAAGTGCGTGTTCTTGTGGCGTATGCCACGGATACGCGCTTTTCATTTCGGGCGAAAGCAACTGTAACGTGATAAGTGAAAAGAATTTCCCGGCAAAAAACGGTGCCGGGACTGTACCTCCGCCGCAGGACGGGGAGTACACCGTGGACGACCTGAAAACCGCTCTGGAAGAGTCCGAGCGGTTGCTGCATGATGCCGTCTTCATAGCCCGCCAAGTGTGGGAGAAGGACTGCGATGCCGTGAAGTTCGACATCGACGACCTTGTGCAGATAGAATCGGCATTGCAGGAGATATGCAACATCACCGCCGGAATTGACAGTGGGGACGATGGCGAGTAACATGACGCGCACACGTGCTGCGGAAACTGCGGGGCGTGCGCGCTTTTTCGGGCATTGATATACACTGTGTCAGGATTGCACCCTGAAATGCCCGCACTTTTCTAAAATTCCCTCCGATATGACTTCCTTGCGCCGTGAGGCGTTGTGCCTACCTTGTATATAACACGGTTAAGCACGGTCTGGCGTTCTGCGGAACCGCCTGCCGTGCTTCCGCTGTTATCCTATGCGGGGAAGCGGAGAACGGATGTGCCAATAATAAAACAAATAAATATGATAGAAGTGTTTGACGCAAAGCGCACCCGCGGTTACGGGTGCTTTGCCAGTTTCAAGGCTGCCACCGATACGCTTGACAGCCTTGCCGCGACGGGACAGCTCGGAAGTGTGCCCGCTGTCAGCGTGGCGGCGTATTGCAGCGGCGTGTTGCAACGGGAATATGAAGCGGTGTTTGTCGGTGGGAAATGGCGTGTGCCGAAATCTCCGAAAAGGCGGATGCCGGAAACGAGACCTGCCCGTGGGAGACGTCGGCGGAAATGGTGCAAGGAGTACGCCACGGCGGAGCTAATGTTCCGAGAAGGGTTTCCCGACCATCTGAACCGCAGTTATCCGCTCTCGGCGGACAGCCTGAGACGGTGCAACCGGAAATGCAGAATTTATATGCAATAATAAAAACGCAATGAGTATGAGAACATTAGCAGACGTGAAACGGAAAATGACGCTTGGCTCGAAGTGGCGGTGTGTCCGGCTGTTCGAGGGCGGAAAAGACCTCGGCGTGCGTGAGGTCGGGAAAGTGCAGGGCAATGCCGTGGCATTCCTCAAACCCGACGGGAAACTCTCGTGGTTATGGTGGCCAAAGGCAAAGGACGTGCAGGTGGAAGAAAACGCCTTCACCGTGCTCCAGAACGGAGTGCCCAAGCTCAAGTACATCTATGCCGGATAGGTGTTCCGGAAAAATTCATGCAAAATAATATGAATTAATAACAACTATGGGGGCGGAATGCCCCTATGCTTTTATAAACGGATAAAGAAAATGACAGAAATAACGAGAAAGCAGATATCTGGTCTGCGGGTAAAAATGTATTGACGGCTATGGAAGAGAAACATAAAATCAACGAGGTAAAAGGTGTCATCATCAGCCGTGCCCTGCTCAAGGAATACGGGTATGACGGCGATATGCCCACCGACGAACAGATGCAGATCATCGGCAACGGGTTACTTGAATACTGGGGCGTAAGCGACGGTTTCAAGGAAGCCCTCGCCAGTACAATGGAGAACATGTTCGGTGTAAAAGCAAAAGATTAGGTCTATGGAAACGAAAGGACTCACCACCCATCAGCGTGGTGTTATTCTACGCGGTATCTGCGGCGGGGCTGCATTGAAAGACAAGTCGCCGCAAATATCTGAAAACAATACCGTCATAACCTGCGCCGGAGGGTTGGAGATTTGGGACATCTGCTGCATCAGCAGTGATGCCGAAGCCTTCGGCCTGAAACCGTCCTTCGGTTATGACGGGCACACGAGAATCACTTTCACCCCCAAAGAATAAGCGGAATGAAATCATATTACTACTTGGACTACCTGCACCGTGAAATCTTCCTTGAAGAGGAGGATATTCAGGCCGTGCCGGAATCAGGCAGGGCGGACGATGCCTGTTCCGCCATTGCCGAAAAGCCGTATGTCGTGGAGCAGTTCATGGCGGACTCTTTCCGGACACTCAAAGATGTGGCCAGCCGCCTGTGCGATTCCCCTGATATTAAAAGCCGCCACGATGCGCTGATGTATATCGTGTGGAGGGTGGCACTGGACATCAAGGAGTGGCGGACTCTGAGCCATAGCGAAGCCGCCGTCAAGGTAACCCGTGAGGACGGTTTCGTGTGGCTGCTTGTATCGGCGGAAAATGCCCGGAAGCTATGGGAGGCAGACGTATTCTCCCTGTACAGGCTTTATGCCGATGATTCGGAATCCCTGATCGAAAGCGAGGCGGAGCTGGAATCGACCATCAAGGGCGGATACCAGATAGGTATCGAGGTGGGGTTCGCCTCTGTAATGGACCATGCCGCCCGGATGAAGCAACAATAAAAATCGGAAACAATCAAATAACGAAATCAAGAAGAAAGGTATGGAAACAACATTATTGACAAAGGAAAATGCCCATCGTGTGACCATGGTGCGGCGTGTGGATGCCCCGGAAAGCGAACCGGTAGCGTTTCTTTTCAGGGGAAAGAGACACGGGTATTGCAGCTATTCCCATCTTGTAGGGAATCCGGGCAGGGAAGAAATCCTCGCCCCAGCGGACTTCAAGGACTGGGAAGTTGTGGAAGTGGCGCACCCGGGCTATCTGGAAGAATATTTCAAGCAGGCGTGCAGCTCCTACAACCTCACCTCCTTCTCACCCGACGAGCGGGGTGAGTCAGACATCGCCTCGCACGAAAAGGAACTGCACGGGGATTTGCAGTCGATGCCCGAGGGGCAGCGGGAACGTTACATGGAAAACTACAAACGCTATTTTTCTGCCATGATCGCCGCCAACAGCCGTTGTGCCAGCGCGATGATTACGGGACCTGCACGCTTCAACACGGGCCGCAACGAAAAGGCCTGCAACAGCCACGCCAAGAGCGTCACGGCGTTCCGGGAATGGCGAGAACGTGCACTCGAAGCGATTCGCAAGGCTACCGAAGCGGCCAAGCCCGAAGAACAGCGTCTCGAGGAGGAGTGGCAGAAGGTCAAAGCCTTTATCGACGATGCCGCCTCGACCATTCACGGTATCGATACGGGTACGGCACGAGGCTATAGCCAGGCTCTCTTCGTCAGCAACCTCGCCGGGCGACTCTCCACCTATGTCAACCATGGCAACGTGGAAATCATCGACCGTGCCGTCGCTCGTCTGCGAGAGTGGAACGACAAAGTCAAGAAACCTGTCGTCACGGCACGCCATTCAATCTTCAAGTATCCCGAACTCGTCCGCAAGGTGCGGGAAAAGCAGCAGGAACGGGCAAGCCGTGAAAATCGTGAGATTCCGTTCGATGGCGGCAAGGTGGTCTACAACTTCGAAGAAGACCGCCTGCAAATCCTCTTCGACAAAATACCCGATACCGATATGCGTACGACCTTGAAGCGTAACGCTTTCAAGTGGGCGCCACGCAACCAGGCATGGCAGCGCCAGCTCACCCGCAATGCCGAATATGCCGCCGGTCAGGTGTTGAAGATAACCATTTAATCCAGTGCCCATGAGATACATCATCGATTCACGCTATTTCGACGGGGCATGCTTCACGTCAATGTCGGATGACCGGCACAGCGATTACGGCGGCGAGACACTGGAAGAACTGCGCGAAAGGGAGAAGAACCCACACTTGGTCGCCGTGTCACCGGGACGCATATCCCTGCTTGCGAAACGTTATACCCTGGCACTCAGCCGGCCTTTCCAGGAAATCACGGAAGAACGCTACTATGAGCTTTTCGAATGCCTGCCGCCGGCACGCATGGGAAGCGGCTGGTTCTTTGTCGGGGAACCTTATTACGGCGACCTGTATCCGTTCTGCTTCCGCTCGCGGGGGCGGTTCTTCCAAGCTGAACGCTCCATACGCCTTTCCAATGCGGGAATCTCCCGTCAGATACGGGAACATATGGAGAAGGCGGACCGCCGTCCCGCCATCGTCAAGGAAGCGTCCTTTGTCAAATATGTCAGTTGGTACAAAAAAACGGTCACTTACATACCGTACCATTTCAGGTATGGGGGTAAAATGTATTTTTTGAAGAACCTCGCCACGCGGACGGGATCCGAATTTGACGACCGCCGGGAACGGGACGAGATGGCGGCATTGCTGCGGAACCTGCGCGGAAACCGCTACGAATACTGCACTTTCTACTCCCAAAAGAAGGACATTTTCGAGTTTTTCGACTGGCTGCAGCAAAACAAATACACGCTGGAAATCCAGGGCGAGTTGTTCGACTTCGCGGATGACCGCTCCCACGTGGACTTTCACGGCAATGTATGCGAGTATTCGGCCGTGTTCCATTACCGCATCTATTCACGCGAGCTTTTCAGCCATATCATTAACCAGCTGCGTACCGTGAAGCGGTATCACGCGTGGCACAGGGAAAAGCAGGGAGAATAATCATGGATACACTCGACAAATTGCGCATCATCGAAAGTGATGCCGTGCCCAAGGAGGGCGCAAAGATAGAAAACCTCAGTACTTCCATCAAGATCACACACTCCTGCGGCTGCGTGATGGTGGAACACTTTGCCTGTGGGAATCCTACGACGGTGCGTAAGGAGGAAAGCCCGGAAAAATACAAACGGCTCCTTGCCGAAAGAAAATATCATATCGAACTCTGCAAAGAACATAATCCTGAACGACAATGACAGAAATCATCAAAACGGACGGAACACGCCAACCCGTGCAGCCTGCCAACGGTTCAGACTTCACGCTGAAGGAGATGCAGGCGATTGTCGGCGGTTACATCGAACTGGTGGAACTGGACGGGAACACGACAATGGTCGTCAACGAGGAAGGCAAACTTATCCCCCTGTCCCTCAATCTTGAAGCGAGCAGGATATTCCGTGCTCATCACCCGGCGTCGAAAGACTTCATCGTCGGGGACGTACTTGTGTGCAATAACAATCAAATCAGATAAAATTATGGATAAAGAGAAAGCAAAAGCGCTCAGCGAAACCCTCGCGCGCTACGAAGAATTACAAGAGAATGGCAGTGTAAACCTGATCGAGTTCCATACCGCTGACGGGCAGAAACACGGTATCGGCAACCCGGAAGCCATCAAGCTGTTGCTTTCGGTGGCGGTCATCGAACTGGAACGCCAGCTCCGGGCCGCACAGTTCGGCGATATTCCGGAAAGCCTGGAGAACAGCCGCGAGTACAAGGCGGCCAAGCAATTGGAATACGCCATGAACGATTTCGGCTTCAAGCCCGAACGTTTCGCCCAGGCGCTTCCTTATTTCCACAAGACACTGGAACAAACCTTTTTCAGGACGGTGAAGGCTTCCATTACCGCTATGGCAGGGCGTGATCCACGCTGCATTGACGACCGCAACCGTGCTTCATACGAGATGTGTCAAACGCTGGCCTCCATGCTGGAAGATACCCGTCTGCCCTTTATCTAAACGCCATGTTCATAGACGAGAGGACACAAAACCGCATCCATGCCGTACCGGGAGAGAGCATCTCCCACGGCACGATGCGCACGCAGGACCTGATTCCGGCATTCATGGATGTTGTCCGTGACACGCCGGAGTACGTGCAGGTGATGGATGCCGTCCCCGCCCATGCCAAAGAGGACAAGGATGCTGAATGGTGGAACAGCGACGAGGCGGCCGGACTGCTGGAATCGCTGTTCGACACGCTCGACAGCCACTCCCCGGAGGGGCACTATTTCGGTGCTCATCCCGGCGACGGGTCCGATTACGGATTTTGGAAAACAGAACTTTTTTGAACATGACAGGAAAACAGATTGAAACAGCCAAAAGAGCGCTTCCCGGTTTTTGGGAACCCAAAAATGCAAGGCAACGCCGGCAGGAAAAGGAACTTGCATGCAGGGAGATGATCAACAGCTGCCTTGTCTATGGAAGTGCAAGGTACGATTTCTACAATCCTGCCACCGGAGAGTTCGGACGCTACGCAGAGGATTATGTAAAAAGCCTCGGGAAGAAAACCGTCATCCGGCTTTACAACGAGCAAGTCAGTGATTTTTCAGAAGCCGTCGTGAAACATGGCGTATATACGGATGGCGAAGGCTGCTCTTATAATGCCTGCATTTGGAAAGATGAACAATAAAACAAAGAAAAGATGGAAAATGAAATGCAACAAACCGGTAACAAGGTCACGCTTGACCGTATAAAGGCCGAATATCATGGAAACGACGTATGCATGGGAGAACTCCTTGCCGCCCTTCCCGCCGACGGCCTTTCCATAGAAGAGGCGTTCGAGCTGGCTGTCGCCGCCAGGAAATGGGCGGACGGAGACCGTTTCTACCGGAGTATCAACGATGGAGAGCCGGAAGAACTGTAAAGTAAACAACGAAAACAATAATGACAAATGAGCAGATATGATTTTATAAGATTCGGCGGTTTTGTCAACTGGGCGGACGGGGACACGTTCCGGAAAATGAAGGTCTGCCTGCCGGTAAAGGAGCCTGCCGAAGATGACACGAGAATAGAACTGATCCCCACGGACGAGGACAACCCGGAAGAAATCGCGGTTTCCTATTCCGTCAGGGCCGCCGAACTCATCCCCTGGACGGACTCATTCCAGGAAGGATACTGGAAAGCCCTGATAGTGGCAGAGGCGAACGGAGCAGGCACGGACGTATTGCTGCCCATGCTCAAAGAAACCGGACTGTGCCTGATGGAATGTGTCTTCCTGATGCTCCGGAGCAAGGCCTGCAAACTGTTTCCGGTCCTGTGCCGCCTGTTTCCGGAAACGGCGGAAATGTTTGAGATCGTCACGTGGGACGACAAGGAATATTTCGCCCGGGAACTGACCCTGTTCCGTGGAACGGACGGGGAATACAAAACCCTGGTCTCTGTAACGGGCCTGCAAGACGCGCTGGTCGGAAAAGACGGCGTTCCCATATCGGACGAGGCGGAGACCGTGGACCGGAAAATCTGTTATTACTTCACGGACGAGGAGTTCCTGCTGCCGGAAGAGCGGCTTGTGGCCCTTGCGGAGGACGCGTGAGAAACCATAATGTACGAACAAAAAACAAGAAAAACATGAATAAAAGAACGAACAAACGGCAAGGCACTCCTGTTGCCGACACTTTCAAGGGGATGCTACTCATGTCAATGGGTGTCCCCGTGGGGAACATCCGTCCCTACCGTTTAAAATCTGCGCCTTCCTGCCTCGGCGGTTTCGAGCGCATGAGCGTGGCGGCAGCACGAGCCTCGGGCGTGGATATCCCGAAGGCGGAGAAAGAGAGCGACGAAGTCTGCATATGCCGGTTGGGGCCTGCCGTCTTCCGCGAATGGATGCCCGCCTGGATGTTCGAAGCCGCTTTCGAACCGGTTCCCGAGCAGAGACGCGGTGACCGCATCCGGACACTTACGGAAGAGATGAACAGCCATCACGTGGCGGAGAAAGCCCTGAACGAAAGATGTTACGCCCTGTCCGTGGAGCTGCTTTCCGAGTGTGGCGGCAGCCTTGATGACAACGGCGAACAATCCTCGACCTATCTCCATGTCGTGGACCGTGACCCCGTGGAACTGGTCATCACGAACGCGTCGCTCCGGAAAGACGGGAAAATCTTCATCATGGGTTACAGTTACTACACGGGCGAGGAGTACGGGCAGGAATGTGACGTAGAATCCGGCATGGACATCCTGAATTTTATCCTTTCCCAAAAAAGTTTTGAGTGCCATGAATGAAGACAAGATATTACAGATGTTCTTCGACATCGGCCGGTGGACGAAGGCAATCGAGAAAGGGGTCGGCAAGGATATCCGCAAGGACCAGCTTATCCGGCTGGCCGATGAACGTACCCTGCTGGCAATGGCCGGTGCCATGCGCCGGGGAAAATACGAGATTTCCCCTCCCCACACGGCGCAGATACCCAAGGACAACGGTGAGTTCCGCACGGTGTACGTGAACGAGCCGATGGACCGTGTGGTACTGGGCATCGCCAACGACCTGCTCTTCGAACTGATGCCGGAGATGCTGCACCCCTCGTGCAAGTCCTACCAGACCGGTATCGGGTGCGGCAAAGTGGTTGCGGAGGCCAGCCGCCGGATGTCAGAAGCCTCCGGGAGCGGCTGTCCGGGCTGGAAGTCCGACCTTTCCAAATACTTCGACAGTGTTCCGATACGGTTCATCGACGAGGCGTTCGACAAGGTGGAGGCCAGACACGGACAGTCCGCCCTGATAGACGTACTCAGGAAATATTACCATTCCGACCTCTATTTCGACGGGGACAACCGGCTGCAAAGCAGGTATCAGTCCTTGAAACAGGGTTGCGCCGTGGCAAGCTGGCTGGCGGATGTGCTGCTCTACGATCTGGACGCGGAACTGTCACAAATGAACGGCTATTATGTCCGGTATTCCGACGACATGCTTTTTATCGGCGAGGACTACGAAAAGGCGATGGCCACGCTCCAAAAGCGTCTGGAAGAGAAATCCATGAGGCTCAATCCCAAGAAAGTGGAATACCTGACAGCCGATGCCTGGTTCAAGTTTTTAGGCTTCAGCATCAAGGGCGGCATGGTCTCGCTCTCGTCATCCCGCATCAAGACCTTCCAACACGAGATCGAACGGCGGACAATCCGCTGCCGGGGCACGACACTGGCAAAAGCCGTGAACGCCGTGAACCGTTACCTGTACAAGGGCGAGTTCAGCTGGGCGACACAGGTGTTGCCGGTCTGCAACGTGAAGAATGACCTTGACGAACTGAACAAGTTTGTCATGGACTGCCTCAGAGCCGTTCAGACGGGCAGGTGCAAGATCGGCGGCCTGGGATATGTCCGGACCAGACCGGACGGCTGCATCGTCCGGGGACGGGGGCGCAACGTGAAGGCCAACCGCGGCAAGACAGGCCGGGACATACCGGGCTACCTGACTGTCGGCTGTATGCGCAACGCCCTTCTGACCAGCCGGGCGGCCTACAACACACTGGCAGCCTCGCTGTAGACCATATGCCGGGCACACGGCGGACGGACATGGGGCAGGATTCAATGTTACAGGCATTGCATACCAGAACCGTCACGTATTCACCGGTCTAACAACCGGTGAATCCAGCCAGCTCTGGTTCACACCTGTAAATATCTGACAGATAAAGCCATGTGCCGCCTGCCCGTTGTCTGTCACGGAGCACACCGGGAAAGTTCAAGGAATAGGTTTGAATATCCCGCGTCCAAACATCTTCTTCCCGAGTCTGAAGGCGACTGACCATCGCCTTCGGACTCCGCAGAAGACGCATACGCGGGCAACATCGGAAACGTAAAGCCATGTGCCGGTATTATGAGAGCTTTCCTTCTTTCAGCACAGAAACGTGGTTCGGGGAATTGCATTCAACGTCCCGTGTCCTGATAAGCCTCCGTCGCGGCGTCGTATCCCTAACGTCATACGACGCCGCCACAAGGCTTCCTGCACGGGAGACATCGACAGCATAAAGTCATGTGCCGGCATATTCGAGAACCACGCCCAGCACGGGGGAAGTCGGTCAAGGTCAGGATTTCAACGGTGCAGCTCTATAACCTGCGGCCAATTCCTCCATCCAGGCTATCACCCGGATGAGCGTCACGGGCCAGCGGAAAGAGCTGCACGTATCAAGCGGTTAAAGCCATGTGCCGGCCTGAATGAGACCGACAAGACGGTAGCGCAACCGGATATTGCACGAGGAATCGTATTCAACCTACAGTGTACGTACAGTACCCTGAGGCTGGGACATTCCCAGCTTCAGGATACGGACACACTGTATTCATCGGAACAATACAGTAATGCGCCATCGATTTGAATGCAAATAATTTGAAATCATAAATAGAATATGAACACCATATACCAAGAAACCGTCCGGGCAGTCGATAACGGTGCGAAATTCAAGATAGACTTCCGCCGGCGGAGCCTGAAAATCAACGGTACATACATCATACGGGATGGCAAGTGCGACAGGGAATTGGGAATCCCTCCCTCGACGGAGAACGAGTTCTTCGCGAAAATGGAGGAACTGTACCGCCGTTACAAACACTCCGTGCCCTCGGAGCGCAGCGAAAGCAGGCCACGCCGGTATTTCAAGGCATTGCAGGAGAAAGACCTCGATGACGGGGACATGCTCTACGGTGAACGCCGGGACAAGGCGCAAGCCGAGCTGGAACTGTACCTCCTGTGCCAAATACTGGGAGGTTTCAGGTGGAATCCCGAGACGATGGGACACTGGTTCTGGCAGAGCAGGACTGACAGGGACCTGGTGATACTCCGGGAATGGGTGGAACCGGACAACAATCATTAAATAACAATCAGTATGAAACCAAAGACAAAAATCTTGTGTCCCGGCTGCGGGACAGAGTTCGCCATCGCGGACAAGGAAAAGACAGTAGTGGCGACCGTTGTCGGAAAAGACTCCGGTCTGGGAACCGTATACCCGGCAGTGGCCGGGCAGGATGCGCCGTCCTCCGGGAAGACAAAAGTGCCCAGGACGGCGAAAGAACGTATCGAGGCGCTCCGTGCGGCCGGCGTGGATGTGAGCCATCTCTTCGCCATGCAGGGTGCCAACGGCGGCGAGTGCGTCGCCTCCAACAAGGACGGGCTGCTGACCATGCTGGATGATGACGATCCGATTTTCAGACAAATCACCGGCCAGGGCGATGTCCCGAACCGCCGCCTGTTCCGTCGCTGGGTCATGGCGCAGATGTTCCATATGATGACCTGCACGGACTACCGTTCCGGCAAGCCGGTGGGCGTGACGGAAATGATCCACCGTCTGGGCTACGAGTACCAGTGGAAGATGGTGCTGGACGAGCTGCATGCCCAGATGAGGATGGAGGGGCACGATCCGGAGAACTTCGCCGACCGTAACCGCTGGTTCAATGCCGGGGTTATTGCGGCGATGGCTGAAAATTACGTGAAACGCCTCAAGGAACACATCGCCTCCCAGAAGGTCAAGAAATGCAAGGGCATTCCCTACAAGCGTGTCGGCAGCCGTGACATTTTCGTGGAGGACCTGGAAACCAAGGTTTACCACCCGCTGCAAACGGCCGTACACGGCATCCGCAGCGCGAAGGACGCCGTCCGGTTGCACGCCGCCACAAGAAAGTTCAACAAACTGCGTGTCAGGATGCCCTACGACACGCCCCAGTGCAAGGAATGGGTAAATGCCTACAAGGGTGCCGGCGCATTCTTCACCATGCAGAACCTGATCCGTTTCCACGGTTGCACGGCTGTCAATGACCGGAGAAGACGTCTGGACAAGTACCAGTCGCTGGCTTTCCTGTCGGCCAAGGCGGAAGAGTACAAGGACGGCGAGGGCTGGCGGTTGCTGGCAGTCCTGAAAAAGATGCTGGCGGACAACGATATCGACATCAGGAAGAAGATGGCGGAGTGGCGCAAAAAATAGCAGACCTTTTTCTGACCGCATGGCAGGCGGCACGGTGTGAGGGGCCGATAAAATCAGCATTCACTTCGGTACACGATGCTCATCTCTGTGAACACAAGATGAGCATCCTTCCCGAAGTGTCCGCATCGAAAACGATAAAGAAATGCCCCGCGGAGGCAATCACACCTCTATTCTAATCCATAACTAAAACTTTTATATCATGAGCAGGAAACAACTACGACGCAGGGCCTACCTGCTGCACCGGTTACGGAGGCAGGGCATCCGGTGCCTGACACGCTGCCGGACCATCTTCTATCCTTACGGGGAGGACCCGAAATCAGTTCCGTACATCCGCAGCCTGATAAGCGAGTTCCATTTCCATGTCCAGTTTGAAATACCCGCCTGACATGGAACCGGGAGACATTGCAACGCTGAAAGTGCCCTACAAGGGCTATCGCCGCATAGAGCTGGTGGAACGGTTCCAGTACACCTGGCTGGTACGCATCTGCGAGAGCGGGAAGGAGATCGAGGTCTATGAAGACGAGTTCGAAACGGATTAAAGGCACGGAACAATGAAAGGAGAACAACAGGAAGAACGCATACCGAACTTTATCGGCAATGCCGTCATTATCCTCACAGCCGCCCATCTGGGCTGCGAGGTGGGGATGCTCGCCACCGCACAGGAGGTGTGGCGGACGAAACGCCTGCCCGAGGCGGTACTGCTGGGCATGTACGAGAAGGCCGCACGCGATGCCGTGTCGGCTGTCCGGAAGAGAGGCCTGGCGGAACAGGCGGACCGTCTCGGAGAGATATTTTACAGGACGGGGGAATTTCCCCCGCCGGAAGAAGACAATACATAAAAAAAAGTAACAAATGAGAACAAGGACTTTTCAGGAAATATATGACTTCTGTCGTACGGACGATACCTACCGGAGCTATTTCGAGGCATCGGACGAGTCCCGCATTACCGGAGCAAGGGCAAGGAAGTACTATTACGGCGACATCCGCCGCGGCCAGTGCCGCGTGGGGACATTCATCTACTGCCAGTCGATGCGGCAGCTTGAAAGGTTCCTCGGGGGTGCAAGGCAGGACCACTACATCCATGTTGACCCGCCGTCCTGCCGGGAAGTGAGCCTCAAGGACGATAGGTTCCCCGGCCAGACCGCCTATATCGTGGTGCATGTCAGGAGGCAGGGTGTGCAGATTGAAATCGAACACCCGCTGCATGACGGATGGGTGCATTTCACGGCACGTTCCCACCGTCCCTTCACCAGGGAGGGGATCATAGCCGAGGCGAAGTCCTACATTGACAGCCACATCCTGCTGGCGCCGGGCAGATACCGGGACTTGCAGCTGGAACATATGGTTTCCAGGGAACAGTTCCCCGCATGGTACAGGCAGTATAAAAAGAGGCTGCACGACCGGGCGGAAGCCGAACATCGGGACATGGTGGACAGATACCGGCACAGGCGCGACATCACCTACGGGGAAGCCCGTGACATGCTCGCGGCTTCGGGCATATTCTTCGACCTGAACTGCGACGAGTTCGAGCGGGACGAGATTACGGAACAATTTGTACAACTCTGTAACAGGACTTGAAATGGAAACGGACATAGTAAGAAAATGCATCTCGGACTATTTGCACAAGATAGACAGGTACAGGAAGCAGCAGGATGGACTGCAAGGAAAGATTGACGCGGCCCGCCGGAAAATCGCCTGGCACGAAAAGCGGATCATGCGGCTGTCAGAGCAACAGAACCGTATCGAAAGGCCATGGTGGACGAAGGAAATCGTGGCTCCCCTCATGCTGGAAGTGGCACGCCTCACCCCGGAAGTGACATGGGATGCCGAAAACCTGCACACCCATGGGCTGAGAGCGGCATGTTCCGTTTACGGGAAGACCCGGAACAATGAGACCGTCGGCCTGACTTTCACATTCGACGGCGGTGTCCTCAGTTATGACACCGGGGAAGTCACACACCGCTTCGCTCCGGGTACGCTCGGTGAAATCAACGGCATGAACAATGTCAGCGCTCCCGTGGAGAGTGTGGACACACTGGTGGACAAAGTAAACGAACAAATAACGGAATTAAATACCCAAACGGATGAACCTGTATAAACAAATCGAATATAACGGGTATCACATCAACATCTACTATAATGATGACGCCCGAAGCCCGCGTGAAGCGTATGACAATCTCGGTACACTTTATACGGCACACCGTCGCTACCGCCCGGAGAAGGAGTTCGATGACCACTTCGATATCGACAAGTTTTTTGAAGGGCATATCGGAAATTTCCGGGAATCGTTCCTGAAGGAATATATCGCCCTGCCGGTCTATCTCTACGACCATGGCGGCATTACGGTATCCACATCACCGTTCAGTTGTCCGTGGGACTCCGGATTCTTCGGCATCATCGCCGTGCCGCTGGACAAGGTACGCCGGGAATACGGGTGGAAGAACATCACCGCGGAGCGCAGGAAGCGGATCGAGGGATACCTGCAAGAGGAAATCAGGACCCTTGACAACTACTACGCCGGAGAGGTCTTCGGATACTGCATAACACCGGAAAGTGACGATGACAATGAACTGGACAGTTGTTGGGGATTCTACGGTACGGACTGTCTGGAAGAACTGGAAGCCGAATGCAGGCATATCATCGACGGGCTGAACAAAACGGCAGCATAAAATAGAAAAATACGCATAATAACTGGAAATACAATGAAGACATCATACGGACTTGAATTCAATACGGTAACAGAAATTGATCCCGAATGGAGCGGTTATGACAAAAAAGTAGCGGAATGCCACCTCGCCAACGCCGGGGTGGTCATCGTGGATACGGAATACGGGCAACCGATAGACAATGAGCATGACCTTGAAGAAATCTACCGGATTCTCGAAAAGAAAAAGACAGGCCACCCTAAAAATAAATGAAGTATGGAAGAAAAACGGGATTATAAGGAAATTAAGGTACGCCTGCACCATATCGACCGCGGAAACTGCACGGAAGTGTGGGAGGTACAGACAGAGAAGGGTAAGCCCAGACGCTATCTGGGACGTGACGACGGTTATGGACCGAAGGAGTGGTACACGCTCTGCGATGCTCCCTACGGCTATTGCGAACGCGACTGCCATGTGAGGGAGGACCTCACCCTCATTGTCTGCAACAAGGATTGGAACGAGGTGTTGCGAGACGGCACGGACAGGGAACGCTTTCCCGAAAGTTTCCCTTCACTGGACGAGGCATGCGACAAGGCATGGGACAAGGTCGTGAAAGGGCTTCCGCATGTAACACGCAAAGGTTTCGGGCAGTGGATCACCAAACAGTCATTCCTCCCGCTCAGCCAGACCGAAGAATTGAATTGGCGGGATAGCTACTATGAGGAAGAAGCGAGCGAGATACTCTCACGTTTTACATGGATTGGTGAAGAGTACGCCATATTCAAAGTTACCCAGAGGCACACCAAGTGCGACGCCCGATGGTACGAGTATTACGCGGGGAAGACAAACCGGCAGGAACACGAGTGGTATATCCGTTTCTTCGGTTACGAGTACCATGACCGGCATATCAGCGACGTGCTCCGGACACTCGGCAGGCGGTGCGACGACATCATCCGTACTGCGGTGGAAACCCGCACGGACCACTACTTCGGGCGTACGGTTTCCTGTTTCATGGACGAGTTCATCGGTTACGACCTGTCCCATGAACAGGTCCGTGACGCCAAGGAATGCAGGTTGCGCAAGGCACGGGAAGACTACAACGAAGCGAACGCCTACTATTACAAACTGAAAGAGAACGGGAAAAGCATCCGCGGTATCGAGGCAATACTGCTTGTCATGAGAGAACAAATGCTAAAAGCGAAAAAACAATAAATATTGATATGGAAATAAGTAAAACGATTAAACCAGAAGAAAATGCCGAAGTATCCGAGATGCTCGGCTATGTCATGGGGCAGCTGAAACACAACGGTGGTAAATGGGACCTGACCGATGATGCGGGCAAGCCCGTCATCTTTGATGCGGAAAAGAACGTGTATATTCCTGATATCATGCTTTCAAAAGACTGTATTCCTTGTGCGGTAATCCCGCTGGGATATTTCGAGGATGACACGATCCGTGCCATCGTGGAAATAATTTCCTTGTAATAATCCTCCAAATGAGATTCAAGGACAACAGGCTGGCCAACCTTCATGACCGGAAACGAGAGGAACGCGGTTTCTGCTGCATGCAACTGATCATATTCCTTACAGACAATGGAGTGAAGAGCTGGGATGAATGGCACCGGGCGCATACCGACGCGGCCCGGGGCGAATGCAGATACCGCAAGCGGTGCCCGGTTTATGGACGTGGCAAACATTTAATGGACAATAAATAATATGGTACTTAATATTGTAAAAAACGGCCTGTCTGCCTCATGCATTGAAGAATATGTAAGATGCGTGTTTGACAATGCCAAAGTAGACATCAAAGATGAAAATGCAGTATCCGTCGACATCGAAGTGACCGGAAAGAACAAGCTGCACTCTTTGGAAGGATTAAAAGAGTTGGAATACTATTTCAAAGATTATGACATAAGAATATGGTGACCGCCCCGCAACGGGCGACAAACCGGAATTTGTCAACTACAGATAAAAAACAAGCGACATGGAACAGGAAAAAAACACAAAGCCGGAAACAGGCGGAGCCTTTCCGGAAGACGATGACGCACTTTACCGTGAAATGACAGCGCACATGCCCTGCTGCTATTTTCCGACTTCGTTAGGCGAAAACAGCATCCTCAAATTTGGCGGGGAGGAATTCCGTCGCGTCAAGGACATTGTCTGCCGGCGCTACAACTTCGACGAGGACAAATACATCCGGGAGAACGTCGGCGTATCCCCTTTCGACTCTGTTCGAGGCAACTTCGAGCAGGAAGTGTACAGACGCCTCCGTAAGGATTATGCGCACCTCAGTATCATCTCCATCAGAAAATCACTTATGGAGAAAATCCGCGATGCCGTGGAGAAGGAGAACAACATCATCGGCACGTTCTACCGCAACCGCGGCGTACATTACCGGGAGGCGGAATCACCGGAGTATGAAACCTCCCCGATAGTGGTGGTCCACAATTCCGCTTTTTACGGATACGGCGGTTATGAAAGTGCGACCGTTTATGAACTTTTCATCGACGGGAACGGCAAACTGCTCTGCACGCTCAACGGTGAAGCCGGCGAGGATTTCGATGAGCCCATCGGACAGGTACAGACCGAGGGACTGCTTGAGATTGCCCACTGGCTGGAAGAGCACGGGTTTATCTCCGCTGATGTCAATGACAACGAGATTGTCGTATGCGAGGAGTGCGGTTCAGACAATATACAGACCCAGGCATGGGTGGATCCTAATGCCCGTACATTCATCGGTACCACGGGTATCGACCGCTATGACAACTGGTGCGACGAATGCGAGGACCATCAGCCATTCTGTACTTTAAAAGAGTTCAAGGAGCGCATGCAGGAATGGTGGGACTCGTTGGACGCAAATCAAATGGAACAGATCACGGGTTGCCGTCAGGACAAGTGTCCGGCCGGAGACAACCGTCAGGGGTTTGCCGAAACCTGCAATGAATGGTGGGAAAACAAGGGCTACGACGAGAAACGTAAAATCTGGAAAGAACATAACAACTGCTGACTATGATCTACAATCTTCTTAAAAGCATACAGAACCTGTTGGCTTCCAAGCCGTCCGGGACAAAGGAGGAGCAGGAAATCCTGAGCCTGGTCAGCCAGGCACTTCCTACGATGCTCAAGGGGCGTGATACGGAAACACTTGCCCCCAATGAACTGCTGGTGCGGATATGCCCCGACACCAAACGGCCGGTCCTCGTATGCCATAACGGCAACGGGCAGTGCCTGTGCCTGCACAACGGGACAACGGAAGAGGATGCCGTCGACGTGGACTTATGGCTGCGTTCCAACGGCAGGGAGTGTAACGGCTACAACAAGTTGCAGGAGGCAGTCGTGGACCTTGCCTACAATGCCGGAGCGGACAATCTATGGGAAGATATGGATTCCCGTGCCGTCAATGCCGAGATCATCCGGTGGGCGGAGGAATTCGAGACCGGACATGCGGGCACTGATTGGGATGCGGAGGACTACTTCCTTGCCATCGACAGGTTTTACAGGGAAAAGACTAAACAAATGAATCCGGTCACAATACCGGCGAACTGAAAAATGGCAGCCGAATGGACAAGGAAACAGCGGAAGAAATCATCCGGGAAAACCGTAATCCGTCCGGATATGACATACAAGACTATCTGTCGGACAATGAGGATACGGTACTTTCTCTAGAGGACGGAACGGAGCTACTTGACGACTTCGACCTCTGGAAAGAACGTTCCGACCTCGAACTTGAAAAAATCATGGACCGGAACTACTGGTCCTCGACTGGTTGATATTAGATTAAAAACAGGAACATAATTATGGTAAGAGAACTTTATCAACGGCTCAGGGAATATTTCAACAACTTACCTGAACCGACAGAAGAGGAAAAACAATTTATCCGGGAGCTGAACGCCGGGGATTTCCCCATCACGTCCGTCCACCGCGATGACCTGGAAGGGAAAGGTTTCGATGTAAAAAGGATCAGCGATGACGACATGCAGAACCTGGCGAAAAAGATGGCGAACGATTACCATGAACAGTTGTTCTGGCTCAGCATGGAAATTATCGCCGGAGAAATCCTGGGTTTCCCGAAAGTAAAAATCAAAGACATTATCTGTCCGAAATGCAATTCGGAAAATATCCGTTATGATATTCACGAAAGCCGGTTCCACTGCGGCGAGTGTTCCCTGGCATGGGATGACAAACTGTATGTGCTCGTGGAATTTCCCGAGGACAGCGCCCCTTTCGAGGAGGAAGGAACCGGTTACCCGGCATGGGAAAGCGGGGACAACGGGGCGCTTTACGTGCCCGAGGAAGACTATATCCGCCATACCGGCAAATCTCCCGAGCGGGAGAAGTGCTACCGGGCCGCATGCTGGCCGGACTCCCAGAAATACATGGGGACGAAGGGCTGTGAACCCATACAGGATGAAAACGGGATACGGGATTTCGGAACATCGGCATACTGGGTGCCGCTGCTTCTGACGGAAGAAGTGACAAATCGACGAACGGACAAGAAAAAGGCACCGGTATGCCCCGAATGCGGGGGCACAGATATTGACATTCTGAGTGGCGAGGGCGTGGCTGTATGCAACGGCTGCCACCTTGAATGGCCTTACGTGGAGGATTAAGGGATGGAGAAAACAATGACAGTAGACGTATATGCAATCAGCGGTGATTTCGTCACCTGCTCCGATTGCGGCAAGGTGATGCTCCTGCCGCACGGCGCGGATAAATGCCCCGCCTGCAAGAAAGAAGGTTGCCTGGCATGGACGGACGATAGCTTGCGGGAAGCCGACATCGACTCCCTGCTCGAGAGGCACTGCAACCTGCACCAGGAAAAAGATCCGCAACCGGAGGAGTACCTTTCGCTTGCCGTACTGGCGACCGAATATATCCCGTATCTGGTCGGAAAGCCCCAGACAGCCCGGGAGACTCTCGCCCTGCTGCTTGACACCGGCACTCTTTTCGAGAAATATTGGCGCAACACAAGATGTTTCCGGTCAGAGAATATCTACACGCCGGCTATCAATGCTCTGCTCGACAAGCTCGACGGGAAACTGAAAGCGGGCGACGCGATTCCGGTAGAATACCAGGATTGCCGCTCCCCGGGAGACTTCTTCCGGGTCGTTGCCGACGACCGTCCGGCAAAGGAAGAGGTGTCGTTTTCTTCCGATGAGGAGGGAAACTACTATTTCAACGGGCGCAAGGTCAAGGTGGAAAATTCTGACGGGTACGCCTACCGCCTGCTGAAAACCAAAATACAGACGAGCTACCGGCGTCCGGTAGATTTTTACTTCCGCTTCCTTGCCCGTTTCGGACCATACGGAACTTATGGCAATGCGTATTACCCGAGTATCACGGACCTGATATGCAGGTGTTACCTGCCTGAAACCGCAAAATGAACTCTTTGGAAGGCGATGGACAACAGTCCACCGCCTTTCTTATTGTATAACTTTTTAACACCAATCATTATGGCAACAGCATTAGCAACAACGGCTGCCCCCGTGCAGTTCGATTTCCAGAACAACAACGTCGAGGTGATGACGCTCGACACGCTCCGGCGCACACACAAGGAGAATGACATCTACGGTAACCCGCTCAAGGGAATCTACCATTACGAGGTGATAGAGCGCATGGCGGGCATCTGCCAGAAACACAACCTGAACTACGAGGTGGAGGAAATCTTCGCCGCCCAGAACAAGAACAAGGCACAGCCCGGCGTGGTCGTCCTACCCCAGGTGGAACAGAAGTACGGGGCGATGGCCGTCGAGGCGCATATCCTGCGCCGCGTCTACACGACCATCCGCATCAAGGAATGGGAAACGGACGAGCTGACCACGACGCTTGTCATCGCCTTCCACCAGGACGGCATCCAGGCAGCCATCGGCCCGTGCGTCAGGGTGTGCCACAACCAGTGCATCCTTTCCCCCGAGCGCAGTGTGTCGAATTACGGGAAGGACAAGGTGACCACCGGGCAGCTCTTCGACCGCGTGGACGGCTGGCTCTCCAATTTCGAGGTACAGATGAATGAGGACAGGGAACGTATCCGCCGCCTGAAAGCGAAGGTAATATCCCCGGTGGAGATGTACGCCTACATCGGATTGCTGACAGCATTGCGCGTATCGCATGACAGTTCCGACAAGCGTCTCTCGTCCAAGGTGGAGACCTATCCCCTGAACCAGTCGCAAATATCGGTCTTCACCGAGGACCTGCTCAAACTCGCCGAAGAGAAGAAGACGCTCACGGCGTGGGATATCTATAACGTGGCAACCGAAATCTACAAGCCCGGACGTACGGACATCCCGGCCATGATCCCCCAGAACGGAGCACTGGCCGAGCTGATGCTCTCGGAAGGGTTGCCGGAATCTTAAAAGGCTGCCGCATGACAAGAATCAAGGGACAACTGACGACAGCCGACTACCTGCCCATCGCGGAGTATTACCGCCTGCTGCAAGAGCTGGAAAAGGACGGGCTATACCTGTGGGAGGCATACTGCTGGCTGTCGTTCTGCACGGCATGCAGGGCCTCCGACGTGAGACCCCTGCGCTGGAAAGACATCCTGGGGAAAAGCGCCATGACCCGCGTCGAGCAGAAAACAAAGAAAAACCGCCTGATCAAGTTCAACAGGGACGTGCAGGAGAAGAACCGTTTCCTGTACGAGATGCTCGGGCGACCCGACCCCGAACAGTACATCTTCCTCAGCCCGCGTACCGGGAAACCTTACTCGCTGGAATACATCAACAGCCTGCTCAAGACATTCCGGGTGAGGTACAGGCTGCCGATCAGGGCATTCTCCACGCATACATTCCGCAAGACTTTCGGACGGTACGTCTACGAGCTGATGGGACGTTCGGCCGAGGGCCTGATCCTGCTCAACCAGATATTCCGGCACTCCAATCTGGAAACCACCCGGCGCTACATCGGGCTGGCACAGGAGGACATCGACAAAGTGTTCGATTCCATACGTCTATGAGAATATTTTCAACGATGCCCGGAACCCGAACGGGAGGTTCCGGGCTATGCTTTATATAACATATCAAAACTAGAACTGAAAATGGACACACCGATATATATCGACACATACTTCCGCATCGAATCCGGCTATGACGGCGGTCGCATGCCGGAAGAGAAAGCCGGACGCTTCTTCGACGAGGTAAAGCGCCTTTTCACGGAAACAGGGTTCAGCATCAAGGAAAACAAATACAAAGACGGTTGTCCCGAGGTGTACCTCGGAAAGACATGCCTGTACTGTCATCCCCAATCGTTATCGGGTCCTGTTCTTAAAGAGCACATGGAGCTTATCGAGAAGATTCTGGCACAAGGAACGACCTTCCAGTACCTGCGTACTGACACTTACGGCGAGATTCTCGACCTGACGGAGGAGGAAGAACTCGCGTATTACCACGAGACTCATGACATGACTATCGGGGGTGTCTTTCTCGACGCCTTCCGCACCAAGCGCCGTAACCTGTACAAGAGCCGGGAGCAGGTGCTGGAAATACTCGTCGAAAAGCTGCGTGTCAAGACACTCCGTGAGGAGTCCGTTTATTCGAACACCTCCCCGGCATACCGCTATATCAGGGAAACGTACGGGAAAATGGTGTCCGAAGGACGGCTCGTCGAGGGATGCAAGCAAACCGCTTCCGGAAAACTGCCGCTCTGCCGCACGGCAACCGGCAGGGAACTGAAAATGAAAAGACGGGAAGACGACAGGACGGAATGACACGCGGTTCCGGACCGGACATGTCCGGATACCAGTCCGAAGACTTCTGTAAATCATAATTTTCAAGCCGGACTGTCAATCGAAAGAAGGACGACCCGGCTATACTTCAACAACAAGAGATAGCACTATTATGAGCATACAAATCGGAAAACTGTTGCCGGACGGCAGTGTCCGGCACATCAAGGCGCTCCATGAGACGCTTTCAAAAGACCTTGTGAGGAAACTCCGGGTGTTCTATCCCAATGACAGACGGGTAGATGCCCTGCTGTCGCTGGGCGACATACAAAAACTGGGACCGTCACCCTATGGAAAATGGACAGGAACCGGCGATACCGTCCACTGTTTTTCAAAGATCCGTGACGGACGGGAAACACCGCGGCAATCCGCATCACGCATCGCGGACAACGCAGACATTTTCGGCCGCATGGAGGACACGTGCCTCCTGTTCGATAACGGCAGATGGCATGTCATGGACAAGGGAGAACACTGTGAACTGCCGCTCTTCGTCGAAGATACGCCCTCCCATGACAGCATGAAACCGATCACGGTGTATGTGAACAACCATGTCCGACTCGAAAAGATAAATACACCGCAGCACTGGCAGGGACTTGAGGAACTCGCCGAACGGGAATCCAGGATACTCTATGTCTACCGGGGGTGCCGCCTTGTGAGAATCGTCCGTTCGTCCAACCTTAAAAAGAAATTGTATGCGGCACAATAACATCGTATCGGCCATAGAATGGCTGCCGGAACACCTGTTCACGGAAGAGATCGTGGAAGCAGCCGTCGAAAGCAAGGAAATAGAGGTACTGAGCCATATTCCGGGACGTTTCCTCACACCCGAACGTATAGAACGAATCATCGCGGGCAGCACGGAGAGCTGGCACAGCTTCGAGTTGCGCAATATCCCGGAGGCATACCGTTCGGGAGCAGTCTGTGACTACGCCACGCGCAAAAAACCGAAGAATATCACGGCTGTTCCCGAAGCAATGGTTACCCGAGAAATGGCAGAAGCGGTCATCCAAAACGGACGCGGGGATTTCGACATTCTCGCCTTCATACCTGAACGCCTTTGGGACGCGCAACTGGCATACCTGGCCTTGCGCAGCTATATTTACGACCCGTATTACACGGACAGCAGGACAGACGCCGTCATGAAAACGGGTCTTATCCTCGGATATGTCCCCGTTGAGGTAAAGACTCAAGAGTTCTATTACGGGATGCTCGACGGGATGAAAATATTGAGCACGGTTACCGATGCCGTCGTGCCGTCCCGTTTCAAGACTGCGGCATACTACCACAAGATGGCGGAACATGACCTCTCGCTTGTTCCCGCCCGGTTCTATTCCTATGAGATTCTCCATGCGGCTGTCTGTTCGACCGAAGGGAAAAACTTCATCACAGACCCCCAGTTTTTCAAGCCGTTGTCGGTATATCTGGACGACATGCTGGCGGACCGGCTGATGGAGAAACACCCTTACATGTTCGGGGAGTTGCCGAAGCGGTTCAAGACACCGGAAAGACTGGTCATTGCCATCGATAACAGCAAACGGGAGACGAACTGCTATATCGACGGGGAAACTGAACAATCCCTGCTCACGACGGAAGTATGCAAGGCGTTCGTCCGAAGAAACGGCAACTGTCCCGAATTTCCTGAAAATGTATGGACGCGGGAATTTGTCGACTACTGCATGGAGCACGGGACGTGTTTCCGCTGGTTCCGCCAGATGCCCAAAAAGTTCCAGACCTCCGCGAATACGCAAGCGGCGTATGATTACGGTCATTACCATATCTGTGACTTTGCCAAACGGTTCATCACCCCGCAAATGGCGAAGGAGTGCTACCGGGAGCACAGTTATGCACATGCCATCCCCGGACATTTCCTCACGGAGTTCTGCCGACAGACCGGACTGCCCGAGAAGTTCTACGGCGGGGAAATCACGATGCTGTCGCTGAAAAACAGCCGTGACGACTATACTTACTGCAAAGTCGGCAATACTTGTCTGGCTTTTTACCTGAAAGAACAATACGAGCCGTCCTCGGCACATCTGATGATGACGCGGTCGGATTCGAAATACTGCACGCCGGAGAAGGTATTCGACGTGCCTGTCGGAACCTTCCACCGCACGTGGCTGGAAAAGATCGTGGCGGAAAACGACCCCCGCTTTGTCAAGCCTCGTGTGGACAAAGCGTTGAAAGCCGTACAGGCGGTCTGCTATTACGGTGTCGAGAAGTTGAAGGACCTGAACCGTACGGAAATCTTCCGCAACACCTTCATGGGCGAGACCATCGGTTACTGCGCCCGCCGCAGGGACCTGACCTACCACAGCGACAACTGCGGAACCCTTATCGAGGGCTTGAAGTTCAAGATCCGGGGAATGGCTGTCCCCGTAACCCTGGCGGAAGACATGACTCCTTATACGGCCGACATGCTGCACCGGAAGTTCGGCTTCTGCTATATCGGAATGACGGCATTCGCCACGGACTACGGTCTGGACATGGAGAAGGCATACACCTTTGCACAGATGCGCCAGATCGTAAGGGAGAAAGGGCACAAGCCGTCATTGAGAAACTACAAACGTGAACTGAAACAAATAAACATCATACAATGAAAAAATACCGGATAGCTATCGAAGAGACGCTCCGTAAGGTCGTGGAGATCAAGGCGGAAACGCCCGGTCTGGCCGTCTGCAGGGCGGAAGACGAATACAATGAAGAGAAACACGTGCTGTCAGCCGACAATTTCGCAGGAGCTGACATCGCGCTCTCGACTGATGACATCACGGTCATGGAGACTCTGGAAGACGTGGATTTCATCGGATACGTGCAACGCCGTTTCGAGGAATGCCGGGAGTCCATATCCGTCGAAGACAAAGTCCGGCTGGCATTCGGAAGTTTCGACAACGCCCTGTATGAGTTCGGCGAATACCGTAAGGAGGCGGCCCGGAACCGCCCACAGGTCTACCTGCTGTACCGGAGCGATGGCTGGCACAACCGTTCTTCCATGGAGCTCATAGCCCCGTTCTCCTCCCTCGAAAACATGATGGAGTACCTGCGGCGTAAGAAGAAGGAATTCCGCCTGACGGAAAGTGATCTGGAAGAGTTCAAGAACAACCGGCAGACGAAGGGGCGCGACGAAAACTACCTGTACGAGTCGGATTATCTGGATGTGCTGCCGGAACAGGAACCCGAACTGCCGCCGAAAGATGACGCTTTCTATGACAAGGTTTTCACCTGCGGGCAATCCGAGCTGTCACGCAGGGAGTTGGAATCTCTGCCGGAGCCGTTCGATACCTACCATGTTACGGACGAAGAGATGGAACAGATTGTGTACGAAACGGAAATGGAGACACGGGACCGGCTGCGGCTCGGCACAAGAAAGCCCATAGATTTTGACAATGACCGCCATAGTGAAATCTGGTGGGAAGAAATGGAAAAAGCAGTGGTAAGGCACGGCGTACCGTACTACGAGGCCGAATAACGAAAATAGAACCTGTTCATCACATGCCATAATGATGACGGGCCGTCGCGGCTACGGCTGCGGCGGTCTTTTTTTCAAAACGAGGTGAGTATTCCACCCCTTATACAAAACGATTACCTACTCTTAAAAAAACGGATTTATGAAACAGACAAGACAGGATTTCTTCACGGCGAACGGGGAAGGAATCAAAATCATGACATTTACGGAGTTCGCCCGGCATATCCTGCGTATGGAATGCGGGGAAAGTCTGGAACTGTATGCCGTTGTGAACCGGCAGACACGGGAATGCTCCCGGCCGCTCTCTGTCAGAAAGGAACAATGGAACGGTACGCCCTTTTACCTGCTCGGCGGGCACGGGCAGGAAGTCCGTACCATCAATTTTGCGGGTCGTCCGAAAGAGGAGTTTGAAACGACCTGCCATGATGCCTTGGACAGCTACGATGCCGTGGAAAGTATCGGGGCGGTCGTGTCAAGACTGCGTGAATTATCTCCTGAAGAACTGCATAAGCGGATTGCGGAAGAGATGAAGACCGGCTGTAAATACCTGTTGGTCTACCGCAGCGAGGAGGAGATGACGGCCGCACTCGACGGCAAGATATACGCCATCAGCGATACGGACGGCAAATTCCTTTGCGACCTGTATCAGCCGGATTATCTCCATTTGGAAAACGGGGGCGATATTGTGGACACCGCATCCATTCCGGACATGCATTTCCATTCCGATTGGGCAATCGCCAACCCCACGGTACGCGACAAGGTGCTCTCCTCCCGGATGGTGATTATATATACCCACGAAACGGTAACGCTATGATAGAGATTGGCAACAGGATAGAAACGCCGGAAGGTGTGTTCTATGAACTGGAATACGGAGGGGAAGGAAACATCTACAAGAACGAGGATGCCTTTCTCAACCGCCCCGATGAAGTGTGCTATGTACCTGAATACGCGGCGGAAGACCATGAGGGGTGGCGTGTGCCGGCGAGCAGTGACGGCTGTTTCACGCATAACTCACTGCTCGCCCTGTGCAAGGGTAATGAAGAGGTGTGCCAGGATCTGTTTTACAGCCTTGAATGGACGTACCCGACCACCTTGCTGGAAGAATGGGACTCGAACGGCTATTTCGATGAGATCGAGGGCTGGTATGACGATTAAAACAGACAGGCTATGGAAAAATATAAAATAGTGTTGACCGGACCGACCGGAAGCAGGACCTCGAACTACATCCTGAGTTTGAGAATGCACATAAAAGCATACTTCTCCCAGCCCTACGGCAAGGAAGAATTCGGTCACGTGCTTCATTGCATCAGCTCGTTCATTGATGATTTTACCTTCAAGGTACGCAATTCCCGATACCGGGGAGACATCCTGAAAAGGACTATCAGTAACGACTGCCTGAAAGTGTTCAACCTGGGTGACGAGAAAGTGATACTGACCGTCTCCTTCACCCCACTGGAAACATGAAACCAATATTATGACAGATATGGATAAAATACAGAAAGACAATGCGGAGCCGGGTAAAGCTCCGAACAAAATGAGTGCCGACAAGCTGCACCTGTTCGCCACCCAGTACGCCTTTATCGACGAACGGCTGCACGAGGCCGAGCAAGCCATACTGAAATTCATGCTGGAGTTCCTGGCACAATATGGCCGCGTATCACTCGGCCTTACAGAAGAGGAGGAACTCGATGACAACAACTTCCCCGTCACGACAACCTTGTACGGGAAGCACGACACGCCCCGTATCAAGCTTACCGATGTCTACCTGACGGATGACGGGGAATATCTCCTTGCTGACGGAATAGATGCGGAGACCGGGGAAAAACGGGACGGATTCTATATCTACAGCGAACAATACGCCGATATCTTCCAGTTCGTCGGCCACGCTTCGGAGATGAACTGACGAATGAGGAACAACCATAAAACGAAATATCAATGGACTGTATCAAAGATTTACAAGACGCCATCCGCAACATTCTCGTGAACAACGGCCTTACGGAACTCTGTCTGGGAGAGCCTGACGAACTGGACGATCCCACCTATATCATCTGGTATGACAGGCACTGTGAGCCTCACGAAGACCCGGTATTGAAGGTTTGCCTTGAAGATGAGGGCATTGCCGTTGAGGTCGAAGCCCGCAGTTTCGGGAACACGATAACCGTCTACGATTATGACATAGACCGTATTGAATGGTGGAAAGGCATTCATGCCAATATTCTGGAAGTGCTGGAGCGTGACGGCAAGCACCGGTGTCCGGCCTGTGGCAGGACGGTCAAGGGGAAGCAGCGGTATTGCGGTGCCGGATGCCGTGATTTCATGACTCCCGGACCGACAGTGGAGCAGGTCGCGGAAAAAGCCAACCGGAATATCCGCAAACTGGCAAGCCTTGCCGCCGGAAAAGACAAGGCGTACCGGAAGCGGCTGATAGAGAAATATACCGTCGGTCCGTCATAGGCCGGCTTTGTTACACTAAAAAATGTATGATATTATGGCAACAAGAACCATTTACCTGACCGTACGGCTCGATATCGACAACCCGAAGGCCGATGAGATAACGGACGAAGAGGTTGACGAAATTATCAGCGAAGTGGACTATGAATTCAAAAACTACGGGGATTATGAAATCGACACGGAAATCTGCGGGCAAAATGACGAAGGTGGTCTTTAGACGCTATCCCGACGGACAGGTCATCGCCCTGTTCCCGGACATACCGTGGAGCGGACGGTGGGGTGAGACAACCTCCTACATGCACGTCGGCCAGCATGGCTCGGCGGATTACAGCCATGTCATCGCCACGACCAAACCGGCAACGGGGAAGGAATATGCCGGCCTGCTGGATGAATTGAGGCAGAGCGGCTATGACAATATAAAAATTGTAAAACGGGCAAAAATTCAGAACTATGAACAAAGATAACCAGAGGACAATACTTGCAGGTCATTATGAAAGCAGCCTTGATTTCCGGAAGGGACAGGGCAAAGATGAGATTACAGCTATGGAACCGGCCCTGCGCGGACCTGAAAACGTTGCGGTCGATCCTTTGTCCCCGCTTGGCGAACCGCTTGGTCCGGATATCGTTGCGGAAACGGCGGACGGGATTGTGGCGGTAACACCTGAACCTGACGATGAGAATGTCCGCCGCTGCGACCATTGCGGGAAACCCATGAAAGAAGGATATTATCTGGGCGGGGAATTCGCCTGTTCCGACGAGTGCGCGCTCGCCCTTTACCACGGGGACAAGGCACAGATGGACGAAGACCTGAGCCACGCGGACGAAGCGGATGGAGAGTGTTACTGGACGGAATGGGACTCCGTTTACTTTGATTGAAATACCGGGGCAATGAGAAAATTTGAAAAAGGACAAAAAGTCTTCTGGAATGACCCTGCCGGTGAAACTTCCGGGGAATACAAGGTCTATGATGCCTTTGAAGAGAAATATGCGGACCTCACAGACGAAGATTTGGAAGTTCTGGAGGAATTCGACGACCGCATCATCCTGATCGGTGACGGGGTAAGTGAGGCGGAAGTCTACGCGGCCGAACTTGAAATCCTGTAAGGAATTCATTTCAGGAACAAGAATAATAGAATATCAAATGACAACGACCATCAAAAAAGGACAAAAAGTGTGGTGGGACGATCCCGCCCGAGAAAAATCCGGCGAGTACGATGTACTTGCCGTAGATTACGTTAAAAATATCGTGAAAATAGGTGACGGAAAGGAGACTTTCGAGTTGCCGTCGGAACACGTGGAGATTACCTGTCCGGTATCGGAAGAAGACCGGTTGCAGCTTGACAAACTGGGCCAGCATTACCGTATGCTGGAAAAAGACATGCTGGAACTGATGCGGAAAATCGTCTCCCGTTTCGATGACGGGGAGTTTTCCGTCGAGGGGTATTCCGTACAGGTTTGCGACGAGGACCATGACCCCTGCTGCGTTTACGGTTTTACGATGGACAACGGTGAATTGTATGCCGAACTGGATTACGAAAGCGGGGATATCCGCAAGGTTCCGGCCAAGGATTTACACACCGGGGCACTCTTTGAGGCTTTCTGTGAATTGGTCGAAAATCTATAAGACGTCTTATGAAAGAACTCTATATTAAAAATCTTTGTATCGAGATTACCCGGCGTTGCAACATGCGCTGTGCCCACTGCATGCGGGGAGATGCCGAGCCCGTGAATATCCCTTTGAAACATATAAGCAACCTGCTGCGGCATGTCAGGTATATCCACCATTTCAACATCACGGGCGGCGAGCCGTCGCTTAACGTCCGGGCCATCCGCCATATCCTCGAACGGGTACGCGCCTACGGTATTACTGTCAATGACTTTTATATCGTAACCAACGGTTCTGCCACATCCCGTTCGGAGGAATTCATAGAAGCCTGTGCCGCACTGTACGAGTACCAGGAGGAAAAGGAACAGGACTCCGGTCACATGCTCGAAATGAGCGACGACCGCTTCCATGATCCGGCGGAGCATGCCGCCACGCTCGCGGCACTTTCTCCGTATCCCTTTTTCGGAGTCCGGGGACAGGCCGAGCGTATCTTCCTTTTCCGGGAAGGCCGCAGCAAGGAGGGGTTTCCGAACCCTGTCCATGGGATTTACCTCACGGAGGAGAACTACGTTTACGGCGACCTCTGTCTCAATGCTGAAGGCATGGTTCTCTCCAACGGGGACCTGAGTTATGCCCGCCAACGGGAACATGCCCTGTGTCCCTGCGGGAAACTGATGCAGTATCTCCGGATGACCTTGAAAAAGCGTAAAAAAGAAAGATTGTACGAATAAATACACAAATCAAAAAACTTATGTCAATCGTATGCAGTATCTGCGGCGGCACTGGAGTGAAATGTACCGCCGTCATCGACCCGAACACCGGACAGTTCCTCGAATTTACCCGCAACGCCTTGTCGGACGGCCGGTGCAGCCAGTGCGGCAACGTTGCCCTGACCGACCCTGACGAAGTAAAAGCCGGGCTGGACAAGCTTTGGACGGAATATACGGCGCGGCATCGTGCCGCCCCCAACTACACCTGCTGCGACATTGTCCGGCATGGTGATTACGACGGGTGTGAAAAGGCGTATATCCGCATCGGAGGCCCGTCGGACGTGGTCGAGAAGTATCCGGTCGTGGCCGTGTGCCGCGACCTCGAAGAGCTCAAATCACTTGCGCTCCCTGACCCGACGCGAGAATTTACCCTCATGGGAATTCAAGGGTTCGAGTTCCACGACGTGTTGGAAAACAAGACCTACGAGATCGGGGTGGACGACCTGAAAATTCCCGTCACGACGAAAGAGGTGCTGGACTTTTACCCGGCGGAACATCGGCTGAAAGAAACAGACATCGAACAATATGCCGCAGCTTACACGGCCCGTATCAAGGCGTACAGGGAGTATACCCGTCAGCTCGATGCCGCACTCGTGCAAAGGCTCCTCGACGAAGAGCGGCTGATGAAAGTCGGCGAGAGCGACGGTTTCCGCTTGAAACTCTATTTCGACTGGTTCGTCATTCTAAAGCGGGAGAATGAAAGAATGTATGCGCCTTTCAAATACGCTGTAAATGCTTATTGTCTGGATAATATCCAAACTTTCGACCGTCGTTATGTCACGCTCGAAGATGCCTTGCTCCACTGCCTGAACGGTTTCAACGAGAACGCGAACATTCCTAACCGTTACAAGTCCATCGGGCATTACCTGTCGGGGAAATCCTGACGACGGGCAGTGTATCGACGAGTTACCGGAGGCCACGGGTGCTTTCCCCTTGACCGGAATACCGTCAGAACAAGTAACAATGTAACCAAAGAATAAAAAATATGATGAATGATTATAAAATCAAGAACATTCTCGAATCCCTGAAAGAGGAGGTCAAGAACGGGAAGGTATCCCTGCGGGAAGCTGCTGTCGAACTTCATAAAGCCGGCTGGACGAATTTCATCGACATCGACGCCACGAGGAACCTGCTGAAGCCCCGGAATGTAACGGGGAACGGAAATGTCCCGGGAGTTTCCGACATGATGGGAAAATACCGCGAGATGAAAGCGGCGCACCCGGATGCCCTGTACATTTTCCGAAACGGGGAATCTTGTGAATTGTATGAGGACGATGCCATCGCCGCTTCCGGCATTTTGGGCATTGCCACCGCCGAACGCGTCGACGGGCAAGGGAAAGGCGTCAAGGAACTGCGGTTTTCTTTTCGTGACCTGGACGTGTATCTTCCCAAACTGATACGCGCCGGAAACCGGGTGGCTGTCTGCGAACCGAATCATACCGGTTCGGGCAAACGAGTTTGATAACCATTAAATAACAAATATTCAAACCCCAAAGACACATGATAAAGATAACAACGATTTTCGGCGAGGACGCCGTACGGAAATATGAAGAGAACAATGAACTGCCTTCTGAAGAATGGCTGGCGGATAACGGGGGCGTCGTGGACGAGAAAGAGTTCGAGACTGAGGCGGAGTACAATGCCTACATCGCCGGGGTAAACGATGCCGACGGATGGAGTGATTATCATATCATACGCCACCGGTCGGAAGAGGCGGACACCTCGAGAGAGGAAAATCTCTGGCTGCGTCTCGGAGTTAGCGTCCGGGGCAGCCGGGAGGAGATCGAAAGGATTCTAAACGGGGACACCGAAACCCTTCGGAAACTGCTCGATGCCGGACGTTATGGGATTGGCGGAGAGACCTATGTCCCTGGTTCGACCGTCGAGGAGTACAACGAGGATCATGACACGGAGTTCGAGGAGGAAGACGTGGAGTTCCATTTATAATAAAACCACACCATCTGCAATAATGATAACAGTAAAAGTTCTACTCGGTAAGGATACTGTGAGCATATACAGGGAAACCGGGGATATCCCGTCGGTGGAGAGCACGGCCGAATCCGGGGGATATGTGATAACCCGACATTTCGAGACCGAAGCTGAATACAAAGCCTACGCAATGGCCGTGGAAGACCTGGACGGACATGAAGACTGGCAGATGCTGGCTCCTGCCGTTACGCCGGAAGCTCCGTTCCGCAAAGGGGAATTTGTCCGGCTGACAGACGATGCAATTAAGCGGATACGTGAAAGTTTCGGGGACGGACCGGCTGACTACAGAAAGGAAATGATTTTGGAGGTGATTGCCTGGTGCCGCTATGAAGGCACATGGACCATTGAAGTCCGAGATATCCGTGAAGACGATACCCAGGAGTTCGATGCCGTTTTTCTGCGTCCCTTGACGGCACGGGATCTCGTGGCTATTTCCGCACCCCGACACCCGCTATCCACTGCGATATATCCTATTCACATCCGATAACTTAAATGATGCATGATGGAAAATATATTCATACTGCCCGGAAACGAACAGGAACTGTTTAACCGGTATTTAGATAACAACGAATACGGCCCTCTGAAAGAACGGCTGGAACTGGTCAGGAAAGCCTTGAACAACAAACTTTCCCCGGATGAACGCAATAAGCACGGGCTGAACGTGGGTGTGCATGAACTGTCCATGGAACGTAAGGAACTGGAAAGAAAGATATTCCAAATGGCACTCAAATCCTTTGCAGAACGGGTTTGTGACGAGCAACGCGCACTTTGCGAACAGGGGTTCTGGCAGGCACCGTGCGGCGAAGAGGCGGGATATATCTCCTCCGCTCCGGTTCCGGACCTTGTAACGGACGTGAAGCAGTACAAGGCCATTTGCCGCTGGTGGGAGAAGCTGTCCGATACCAGGAGACTGAAGGTAGCGGCGATGTTTGCAAACGAACTGGGACCGATATACGGGCACGACACCGAAACGCTGGAACGGATTTATAGCCGCTGGTTTCTGCTCTCCTTAGATGACAAACAACGCATCTACCATTCATGGACCACAAACGAAAAACAGACTTCACCATGCCATACAAAAGCTCGGGAATAATCATCAGCGGGACACAATATGACCGCAGGCAGAAGCTCACTCCTTTTCAGAAGGCTGAAATTTTCCACCGTTACATGACAGAAGCTGTCAGCCAGCGCCAGCTTGCCCGGGAATACGGTGTCAGCCGCAGGCTGATAACCTTCATCGTGAACCCAGAAAGCGAAGAGCGGAACAAGGAACTGCTGAAAGAGAACAAGGCAAAAGGCTTGTATAAATATGACCGGAAGAAACATACCGAAAATATACGCAACCACCGCCGTTACAAACAGAGATTATTTCAAGAAGGTAAAATCATATTAAAAGATGTATAGACAATGAGAGTACAGGAGAAACAAAAAGCGTTGGAACAGGAAGTTATAGCCAACCTGTGCGCGATACCGAAAATGCCGGAAAATATGTTACCCCATACGGTATATGTCGAGGAGGAAGGGGAAGACGGGTATGGCCACGGGATACCGGTATACACCATGTACCGGTTGGAGGAGATACGCACGGACGGAAGCTGCACGCTTTACAACGCGGAAAGCCGGGAGCGTTTCACCTGCCGCCACCTGCATGAGATCAACATGGACTGGCTGGTGACAGTCTGGGAACGTTATCTGGAACTCTGTGTCGAGCAGGATATCTGGAAAGGGAATGCCGTTGCATTCCTGAAAGACCGTACCGGCAAACCGGAAGAGGAAATCATTTCATTCGTGGAAGCCTCGTGGGACAAATGCCTGGCTTATACAGACAACCTCAAGGCGTTTCTCGGGGAAGATAAAGACCGGGAAATATGGATATTCTCTTTCCCGCTGGACGAATTTGACCGTGACGCTCCGGCCGGGAAAATCATCGGTGATTACGAAAATAACCCCGCCACGCGGGTTGAGAAGATGACACCGCTGGAATTTACGGCCAACATCAATGATGAATGTTTTGATGACCGGAACAATTGGGTAAGAGCCATTGAACTTCCCAAGCAGGAATAATAAACTATTTGAATCAATAAATATGATTACAAAAGAAAACATTGGCAACGAGACCTTTGAGTCTATGACCATCAATGACACGCCTGCATTGTTTACGGATATGCGGATTGACCGGAATGCCGTTCCGGAGGGACTGTACGCATACGATATCCGGGAGTCGGATGACGGGGACCGTCTGGCGACCATCGAACCGACGGTGATGGTAAATCATGGCGGAACCATCCTGACCAGGAAAGAGTTTATCACGGAAAAGGACGGCTATGTACAGATTGACGAATACGGTTTCGAGGACTCCATGACACTGGAAGAGTGGCTTGAGGAAAACAATTAAATGTATAAAGGATATGGATATTAAGGAACTGACAGAAAGGTATCGGGATCGTTTCGATGCCCATTACCTGCAAGACGATAACGGAACCGGCAGAAAAGGTCGGAAACGGAAAAAGGAAGTTGAGACCCCGAATTTTCTCAAGGATGTCATCCGGCCGATCCTGGACACTTTGCCGGACTTGTTGCCGGAGTACGGGTTCACCAAAACTACGGATGATTACGCTATGTACGGCGAGTATTACCGTATCAAGGCGGGTATCGTCCTCGTGGGAGGTTTTTCCATCAATGAGGATTTTAACCTGTACTTCACGCCATTGTTCCATGGCAAAGCCTGCGGTAAGAGTCACAAAATCGACAGCATCGGACAACTCGTTGAAATCATCCGCGAACAATTTGAAAGAAGGGAGGTGAAGATGAAAGGATAGTTTCATGCAATAGACATGGGTCGTTCCGTAATTTATTGTATATTTGTCAGATGAAGAAAGTCTGTATATGTATTTCGGACGAAAGCCCGGCAGTTGAACGGATTACAGGCACTTTCATGTTTGGCTGACATCAAACCTAATATATCATTTGATATGAAAAAGAAAGAGATTATTCGCCGCTGTTACGGCGGCATGAAGGAAAGGCATGGCGTGGAAACCATCATCCTTTTCCATGTCGGAGATTCATTCGAGGCGTATTTTGATGATGCCGAAACGATTACCCGGATCACGGAAGTGCCCCGGTTCAAGATGACGGCGGCGGGTATACCTGCCATCAGGATTTCCGACGCCGCCTTGGAAGAATGTAGAAACCGGTTGCTGGATGCAGGATGCAAGGTATGTGTGTCCGAGGTCCGGGGGGTATCCGGCCGCCACATTCTCAAAATCAATGAAACAAATACGGAAACGGGCCGATGAATTGGTATTGATAGCGGCAGCAATAGGTCCTTGGACACTGTTGGTGGTAGCGGTATTAATCATCGGAACGCTGAAATGCTGTCTGACCACGGACTCGGACAGCATTGACGAAAGTATCAACAAATCACCGGGGATAGTCGCGCATGTCATGGTACTGGACAGTACGGATAATGGTTTTCGGGTGGTTTATGCGACGGCTGCGCCGGTAACGGATGAAAGGTTTGCCGAGATATGCGACAGGCCGGGTATTCTGGAGGGGTTCGAGAACCTGAAACGGAAAGCTCCCGAACACTTTGGCGGCAACCTGCTGGAAACCGACATCTGTGACTTCGCGTTGTACGCCTACCGGTTTCCTATCGATAAGGACGTACGGATACACAACATCTTTGTCGCCGGTAAAGAGAAAATGGACTTCTATGTCCGGAACAACCCGGACCTGCCCGGGTGCGCCACATGGATGCACCACGGTACGGAACAAGGGAACCAATATCTGAATGCCGACGATATAAATCACTGTATACCCAACGGAAGGCGGATTTACCGTTATTGGAAATGCCGTTATCTACTGCAAACTTCTGATACTGACGAGCGTTTCAGCCATTTTACAGAGGAGGAAAGGCTGTACTGAATGCAGCCTTTTCTCTATATATATTACGCATAACCATCTGAAAATTAATAACTAAAACGTTTTGTTGGCGTGAAAAATTGGCATATATTTGTATGGAAAAGTGACCCATTGAAAACAGATTGTCAATTGAAAGCAATAGATTGAATATGAAAGAACAGTAATATGACATCGGAAAAATCGCAACTGAAGTTTGCGAGATCGGAAGAGACGGGCGAACTGATAGGGTTCGTTTCGCGCCATTCCAAGACACGTAAATTGATGGGAGTCCGTGAAGACTCAAGATTCGGCAAGCAGATTTGTGTCCTTTCGGAAGACCTGAAAGGAACTCTCGAGCCAAACATACTATACTCGGTAGAGTTGAAACCCATGCACAAAGCCAACGGGTATGTAGTCGTTGCCGCTACCCCCGTGTTATTTCAGGCGCATGTGGAAACAGTGATCGTCCCGAAGACATTGTATCAAGTAACCGTGACGTTCGGCAACAAAAAGATTTTCTTCGACCCGAAAGACGGCAAGAGCGCGATGAGCCGCACGATAGACGGTGTGCTGGAAATCCTCAAGGGACGCAAGGATATCAAGTACAAGGAAGGTGTCATCACCGACTATCTGAATCAGGCGCGTGCTCTGGTACGACGTATGGAATCCGACGGGTTCATCTATACGGGAGACAGACATCAGGGAGGAATTCAATGAAAGAAAAACCGGTCGTGGGTATTGCGACCGACGGTGCCCATTCTGCAAAAGAGAGGTTGACACACTTCCGGGCTGTCGACCTCTCTTCAGGAAAAGAACTCTTTTCCAAAGCTATCGGTAACTGGACGAACAATATCGGGGAGTTTCTCGGCATTGTCGAGGCGGTCAGATATGTCATGGAACATCCGGAAAGTCCGCGAACAATCTACTCGGACAGCATTACAGCCATCACGTGGTATCGTAACAAACAGACAGCCTCTTCACGCAGATGCCCGGCATTGCAGAAAGCGGAGATATTCCTCAAAGTGATGGAGGCAAGAATCAAGGACGTCGAAGTGCTGCACTGGGACAACCGCCTGTGGGGTGAAATTCCTGCCGACTTCGGAAACAAATAACAACATCAATATGGCAAAATTAAAATCACAGTCACAGAAATATGTCGAGTTGAAGGAGGAAGACTACCTGCTGCTCATCGAGAATACCATCAAGATGGAAGCCCTGAAGATTGCCGGTATCGAAAAGATGCCCATATACAAGGCAATGGAACATATCCTTGAACACGAGCACATCGACCTGCTCGTCAAACCCGTTTCAAGGAGATATTCTTGATTTTTTTAGGTGGACAATAATACACTCCACAAACCAAATTAATGCTTATCAGTACCAAATAATAGTATATAGCAATAATTAATATAAATCAATATAAATCAAATGATTAAGAAAGTGGCACATGTACGGAATTATCTATACCATACATGCGCCACTTTGCTCTATACACTTTTTGATTTCCTTGATTGATAAAAGAAGGTTCTTTTCCAGTGTTTTACAATCCGACTTTTTTATATACTTTTGTCTTCAGTATCAGTTGGTTATTGAAAACCTCTATGTATGCTTATAAGTAGAGATTGGCTTTTTTAAGCGAAACTAACTACTGGTTATCAATCAATTATCAAACAAAAAAAGTTTGCCGATTCCGTCACCCTTCTCTTTTTACGACACTTGTTCCCTTTAGAACAGGTATTTCTCCGACCGGACCTTCTCGACCAGCTGGAAAGCGTGCTGCCACGCCTCCTCGCTGAAAGTCGTTCCGACCACTTCGATCACCTTCCCGGCGACGATGGCACCGATCGTACCGCACTGACGCAGCGTCAGCCCCTCGCATAACCCGGAGAGGAATCCGGCAGCATACAGATCGCCCGCACCCGTCGTATCGACCCGCTTGGCTGCGGCCATGATCCCCACGTGGACCACTTCGCTGCCCCGCTTGATCAAAGCCCCCTTGATACCGACCTTCACGACGGCCAGCTCGCACAGCTCCGAAAGCATCTGCAAGGCATTGAGCGGCTCGCCCTCGCCGGTGAAGGCTTTCGCTTCGTCCTCGTTGGCAAAAACGATATCGACGTAATCCTGAATGAGCGAGCGCAGAAATTCCAGGTTGGCCTCCACGACATTGAAACTCGCCAGGTCGATCGCTACCTTCAGACCGCAGGCTTTAGCCGTACGGACCGCACCGGCAATCAACTCGTGATCCTGCACCAGATAACCTTCGATATAGAGACAGTCGTAACCTTCGAAAATAGCAGGCGTAACCTCTGCCGCACTCAACTCCAGCGCAGCTCCCAGGAATGTCACCATCGTCCGTTCCCCGTCGGGAGAAATGAGCGACACGCACCGTCCCGAGCGCTCCTTTCCCCGGAAAATAAAGGGTTCTATACCCAGGTTCTCAAGAGCCTGAATGAAGAAATCTCCCGTCTTGTCGGTTCCCACCTTGCCGATAAAGCCCACGTCGCAACCCAAACGGGCCATCGCCCGGATCGTATTGCCGGCCGATCCTCCGAGCGAGAGCGAGTAAGGCAGACCGGCGACCGATTTCGAAATCTCGGTCTGCAAGGCGGCATCCACCAGGCTCATCGAACCTTTCGGCAAATTGAACGTATCGAGTACTTTGTCGGTCTTCAGATTGACCAACATGTCTGTCAGAGCGTTTCCTATTCCTATTACGCGTTTCATGAAGTCAGTATTGTTCGAAAATAATGTCAGATAGAGAGGATGCGCACCAGATCCACCGCTCCGCGATCGATAGTCCGGTCGTGGCTGACAGCACGCGAGAAGGGAACATAGACGATCTGGCCGTTGCTCATACCGATCATCACATTGCGCTGCCCCTCCATAAGCGCCTCGATGGAGGCTTCGCCCATACGCGAAGCCATGATACGGTCGATTGCCGACGGCGACCCGCCCCGCTGGATATGTCCCAGAATAGTCACCCGGGCATCGTACTGCGGAAACTCCTGCTTCACGCGTTCGGCAAGCCCCATGGCACCGCCCGTAGCGGGATTCTCGGCCACCAGCACGATCGCCGAATTTTTACTTTTGCGGAATCCCTGGTTGATGAGCTCGCCCAGTTGATCGACCTCCGTGTCCATCTCGGGAATGATCGCGGCTTCGGCTCCCGAAGCGATCGCCCCGTTCAACGCCAGATAGCCGGCCGTATGTCCCATAACCTCGACGAAGAAGAGGCGTTCATGGCTGGAAGCCGTATCGCGCAGTTTGTCCACCGCCTCGACGATCGTATTGAGCGCCGTATCGTAGCCGATCGTAGCGTCCGTACCGCCCAAGTCGTTATCGATCGTACCCGGCAGGCCGACGATCGGCACATCGAACTCCTGAGCGAAAATACAGGCGCCCTTCAACGAACCGTCCCCGCCGATCACCACCAACGCATCGATACCGCTGCGCTTCATATTCTCATAAGCCCGGCGGCGCCCTTCAGGGGTCATAAACTCCTGGCTGCGGGCCGTCTTCAGCATCGTGCCGCCCTGCTGGATGATATTGCTCACGGAATCCGATTGCAGGTCGATGATTTCGTCATCGACCAATCCCTTATAACCGCGCATGATACCTTTTACGGAATACCCGTTATAGATCGCCGTACGCGTCACGGCACGGATCGCGGCATTCATCCCGGGAGCATCGCCCCCCGAAGTCAGCACTCCGATACACTTAATTGCAGCCATACTTTTTCTTTTTACTGAAAAAACGTTCAAATATACGAATAAGTCGAGAACAAAAGCGAATTTTATTCGGTTTTGTCGAGCGGGAGTATATTCGGGGTAAGCCAAATATACGAATAAGTCGAGTGCCGAGCAAAATTTATTTTAGCTCGGCCGAGCGCGAGTATATTGGACGAAGTCAAATATACGAAAAACAACCGTCCTCCGCAACTTTACTCCGAGGGAAACGACCGTCGCACGCGGCAGTCCCGCTCCGCCGGAGCCGGGAAATTCCGAACGTCCGCACCTTCCGCCACACAACTTCCGTGCAATATGCCTTGCGGCGTGCTCCTTCGGTCCGCCACAAAAACCGGAGCCGGACTTTTCCCTCAGGAAAAAGATCCGGCTCCGACCTGAAAAAACTTTTTATTTCGATCAACGCTTTTATTCAAAATCAATCAAAATCATCGCATTCGGCCGCAGGTTCCGTCGCGGTAATCTTCACGCCTTTCGAACCGACACGGATATCGACTTTCTCACCGTCCTCCTTATCCTCCACCGCGATCTTCACCCGGCCTTCCCCGGCACTCAAATCAACCATGCCTTCGGGTGTATCCACTCTTAACAAAGAGTTATCGGCAGATCCGGGGTCCGGCAAAGCCGGTAATTCCATATCCGGATCGTAGCTTTCCGTCCTTATCTCATACCATTCATATCCCCGCTCACGCTCCCGGACCGCAGAAACACCCAGGCCGATAATAATCAATATCCAGATTAGGAAAGTCGTCAGGACGGCCCGGCGGCTCGGTTTGCGGGAAGCAATCAGGCACATCAACACATAAATCAGCAACAGCACCGGCACCAACGCGGTCATAATCCCCAGCGACACCGTCCAGATGCCCGCATCGATAGACACAACCTCCGGACCGGCCATCCCGACAGCAAACAGACCGATAATCAATGCGCATGCACCCAGAATCAACCCGAATACCAGCAAGCCGGCCAGGAGTTTCAATACAATCAGGACGACCTGCCCCAAGGCATAAACGGCCTTGGCAACGACCGGTTTGGCATCGGCATCGACATCGTGATTCGCCGCCGAAGCCTCCTCGATGGATTGTACGGTAATCCGCTGTCCGTTTTGTTCGAGCTTCTGACGCGCAGTACGGGCTGCCGGTACAGCGAACCACATAATCAGGTAGCAAATAAAGAACACGCCGAGCAAGTTGCTCATCAGCGGCACAAGCCACCAGAAAAACGGAATCCATCCCAACAACAGCAACAGAATGAGCGGCAGGAACATCAGCAGACGGATCCACGTGGGACTGGTCCCGAAATACTTGGCCACACCCGAACAGACACCGCCCAGGCGCGCCTGGTCCATATCCCGGTACAGGCGACGCGGAATCCGGCCTTCGCCGCGCGGGGCTTCACGGCCCTCCTGTTCCCGAATGGCTTCGGCAGACCCCATTTGAGCGATAATCTCCTCGACCAACGATAGCTCCACCACTTTAGAATTATCCTGGTGCGAGAGAATCAGCTCGGCGATACGGGCCTCGATATCCTCGACGATCTCCTTTCCGCCGTCGGTATTTCTATACGTATCGTTCAAGCTCTCCAGGTAACGCGAAAGCACCTGAAAGGCATCGGCCTCCATCGTGAAGGCAATCCCCGAAATACTGCATTTCTTAACCTCTTTCATCGCGATCGGTCTATTTGAGTTCGTTATTCGCTGCACCGCGAGTAGAACCGCCGCTCGTATCGGCAGAATTCACACTGCACGGTCCAGCATAGGAAACGCTTCCGGCGCTCGACGTTCGGGATTGCAAAGCCTGCTCGCAATAGACCCGAATATCGGCAGCGCTCGACGCCTCCGCCTCGCAGAAGTGTGCGACCAGCTTCCGGGCATCGATCGACGCAGCGGAAGAGGCTTCGAACACCGCTTTCTGCACCGCCCCCTGCAACAGAATCGACGATGCACTCGAAGCATCCGCTTCCAGACGGTCCGCATCGATCTGCGCCACGACTTTAGCGCTGCTCGAAGCGTCGATTTCACACGTTTCGACCTGTGCATCCACACGGATCCTGGCTGCGCTCGACGCTTCGATCTCCAGCATTCTGCCGGTAAAGAGTGTCTTGGCCACGATCTTCGCAGCGGAGGAAGCCTCCAATTTGCGGATATTTCCGTTGTAAGGTACGCGCACCAGGATCTGCTCCGAAGGCACTGCATGAATGCGAGGAGCGACCGTAATCTTCAACTCGCCACCATCGATCCCGACCCGCACGTACTCGATCAGGTTATCATCCGCACAGATTTCGATATCGCCGGGCTCGTCGGTAAGCAGGACCTTCACTCCGCGCGAAGCATCGATGGTATGAAAGTTTCCGACCGCCACGGTGCGGGTTATCAGATTTCCGCTTCCCTTGATCCGGGTTTGACCGAAGATACTGCCTCCGCACGCTGTCGTACCGAACAGAACGGCCATCATTGCCAACAGGGCCATCATCAATTTTTTCATCGTTTTCAGTTTTTTAATTAATCAATCGGTTATGCCGGGTCGTTTTCCCGGTGGCGAATCATTTGAATTTGTCCTACCAGTTCCTCCCACGCTTCATCCAGCGAAGCCAGGTACTCCCGCCCCTTGTCCGTAAGGGAATAGTACTTGCGGGGCGGTCCCTGCGGGGACTCTTCCCACCGGTAAGTGAGCAGGCCCGCATTCTTCTGCCGCGTCAGGATCGGATACAGCGTCCCTTCGACCACGATCATCTCCGCCTCCTTGAGTTCGGCGATGATCTTCGGAGCATAAGAATCCCCCTGCGAGAGGATCGCCAGGATGCAGTAATCCAGAATACCCTTGCGCATCTGCGCCTTTACGTTATCCTCAACCATATCATCGTTGTTTATACATTGAATTTCTTATTTCATGTTTCAGCTCCGGGTCCGGTCCGCATATCGGAAATACGCAACCCTTTCCCCGGGCAGTTTCCGGGCTGTCCCGGATTCGGCCTACCGGGAATTCCCTTCGAGCCGTTTGGGACCTTTGGGTACGACGATCCACAACAGGATATAAACCCAAATCGACAAACCGCCGACCAGTACCAGGAGCAGCGTCGCCAGCCGCACCTTTCCCGACGGGAGTCCCAAATAATCGGCTACTCCGGCGCACACACCGGCAATGACTACATCGTCCGACGAACGGTACAATCTCGCATGATTTCTTTCTGCTTTCATAGATTTCCATTTTTAGAAGCTGTTTGAATTTTATTCGAGATTATTCGAAAGCCGTTTTCGAGTAGATTCTTTTTGGGTAGTTGCCGTAAATTGCGGGCTATTTTCAAAACCAGCTAAAAAAGAAGATACCGAAAAGAGGCTCAAAGAAGCCGAAACACTTTCTCACAGCGAATGTTCAACTCATCTATAAAATTCAAAACAGATTCTTAGATTTCGAAGAGATACAATTCAAAGGTTCCGACGGAATCACGATCCACAGGATGATGTAAACCCACAGCGACAGACCGCCGAAAAGAATCAGGAACAGCGTGATAAGGCGCAGGATCGTCGAGTCGATCCCGAAGAACTCAGCGATTCCGCCGCACACGCCTGCGATCGAACGATTCGTCCGCGAACGGTACAAGTGCCGGGAACTGACGCACGAGGCACTCTCCGCATCCACGGACGCCTCGTCTCGCTTCTCCCCGGTCGGCAGCTCGCCGAATTCCGAAGGATCGCCCATTTGCGCCATCGCCCCCTGCACCATCTGAAGGGTAACGACCATCATCGGCGATGAAATCCTGGACCGGAAAATCTCTGCCAGTCGGGCTTCCACATCGTTGAGAATTTCCGGATCACCGGCCGGCAACCGCCGACGGATCGCATCCAGGTACTCCTTCAACCGACGGTAAGCATCCTTGTCGAAAGTAAATGCCTGGGAAGCCAAATTTACGCTAATAGTCTCTTTCATGGTCAATATCTATCATTAATAAATGAGTTGTATATTCTTTACAGTTCTATCACACTACAAATATAATGTAAAAGTAATTACCATGCAATACATAGTACTATTTTTTCAACAAAAAATTTCGTTTACCAATAATTTCACCTCTATAAATATAAAAAAAGCGCCAGAGGTAAACCGGACGCTTTAACATAAGATAGAAAGACTAAATATATAATATTTCCACGAAACTAATAAATGCCTCTTTCCTTTAATATCATCCCCCAACCACTTCCATCCTTATATTTAAATAATATAATTTGGGTAAGAGCATTCCCTTTACCAACTTCTATTGTACCATCAGAAAACACATAAAGATAAGACTTAGAAAATCGCTTCCTATAAATCTTTTTACCCGTATTATTATCCACAACAACTACTTTGACTCCATTGGTAAAATAATCACCAAGTTCTGCTGCCTTAAATTTAACAATCACATCTAAATAATTGTTCTGTTCTATTGCCGCCAATGAAACATTTCGATATAAAGTAATTCCCCCTATTGGCTTAACACTCTCGCCTTCACTTTGCGCAAAAGTGGAAACGGTTGAAAAAATAAACAAGAATACAACGAATACTTTTTTCATGATATCAAAAAACAATTAGATAAAGAACAAAACACAATCATTAGACCTCATTTCCATTAAAAATCATCAATATAAAAAAAGTGGACAATTCTCTCGAATTGTCCACTTTAGTAGCGGGAGGAGGACTCGAACCTCCGACCTTCGGGTT